>Ga0335069_10005501_pt1 | contig 18623 bp, 16 predicted proteins | sample Lox_Sample_11_FD_206714 | JGI IMG/M metagenome (GOLD analysis project Ga0335069, IMG submission 206714) | Soil microbial communities from Loxahatchee National Wildlife Refuge, Florida, United States - Lox_Sample_1.1 | ecosystem: Environmental > Terrestrial > Soil > Wetlands | place: USA... | reverse complement strand
CGCTTCAAATCCTCCGGCCGGACCATTCTGCTCACCACGCATTACATGGACGAAGCCGAGCGCCTCTGCGAGCGGGTGGCCATTGTGGATCACGGCAAGGCCATCGCCATGGGAACGCCGCGCGAGCTGATCGCTTCCATCGGGGTGGAGCACCTGGTGGAGTTCTCCTCCGGCGGCGGGCGGCTGTTTGACGCCGCCGCGCTGGGGCGCATCGAGGGCGTGCGCGACGTACGCTCCGAGAACGGCTCCGTATTCCTTCAGGTCACCGAATTGCACCGCGCGGTGCCCGCCCTGCTGGAGTATCTGGCGCGCGAGGGCGCGCCGCTTACGGAATTGCGCACGCACTCCGCGTCCCTGGAGGATGTGTTCGTGGCGCTCACCGGGAGGCATTTGCGCGATGGATGAGCCGCTGCTACACGAGAGATCGCGCATGGACCATCCGCTGGTTCAACTGACGCTGGTGCGCTTCCGCGAGTTCATCCGCGAACCGGAGGCGCTGTTCTGGGTCTTCGTATTTCCCATTCTGCTGGCGGCGGGGCTGGGCATCGCGTTCCGCAACCGCCCGCCGGACGTGCTGCCGGTGGCGGCCACCACGCCGGAGATCGCGCGCGCGCTCGGCCAGGACAAGCTGCTGCGCGTGCGGACGCTTTCCGTCGCGGACGCCGAGGAAGCCTTGCGCACCGGGCGCATCGTGCTGGCGGCGGAGCCCAGCGCGGGACCGTCCGTGGTGTACCGTTTTGACAGCACCAACCCGGACGGCCGCACCGCGCGGATGCTGGTGGACGCGGATATACAGAAAGCGGCCGGGCGCACCGATCCGGTGCCGTCCAGCGAGAACCTGGTGCGCGAGCCCGGCGCGCGATACATAGACTTCCTGGTTCCCGGCTTGCTCGGCATGAACCTCATGGGCAGCGCCATCTGGGGGATGGGCTTCGCCATTGTGGACGCGCGGCGCAAACGGCTGATCAAGCGGCTGGTTGCCACGCCCATGCCACGCCAGTATTACCTGGCGTCCTTCCTGCTTTCCCGGCTGGCGCTGCTGGCCATCGAGGTATTCGCGGTGGCGGGATTCGGCCACTTCGTCTTCGGCGTGCCGCTGCGCGGATCGCTGCTGGACCTGGCCGCGCTGTGCGTGTTCGGCTCGCTTTCGTTCAGCGCCCTGGGACTGCTGATCGCATCGCGCGCTAAAACCATTGAGGCGGCTTCCGGGCTGATGAACGTGACCATGATGCCGATGTGGATCGTCTCCGGCGTGTTCTTTTCCTCCGAGCGGTTCCCGGCGGCGCTGCAGCCGGTGATCCAGGCGCTGCCGCTAACGGCGGTGAACTCCGCGCTGCGCGCCAACATGCTGCAGGGCGCGGGGCTGGCGCAGGTTTCCTCCCAGATCGGCGTGCTGAGCGTCTGGCTGGTGGCGTGCTTCGCTCTGGCGCTCAAGCTGTTCCGCTGGCGCTGAGCCGTGCGCGAGCGTTCCGCGCCGCGGCATTGGCCGCCGCCCATGGCGTCCGGAAGCGTGGTATCCCGGGGGCCTTGACAAGGCTACGAGTCCGGTTAGAATAAAACTCATCTGATCGTTGTTCTATGCAACCCGCCTGTGAACATACCCGCACACAGATGATCGCCCGTAGAGACGGCGTGGACTACGTCGAATGCCTGGATTGCCGCCAGATCTTCGAGGCCGAAGACCTGGAACCGGTGAAGGCCGAAGAGGAAGAGGAATAGAAAACCATACATGCGCTAGCATGGTGTGGAATGCACGATCTCCAGTTCTTCCGAAGCAATTTTGAGCGCGTTGCCGAACGCCTTTCCACGCGTGGTCCGATCCCCAGCCTGGACCGTTTTCGCGAGTTGGACGCCGCCCGCCGCACCGTCATTTCCCAGACCGAACAGTTGAAGGCGGCCGCCAACGCGGAGAGCGCCGAAATCGGAAAATTGCGCCGCCAGGGCGAGGATACCACCGCGCGCCAGGAACGTGTCCGGGAGACCAAGGAGCGCATCGCCGCGCTGGACGAGCAGGTGAAGACGCTGGACGGGGAGTTCCGCGAACTGCTGGCGGGCATTCCCAACATCCCGCACGAATCCGTGCCGGTGGGCCGGGATGCCGAGGCGAACGTGGAAGTGCGGCGCGTGGGCCAGCCGCGGCAATTCGATTTCGAGCCGAAGGCGCATTGGGACCTGGGGCCGGAGCTGGGCATTCTGGACCTGGAGCGCGCGGCGAAGATCACCGGCGCGCGTTTCGCGCTCTATTGGAGCATGGGCGCGAAGCTGGAGCGGGCACTCATCAACTTCATGCTGGACGTGCATACCCGCGAGCACGGCTACACGGAAGTGCTGCCGCCGTTCCTGGTGAATTCGGCCAGCCTGTTCGGCACCGGGCAATTGCCCAAATTCAAGGAAGATCTTTTCGTCTGCGAGGGCCGCGACCTGTGGCTCATCCCCACCGCCGAGGTTCCCGTGACGAACATCTACCGGGATGAGACGCTGGACCCCGCGTCGTTGCCCATTCGCCTCTGCGCCTACACCCCGTGCTTCCGCAGCGAGGCGGGATCGTACGGGCGCGACGTGCGCGGCATCATCCGCCAGCACCAGTTTCAAAAAGTGGAAATGGTGAAATTCACTCGGCCGGAGCAGAGCTACGACGAATTGGAAATGCTGACCGCCGACGCGGAGGACATTCTGCGCCGCCTGGGCCTTCCCTTCCGGACCGTCGCCCTGTCCACGGGCGACATGGGTTTCGGATCGGCGAAAACCTACGACGTGGAAGTCTGGCTGCCCGGCCAGAACGGGTATAAGGAAATCTCCTCCTGTTCGAACTACGAGGCCTTCCAGGCGCGGCGGGCGGGCATCCGCTTCCAGAGCGGGAAGAAGACCGAGTACGTGCACACGCTGAATGGCAGCGGCCTGGCGATCGGCCGCACGTGGGTGGCCATCCTCGAGAATTACCAACGCAAGGACGGCAGCGTGGAAGTGCCCGAAGCGCTGCGCCCCTACCTGAACGCGGAAGTCATTGTTCCAAGAAAGTAGGCGGATGTGGATTTCCAATTGATTGGCCTGCTGGTCGGCTTGCGCTACAAGCTGCTGTGGGCCAAGATCCGCACGCGCAACGGCCGGATCGCGCTGTTCATGGCCGGTTACCTGCTGCTGGCGCTGGTGGGCATCTCCTTCGCCCTGCTGGGCGCGACCGGCGGCATGGTGGCGGTGAAGGCCGGCAAGGCGGAACGCCTGGTGCAAGGCGCGCTGACGGCCATCTTCGTGTGCGCCACGGTGACGTCCGTCATGCTGGGCTTCGGGCTGAACCAGGTTTTCTCGGACGCGGAACTGCGGCGCTTTCCGCTGAACTCCCGGGAGCGGCGCGTGGCGCGGCACGGCGCCGGGCTCGCGGACCCCTTCTGGCTTCTCTTCCTGGCTCTCTATCTCGGCATCGCCTTCGGGGTGTACCTGTTCGGAACCGGCAACCTGCTGCTGGGCGCGCTGGCGGCGCTGCTGCTCTTCGCGTGCAATTACCTGGCGGCGCAGGCCATCGGGCAGGCCATCGAACGGCTCATGGAGAAGAAGGGCGGGTCCTTCGTGCTGCCGGTGATTCTGATGGCGGTGGCTTTCCTGCCTTCGCTTCTCGCGCCGATGCTGCGGAAGAATCCGGCGGCGCTGCGCGCGCTGGTGCGCGTGCTTTCCTATACGCCGCCGTTTGGCGCCGGTACGATGATGACGCGCGCGAATGCGGCGGCGCTGGGCGGCTTGGCGCTCATCGCGTGGTGGGGCGTGGGGCTTGTGGCGGCGCTTGTGGGGCTGGAGCGGCGGCCCTCGCGAATCCGCATCGCGCAGACCGGGAGCATCCGCTGGGAGACGCCCTTTGCGCACATGGCGGCGTGGTTTGGACCCGTGTACGCGCCGCTGGTGGAGCACTGGCTGCTGTTTCTGTTTCGCGGCAAGCGATTCCGGCTTTCGTACCTGATGTCGCTGGTGCTGGTTCCTTTCCTGCTGCTCATCTGGAGTGGACAAGGCACGCACGGCGGCGACCCGTTCGCCGGCGCCGTGGGGGTGTTCGCGGTGGCCGGACTGGCGCCGGCCGCGGCCTTCATTGTGAATCAGTTCGGCTATTTGGGCAGCGCGTTCCGGCGCTACTTTCTGTTTCCGCTGGACCCCGCCGCGGCGCTGCGTGCCAGCAGCTACACGCTGATTGGGCTGTGCTCCGTGTACGTGCCGCTGGCGGCAGTGGCCTGGGTTCTGTTCGCGCCGGTGTCCACGGGCGTGCGCGGCATGGCCATGCTGCTTTGCAGCGGTATTTTCGGGCTGTTCCTCTTTCACGGCCTCGGCCTCTGGACCACGCTCTTCGGGCCGCGCTGTTCGGACCCCAGCAAGACCGTGGGCAACGACCTCTCCTTGCTGGGCAACATTGTGGTGGTGGGCGGCATGATCGCGCTGCTGCTGACGCCGAGGTTTGTGGGCGAGTTTCATAAGGGGCTGATCCGCCCGGACCAGTGGCCCGTGACGGCGGTCCTGGCCGCGCTCGCCATCGCTTTTTATCTGATCTCCCTGCGGTGCGCCTCGGCGCTGCTTCCCCGGCGCCGCGAATGGCTGCTGGCCGTTCTGGAAAAGAGGGCTTAGCTCATGGACGCGATTCGGATCACGAACCTGGTGAAGCGCTACGGGCTGGTGACGGCGGTGGACGACCTCTCCCTGACCGTGGCCTCCGGCAAGATGTTCGGATTCCTGGGGCCGAACGGCTCCGGGAAGAGCACCACCATCGGCTGCCTCACCGGACTGCTGGACCCCACGTCGGGGCGGATTGAGATTCTGGAGAAGGGCTTCGACGCGAATGCGGCGAGCCTGAAACGGCGCATGGGCGTGATGCCGGAGAACCTGGGCCTTTTCGAGCCGCTGCGCGCGCACGAGTTCCTGGCCTTCGTGGGGCGCATGTACGGGCTGGATGAGCGCTCGGTCCGCACGCGCGTCACGGAGCTGCTGGACGCCCTGGAACTCACGGATGCGTCGAAGATCCTGGGCGAATTCAGCACCGGCATGCGAAAGCGCGTAGCCTTCGCGGCGGCCGTGATTCATTCCCCGGACGTGCTGTTCCTGGATGAGCCCTTCGAGAGCATTGACCCGGCGGGCGTGGCGCTCATGAAGCAGTGGCTGCACCGCTACGTGCAGCAGGGGCGCACGGTATTCCTCACCAGCCATGTGCTGGAGACGGTGGAGCGGCTATGCCAGGAAGTGGCCATCATCGCGGCGCCGGGCAAGCTAGTGTGGCAGGGCGACATCACCACGTTCGGGCGCGAAGGGGCCATTGTTTACGACGGCAAGGAATTCGAAGCCTTGGAGCCGCTGTTTCTGCATCTGACCGGCGAGCGGCACGTGGAGTTGAACTGGCTGTAGGGATTCGGGTCCGCTTTCCTGCTCGCGGACCCTCGGCATCCCTTGCCGAATTACCGCAGGGCGGCTTCCGCCGCGGCGCGCGCATTGGCGGGCGGCTGGTAGCCCTGTTCCCGTAGGCCGGCTTCCAGCGCTTCCAGAATCAGGAAGAGGTTCTCGCGCGTGGAGCCGTAGCCCATCAAACCGATGCGCAGCACCTTGCCCGCCATGGACCCCAGACCGCCGGCCACTTCCATGTTCCACTTGTCCAGCAGGTACTGCCGAACCTTGGCTTCGTCAATCCCCTCCGGCACGCGCGGCGTGTTGAGCGTCCACAACCGGTGGCCTTCGGGAACGTGCATCTTCAGGCCCATGGCTTCAATGCCCGCCACGAAAGCCAGATGATTGCGCCGGTGCCGCTCCCAGCGGTTCTCGCGGCCTTCCTCTGCCACTAGCGCCAAACCCTCGCGCAGCGCGTAGAACATGGTGGCCGAAGCGGTGTGATGGTACCGCCGGCCGGCGAAATACGTGTCCATCAACAGCAGGTCCAGATACCAGGTGTGCGGCGGCAAGGGGCGCTTGCGGAGCCGCTCCAGGGCGCGCGGCGAAACCGTGATGGGCGCGAGTCCCGGCGGGCAGCCGAGGCCTTTCTGCGTGCAGCTATAGGCGATATCGATGTTGTTCTCGTCCACCAGAACCGGCATGCCGCCCAGCGACGTGACGCAATCGGCGATCACCAGCGCATCCACTTCGCGCGCGGCCTCACTCACCGGCTTGGCCTGGTTGTACATGCCGGTGGACGTCTCGGCCTGCACAAACGCCACCACGCGGGGCCGCTCGCGGCGGATGAAGTCGCGCACTTCCTGCGGGTCGAAGGGCTCGCCCCAGGGCTTTTCGAGCTTCACAACCACGGCGTCCTGACGGCGCGCCATCTCCGCAATGCGCTCCGCGAAGTATCCGTTCACCAGCACGGCGAACTTGGCGCCGGCTTCGGCGAAATTCGCCACCGCGGCTTCCATGCCGGAGCTTCCCGTTCCGGACATGGCCAGATTGAACTCATTGGCCGTGGAATAGACATAGCCAAGCAACCGGCGCACCTCCTCGGAAACTTGAAAGAAGAAGGGATCCAGGTGGCCCACCACGGGCTGCGCGAGTGCTTCATAGACTCGCGGGGCCACCATACTGGGTCCTGGTCCGAAAAGGAGGCGCTTCGGGGCGCGAAGGGGTGACAGGATTTCGGGCATAAGCCAACAGTGTATCTGAAAAGGAGCCTTCAGCCTTCAGCCGTCAAGCTTCAGCGAATTCGAGGTGGGAGGCGAATTCGGTGGGGCTTCGCCTTCGGAAGAGATGCCTCGCTTCAGAGGCGCCTCGCCTCGCTCAGTGCGCCTATTTCTTTCCTTTGTGCTGCTTGTAGGCTTCGCGGAGCGCTTGGAGCTGGCGGGCGTGAGATTCGGTGTGGTTGGCGTTGCGTTCCACAAGCTGGGTCAAGGTCATGCGCCCGGCCTCGGTGTGGTTGCCTGCCCTCTCGAAGGCGTTCGACGGGAGGTTCTTCAGCAGCTCGTGATTTTCCGCGCGCAACCTTCGGAAGGCTTCCAGGGATTGCTTCGGCTTGCGGCCCGCGTAATTCAGGTTGCGAGCCCAGGCTTCCTGGTCGAAGGCAATCAGCGTGGGGTTGTCGTCCCCGGCGATCTGTCGCAGGCGGTGCGCGAACACCACTTCGGCGTCGGCCAGATGCGCCATGATCTGACGCGCGCTCCATTTGCCGGGCGCCGGCGAAAAATCTTCTTCCTCCCCGAACACTCCGGTCAGAACCACGGCCAGCAGTTCCGGCCCGCGCCGGACTCGTTCCAGTAACCCTTCAATCTCAGTCATCTGCGAACCGATTATAGCGAACGCGGGCGCCGGGCCGCCAAAGTGACAGCATCGCCGGTCTTACAATAGGAACAACATGACCAAGCTCAGAGTGGTCCTTCTGGCGGCGGTTTCGGTCCTGGCTATTGCCATTGCGCTGGGCCAGCAGCGGCAACCCGCGGCGCGGCTGATCCGCTACCCGTCGCGCGGGCTTCGCGGCGCCGTGGCAGCCGGCAGCGAATACGCCACGGAAGCCGGCATGAGGATGCTCTTCGCCGGCGGCAATGCGGTGGACGCGGGAGTGGCTTCTCTGTTGGCCGCGGCGGTGGCGGAGTATTCGCACCTGGGGCTGGGCGGCGAAGCGCCCATACTCGTTCGCGCCAAGGACGGCAAGGTCTACTCCATAGCCGGTGTGGGGACCATGCCAAAACTGGCCACGCCCGAGTTCTTCCGGAATCACAAGGTCACCGCGGATGAAATGGAGGAGCCGCCGGACCCCAAGGGTCTGAAGGAGTTTCTCCCGGTGGTGGGCATTCTGCCCGCCCTGGTGCCGGGTACGCCGGAGGCGGCGCTGGTGGCGCTGCGGTATTTCGGCACCAAGTCCTTTGGAGAGGTCGTGGAGCCGGCCATTGAGCTGGCCGACGGCTTCCCCATCGACGAAATGCGCACCAACGTCATTCTGGGAAGCGCCCCGTACCTGCTCCGCTGGCCGTTCTCGCGGGCCATCTTCCTGCCGGACGGTATGGCGCCGCGCACCGGGGACATTCTCCATCAGGCCAACCTGGCGCGCACGCTGCGCTCCATGGTGGCGGTGGAGAAGGAGGCTCTGGCCTCCGGGTCCACGCGCGAACAGGCCATGGACAAGGTCCGCGACTTCTTTTATCGCGGCGACATTGCGCGGCGCATCGACGCCTTCTCCAAGGCCAACGGCGGGCTGCTCCGCTATGAGGACATGGCGGCCTTCCACCTTGAGCCGGAAGCGCCGGTTTCCACCACGTTCCAAGGCTACACGGTCTACAAGCCCGGCTTCTGGAGCCAGGGGCCGGCCATGATCGAGACGCTGAACATCCTCGACGGATACGATATCCGGGCGATGGGCCAGAACTCCGCGCAGTACATACAGACCCTGGTGGAAGCCATGAAGCTGGCCTACGCCGACCGCGACACCTATTACGGGGACCCCAAGTTCGTGAAGGTCCCGGAGGACCGCTTGCTTTCCATGGATTACGCCGCCGAACGCCGCAAGTTAATTGGCCACGACGCTTCGCTGGAGTTCCGCCCCGGCGACGTGGAACCCAACCCGCCCAAGCACCCGTTCTACTCCGTGATTGACCGGAGGCCCATCCCCGACGCGCTCAAGGCCAAGGACACGACCTGCGTGGACGTGATCGACAAGGACGGCGTGGCCTTCTCCGCCACTCCCTCGGGTGGCTGGATGCCCACGTATATCGCGGGCGATACGGGCATTCCGCTCTCCCAGCGGGCGCAGAGCTTTCTGCTGATTCCGGGCCACCCGAATGAGCTGGCCGGAGGGAAACGGCCGCGCGTGACGCTGAGCCCGACCATAGTGACGGACCCGGATGGCACGCTGATCACGCTTTCCACCCCGGGGGGCGACGACCAGGACCAGTCGCTGATCCAGGTGTTGTTCAATTCGATCTTCTTCGGCATGAACGCGGAGGCCGCCGTGGAGGCGCCGCGCTTCACCACGGATCACCTGGTTTCCAGCTTCGATAATCACGCCATGCGCCCAGGCAGCCTGCTGCTGGATGAGCGCCTGCCCGCTGCCGTGGTGACGGAGATGCAGGCGCGCCGCCACCTGGTGGAAGTCCGCAGCCGTTATAACAGCGGGGCGGCGCCCGTGTTCATCCGGCGTCATCCCACCGGCCTGATTGAGGCCGGCGCCGATCCGTTCTATTACAGGAACTCGCAGGCGTGGTAGGACCGCTCTTCGACGAAGCCCCGCCCTTTGACCGAGCCGGTCTGGCGGCCAGGCTCAAGGAACTGGCGTCGCGGGGCATCTTCATTGGCGGCAGTTCGTGGAAGTACGAAGGCTGGCTGGGACAGATCTACTCGCGCGAGCGCTACCTGGCGCGCGGGCGCTTTTCGCAAACCGCGTTTCAAGCCGAGTGCCTGCGCGAATACGCCGAGACGTTCCCCACGGTGTGCGGCGACTTCGCCTTCTACCAGTTTCCGTCGGACGATTTCTGGCGAAAGCTCTTCGCCCGCGTGCCATCCGGCTTTCATTTCGCCTTCAAGGCCCCCGAGGAAATCACGTGTCGGGTATTTCCCACGCATCCGCGCTACGGGCCGCGGGGCGGCATGAAAAACGAGATGTTCCTCAACCAGAGGGCCATTTCCGAGCTGTTTCTGCGGCCCCTGATGGCTTACCGCGAAAAGGCGGCGCTCGTTATCTTCGAGTTCGGCTCCATGCGCATGGGCGGGTCCGCGGAATCCACGCGGGCGGAGTTCGTGGAGCGGCTCGATCCGTTCCTGGCCTCGCTGCCGCCGGAGTTTCGCTACGGGGTGGAAGTGCGCAACCCGGAGTTCCTGGCCCCGGACTACTTCGAGTGCCTGCGCACCCACAATACCGCCCATGTGTATAACGCCTGGTCCCGCATGCCGGAGCTGCGCCATCAATTGGCTATGCCGGCTTCCGCCACCGCGGATTTCCTGGTGTGCCGCGGCCTGCTCCGTCGGGGCCGCGTTTATGAAGAGGCTGTGAAGGCGTTCTCGCCGTACACGGAACTCAAGGACATCAACCAGGAGGCGCGCGATTCGATGCGCATCCTGATCGGCCGCGCGAAGGAAGATAAGCGAATGCTCTTCCTATTTGTGAATAACCGCCTGGAAGGCAATGCGCCGCTTACCATCCTGTCCCTGGTTGAGTGAATTGGTGGAGTAAATTCCGGGAATAACCCCAGAGCGGGCCGCCGCGGGAATCCACCACATTAGCTTGGTGGCTTGAGGCCGGGCCTTTGCGTCATACTCCGCACGGAACAACCTAACTTCTTGAAACAATTTTCTTCTTTGGGCATCCGTAACAGGTGATTCTCGCGTAAACTGGTACACATAACCCCAGAGGGATGCTTGGGAGCTGTTCCTTTCTCCTGATGACTAATGAACTAGCCCAATTGGCACATATGGGACAGGTTTAGACTATGTCCCAACTCTTCCATCACAGCGCGAACGCCATAGCGCGCTTCTCTATATTTGGCGGCATTTGCCTGGTGGCCGGGGTAGCCTGGCTGGGATGGCAGGCGGACACCTCGTCCTGGGAGACCAGGGCCAACGAGCACCGCTCGCAGCCGGTCCCGTTCAGCCACATGCACCACGTAGGCGGGATGGGTCTGGACTGTCGATACTGTCACACGACGGTAGAGACATCCAGCTTCGCTAATATCCCTCCCACCCGTACCTGCATGAACTGCCATTCGCAGCTCTTCCTTTCCAGTCCCACTCTGGAGCCGGTCCGGGCGAGTTATCGCACCGGGCAGTCCCTCCAGTGGACGCGGGTCTACGATCTTCCCGATTTCGTCTATTTCAATCACAGCATTCATATCAACAAGGGCGTGGGGTGCGAGACCTGTCACGGGCGAGTGGATAAGATGCCTCTGACTTATCAATATCCTTCGCTCGAGATGTCGTGGTGCATCGACTGCCACCGCGACCCGGCGCAACACGTGCGGCCCCGCGAATTCATAACCACAATGGGCTATCAGCCGGCGGGCGACCAGGAAGAGATTGGCCGCCGCCTGGTGAAGGAATACGGAATTCAGGACGCTCGCACGCTCACGAGCTGCAATACTTGCCACCGATGAACGATTCAAGCGAGAAACTCGACCTCGCCGCGGTACGCGCCAAGCTTCAGGGTGCGCACGGGCGCGAATACTGGCGCAGCCTGGAGGATTTGGCGGCCACTCCCGAATTCCAGGAGTTGATGGAACGGGAGTTCCCACGCCAATCCATCGGCTGGAGCGAAGATGAGGATCCCGTAAAGGGACGGCGGAACTTTCTCAAGCTGATGAGCGCGTCGTTGGCGCTGGCCGGCCTGTCGGCCTGCACCCGCCAGCCCACAGAGTTCATCACGCCCTACATCCGCCAGCCGGAAGACCTGATCCCCGGGCGGCCGCTGTTTTACGCCACCAGCACCACGCTGAACGGCGTGGCCACCGGCGTACTGGCGGAGAGCCATGAGGGGCGTCCCACCAAGATCGAAGGCAACCCCGAGCACGCCGCATCGCTCGGCGCCTGCAGCGCATTCTCCCAGGCCTCCGTGCTGGGGCTGTATGACCCGGACCGCATGACCACCGTCAATTACGCCGGTGAGACGCGCTCCTGGGGCATGTTCTTCGGGGCGCTGCGCGAGGCGCTCACCGCGCAGAAGTCCAAGAACGGCGCGGGCATCCGCATTCTCACCGAGACCATCACTTCGCCCACCATGGCGGATCAGTTCAAGCGAATCCGCCAGATGTATCCGGGCTTGAAGTGGCACCAGTGGGAACCGGCCGGACCGCATGGCGCCCGGGCGGGCGCGCAGATGGCCTTCGGGCAGCCGGTCAACACGTATTACGATTTCTCGGCGGCCAACGTCATCGTCTCTCTCGATTCGGATTTCCTGGCGTCCGGCCCGGCCAGCCTGCGCTACGCGCGGCAATTTGCAGCCAAACGCCGGGTGCGAGGCGATAAAACGGAGATGAACCGGCTCTACGTGGTGGAGCCGATGCCCACTCCCACCGGTTCCAAGGCGGATCACCGCCTGGCGCTGCGCGCGGCCGATATTGAGGTTTTCGCGGGCGCGCTGAGCACGGCCATCGGCGTGGGCAAGGGCCCGCGCAGCGGCGACAACAACGACGTCTACAAGTGGCTGGATCCCATTGGCAAGGACCTGGCGAGCAACAAGGGCGCCAGCCTGATTATTGCGGGCGAGTGCCAGCCGCCTTCCGTACATGCCTTCGCGCACGCCATGAACGCGGCGCTGGGCAACGTGGGAAAGACGGTGTTTTACACCGATCCCATTGAGGCGGAGCCGGTGGATCAGCTTGCTTCGCTCCTGGATCTGGTGAAGGACCTAGACGCCGGCCAAGTGGATCTGCTGCTGATACTGGGCGGCAACCCGGCCTATAACGCCCCCGTGGAACTGGGCCTGCGAGACCGCTTCGCCAAGGCTCGCGTGGCCGCGCACCTCAGCCTGTACGACAACGAAACATCGCGCGCCTGCCAGTGGCGGCTGCCCGAAGCTCATTTTCTGGAAGCCTGGGGCGATGCCCGCGGCTTCGATGGTTCCGTCGCGCTGCAGCAACCGCTCATTCAGCCGCTCTACGGCGGCAAGGCCGCATCCGAAGTCCTGCAGATGCTCACGGACCATCCGGAAATGGCGAGCCGTGACATTGTGCGCGCCTATTGGGCGGGCCAGCATTCCGGCGCCGATTTTGAAACCTGGTGGCGGCGCTCGCTGCATGATGGCTTCATTGCCAACTCCGCCCTGCCGGTGAAGACTCCGGCGCTTCACGGCGAAAGCATCGTGGCCCCGGCGCGCGCGCCCAAACTCAACGGTCTGGAAGTCATCTTCCGGCCGGACCCCGCGGTTTACGACGGGCGCTTCGCGAATAACGGTTGGCTGCAGGAATTCCCGCGGCCCATCACCAAGATCACCTGGGACAATGCGGCCATCTTGAGCCCCGCCACGGCGCATCAGCTCGGGCTGGACTCCGCGAACCGGCCGAGCGGCGTCAACATCGTCGGCAAGATGCTGGAACTCACCTACCAGGGCCGCACGTTGCGCGCTCCGGCGTGGATTCAACCCGGGCACGCCGATGGCGCCATCACCCTGCACCTGGGCTACGGGCGCACGCGCGCCGGGCGTTCCGGCACGGGCATCGGATTCAACGCGTTCGGCCTGCGGACCGGCCAGGCGATGTGGCACGACACCGGCCTGCAAGCCAAGGCGCTCTCCGACAGCTACGAATTCGCCACGCCGTCCATCGATCACACGCTCGATCCCCGCCGCCACATCTTCCGCGCCGCGGACATCGAGGATTACCGGAAAGATCCGAATTTCGCGCACGAGGGCACGGAAGATCCGCCGCCGGGACTCACCATCTATCCCGAGTGGAAATACCCCGGTTACGCCTGGGGCATGGCGATCGATCTGACCGCCTGCATGGGTTGCGGCGCTTGCGTGGTGGCTTGCCAGGCGGAGAATAACATCGCCGTCGTCGGCAAGGATCAAGTACGCCGAGGACGCTCCATGCAGTGGCTGCGCGTGGATAGCTATTACAGCGGCGACCCGGCGAATCCAGGGATTGTCAACCAGCCGGTTCCCTGCATGCAGTGCGAGAACGCGCCCTGCGAGCTGGTCTGCCCGGTGCAGGCCACCAACCACTCCAGCGAAGGCCTGAATGACATGGTCTATAACCGCTGCGTGGGCACCCGCTATTGCTCGAATAACTGCCCCTACAAGGTGCGGCGCTTCAACTTCTATCTGTTCTCGGATTACGAAACGCCGAGCCTCAAGCTGCTCAACAATCCGGACGTCACCGTGCGCAGCCGCGGCGTGATGGAAAAATGCACCTACTGCGTGCAGCGCATCAACGCCGCGAAGATCGATTCGGAGAAGGAAGGCCGCAAGGTCCGGGACGGCGAGATCCAGACCGCTTGCCAGGCTACCTGCCCCACCGAAGCGATTATCTTCGGCAACGTGAACGATCCCGAGAGCCGCGTCTCCAAGATGAAGGCCGAGAAACTGAACTACGGAATGCTGGCCGAGCTGAATACGCGCCCGCGCACCACTTATCTCGCCGAGCTCCGTAATCCCAACTCGGGGATTGAGGACTAGCCCATGCCCGAGACACCCGAACTCCTCGAGCGGAAACCACACGAAGACATCGCGCCGGGCTATACGTTCGGCAGCGTCACGGACCAGATCGCCTCGGTGGTTCTCACCAAGCGCACGCCGTTCTTCTGGTTCGCTTCCTTCGGCGTCGGCTTTTCCCTGCTCCTTCTGCTCCTGCTTTCCATGGCGCTGCTGTTCGGCAAGGGCGTCGGCATCTGGGGCATCCGGACGCCGGTCATGTGGGGCTTCGCCATCACGAACTTCGTGTGGTGGATCGGTATCGGCCACGCGGGCACCCTGATTTCGGCCATCCTGCTGCTCCTCAACCAGCGCTGGCGCAACTCGATCAACCGTTTCGCGGAAGCCATGACGCTGTTCGCCGTGGCTTGCGCCGGCATGTTCCCGTTGCTGCACATGGGCCGTCCGTGGCTCTTCTTCTGGCTGTTCCCCTACCCCAACACCATGGGCGTGCAGCCGCAGTTCCGGAGCCCGCTGGTGTGGGACGTGTTCGCGGTCTCCACATACGCCACGGTCTCCGCGCTCTTCTGGTTCGTGGGCCTCGTGCCCGACCTCGGAACGCTGCGCGACCGGACCCAAAACAAAGTAGGCCGCCTGATTTACGGCGTGCTCTCCCTGGGCTGGCGCGGTTCGGCCAAGCACTGGAGCATTTACGAAACGGCTTCGCTGCTGCTGGCGGGCCTGGCCACGCCGCTGGTGCTCTCCGTGCACACCGTGGTGAGCTTCGACTTCACCATCGCCATCGTACCCGGCTGGCACAGCACCTTCTTCCCGCCCTACTTCGTGGCGGGCGCGATCTACTCCGGATTCGCCATGGTGCTGGTGCTGGCCATTCCGCTGCGCAAGGTTTACGGGCTTGAGGGGCTTATCACGGACCGCCACCTGGAAAACTCCGCCAAGGTGATGCTGGCCACGGGCCTCATTGTGGCCTACTCCTACATCATGGAACTGTTCGGCGCGTGGTTCGGCGGCGACGTCTACGAGTGGGGCGCGTTCTGGCACCGTATGGCCGGCCCGTACGCGCAGCAGTACTGGATGCTGGTGACCTGCAACATCATCCTGCCGCAGGCGCTGTGGATCAGGAAGATCCGCACCAACCCCGTGACGCTGTTCATCTGGTCCATGATCGTGCTGGTGGGCATGTGGCTGGAGCGCTTCGTGATCATCGTCTCCAGTCTGGCCCAGGATTTTGTGACCTCTTCTTGGGGCATCTTCAGCCCCACCCGCTGGGACTGGTTCACATTCTTCGGCACGGTGGGCCTGTTCCTGTTCCTGTTCTTCATTTTTGTCCGCTTGCTGCCTATGATCTCCATCTTCGAAGTTCGCACTCTCTTGCCGCAGGCGAAGGCTAAGGAGGAGCAAGGGTGAGCGAAGGTATCTACGGCCTGATGGCCGAATTCGACAACCCGGCCGATCTGGTAAAGGCCGCCCACGCGGCGCGCCATAAGGGCTACCGCAAGCTCGACGCGTATTCGCCGTTCCCTATCGAGGAGCTCAACGACGCGCTGCACCTGCACAAGAACAAGCTGCCGCTCATTGTGCTCTGCGGCGGCATCCTGGGCGGTTTGACCGGCTTTCTCTTTCAGTGCTACATCACGATGGTGAATTTCCCGCTGAACATCGGCGGGCGGCCTCTGTATAGCTGGCCGTCTTACATCATCATCACATTCGAGCTGACCATTCTCTTCGGAGCCATATCGGCGGTGCTCGGGCTCTTCGGATTGTGCGGCCTGCCCATGCCTTACCATCCGGTGTTCAATGCGCCCCGATTCGCGCTGGCTTCCCGCAGCCGTTTCTTCCTGTGCATTGAAGCGGCCGATCCGCTATTCGATGCCGGTTCGACGGGCGATTTCCTGCGCGCGCTCAATCCTCACGAGGTGACCGAAGTTGCGCATTGATTGGAGATTCACCGCCGTGGCGCTCGCGCTCGCCGCGACGTCCGCCTGCCGGCAGGATATGCAGGATCAGCCCAAGTACATTCCCCTGCGGCCCAGCAGCTTCTTCGACGACGGCCGCTCCGAGCGCCCCTTGATTGAAGGAACCGTGGCGCGCGGACATTTGGACGACGACGTGGTTTACTACACAGGCAAAGGGCCCGACGGGAAGCACGTGGACGAGTTTCCCTTCCCCGTGACGAAGGACGTGATTGAGCGCGGACAGAATCGCTTCAATATCTACTGCACTCCTTGCCACAGCCGCCTGGGAGACGGTAACGGCATGGTGGCGAAGCGCGGCTTCCGCCATCCGCCCACCTATCACCAGGACCGGTTGCGGAAGATTCCCAACGGAGCCATCTTCGACGTGATTACCAACGGCTTCGGCGCCATGCCCGATTACAAGACCCAGCTCACCCCGCGCGACCGGTGGGCCATTGTCGCCTATGTACGCGCGCTCCAATTGAGTGAGAACGCCACGCTGGCCGATGTTCCGGCCGATGCGCGCGGCCAGCTCGAAGCGGGAGGCTCCAAGTGACGGCCGCGATCGACTTCACTCCCTCCACCGAACTGCGGGCGGACCTGCGGGCCTGGCGCACGCGCGCCCTCATTATAGGCATCATCGGAGCCATCCTGTGCGCCGTGGGATTCTTCCAATCGCCCACTCAGTTCTACCGCTCGTATCTCTGGCCGTATTTGTTCGTGGTCGGCATGGCCGCGGGTTCGCTGGCCTGGCTCATGCTGCAATACCTCACCGGCGGCTCGTGGGGCGTGGTGATCCGCCGGCCTTGCGAAGCCGCGGTGCGCACCTTCCCGCTGGTCATCCTGATGTTCCTGCCGATCCTCATCGGCATGCCGAACCTCTATGACTGGACGCATCCGAACCTGGTGGCCGCGGACGAAGTGTTGCGCCATAAGAGCATCTTTCTGAACACAAGGTTCTTCCTGATTCGCTCCGGCATCTACCTCTTCGGCTGGTTCTTCCTAGGCCGATACATGAACCGCTGGTCGGCGCGCGAGGATGCCGAGGGCGGCACGATTCCGAATTCCAAAATGGGACGGCTGGCCGGCCCGGGCCTCGTGTTCTGGGGATTCGCGGTCACTTTCGTTTCCATTGACTGGGTGATGTCGCTGAGCCCGCACTGGCAGTTCTCCACCATGTACGGACTGCTGTTCATCGCCGGCTTCGCGCTGGGGTCCCTGGCGCTGCAGATCACGGTGCTGGTGTTCCTTTCGCGCCGCGCGCCCATGGCGGGCGTGCTCACGCCGCGCCACATGCACGACCTGGGGAAGCTCATGCTCGCGCTGGTGATGGTCTGGACCTACTTCTCGTTCTCGCAATTCCTGATCATTTGGGCGGGCAACCTGCCCAAGGAGATTTCCTGGTACATGGAGCGCCTGAACTATGGCTGGGAATACGTGGCGCTGGCTCTCATCGTGGGCCATTTCGCGTTGCCCTTCGGGCTTCTGCTTTCCCGCGATCTGAAGCGCAACTTCAAGCTCCTGGCTTCCATCGCGGTCTTTGTTTTGCTCATGCGCTTTGTCGATCTGTATTGGTTCGTCATTCCGGACGCCACGAAGGCAGGTTTCCATCCGAGCTGGATGGACCTGGCCACGCCGCTCGGGCTGGTGGGCCTGTGGCTGGCTTACTTCTTCCACCAACTGGAGCAGCGCCCGCTCATGCCGCTACACGATCCGCAACTAGAGGAGGCCTTGGAACATGGCCGGTAATAGCCACAACCGGCAGGACGCGCCGATGCCCGGCGCGACCCACGAGGAACGCGACATCAACGTGATGGCCGTGAGCGGCCTCGCGCTGTTCCTGGTCGTCCTGTGCGTGGGTTCCACGATCCTCCTGATTGGATTGTTCAAGTATTTCACGGCCCGCGAGAACGCGCGCCAGGTTCCGGTGGAGCATGCCGTGGAGATGCCTGGAACGATCCCGCAACCGAAGTTACAAGTTCACGAACACGACGACTTGCTCAAGTTCCGCGCCGAAGAGGATCAAATACTAACCAGTTATGGTTGGGTGGACCGGGATAAGGGAATTGTCCGCATCCCGATCGACCGGGCCATTGACTTACTGGCGCAGCGGAACCTGCCGCACCGCGACGCAGCCGCGCCGGAGAGCGCCGCCGCCGGGGTCACCGTACCCACGGAGAGCGGCCTGGGCCAAAAGATGATCGTACCCGGCGGCCCATTGGCTGAGGAGAAAGGAAAATGAGATTTTCACCGCGAATCTGCAATAGCGCCGCAGGTCGTATGACTGCCGCTCCGGCGTTCGCGTTGCCGTCTGTCTTCGCCATGGGGGCGCTGGCGCTTGCCGCGCTTCCGGCCGGAGCCCAACCCGGCCAGCCCGCGCCGGTTCAACCGACCTATAGCATGCAGGACTCCAACCTGCGGCCCGCGCTTCCCAACACGCTTCAAGGCGTGGGAATCGATCAGAAGCTCAACGCCCAGCTTCCGCTGGATGTCACGTTCCGCGATGAAACCGGGCGCACCATTCCACTTTCCACTTATTTCCATTCCGGCAAGCCCGTGCTGCTGGCGCCGGTCTATTACCGCTGTCCCATGCTCTGCAGCCAGGTGCTCTCCAACCTGGCGGGTTCGCTCAAGGCCGTGTCGCTCGATCCCGG
>Ga0335069_10005499_pt1 | contig 18629 bp, 17 predicted proteins | sample Lox_Sample_11_FD_206714 | JGI IMG/M metagenome (GOLD analysis project Ga0335069, IMG submission 206714) | Soil microbial communities from Loxahatchee National Wildlife Refuge, Florida, United States - Lox_Sample_1.1 | ecosystem: Environmental > Terrestrial > Soil > Wetlands | place: USA... | reverse complement strand
ACGCTTTGCGAAAGTCCTTACTTTGGTGAGCGGCGCAGATTCAAACTGAAGCGGGAGTGCACGTAAAATCGCTTTTACACGTATCGACCGATTAAATGCGTAACCCATCAGTCGTGAGCATCGTCTCAAAAACCTATGGACCCCGATAATTCTTCAAACCAAGGTACTTCCGGTGGCAAACCTATCCGCCTGCTCAGGCCCTCGATCGTCATACTTTGCGGACCTGCTGCGTGCGGTAAATCTACTTTTGCGAAACGCCACTTTCGGCCTACTCAAGTGGTGTCTTCAGATTGGGCGCGGGCACTGGTATGCGACGACGAGCGCGACCAGCGCTATAACACCCAGGCCTTTGCGCTGGTGCATTTCCTTATCGAGCAGCGGCTTGCGGTGAACCGGCTGTGTGTGGTGGACTCCACAGCCCTCACCGGGACAGCGCGGCGTGATTTGCTTGACTTGGCGAAGAAGTATCAGGTTCCCACCACTACGATACTATTCAATACGCCTCTGGCAACCTGCCTGGACCGCGACGCGAAGCGCGAGCGTTCAGTGGGCAGCGCGGTCATCGAGCGCCAGTACGAGGCTTTCGAGCAATCCAAAGCCGCGATCCGGCAAGAGGGGTTCGACCAAGTCCTGGAGTTTCAAGATCCTGATATCGAGAATGTCCAGATTGAGATCTTGTTCCGGCCTGTAGTCCGCACGCCCCAGCGTCCCCAACGGACTGAGACTGGCGCGCCACGGCGGTTTGGGAATGGAGCTCCACCGCCACCGGCTAGACCGAGCGCACCCCGGGATGGCAGTCAGCCTGTTACCGTCCCGGCCGCACCGGCACGAGCCGGGGTTGCCGTTCCAATTGCCCAAGCCACGGCATCTCCCAAACCCGTGGTGCCACCAGCCTCCGCTCCCACGACGACCTCTGCGACACCGCGAGCGGTAGTTCCTGCGCCACATCCCCCCACGCCGTCCTTGTCCCCTTCCGGCTCAACCCCAACGGGGGCCGCGCCAAGCATGCCGATGGCGGGCCAAACGGGGAACGGATCTGCGAAGCCGGCGCCTCCGGCTGCCCCATCTGAAACGGGTTGAGGATTTGATTTAGCGGTCGGGGCGCCCCGTCAGGCGGTCGTACACGGTCCGCGCGTTGGTGGATCCCAGGGACTCGTTGTAGAGGCTCTTCAATCCCAAAATGTAACGGATTTCCTCGTCGAAGCGATGGAGGGTTTCTAATTCGACCCTGCGAATGGGGACGCGCCTATTGTCGGTCTTCCTGTACCAGAATTTTTGATATCCGCGGTCTTCCAGTTCGTAGTCCGCGCCTTGGAGGGTCAGATAGGGCGGACCGAGGTAGATCCAGTCTCCACCTTTGTTTTCCAAATAGGCCACGCAACCCGACTTCTTCAACTCGAGCTTGCCCGATTGAACTACGGCAGCTTCAAATCCGGCCTGTTCAAACTGCTTCTGGATATTCTGCCCAGCTGAGACTATTGTAGCCATAGGTTTTCCCATCTTCCTCGGATTTTTGAGAGACGCCTCAATCGCCCAAGCTCAGAGGTCCATAGACCTTCCGGGCTCTGCCTTGCGCCCCGACGCCCTGGCGGCGAGTTCGAGTTGACACAATTCAAAACCTGCCCCTAGAATTAAGAAGTCTATTGCAGTGGCAACAAAAAACGCAAGGGCGGCGACCATTCAAAATCTCAAAATGCATCAAGGTCCGGTCAGTGTCCTGGACCTGGTCGGCAACACGTCGCTGGTGCGCTTGGCGCGAATCCTCCCCGTCTCGCCTGACGTCGAGATTTACGCCAAGGCGGAGTGGGAAAATCCCGGGGGCTCAGTAAAGGACCGCCCGGCGCTGAATATCATCCGCGAGGCAGAGGCCGACGGGCTGATGTCGCACGTTAAAATCCTGATCGACTCCACCTCCGGGAATACGGGCATTGCCTATGCCATGATCTGCGCCGCCAAGGGCTACCGCGTCAAGCTCTGCATGCCCTCCAACGTAAGCGTGGAACGCAAGCGCATTCTGAAGGCTTACGGCGCGGAGATCGTCTACACCGATCCCATGGAAGGTTCGGACGGCGCCATTCGCCGCGTGCGCAGCCTGGCGCAGGAAGAGCCTGGGCATTATTTCTACGCGAACCAATACGACAACCCTGCCAACTGGGGGGCTCATTATTTGACCACCGGTCCGGAGATTTTCGAGCAGACAGGAGGCCGCGTGACCCACTATGTGGCCGGCCTCGGAACGAGCGGAACCTTCATCGGCACGGCGCGGCGGTTAAAGGAGCTAAATCCGCGAATTCGCTGCGTGTCATTCCAGCCGGACTCCCCCTTCCACGGCCTGGAGGGCATGAAGCACATGCCCACCGCCATCAAACCGGGGATTTACGAGGAGAGCGTGGCCGACGAGAACCTGGAAATCTCCACCGAAGACGCCCACATCATGACCCTGCGGTTGGCGCGCGAAGAAGGGTTGCTGGTTGGAATCTCCGCCGGCGCCGCCGTGGTGGCCGCGTTGAAAGTTGCCAATCGATTGTCACGCGGCGTGGTGGTGACCATCTTCCCCGACAGCGGCGACAAATATTTGAGCGAGAGGTTCTGGGATGAAGGAAAGTAAAGAACTGGGCCGTCGGGCGATTGCAGCGCTCCCGATCCTTTCCCCAAGCCAGCCTTCATTGCACGGTTGGAAGTTGACGGTTTAGATAATCCACCGCCTCCTTGAACGCGCGCAATGAGGAGGTATGCTTGGACGTAAAGATCGCTGCCGGTTGGATCTGCCCATTCACCATTCGAAAAACATCAGCGAAGCCGCTGGCGGGAGTCCCCGGATTTTGCCAAATACCTGGCGACGTTTGCCTGGGCGGAGAGGGTGGGGATGAACGCCATACGATCGCGTACCGAGCATCGTTCCGATTGGCGGCACAGAGGCCCGGAAACTTACCTGAATCCTTCTGTCGAGGCCACCAGACGTCTACCGCTGGAGAGAATTCACCCCAGAATGGTCTCGGGGTATCTCGCCCATCCATTTCGGCAATTGCGAACGGGGTGGGACACGGAGGGTCCACTTGCGCAGGGTGATGTAAGTGGAAAGCCACCTCCACTACAACGCGGGTCGAAGTGGGCTGCCCATTCAATGTCGCTGGCTTGAATTTCCAGGTCTTGACTGTTTCAAGTGCCTTTTCGTCCAATCCGTACCCGACTGGCTTTATGACTCTCGCGTTACTTACATTTCCTGATGGGTCGATCTCAACCTCCAAGACACTCACGCTCTTGCGTTTCGGAGGGCCACCCTCGGAACTCGAACGCGGCTGAGGTGCTTGGATCACGACAGGCGGCATCAGTTGGTCATTTCCCAGACTCCGGCCAGGGGCGCCGGCATTCACATGAATGGGGTACTGATAAATCGCCCCGGCTAGGCAACCGATGCAGGCGAACACCCCGAGTTGAAGTCTCATGGGGAGCTCTTTCACTCCTGAGTACGTCGGTCGGCAAGATACACCCGAAGTGGAGGGAGGTCAACGTAGAGCAAGGCCTGCGTAAAGCGGGGCCTGCACATCGACTTGCTCGATTCGCTTGGTCTGGTTATCCTATGGATAGTGGGCAGGCAGGGGGATACGCTTACAAGCGTTGACGCATGACATTGCAGCTTGGAAATCAGGACACGGAGTGCATTCGCCGCCACGCGGCGCGGGACTACCCCAGCGAGTGCTGTGGCATTTTGTTGGGGAAGGCGGAGGGGGACGCCAAGCAGGTGAAGGAGGTGGTTCCGCTCGCCAACCTGCGGCACGATCCCAGCCGCGCGCAGGAGCTGTTGCCGCTCGACGACCCCGGGAGGGAAACGGAGAAGAACCGCTTCCTGATCGATCCCCTCGACCAGTTGCGGATAGAAAAAGATGCCCGGGCCCGCGAGCTGGACGTGCTGGGCTATTACCACTCCCACCCCGACCACCCGGCGCGGCCGTCGATTTACGACCGCGACCACGCCTGGCCATGGTATTCTTATGTTATAATCTCAGTTGAGCGGGGCGCTCCCAAAGAGTTGACGAGTTGGGTCTTAGCAGAAGACCGCGGGACCTTTGCGGAAGAGGAATTGACGATTGTCGATTGAAAATTTTCGATGGCGTCGGGATTTCAACCGCTTTTGCTTGGAACATAACACTTTGTATTGCATCGAATTACTTGTGGGTCTGCGCAGCGGATCGTCTATTGACGTAATCGACAATCGAGAATTAAGGAGACTTGATGCCCGTTAAAGTCATAATCCCAACGCCGCTGCGGCAATACGCGGACAAGCGGGAGTCGCTGGAGGTTCAGGCCCGGACGGTGGGGGAGGCTCTAACGGCCATTACCTCTCAGTACGCGGACCTGCGCCGCCACCTTTACACCGACGAGGGCAAGCTCCGCAGTTTCGTGAACATCTACATTGGTGACGAGGACGTTCGCTTTTTGCAGAAGGACCAGACACCTCTGAAAGAAGACGATGTGATCAGTATCGTACCTTCCATCGCCGGCGGTACTACCCTCGCGAGCCGTTCTCTTCAAGTTCTGCGCTGTATCTGTAGCTAGCCTGGGCTCTCGCCCCACCGGGGCGGCGATTCCCAGGCAAAACACCCGCAAAATGTCCTCAGTGGTCAGTTGTCAGTATTCAGTAAAACAGGCCCACAATGGCAGGCTTTGACTGACAACTGACTACCGACATCTTACTACCGAGGACTGAGAACTGATGACTGATAACTGAGGTATTCCCATGAGCATCGCTACAGAGATTCAGCAAGCGCAACTGAGCAAGGACGAGATTCTGCGTTACAGCCGCCATCTGATCATGCCGGAAGTCGGCATGGAGGGCCAACTGAAGCTGAAGCAGGCACGCGTGCTGTGCATCGGCGCCGGTGGCCTGGGCTCTCCTCTGGCGTTATACCTTGGCGCGGCCGGAGTGGGCAAACTCGGCCTGGTGGATTTCGACGTGGTTGACTATACCAACCTGCAACGCCAGGTGATTCACGGCACCAGCGACGTGGGACGCCCCAAGCTCGATTCGGCGCGCGACACCCTCCGGGAAATCAACCCCCATATCGAGATTGAGACCTTCGAGGCTCGCCTGGCGAGCGACAACGCTCTCGACATTTTCGGCGGCTTTGACATCATCGCAGACGGTACCGACAATTTCCCCACGCGTTACCTGGTGAATGACGCCTGTGTTCTGCTGGGAAAGCCCAACGTCTACGCCAGCATCTTTCGTTTCGAAGGCCAGGCTTCGATTTTCTATGCCGAGCAGGGGCCGTGCTACCGCTGCCTTTACCCGGAACCGCCCCCGCCGGGCCTGGTTCCCAGTTGCGCGGAAGGCGGCGTGCTAGGCGTGCTTCCCGGCATTATGGGTTGCATCCAGGCCATGGAAACAATTAAGCTGATTCTGGGGCGGGGCGAGCCGCTGATCGGCCGTCTGCTATTGTTCGACGCGCTGGGCATGAAGTTTCGAGAACTGAAGCTGCGCAAAAATCCCGATTGCCCGATCTGCGGGACGAATCGTACTATCACTAGGCTGATTGATTACGAGCAGTTCTGCGGCATTCGCGGCGAGGAGTATATACCTGTGCATACCGGCATTCCTGAAATTACCCCGGCGGAAGTAAAGAAAAAGATGGACTCCCACGAGCCCTTCGTTTTGATTGACGTGCGCGAGCCGCATGAATTCCAGATTTGCCGCATTCCCGGGTCGAAACTCATCCCTCTTGGGGAGGTGCCCAAGCGGATGAACGAGCTGAACTCGGCGGACGAGATTGTGGTGCACTGCAAGTCCGGCATGCGAAGCGCGAAAGCCGTGGACTTTCTCATGAAGTCCGGCTTCCTCAAGATTCACAACCTCAAGGGTGGAATCCTGGCATGGTCGGAGCAGGTTGATCCCTCCGTCCCGAAGTACTGAAGCGCAGGGAACAAAGGAGAATCCATGGCGAACTTTTTTGCAGACAACGCAGCGAGTATAGGCCGGACTCCCCTGGTGCGTCTGAACCGGCTGGCAGCGGGATCGTCCGCGACCCTTCTGGCCAAAATTGAGGGCCGGGGTCCGGGATATTCGGTTAAAGACCGCATCGGCGCCGCGATGATTTGGGACGCCGAGAAGCGCGGGGTGTTGAAGCCCGGCGTGGAAATCATCGAGCCCACCAGCGGCAACACGGGCATTGCGCTGGCCTATGTGGCGGCGGCGCGGGGCTACAGCCTGACGCTCACCATGCCGGAAACCATGTCGCTGGAGCGCCGGCGGGTGCTGGCAGCTTTCGGCGCCAAGCTGGTTCTGACCCCCGGGCCGGAAGGTATGCCCGGGGCCATCAAGCGCGCTACCGAGATCGCTCAATCCGATCCCCTGCACTACTTTCTACCTCAGCAGTTTGAAAATCCCGCCAATCCCGCCATCCACGAGCAGACCACCGGCCCCGAGATTTGGAATGACACGGATGGCGCCGTTGACGTGCTGGTGTCCGGCGTCGGCACGGGGGGAACCATCACGGGAGTTTCGCGCTACATCAAGAACACCAAGGGCAAGAAAATCATTTCGGTGGCGGTGGAACCTGCGGCCAGCCCGGTGATCACCCAGCAGCGGCAGGGACTGCCGCTGAAGCCCTCTCCGCACAAAATCCAGGGGCTCGGAGCGGGGTTCATCCCCAGGATTCTCGACCTTTCCTTGGTCGACCAGGTCGAGCAGGTGTCGAATGAGGAGGCGGTTGAATTCGCCCGCCGTTTGACCCGCGAGGAAGGCATCCTGAGTGGTATCTCCTGTGGAGCGGCCGCCGCGGTGGCCGTCCGCCTGGCCAAGCAGCCGGAATTCGCCGGCAAGACGATCGTGACAGTCCTGCCTGACTCGGGTGAGCGGTATATTTCTACAGTGCTGTTTGAAGGAATTGGGTGAGCTGAAGAACAGCCAACAGCCGACGGCTAACAGCTCACAGTTATGAGGACTGCCGACTGTCAGTCGGGAGTCGAGTGGCCCTTCCTTGCACCCGCCCCTAATAGTACCTGCGCCGAAGGCGATTTGGAGTGCGGTAGCTTGCTACTGCTTTGCCTTCCGCCAGCTTCCTGGCGCCACCGGGCCGGAAGCGAGCCTCCGGTCCCGAATGCGGTAGCAAGCCACCGCACTCCAAAGCTGCGCAGCCGCAGTCCCCTGCGAATTCCTGGCGGCCGTCAGCCATAGCTTTGAGCGGGGGACAACTGTCGGCTGTTAGCTGTAAACTGTTAGCCGTTTTGGGGGAGCCCTATGAGTAAAGATGACATAAAGTGCCTGGCGCAGGAGTTTCGCGCTGACCTGGATGCTCAGCTGGCCGGCGACGCCACGAGTGAGTTCATTCTGCCGCGCCGGGAGGCCGTGGCGCTTGTCTGCCAGCGCTACCTGGAGGTCTTGTTTCCAATCTACTTCGTGGGCAGTGAAGCGGAGGCGCCCGGCACCCCCGCCCACTTCCAACTCGTGGATGTTCAGGAGCAGTTGTCGCGCCAGATTTGCAGCGCGGTGCGCTTTGAGTGCCGCCGCAGCGGGAAGCCGGCGCCCAACGACGTAGGCCCTTGCGCGGGAGAGACGGTGGGGAAGTTGTTTGCGCAGTTGCCCGAATTGGCACACCTGCTGGCCACCGACATTGAAGCGGCTTACCACAACGACCCGGCGGCGGGAAGCGTGGAGGAAATCCTACTGGCTTACCCTTACATTGAACCCGTCACCGTACAGCGCCTGGCGCACCGCCTCTACCTGCTCGATGTTCCGTTCATCCCGCGCATGATGACCGAGATTGCCCATCGCCACACGGGGATCGACATTCACCCCGGCGCCTCCATCGGGGAATCCTTCTTCATCGACCACGGCACGGGCGTGGTGATCGGCGAAACTTCCATCATCGGGAACAAGGTGACGCTCTACCACGGCGTCACGCTGGGCGCCTTCAACCCTCTCAGCAAAGATGAGAATGGCCAACTGCGCCGGGGACAGGCCAACAAGCGGCATCCTACCCTCGAAGACCACGTCACCGTTTACCCCAACGCCACCATCCTGGGAGGAGACACCCACATCGGCCACCACAGTGTAATTGGCGGCAACGTGTGGCTAACCCGCTCTATGGCGCCCTATAGCCGCGTCACCGTGAAAGACCCCGAATTGCGTATCTTCAACCCCGGAGATGACGCCTGGGATGTCTATGGCGGAATCTAAGCTATAATGGGTTGGGGGTTTTCCTTCACAAGGCGTCGTCCACAACCATTCAGGGTTTGGGGCGGGCACTAAACTTGCCACCCGAAGGGGAGCAGTAGGTCCATGTGGCTCTTACTGAAGTTTAACATCCTGCTGATCTTTATCTTTGGCGTGAGCATGGCGTTCACCGCCTACATTGCGCACAATTTTCTTCAACGGGGTGCCCGCGATCAGGTAATCCAGCAGGCCCGGCTGATGATGGGAGCGGCGGGCGGCATGCGGACCTACACCTCCGAGCAGGTGGAACCGCTTCTGGCAGCACACGAAAAGGACTCCACGGCCTTTGCCCCCCAGCGGGTCCCCGCATACTCGGCTACGGAGGTCTTCAACTATCTGCGCGCCGATTACCCCGAATACACCTACAAAGAGGCTACCCTGAATCCCACCAACTTGCGCGACAGGGCAGAGGACTGGGAGGCGGACGTCGTGCAAGGCTTCCGCAATTTTTCCGGACGCCAGGAGACGATCGGGGTGCGGCATACTCCTGAGGGTGCTTCACTCTTTCTGGCACGCCCCATCGTGCCGGCGGCCGAATGCCTCGTGTGCCACAGTGTTCCGGACCGCGCCCCGGCTTCGATGCTCGCCACCTACGGCCCGGACCACGGCTTTGGCTGGAAAGAAGGGGAGGTGGTGGGGGCGCAAATCGTGTCGGTGCCGATGTCAGTCCCCGTGGGGATCGCGGACCGCGCCTTTAAGAATCTCCTCATATCCTTGAGCGGCGTCTTTTTGTTTGCCCTGGCGCTGCTGGACCTGGGGCTGATCTTTATCGTGATCCAGCCGCTCGATCGGATCTCGCGCCTGGCCGATGAAATCAGCCGGGGCAACCTTCACATTCCGGAGATTCCCGCCCGCGGCCGGGACGAGGTTGCCCAACTGGCGCGCGCCTTCAACCACATATCCCAGAGCCTGGCGAGGGCGCTGGAAACGGGCGAGCGGCAGTAGCGGGCAGACTCGGCGGCGACCGGGGTGCCCGCGGATTCTTTCTTCGATTCGCGTCGCTACGATTTCAGGACCATCTTCAGCAGGGCTTCGATGCCGTTCCAGGTGATCTGGACGCCGATGCACAGCAGGACGAATGCCACCACACGCATGATTCCGTGGGCCGTTTGCGAGGAAACCCGCGCCGCAATTACCGGCGCGTAGCCATAACAAAAGTATACACCGACGCTCAACACCACAACCGCCAGCACAATTCCGGCGTGAGCGGCGAGGCTCGGAAGCCAGCCTTTTATGGATGCATGCGCGCTTAAAGTCACCACGACGACGATGCAACCCGGCCCGGCGGTAATGGGGAACGTGAAGGGATAGAATATTTTCCCCTCCAATGATCCCCGCGCGGCTCCATCCGCCTCGGCCCGTTCGACTTTCGCTTCTGGCTCCTGTTGATTCAGCATGCTCCAACCCATAGCCGCCAGCGCCAGTCCGCCGGAAACCTGCATGACTGGCAGGGAGATGCCAAAGAACTTCAACATCGCCGTCCCTACCAACTCGACCATGAGCATAAAGAGCGTGGTGCTGATCGCGATCTTCTTCGCCAGTGACCGGTAAACAGCCGGAGGCGCGCTGCCCACGAGTCCGAGAAACAATAACGCATCGGCTACCGGATTTATGAGCGGTAACAGAGCGCTGAAAGCCAGCGCGAAGAACTTAGGCAATTCACTCACGGGAGAACACTGTTATAGCAGATTTGATGTTGCCCTGGTTCAAGGGTTCACAAGGACCGAGCTTAGTCGTAAAATGCCTGACCCGGAGACTGTCAAAGGTGCCAGGCACGGTTTTGGCCGGCGGCCGGTACTTCGGACCACGGGACACGAAAGGACCCTTACGCCATGAAACGCTATGCCTTGCTATCGATTCTTCTGGCCTTATCAGCTTCCGCCTCTGCCCAGCGCCTACCCCATGACCTGGGCCCGGCGGAGTATTACCGCCCGCCCCAGTTGACGGTGATGATCGGATTCATCAAAGATCCGCAGCACAGGAATTTTACCGTCCCGGAGTGGGCCCGCGGCATCGGCGCGAATTTCGATGCCGCCCGCTTGGCCGAACGGTGCAAGCGCGCCGGCGTGGCGCAGATCATCTGGTACGACAAGTGGATCGACGGCATGGTCTTCCACTACACCAAAACCACGAGCTATCACACGGAGCGCGACTTCCTGGGGGAACTGGCTCCCGAGTGCCGCAAGCGCGGCATCAAGCTGGTGATCTACTTCAACACCTACTACGACGGCAACCCGGAGTTCGCCGCCTGGGCCTGCGTCGACCAGCGCGGCAAGCCCATCCCCTTTTCAACCTTCTGGCCGGAAAACCTGCTGAGCATGTACTCGCCGTTCCATGATAAGGCCCTGGAGCAGATCCGCGAGTTGGTGGCGGACTACCACGTGGACGGCCTCTGGCTGGACGTTCCCACCTACGCCGGCCTTAGCTATGACCGTTGGACGCGCGAGGCTTTCAAGAAACAACTCGGCAAGGAAATGGATGACGCGACGCCGCTGGAGCGCGAACGGTTCTGGGCGGAGTCGTCCGTGAACTGGAACCGCGAAGTGGCGGCCTTCGTGCGCAAGCTGAATCCCGCCGCCACCGTCACCACCAACTCCGCCATCGACCCCATTGCCCAGGGCCCTCTGCGCGCCGTGGGAATGGGCGAGCCACTCGACTACTTCAGCACCGAGCTTCACACCATCAACCTGCAACAGAAATATGCGCCGGTTTATGGAGAGATCAACAAGCCCTTCGAAGGCGGTACCCTCATTTCCGACGATTGGTTTACGCCGCTGCACAGCGGGCCGGTAAAAACTTCGAAGAGCATCGATCAGATGCACGTGGAACTTGCCAGCCTGTTTTCGGCCGGAATGAACGTCTACCTGGCCGTGACGCTGGCTCATGACGGGACGTTGGATGAGGGTACCATGCAGTTGGTCGATTACGCGGGGGCGTGGCTGCGGGCGCGCCGCCCGTGGCTGGAGGCAGCTTATGACCTGACCGACGTAGCGCTACTGCTGGGAACCGCAGACCCGAAAGAACTCGTGTGGCCGGGAGGAGGCGGCGGCTATGACGACGAACTCGCCAAGCTGGAGGCGAACCTGAGAGCCAACGGATACCTGCCGCACCGGCTGATCAATTGCGCCGGGTCCAGGAAATACGATGGCATTCCGGCGGCGGCTCGCGCCGTGATCGTTCCGGACCGCGCCCAGTTGGCGCCAGCCGACGCCGAGATGCTCGACGCCTACGTCCGTCGCGGAGGCAGGGTCGTGGCGTTTGGACGGGGCATGAGTCTGGCCGGAACGGAAGAGTCCAACCTGGCCGCGCCCCTGTTCGGACTTCACAACGCCGGGTACATTCTCCCGGACTGGGTGGGTTCGATCGACGTGATGTGGAAAGACGAAGACCTTTCCCTGACGGGGCCGATCCTGGGTGTGAAACCCATCTCAGCGGAGGCCCTGCTTTGGGCGTCAGTGCCGACAGCCGGCGAGATGCCGCTGCTCACTCGCAATCAGGTGGGAAGCGGTACAGCCTTCGCGTTGGCCGCGCCGGAATCCGCTTTCATTCCGAAGCCCGAATTCCTCCGCTACCTCTGGACGGAGGCCATCGGGGACCCGCTATGGAAGGTCCAAATAAACCCCCCGCGCTACCTCGTGCGTATCCGTCGGCAGAATCAGCGGTACCTGCTGCACGTGATCGATAGCCTGACGACCAAGGAAGGCCCCATGTCTGAGGCCTACGATACGCCACGCTACCGCCCGCTTTACACGAAGATCGCCATCGATACCACCAGGGTCCCGTTCCAGAAGGCTACCGTGGTTCCGGACAATCGGCACCTCGAAATCTCCACCGAGGGGACCTGGAAAACGATGGAGATTTTTCCTGACCCGGAATTGACGATTGCGTTGGAGTGAAGCGCGCGAGGGCGTGGGCGACCTTGGGTCACGAGCATGTAGCACATCTCTAATTTTGAGAGTCTGCGACATTTTTTGCTCCCAAGCCCCGGAGGGGCGGGAGAACATACCCCACGGCGTAAGTGGGTCCACGGCCCGACAGATATCCCAGCCCCGGAGGGGCGTGAGCCGTGGGTGCAAGGCCCGGCAGATTTCCTAGCCCCGGAGGGGCGGCAGACCATGGCACATACCTTCGCCAGCCTTTACACCCACGTAATCTTCTCCACCAAGGACCGTCATCCCTGCCTGACGCCGGAGCTCAAGCCGCACCTGCTCGCCTACATGGGTGGCATCATTCGCAAGCTGGATGGAAAGGTGATCGAGGAGAACGCTCGTCCCGACCATGTTCATTGCCTCCTCTCACTTCCACCCTCGCTGGCGATCGCCGATGCGCTGCGCGTCCTTAAGACCAACTCCTCCCTGTGGGTCCATGAAACCAAGCGCCAGGCTGCGTTCGGCTGGCAGGCCGGCTACGGCGCCTTCAGCGTTAGCCATTCCAACCTGCCCGGCGTGGTGAAATACATTCGCAATCAAGACGGCCATCATCGCAAGGTTTCGTTTCAGGAGGAATTTCTGGCTTTTTTGAAGCGACACGGGATTGCGTACGACGAACGGTACATCTGGGAGTAAAGTCTGCCGCCCCTCCGGGGCTCGCCAACCGGGCGTTCCGCGACCCACGGCTGACGCCGTGGGCTATTGTCTGCCGCCCCTGCCGGGGCTCGCCAACCGGGTGTTCCTGGACCCACGGCTGACGCCGTGGGCTATTGTCTGTCGCCCCTCCGGGGCTCATCAACCGGGCGTTCCGGGACCCCGGCTCGCGCCGTGGGCAATTATCCGTCCCCCTTCCGGGGCTCGGGAATCGGGGGATCTTGGTCTATGCGCGGAGTACGATCTTCAGCGCCCAGGCATGATCGCACGGTTTGTTCTGCGGCAGATCGACGACGAGGGCCCGTGCCTCGCGCCGGAACTTGAGCGGACCAGCTTGGCCGAGCAGGCTTACCTCTGCGGGATCCTGCGGCAGTAACCCGGCATCGCTTCCCAATGACTTTACGGCCAGGCGGCCATTTCCGGGCCAACCCAGCGCCAAGGCGTACAGGGTCGTACCCTTCGCCGTGAAGCGGATGTCCTCGGCCGAGTAGTGACTCTGATTCTCTTCGCCGAACTTGCCGGCCTTGGCGCGGGTCGGCCCCTCGCCGAAGACTTTCCAGGGGCGGGTACCAAATATGGCCTCGCTATTGATCTCCATCCAGGCTGCAATCTGACCCAGGATCGCGAGTTCCTGATCGTCAAGGCTGCCATCGGGGCGGGGAGGGATGTTCAGCAGGAGGTTCCCGTTCTTGCTCACGATATCCGCCAGCATGGTGATCACCGTGGTGGCCGACTTGTACTCGATTCCTTGCTTGTAGTACCAATCGCCGATGCAGGTGTCGGTCTGCCAGGGTATGGGATGAATGCCTTCCATGACGCCGCGCTCCACATCTTCCACGCACGTGCCGTCTTCGAAGTAGTCGGGCATCCTCTTACAGTTGTAGACGGCCTCCAGCTTGCCGCCGTGCTTCTGCATATTGGTGTTGTAAAAGTGCGCCACCAGGCTGCGCCCGACCTCGTGAAAGGGAAAGCCGCCGTCGCTGTAAAGTAAGTCGGGTTGGTAGCTGTCCACCAAGTCCTGGATGCGATTGAACCAACGGCGCTGCCACCATTCCGGAGCCTGGCTGGAATACCACTCCTTGGAGTCCTCATGCGGCGGCAGGTAAAGATCCTGGTATTGGGGGTCGTTGCCGTCGTACGGCACTCCCGCGTACGGTCCCTGCTTGTCCGCACCCTTGTTGACCACCCACCAGTTCCAGGTGGCGCTGAGGTGCTCGGTGACGCCGAAACGCAACCCGCGGCTGCGTGCGGCGCTCGCCCAGGCGCCCACAATATCCTTCTTCGGTCCCATGTTGACGGAGTTCCAGCGCTGGTATTTAGAATTCCAACAATCGAAGTTGTCGTGGTGTTCGGCGATCACGCAGAAGTACTTTGCACCGGCCTTCTGGTAGAGCCCCATCAGGCGCTCGGGATCCCAACGCTCGGCTTTCCACAGCGGGATGATGTCTTTGTAGCCGAACTTGGAGGGATGGCCGTAACGCTGCAAATGGTCCTGGTACTGCTCATGGCCCTCGATGTACATGTTGCGCGCGTACCAGTCACCGCGCTCGGGAACGGACTCCGGCCCCCATACCGCCCAGATCCCGAGTTTGGCGTCGCGGAACCATTCCGGGCAGCGGTACTGCTGGAGTGAGGCCCAATCGGAGGTGAAGGGGCCAGCCTCCGAAATCAGGCCCTTTCCCGCGCGAGGGAGAATTCCGATGCCGCACAAACCCGCTGCCGCTTTCAACACTCGCCTGCGTGTAATCCTCATTCGCTCTCCTTGGATCTGGTAGCACCGACCATCCGTCGACTGATGGATCCGCAGGTCTTCCACACCAGGGATCATCCCGTGCCTCATCAACGAAAAGCCGCAGGTCCGTCAGCTGACGGACGGTCTGCCACCTTATTCACTCCGGATACGGCTTGCCGGGTTTGGCAATGCGAATCCAGTGGTCGATGAAGTTCGCATTCGCCTGGGGGACCCGCACCTTGGGCATGTGGCAGCCCACGCAATCATGCATGCCGGTCGAGCACTGTTTGGCCTTAGCGGACCGCCCGTCATGGCACGCCAGGCACCGGGCGTCGTAGCCTGCGGTGGTTCGATCGCGGGGCTTATGGGGATCGTGGCAGGCAGTGCACGTAATTCGGGCATCGCCGGCGTTGTAGCAGCGGCTTCGCCCCAGGCGGTAGGCCTCAAAGCGTACTGTTCCCACGCCCGGCACGGAGAACTGCTTCACATCCTGCTTGGTGCGATGACAGGTGGCGCAGAAACCTGTCGCCTTGTCGGGGGCAAACTTGCCGGGATTGGTGATTTGCAGATTGCTGAGATTTCCCGCCTTTACGGAAGCAATGTGAGCCGCGCCCGGCCCGTGACACCGCTCGCATCCAATACCAGGAATCATGCGATCGAGCGTCAATCGGTCCCCGCTGACCGCCGAGGTGGCGTGGCAATTGAGGCATCGCTGTAAGTCGGGCATCGGAATCGGCAGGCCGAGAGCCTCCTCGAGGTTGTGGGGCGGCTGAGGGGCGTGACCCACGGTAGTGTCCAGCGCGCGGGTCTCCGCATAGTAACTCACCTGGCATTCGATGTAGTGCCGGCTATAGAGGAGGATATAGGTCTGCCCCGCATACCCGTTCCCGACGGACCAGACGACCGGCGCCGAGACGGTCCGCTTGCCGTCGCTCAGGAAGCAATTGCTGCCGTTGGCGTTGGTGATGATCTCGTAGGTGTATGGGCCATTGCGAAACTCCAGGAGGGGGAGAGCGCGGAGGGTTTCGGTGTCTTGAGGCAACGCCAGAGCGCGTCCCATCGGAGTCTTAAGAGCACTCGCCTTGTCGGGGTGGCATTCGAGGCACGCCTGGCTGCCGGCGCACTGGCCTTGCGGCGAAGCGCCCGCTAGTTTCCTTGTCTTGCCCCACAGCAGGCCGGTGTGAAGGATCAGCACGATAAGCGCTGCCGTTAAGAACCATCTTGAGGCCCGCCCATCCATGGTTCGTGGTCCCATTGCGCATCAGAACGTAGGGGCGGTTCGCGAACTGCCCCCACGGGCGCACTCAATAGGGTTACAGTGCCCGATCAGGTGAATTTCAATATATAAGCATGATCGCCCGGCGGAGTTGCCGGCAGTTCAACCCGCATGCCTTGACGATCCTGGGCCCAATGCAGGGGCTGCTCTGCGCCGAGCAACCGCACATCTCGAATCTTACCAAACCACAGGGTTTTGCCTTCGGGAAGGGAAGTGATGACCGATTCCTTCCCCGGCCACCCCAGGAGGATGGCGTAAAGGGCCTTCCCTTTGGTGGTGAATCGAATGTCCTGCGCTGTAAAGGGCTTATCTTTCTCCTCGCTGAAAGAGGCGCCCGCCACGTTGTGCGTCGGCCCCTCTCCATAGACGGTCCACGGGCGCGTTCCGTAGATGGCTTCCCCATTCTGTTTCAGCCATTTCCCCACGCCGAGCAGAACGTCGACGCTGGGCTGCGGCAGCGTGCCGTCCACCTGCGGCCCGATGTCGAGCATCATGCAGCCATTCTTGGCGACGATGTCCGCAAAGATGCCGATAACATGGGGAGTAGTCTTGATGGGTTCGGAGGCCACATAGAACCACGGTCCCAGCGCCGTGTCGTCCAGCCACGGATAGGGTGTGACGCGGTCCTCGCGCCCGCGCTCGAAATCGAGGATGCCGGTGTGCTCGTGGATGCCGCGGTCCTTTTGGGTCACGGTGATCTCTCGCCCATGGCGCGCCGCCCAGTTGTAGGCAGTGGCGAAAAGCCTCCGCTGATACTCTGGCGTGATGACTTCGCGGAATTCGAAGTCAAAGTAAATCAGGTCCGGCTGGTAGTTCTCGAGTACCTCGTAGACTTCGGCAAGCCATTTATTCAGATAATGCTCGCTTGGCGGCGCGCCGGGCGCATGGGCTTCGGTGTAGATATCGGAGTAATTCGGGTCGGATCCGTCGTATTGGAACGAGGGCTCGTAATATCTCCAGGCATAGCCGTGATGAAAAGTGGTCACATAGCGCATGCCGCGCTTGCGATACGCCTTCTCTAGTTCCCCCACGATATCCCGGTGGGGTCCGAGCACGACACTGTTCCAACGCGTCAGGGCGGAGTTCCATAGTGCGAAGTTGTCATGATGCGAAGCCACAGGCCCGGCAAATTTGGCTCCCGCGCGCGTGAAGATGTCCGCCCAGGCATCGGCATCGAATTTTTCCCCCGTGAAGCGGGGAATGATGTCCTTGAATCCCACCTGGTGCTGATCGCCGAACTGCTGCTGGTGGTACTTGAACGCGGGGTGGTCGGGCTTGTACATCTGGTTGCCATACCACTCGGCGTCACCGGGAGAGTGGGAGGACCCCACAGTGACCGGACCCCAGTGAGTGTAAATGCCGAACTTGGCATCGCGAAACCATTCCGGGTCCTGGTGCGTGTGCAGAGAATCCCACTGGGCCTGGAAGGGACCGTGCGTAAGGAGGGCATCGATTTCCGCCGTGGTTTTGGCGAGATTCTTTTCTTCGAGTTGGTGCGCCGCCGCGGGTGCGAGGCCCTGATAGGGGTTGGGCGCCGTTATTGTCAGGGGCGCGGAAGGCGCGCGCCGCGCCATAAGGTGTGCCACGAGGGGAAAACCCGCGCCAACGCCCAGGCCCCTCCGCATGAAAGTGCGTCGATCCATGATTTGTCCTTGGCGGCAACGCAGATTGTGCTTAGGATTCGTAAGGAGCCGTCGCCGCGTGCCAGAGTATACACCCGGCGAGGTCAGACGGGCCACGAACCTGCTCCGAACCTGCTCCGTTCACGATTGCAAATCGTAGGGCGAGCAGCGAAAATCTCCCCGATGCCATCACTCTACCAGGGCGATCTCGCCTATATCCACGCGACAGCATTCGGAATGCTGGCACGGGGGGCGGCTGACGAGATTGTCCGGCGTCTTCATGGCTCCAGTGCAAAAATACGAAGAGTGCTGGACGTCGGCTGTGGAGCCGGACCTTTAACAGTAGCGCTTATCGACGCAGGATTTGAAGTAACAGGAATCGACACTTCGGCCGAATTGCTGGAACTCGCCCGCGCCAACGCCCCGCAGGCTCGCTTCATCCACGCCTCTGCCTACGAGGTCGATATTGAGGGTTACGATGCGATTGTTGCGGTGGGTGAACCGTTAACCTATCACGCGGAAGGCGCCGACGCCGACCATCTCGTCAATCGTTTTTTTCAACGCGTGGGGGAGGGCTTGCCTTCGGGGGGTATGTTCATCTTCGACGTGATCGGACTCGGCGAGCCTTCCCTCGCTGGCCGAAACTGGAGTTCAGGCGAGGATTGGGCGGTATTGGTGGAGACCACGGAAAATCAGGCGGAAAGAATCTTGGTCAGGGATATTCAGACTTTTCGTCAAGTCGGCGAGGCCTACCGTCGGGGCCATGAGATTCACAGGGTTCGGCTCTTCGACACCCCGACACTGTGTGATCAGCTCGCTTCTTATGACTTTTTGACCCAAACAGCCCAAGCCTATGGTTCTCTGCGGCTCCCCCCTCGCCGCCACGCCTTCTTTGCCACATGGGCCATGGCCGCCCAATGATGCGAAGGCAGCCCCAGAAGCTGGAACCTTGTGACACCTACTCGATCCCGGCGCTACATCGCGAGTCTGGGGGATTTTGGGGTTCAAGACCGCTGCGGCACGACACGCGGGATGCCCAGCCGTGGGACGCCCCTCTGCTTTTACAATTCCGAAATTGTCGTATCAAAAAGAGCTTTTCCTACCGCTAGTGTTGCGTAATCAAATTACGTTGACTTATCAGGCGGCGAGCGGATTGCCTGTGTAAGTCCATTGAAAGGGCCGAGCCTTCTGGTTGTAGGCGGTA
>Ga0335069_10005497_pt1 | contig 18631 bp, 17 predicted proteins | sample Lox_Sample_11_FD_206714 | JGI IMG/M metagenome (GOLD analysis project Ga0335069, IMG submission 206714) | Soil microbial communities from Loxahatchee National Wildlife Refuge, Florida, United States - Lox_Sample_1.1 | ecosystem: Environmental > Terrestrial > Soil > Wetlands | place: USA... | reverse complement strand
ATAAGGCTCCGGCCAAGAATCGCCAGCCGCCGCCGATTTTTACATAGTTTTTACATAGATCAGATCTCTGTAGTTATCCACAGAATTTACAGAGATCTGATCTCTGTAGTCTTTTAACGTATGATCTTGGCCACGGCGATCGGGACTCGCTTATCGAACATGTCCGGGATGATCTTGGTCGCGGTCGGTTTCTTGACTAAGCCCGCTATTGCTTTAGCGGCCTTAAGCTTCATTTGATCGGTAATCTTGGTGACACGATGATCTAAGGCGCCACGGAAGATTCCGGGGAACGCGAGCGCGTTGTTGATTTGATTGGGAAAATCCGAACGTCCCGTTGCAACAACCACTGCTCCACCTTTAATGGCTTCGTCGGGCAGTATCTCCGGCGTTGGATTGGCAAGTGCGAAAACGATCGCCTTCGGCGCCATGCGTTTGATATCGGCAGCCTTTGCAAGGTCGGGTCCCGAGACACCAATGAGTACATCGGCTCCAACAAGTGCATCGGTTAGTCCTCCGTGCGCGCGATGCGATCTCGTCATCATGGCGAGTTCTTTCTTATGTGGCGTAAGGTCCGTACGCCACGGACCGATGATGCCTTTGCTATCGAGCACGGTGATATCCCCCGCTCCGGCGAGTTTGAGAAGTTTCGCAATTGCGCTACCGGCGGCTCCCGCCCCCGAAATCACAATTTTAGTCTTCTCGATTTTCTTGCCCGTCACCTTGAACGCATTGATGAGACCAGCCAACACGACGATCGCGGTTCCGTGCTGATCATCGTGCATGACCGGGATGTCGAGCGCATCGACAAGGCGTCGCTCGATCTCGAAACAGCGCGGCGCCGAGATATCTTCGAGATTGATGCCACCGAAGGTCGGCGCGATGCGGATGATCGTGTTCACGATCTCGGTCGTATCTTGCGTGCTCAGCACGATGGGTACCGCGTCAACGTCGGCGAATGTCTTGAAGAGTGCGGCTTTCCCTTCCATCACGGGCAAGGCGCCCAAGGGACCAATATTACCAAGGCCGAGTACCGCTGATCCGTCTGATATTACCGCGACGAGTCGGCCTTTCATTGTGTATTCGCGTGCGAGCTTCGGATTCTTCGCAACAAAACTCGAGACAGCGGCAACGCCCGGCGTATAGATGAGTGCGAGGTCTGCCCTATTGCGTACCGGCATCGCCGACACGATCCGGATCTTCCCGCCGAGCTTTTTGTGGAGTGCTAATGATTTTTTCGATATGTCGTTTTTCATAAAAGTGCAGTATAGCAAATCGTTGTATCTGGGAACCGCAGATGCTAGAATCGCCGGAGTCGGGGCTGCTGTCGCCTCATACATAATAAGGATCCAGTAGATGTGTCAACGACTTGTAACCGCGCGTGCACTCGAACGCATCAGTGTCGGGAATGCCGCAGGCCTCGTGAGCACTCCCGAGGAAATCGAGCATGCGTGCGGCAACAACGGCCTCACCGAGGTCACAATCGGGCCGATCACACTGCGCATGCGGCCTGGCAACAGCGGATCCACATATACGTATGATCCGGAAACTCATAACTCCGTCAACTCCCGCGGTCTGCCCAATAAAGGCTTGCCTTGGTATCTGGAGAACATCCGGCAGATATACAGGCGGGCTCATACCAATGGGAAGCGAGTTCGTGCGAGCATCGTCGGACTCGAGCCCGGCGAATTTGGGAAACTTGCGCAGTCCCTACGGTACGCAGGAGTCGACGAGATCGAACTCAATTTTGGTTGCCCAAATGTCTGGAGTCTGGATGGAACACAGAAACCCATACTTTCATATGATCCTGCCGCTGTGAAAGAGGTGCTCGCCGAAGTCCGAGCCGCGGTCGGCACAGGTATTCCGATCGCGGTAAAGATCTCGCCGGTTCCCGACGATATCCTAGAACCGCTCGTGACCGTTATCATCGAAAGCGAGATCGTTACGAAAGTAGTCGGCGTCAATACCTGGCCGAATACGCGTCTTAAGATCAGTGGGAGGCCGGCACTTCGCTTCAAGCCCCATGGAGCAACGGAAGAAAGTCCTTGGCTCGACGCAGGCGGTGGTGGCGGCACGATACTGCGCGAACATCGTCGGCGCGTTGTGCGTTATCTCGCCAACCATCTACCTGTCGGGATGAAGGTCATAGCGGTCGGTTGCATCTTCGACGGGACTGACGCGCTCGAAGCCCTACAGGACGGCGCGCACGGATTCCAGATTGGGACAGCATATGCGGAGTTCGGCGGCCCACATGCGATCGATACGATCTTGAGTGGACTGAGTCAGTTGGTACCGGGGGACTAAGAAGAAGTATTGCACTTGCGGCCGCGCCAAGCGCGGCCGCTTTCTTTTGTATTCCCTTCTGCTACAGTGTCGCCAGTCAATAGAGTCAACAGAAGAGACCTTGAAATGGAAATTCAAACATACTTTCCGATTCTTGAACCAATAACGAGAATTCGGATTCGCAAACCGGTTGATATGCATCAGCATTTTCGCCGCGGTGATATTCTTAGACTAGTGGCCCCGATGGTAGCGAAGCGGTTCGCGAGTGCTATCGTCATGCCCAATACCATCCCGCCAATCACTTCAGCGGACATGGCGATGGACTATCAAAGCGAGATTCGAGATGCGCTCGGGGACTCCATATTCGGACTCCTCATGACAATCTATCTCACCGACATGCTCGACGTGGAAGATGTCGAGCATGCAATGTCCATGCGATACATCCATGCCGTGAAATACTACCCGCGCGGGTTGACGACCAACAGCGATAGTGGCGTTAGGGATCCGGCTTCTCTCTGGACACCGGATACGAATCCCTACGAGGTATTGCGTGCAGTCGCGCGACAATGCGGCACTTTGCTGCTCCACGCCGCCGATGGTTTCGATGAGAACGGCAACGAGCTTGATCCGTACGAGCAAGAGCCACACTTTATTTCTGAGACGCTTCCGCGCATTATCGATGCCCATCCGGATCTGAGAATATCGGTTGAGCATCTTTCCACGAAGCAAGGTGCTGCATTTATCGAGAAAAATGGAAATCAGCGTCTAGGTTGTAGTCTCACCGCTCATCACCTACTCATGGATCGGCGAGATGTATTTCGAGGTGGATTTCGGCCACATCGTTCCTGGTGGCCGATCATTCAGTCACAAGATCACAAAGAAGCCTTACAGGAGCTGGTCAGACAATGTCATAGCTTCGTATGGCTTGGGAGTGATTCTGCGCCGCATCCGGTTGAGAAAAAAGAGTCGGACTGCTGTGCTGGCGGTGTTCTGATGGCACATGCAGGTATCGAACTGTACGCGGAAGCATTTGAGGCCATGGGATCGGGAATGCTCCAGGTACTCGAATATTTCGCTTCGATCAATGGACCGAAATTCCTCGGATTTCCACCAAGTGACGAATATATCACCTTGGTCAAAGAAGACTGGATTGTACGCGAACCCTTCTTTACAGAGTCGGGAGGCGATATGGGAGTACCTACAAAAATAGTCCCCTTCCGTCTCGGCGAAACTATTCGGTGGAAGCTTTTACAAGAGTAACCATCCAAAATATCCCCGCGGGCAACCATGGTCGCCCGCGGGATTCTTTTATATATACCTCGACGCTCTGTCTCCAACCTTATGCCGTCGGTGCGATGACGCGCGGGATGGGATCAATGTCGTCTTTCTTCTTCGGCGTAATACCGTTCACAATGAGGATTTTCTCGAATTCTTCGCGCTCGATGGTTTCGACGTCGACGAGTTTAGCCGCTATCGCGTCGAGTGCTTTGCGATGTTTGGTGATGACCTCTTCTGCTTTCTTGTGCGCGCCGTTGATGATAGCCTTCACCTCACTGTCGATTTGTGCGGCCACCTCTTCTGACTGACCTTCGGTGCCGTCGAGTCCCCCGCCGAAGAGTGCACGACCACCGGCATATTCAAGTGCAATCGGTCCCATCTTTTCCGACATGCCATACTTCGTGACCATGTCGCGCGCAAGTGCGGTCAACACTTGTAGGTCGTTGCTGGCACCCGTCGTCACATCATCGAAGACAAGCTTTTCGGCGATATATCCACCGAGTGAGACGGCAATGTCGTCGAGGAATTCTCGCCGTGATTGCATCCGCTTATCGTCGAATGGAAGTTTGAGTGTGTATCCCGCCGCACGACCGCGGCTGATGATAGAAATCTTGTGCACGGGGTCAGCGTACGGCAAGACTGAGGCGACGAGCGCGTGTCCTGCCTCGTGATACGCGGTTATCTCTTTCTCGCGCATGTTGAGGACGTGGCTGCGTCGCTCGGGTCCAAGCATTACCTTCTCGATGGAACGGATGAGGTCGTACTGCGTAATCTCCTTACGGTCTTCGCGCGCGGCAAGAATCGCTGCTTCGTTCATGAGATTGGCAAGGTCGGCACCGGAGAAGCCTGGTGTACGTTCAGCGATGACCGAGAGATCGGTGTCAGGTCCCATCGGCTTCTTCTTGGTATAGATACGCATGATCTCTTCGCGGTCTTTGCGGTCGGGCAAGTCGATCATCACGCGGCGATCGAAGCGGCCCGGGCGCAAAAGCGCCGGATCAAGCACGTCGGGTCGGTTGGTCGCCGCCATGACGATGACTTTCTCGTTGGGCTCGAAGCCGTCCATCTCAACGAGGATTTGATTGAGTGTCTGCTCGCGCTCGTCGTTGCCGCCGCCGACTCCCGAGCCGCGCACGCGACCAACTGCATCTATTTCATCAACGAAGATGATCGCCGGTGCAGTCTTTTTGGCAGTTGCGAAGAGGTCGCGCACGCGCGAGGCGCCGACGCCGACAAACATCTCGACAAATTCCGACCCGGATATCGAGAGGAACGGCACGCCGCTCTCGCCAGCTACTGCACGCGCAAGCAGCGTCTTCCCTGCTCCTGGCGCACCCATCAGAAGCACGCCTTTGGGGATGCGCGCACCGATTTGAATGAACTTCGCAGGATTTTTGAGGAAATCAACAATCTCGAGAAGTTCTTGTTTGGCTTCTTTGGCACCTGCAACATCAGCGAATGTTACGCGCTGGAGCGTGTCCTCAGGGCGCACGAGTCGTGCCATCGATTTGCCGAAGGTGAATGCCTGCATACCGCCGCCACGCAGTTGTCGCGAGAGATACCAGATGAGTCCGAAGAGCATCAAGGCCGGCACGAGGATGGGCGCGAGCGTCAAGAACCAAAAGCGTAGCCCGCTTTGGTCTTCAACCTGGATCTTCACCGAATCGATCTCGCTCGGCGTCACACCGTAGTTGTAAAGCGTCTGAGTGAACGAATTTTCTGCTTCCTTCTGCGAGACCTTCACTGACTTATCTCCGTAGGTCGCTTTCACCTGATCACCCGAAACCGCTATCGAAGTGATCTTGCCAGCCTCGATGTCGCTCACTATTTGCGAGAGCGGGACGGTCGGATTTTGGCTCGCGACATACTCGTGATACAGCGAGTAGCCGGCCGAAACGAGTACGAATATCGCAAAGGCTATTGCCATTTGGATCCAAATGCTCGGACCGCCTTTCTGGATCTCAGGAGCACCGCCATGACCTTCCGGAGCAGGACGCTTTTCATTGCCTTTTTGAGCCGTCATATCGGCGCATTATACACATTTGAAGTTCTTTAGAAAGAAACGGCTAAAGGATACATAGGTCAGATCTCTGTAGTTATCCCCAGAAATTACATAGATCAGATCTCTGTAGTTTTCTTCTGCTTCGTGTGTATACTCGGATTATGAGAAAGAAGATCCATGTTGCGGTGCTCTTCGGCGGGAAGTCTGCCGAACATGAAGTTTCTATCCGTTCGGCGAAGCACGTGGTCGCCGCACTTGATCCCAAAAGATATGAAGTGACTGCTATTAAAATTTCACGAACACAACCCTGGCTCCCAGCTGAAGATCTTCTCAAATCAATAGATGTCGTCTTCCCTATTCTCCACGGTCCCTTCGGTGAAGATGGTACGATGCAAGGACTACTGAAACTTGCAAATGTCCCTTTCGTTGGCCCGAGCGTGCTGGGCTCAGCTGTCGGTATGGACAAGGATGTAACTAAGCGACTCCTACGCGATGCCGGAATCCCTACGAGCAAATTTCTCACCGCGACGAAGTCGGACCAGATCTCTTTTGCATATGCGAAGAAAAACTTAGGCCTGCCAGTGTTCATCAAGCCCGCGAATATGGGGTCGTCGGTCGGTGTTCACAAAGTAACTAATAAACGTGAGTTCGATGCCGCTATAAAGAATGCGCTGAAATTTGATAGGAAAATTCTCATTGAAGCGTTCATCAAAGGCCGCGAGCTCGAATGTGCTGTTTTGGGAAACGAAAAACCAATCGCTTCGATCGTCGGCGAAATCATTCCACATCACGAATTCTATTCGTATGAAGCAAAGTACCTCGACGAGAACGGAGCTGGTCTTGAGATACCTGCAAAGATACCGAGGAAGATTGAAAAGAGGATTCAAGAGCTCGCGATACAGACATTCAAAACGCTCGGCTGCGAAGGAATGAGCCGCGTCGACTTTTTTCTCAAGGACAACGGCGATGTCTTAGTCAACGAGATCAACACCATCCCCGGCTTCACCTCGATAAGCATGTTTCCTATGCTCTGGGAAGCCTCCGGCATTCCGCCGAAGAAATTAGTCGACACTCTGATAAGCCTCGCCATTGCGCGTCACAAGCGCGATGCGAAACTGAAAACATCTTATTGAAAAACGGCCGGCGAGGACCGGCCGTTTGTCTTCAGTGCATTGTACATGGTCTACATCCATGAATATCGATCTTAAAATCGAGACAGAATTTTGCCAATGTATCGGCAAACTGCCTCGAGAACCACGCCTCCTGGCCGCGGAATCGTGCATTGAGCTCACTACAGAAAATAATGATATCGGGCTCATCTTCCGGACCTTCAATTGGATCCAACAACACACCCTCTTCAAAATCCCACCACGCAAAAAGAGTACAGAGGCGATCATTGAGAGCCCTGATAGCATCGGCATCCATTCTGTCCTGAGGGAAATTTATGATGGAGATTCTCATCAGGCACTCCTCTTCCCTGTAGCCAAAGCAACGTCTATGCCTCACTATACACCCATGTCCCTCATAGACAACAAGCGCGCGACCTTCGACTACTCGATCATCGAAACGATGGAGGCGGGTTTGGTGTTGCAAGGATTTGAGGTAAAGTCATTACGAGACGGCCGTGGATCGCTCAAGGGTGCACGCGTGGTTGCCCGTGGCGGCGAGGCGTATCTGGTGGGCGCAACGATTCCCGCGTGGCAGCCGGCCAATGCGCCGAAGAGCTATGATCCCGAACGCACCCGCAAGCTCTTGCTCAACAAGAAGCAAATAGCGCAGGTCTTAAGCGCCGAGGGCGAAAAGGGTTTGACAATCATCCCGCTTTCGGTGTATAATAAAGGCCGGAACTTGAAGCTCTCTATAGGCATCGCGCGCGGCAAAAAAGCGCATGACAAGCGCGAGAGCATCAAGAAACGAGACACCGAGCGCGACATACGAAGATCGTTGAAATCAAAATAATTGAGTATCGGAAGGTGGAAAAAGTAAAGGAGGACGCCACCATGAAGAAATTTGTACGGCCCCCCGATTCGGGGAGAGATTGCCACAACGCAAACATCATCAAGGAAATCGGGGAGGAGCCCGATTTTTTTGCGAGCTTAGAGGAGCTCGATGAGGAGCTCGATGCGATGATAATCGTCGCGCGCGCCCAGCAAGGAAAAGATCCCCTTCAAAACAGGTTCGAGGAGGAATTCGGTCCGCGCTAAAGGTGCCGATCATCGAGTGGCGGGACGGCAATTGTTCGTCCCGCCCACCTTCCGATACTCAATAACAAAATCAGCCGGTCCCCGATTGAATTTTGGTTCGCCGGATTCTTAAGGTCGGACCTTTAAGGGATCCCAAGGTCGGACCTTTGGGAGAACCTTCAAAATTCAATCGGGGGGTGACTGGCTTCGACAGGAAATAATCTCTGTCTGAGTGCAAAGCGGGAGCGAATGAACTTCCTTATCAATCGTTCAAACCTTAAGTGCGAATCAAATTGCACGTGCAGTGAAGTCACCGATTCAGTTGGCTGATCTGCAGTTCGCTTACGCGTTAGCCTAAGCGACCGTGCCCTATCTCCTCATCCTAAGGAATAGTACGCACGTCATATATTCGGATTCGTCTGCTACTTCACTCCGGGTAGCGGACTAAAGAAAGAGAGTTCGAGGCTTCAGTATTCTTGGTCATTCTCAAGCTGCTGCCTCTCAACAAATCAGAATAACCTACGCTTTGTAGAATCGCTTACAGGAAATTTCTTGGACTCGGGATCGTTCCCCGACACCTCCACTCGACTCGCTGCGCTCGCTCGTGGCAAGCCACCCAAGTCCAACGCCCTCAGGGGTAGTTTTTTCATTCAAACCCGAAAGCGAGTCGAGTGCCCTGAGCGAGTCCGAGCTTGTCGAGGACGAGTCGAACGGGCTGTTACCCTGAGCCTGTCGAAGGGGTATACTTTTCTCAACATGTATTGGGTCTACATGATCAAAAATTCCCACAACGATTTATACATCGGAATCACTGACAATCCAGAACAGCGGCTCAAATATCACAATGAAGGCAGAGGCGCCCTATTCACCAAACGAGACACGCTTTTCCATATCGTATTTCTAGAAGAGCACCCGACCTTAGCCTCAGCCCGCAAGCGCGAAATCCAGATCAAAAAATGGCGGCGGGATAAGAAAGAAATCCTTATTAAGCGCTACGAGCAAGATTTACCTACGAATTAATACTGAATAGCCTCATTTGCCAACATTTATTTGGGATTAATGGTAACTGACCCCATTTCTCCTTCATCGAAACACTAAAAGAATTTGTATTATTAGACCAAATACTAGAATTCCAGTAAGAAATGTAATCATCCTAGTCATTCTTATCATAGCGCTACTTTGACTCGATGTCTCAGAATTGAATTTCTCGGAAGATCTCGCGAATTTGCGCATCTCATCGGTATTCACATCAATAGAGTCTTTGAGTCTCTTAAGTTCCCTTCGCGTCAGTTCATCTGATGGCAAAACTGCTAGATGACGTACAGATGTATTAACCCATCTCTTTAGATCAAGGTCTGATGCATCCTCTAGATTTTCCCCGAAGCTTGGTGCAAGCATATATCATTAAAATAATTTATAGGGAATAGGATTCAAGATTAATGCTGGTAAGTAGTCATTTTCTAGGTTCTGGATTTTATATCTTCTTTAATCATCGCAACAATCTCCGGAAACGTCGGTATATCAAAATGCCCACCCTTGCTTCTGTAGATGACGATATCCGCATGCGGAAGTTTGCGACGATATTTCTCGGCATGGGCGACGGGTACGGCGTCGTCGTCTGCTGAAAATAAGAGATGCAGATTCTTTGAATTCTTCTCAAGTAATGAGAGGTCGGATTTGAGTTTGAAGCCGCCGACGAGATCTTCAGTAGGAATTGAATCATCGAAGGGCGGACAGACGAGGAGCGTCGAGAGGACCTTCTTCGGGAATGTATGTTCAGAAAGATACTTCGCGAGGAAAATACCGCCAAGCGACGAACCAATCAGAATTACATTGTTGCGCAAAAGTGGGATGTATCGCTCGAAGTGGATTTTCCACTCCTCGTACTTGGCATCATCCTGTAGGGGCATGCGTGGCCTGATGATATCGAACGGGCCGCTGAGCCTCTTATCCAAGTACTCCCCGCTCCAGCTCATCCTCTTCTCAAGAGAAATCTTCCGTGTCTTAAGGAAATGTAAGTAATCTTTCTTGTTCTTGAACGTCATCCCACCATGAATCAGTAGTATTTGTGTCTTACTTTTCATGCCCCCACTATAGCAAATCAGTTGCCTCGAGACACATTGAGGCTTCGCCTCGATGAACTAGACCACCGGGCATGTCCCATCTACCTTGGAAGGTCTTTTGTGTTGCCGTCGGATCAACGGCGCGACGTAGCAATAAATATTTTCCTTCCGGATTATTCAAGAGAACTTTCACACCTACCTGAAGTTGTATATTCATATGAATTAGAGATAGATCGAGATGATATCCTCGCCGGCATCGCGAGCATAGCACAGCGCATCACAGAGGCTAATTTGGTTCCGATTTTTCGACAGGGTGTCCACTCGATACGCAAAAGCTCCCGCACGGGAGTTTTTTGCTTTCCGGTGTATAGATGGAATCGGAATCAATGAACGTCTCCATGTCTGATAGAAAGATGAAAACCGCCCTCTCGAGCGGTTCTCGTTGTGATCGCACCCATCTCATTGCCACACGGTCCACAATCCGCAGCCCATCGTGATTGAATAGAGTAACATAAGAACCATGGTTGCAATCACATCATGAGAGTCCGGTGCTTTCAGGCCGGTGAGCCAAAAGCGCAGCGTGAGAAGTGTTCCAATTGATGCGATCCCAAGAATAATCGCGCTGATATCTAAGGCAAGGTTTCCATGCGCCCCAAACCCCATCAATATAAACACTCCCCCTAGTGCGACAATTGCGCTCACGAGCATCTTTGTGGCATAGGAACGATGCTGCGCCATGAGCTTTTCAGTATCATCCAAAATCGGGGCTGAACCCTGAATGCGTAGATAATAGTAAACACTCAAAACAAAGACCGATGTTATGCCTATTTTAAGAATGATCATTGTCAGGCTCCGGAGGTTGCTCGCGCGAGATTACCTCAGAGCGAAACACTTGTAAAGAATAATGGTACTAGGTATTTTTTGCGGTACCGTTTTCTATATGTGCTCATCGAACACTTCTGCATCTAGAAGAATTTTAAAATAACTATCGAGATCTTCGAGTTTCTTGATTTCTTCTAAGGTGAACCATTTATATTCGGTATGTTCTTCGCTCAGCCGCGGTTCGCCATCCTCTGTTGTGCCTCGATAGGTAAGCCGCACGACATGACGATCACTCCATTTCATGATGTCCTGCGCCGCGACGAGCAACGGGCCACTATTCATAGTGAGTCCAGTCTCTTCCATGAGTTCCCGGGCGAGATTTTCCAGGAGTGTCGTGCCTGGATTGATGCGACCACCGGGCATGTCCCATGTACCTTGGGAGTTTTTCTGCGCAGCCTTAGAATCAACAGCGCGTCGCAGTAGCAGATACTTTCCCTCCTGATTCTTCAAGAGAACTTTCACACCTACCTGAAGTTGTATATCCATATAATCTTTGAATTATGTACCAAGTCTAAGCCTCCTTACAGAGATCTGATCTCTGTAAGATCTTTTGTAGTTGTTCAAAACCCAACAAGTAAATACAACCCGAGGATGATCGTTACTGCCGCGTAGAGATACGAGAGCTTCTCGAGGTTGCTCCATCGCGTCCACATGCTGACGACCTGCTGTGGGAGAAAGACGATCGAGAGTCCCTTGAGAAAGACTACCCAGCCCAAGACGGTGACGAGGGTCGACATCATGTCTCCATCCCAGATGTTGTGTGAGAGGACGACCAAAAGTCCGCACGTCGTGCCGAAGAGTCCTGCCAGCAAGAGCATCGCCTTGCTGTGGACCATTTCCTTCACCGCATGGACGAATTCGTTTCGCTTGAAGAGAAAGAGTGCGCCAATAATGAGGAGATACCAACCAAACACCTGCGAGAGAAAAAACGTGAGTGTCATACAGATATGAGTTAGCTTATAATCCCACTTCCATTATACATCTCTTGAATCGAAGGTCGTCACCGTATCAACACCATCTCCAGTGTGGCATTTGTATACTCCTCTTCTTCATACAAGGATTCTAAATCGATCTGCCGCTAGCATTCGTATTAGAAGTACTAACGATGTTATCCCCACCTTCATAAATGTTTCTGGGAATATCTGATATCATCAATACACAGAGGAGTAAAGACCATATGAATAAGCAACTTTTAGTAAGAAATATCCCGACAACGACTGAAAAATGGATTGAGCAGGAGCGTCAACAGCGTAATATGACTCAACAGGAGTTTGTTCTCACTGTGCTCAATAAACTTTCCACTGAGGTTGAGCAAGGTGAATTATTTAAAAGTGGGCGTCTCTTCCCCAAACCAAACGTCCCGACTATTTTTACATTCATTGACCTTTTTGCAGGAATCGGGGGCTTCAGAATAGCACTTGAAAGACTCGGTGGGGAATGCGTTTACACCTCTGAATGGGACAAGTATTCTCAGAAAACCTATAAAGCTTGGTTCGGCGACATGCCCGCGGGTGATATAAGAAAGATAAAGCCTGCAGATATTCCTAATCACGACGTATTAGCGGCAGGTTTTCCTTGTCAGCCTTTCTCTCTGGCGGGAGTTTCAAAGAAAAAAAGCTTGGGATTGGAGCATGGTTTCAAAGACAAAAATCAAGGTAATTTGTTTTTCTATCTCGCAACAATTATTGAGGTGAAGAAACCGTCTGTACTCTTTTTGGAGAATGTAAAAAATCTGCAATCGCATGATGGGGGCAAAACATGGATGGTGATAATGAATACGCTGAAAGAGCTTGGATACGTAGTTTTTACACGAGTGTATGATGCTGCACATTGGGTTCCGCAGCATCGCGAGCGCGTATTTATCATTGCTTTCAACAAGAAGGTGTTCGGGGAGAATCCCGACTTTAAGTTTCCAGAACCGCCGCCGCTCAAAGCAAAACTCAAAGACATTTTGGAGAAGAATCCTCATACAAAGTACACTCTTACAGATCACCTGTGGCAATATCTACAGAATTATGCCCACCGTCATCGCGAGAAAGGAAATGGATTTGGATTTGGTATTGCAGAACCTAATGGCATAACACGCACACTGAGTGCTCGATACTATAAAGATGGGTCTGAAATCCTGATTGAACAAAAAGCCAAATCACCACGACGACTCACACCTCAGGAATGTTCCCGGCTCATGGGTTTCCCTAAGGAATGCAAAGTTGTAGTGTCTGATACACAGGCATATCGTCAGTTCGGTAATGCTGTCGTAGTACCCGCTGTTGAAGCTACCGCAAAAACAATGGTCAGGTGTCTGCTTTCAAAGAAAGCAGCGGAAGCTCCGAGAGTGCGGTAGTATTTCCGATATGGCATCGCCATTATCAGAAAAGGCAATCAGCGAAGCTCTTAAATACGGCAACGCCCTTTTGAAGTTCATTTCCCCGAATGATACGGGTGCGACGGGCGCTCATCAGGCAGGTTTTTATCTACCAAAATCGGCTTGGGAGATTTATACGCCTAATACCCCTACAAAAGGCCGAAATGCGGAACATTATGTAAAGATAGAGTGGCATGACGAAAGAACAACTGAATCTGTGGTGCATTGGTATGGTCAAGGCACGCGTTCAGAATATCGTCTTACTAGATTTGGGGCCGATTTTCCTTTTCTAATCCCCGATACTGTGGGTGACCTCCTGATGCTGGTTCCAACAAACCGGACCAATTTCAATGCGTATGTGTTTGATCAAGAAGATGATATTGAAGAAGTGATTGCTTCTTTGGGTCTACAACCTTTTGAACATTGGGCAATTTACAAAAATGGTGCTGCTCAAATTGAGGATACTGATGCCTGCTTGGAAAAACAGTTTCAGACATTTGCGAAGACGCTTCAGAAATTTCCCACAGAGGAGGTCTTCTCAAATGCGACGCATGAGATGCTCGCCCATTGCTTCAAAGAGCTTCCAAAAAACTCTTTGGACGACAAACTACTAAAGTACTACTCCACAGAATATCGGCTTTTTCAGGTGATCGAGAGACAAATCTGTCAGACAGAAATAGGAAGACTTTTCAAAGATGTAGATGACTTTCTCCATACTGCAGCAAGTATTATGAACCGACGAAAATCCCGTGCAGGCCGTTCGCTTGAAAACCATGTTGACAATGTGCTGTCCGAAGCAAACATCCCGCATGAAATGCAGCCGCATATTGACGGAAAACCTGATGTAATTTTTCCAAGTAAGGAAGCGTATCTTGATCCTAAGTATCCTACTGAAAAGCTTTTAGTAATGGGGGTAAAGACTACCTGTAAGGACAGGTGGCGTCAGATTCTGAACGAGGGCAAAAAAGTGCCACACAAACATATCCTCACACTGCAGCCAAGTATTTCATCTAATCAGCTGACCGAGATGCACGAAGCGGGTGTTACGCTTGTCGTGCCACGTAGACTTCAAAATGAATACCCTAGGAATCATCCGCTCAAGATTCTTACTGTTGAAGATTTCGTAAGTGAAGCCCGTACGCTACTCTCCATATAGATTATTATGAAAAAACCTGATCAACGAGAAGGAACGATGCTGCCGAAGAGTACCGAAGTGCCAGCAATCTTCACCATATTCGGCATCACCGGCGACCTAGCTGCCAAGAAAATAATTCCCGCACTCTGGCACCTCTACAAAGGAGGACACCTCCCCCGAGAGCTTTCTATTATCGGTTTTGCACGGCGGACACTTTCTGACGATGCGTTCAAGGCGATGGTGCAGGCCGCAATAGAAAAGACCTCGACCACGCCTGCCTCAAGAGATGAGTTTGAATCGTTCTTCGACCTCTTTACGTATCGCTCTGGTACCTTCGAAACGCGCGAAGGATTCGCGCCGCTTTCGGACCACATCACGGAGATGGAATCTATCTGGGGCATGTGTGCCAACAAACTCTTCTATCTTGCGGTGCCGCCCACGGCGTATGCAGCAATCTTCGAGCGCCTCGCCGAAGCGAAGCTCAACGCCCCATGCAGTCCCGACCTCGGCTGGAGCCGTGTCCTTATCGAGAAACCATTCGGGCACGACCAGGCTGGTGCACGCGAGCTCGACCAGCAGCTTTCAAAATATTTTACCGAGGATCAGATCTATCGCATCGATCATTACCTTTTCAAAGAAATAGTCCAAGGGATCGAAAATTTTCGCTTCTCCAACAATCTCTTCGAAGAGATGTGGGACAAATCTAACATCGATCGCATCGATGTGCGCCTACATGAATCCATCGGCGTCGAATCACGCGGTAGCTTCTACGACGCACTCGGTGCCTTGCGCGATGTCGGTCAAAACCATCTCCTCGCAATGCTCGCTGCCGTCACGATGGAATACCCGCCGGCGATGGACGTGGCATCCGTTCGCAAAAATCGCACAGATATTCTGAAGACACTCGCTCCGTGGACAGACGACACGATCAAGGCACAGACCTATCGCGCGCAATACGACGGTTACCAATCGATAGCAGGTGTGAAGGAGGGGTCATCGACCGAGACCTATTTCGCACTGCAGACCGAGCTGCATCACCCGCGCTGGGCGGGCATTCCTATCTATCTCGAAGCCGGCAAGCGCTTGGGTGAGTCGCGTAAGGAAGTCGTGCTGACTTTGAAGCATCCAGACATCTGTCTTCTATGTGAAGCGGGACATCATGGACCAAACAGGATCGCCTTCCGCCTTGAGCCCAACGACGAAATAATCATCGACTTCTGGACGCGCAAGCCCGGCTTCGAGCACGAGCTCGAAGAGCGCACGATATCCTTCTTCCTCTACGAAAAGAAAAACAAAGTGCAGTACGTCGAGGAGTATGCGAAGGTCTTGCATGCGGCCATCGCGGGCGAGCAATCCTTCTTCTCATCTGCAGCGGAAGTGCAGGCGCTCTGGGAGTTCGTTGACCCCATAGAAGATGCGTGGCGACGCGGACTCATCCCGCTCGATACCTATACGCCAGATACGACACCACATCCGAGAATACTGACTGAAGCAATTGATACCAGCGAATCAGTATCAAAGGGCATGTTCGGTATCATCGGGCTCGGCAAAATGGGAGCGAACCTCGCACGCCATGCGCATGATAAAAAATGGCGTGTCGTTGGCTTCAATAGATCTCCTAGCGCTATCAAAGAACTCGAATCTGAAGGGATCGCGGGTGCGTATTCACTCAAAGCGCTCATCGACGCACTCCCCGCACCACGCACACTCTGGATGATGGTTCCGCATCAATCCGTGGATGCAGTGCTCGATGAGCTTGTACCACTCCTCGAGAAAGGCGATACCATCATCGACGGTGGTAACTGCCCCTACCGCGAGTCGATACGACGTCATCAACAATTGACCGATCAAGGCATCAACTTTCTCGATGCAGGTGTCTCGGGTGGCCCGAGTGGCGCGCGCAACGGCGCGTGTATCATGGTTGGTGGTGAGTGCGCACTCTTCGAGAGGTACGAAGAGCTTTTTAAAGACCTTTCGGTGCCACAGGGATACTTGTATGCCGGTGGCCCAGGCGCCGGACACTTCGTGAAGATGGTGCACAACGGCATCGAGTACGGGATGATGCAAGCAATCGCAGAAGGATTTGAACTATTGAAACGCTCAACGCTCGCAATCGACGTCGAGGCAACGGCAGAGCTCTACAACCACGGCTCGGTCATCGAATCGCGGCTCGTCGGGTGGCTCGCCGCCGCGTATAAGACGGTAGGCTCCGAGCTCGCGTCATATTCCGGCTCGGTGGGCGCGAGCGGCGAAGGACAATGGACCGTCGAAGAAGCGCAGCGCCTCGGTATCCCCGTTCCCATCATCGAAGGTGCTCTCAACTTCCGCACACAATCTCAAAAGTTCCCCTCTTACACCGGACGCATTCTCTCGGCACTCCGCAATCAATTCGGCGGGCATGATACGCAGGAGAAGAAATGAAACGGGAAAATACGCTATACTCATAAGTAATGAAAATAGGAGCGATGACAGGGGCTAGTATTGGGAGCTTCTTGCTCCTTGCATCAGCAATTTTCGCACATGCAGATACGCTCACCGCAACATCGTGCGATTCGCTTTTCAATTTGCCGACCGGCACGATATCTACGGCATCATCGGCACAATATCTCAATCCAACAACCTGTGCTGCGTATCAAGATCTCATCAAACGATATAACCCCGGAACCTGCAGTGCGGTAGGTTTTTCAAATGCGAAAGTCCAAGGTATCACGAGTCTCAATCCTACCTTCGCGGTAAATCTGGACAATATGCTCAAAGCTGGCGATGCGGCAGGTTATCACATGATGATCAATTCAGCATTTCGTAGCGTCGCGGGCGAGCAGTGTGCGAATCCCCACGGCTTCGGGGGAAACTATTCCCTATCAATGCATACAAAAGGCCTCGCTGCCGACCTCCAGTTTCCCAATGATCCTAACAGTCGCGGTGGATGCGATGTCGGAGAAAATTCTGCTGCATATCTCTGGGTCCAGCAAAATGATTCTACGTACCATCTCGGTCCATACGATCAACTCCATGGTCATGTCAATAACGAATGCAATCACGTCGAAGCGATTTCGGGATCGACCAGTGGCGGGATCGGCCCCGGCGGGGGCGCAACATCGAATACCGGAATGCCTCAATCAACAACTGCACCAGCACCCTACACAACTCCTGGTCTCGGTTCAACACAGGCACCAGTCCCGGGGCAAATAATGAATCAGGATTACTATTGCATGATCAGTGCGAATCCTATCGTGACGGTATCAGTACCAGCTGGTACACCGTTCCCTTCGGGCTGTCTCAACGGCGCGCAATCATCAAGCATCCTCCAGCCATACTGCTCGGGGAATACCATCGTCTACAATTACAACGGCATCACAACGACCGGCCAAGCATGTCCCTTCGGCTGCAGCAACGGCGCCTGCACGCAGCAATGCCCGGCGGGTTACATATCACAAAACGGCCAGTGCAGTCCGACCGCACAGAGTACACAACCCATTGGAACTGGTTCTTCAGGTTCTTCTCCCGTATCGAATGGATCGAGCGGTCAGACATCCCAGACATCAGGCACAAGCGGGAGCACACAAAGCTCTTCGGGTACGACTGGTTCTTCGCAAACACAAACCTCCGGCACGACACCGACCGTCAATACCTCAACGATCACCGCTCCACACCTGATTGCCAACACCGGTTCGTCGAGTCAGAGTTTTATCAATTCGCTTCTCAATCCTCAAATTACTGGCGCAACAACTACAACACCGACTAGTAGTACCGGTACGTCAGTGCAGAATTTGCTCAATTCCCTTATGAATCCCGAGATCACGCCGGGCACCTCGGCTACTACATCACCAGCTTCCATCACGCTCGGAACTGCAGGGAGCAACATCACACAAACAGAGCCGACGACTATTCCCGGTGTCACCGTCGCCACACCGACGTCCCTCTATTTCCAATCGGGTACCATAGCAAATGGGAGCAATGGAAACACTAATGGAAACAGTGGTGCACTGCCATCTGCCGACACGTTTGTCTCAAACAACTTGAGCAATACTCCCGTCGGTTCGGTCACGCCTACCACACAGAATACGTTCACCAGCAATGCGCTCTCAATACTTGCCGGGCTCAAGGCGGATCTCATCGGCGCCCTCCAATTCCTCGGTTCGTTCATCAATCATCAATCAAGTAATCCCGCCCCGAGTAGCACACCACTCGGTCAGCAACAAATCCAGCCACAGCTCCAACAAGGTGGCGAATGAGAATGATTATGCCCTTAGGGCAGATAAGGTAGTCGGCCTTGCTTTCTTGCTTTGATGCAGGCAATCAGCAGTAGGCATGCATCCATACTCCACCGTGCTACTTGTAACAAATTCCTTCAGCCCGTGTTATCAACACCCCCCTCTATCAATTGAGATGATTTGAATTACTATTCAAGCATGATCACTAAGACCAACTACCTTCTTTTGT
>Ga0335069_10005496_pt1 | contig 18631 bp, 16 predicted proteins | sample Lox_Sample_11_FD_206714 | JGI IMG/M metagenome (GOLD analysis project Ga0335069, IMG submission 206714) | Soil microbial communities from Loxahatchee National Wildlife Refuge, Florida, United States - Lox_Sample_1.1 | ecosystem: Environmental > Terrestrial > Soil > Wetlands | place: USA... | reverse complement strand
AGTGCGCGGCCGGCGAGGCGGATGCCGTAGAGCGTGTCCGCGCCCGATGTCGCGCCCATGCCGAGGAGCTCGCGGGCGGCGAGCGCGGCTTTCTCGTCGGAGAAAGCGATCACGAGATCGCGCACGCGCTCGGCGAACCGGCCTTCGAGCGCTTCGAGCAGAAAGTCTCGCGCCACGGCCGTCGTTCGGGTCATGGCCGCCGTGGCAAGCTGATCGCGCAGGGCCTCGTTGGCTGCGAGCCATGCCGGTGCCAGCCGGTGGATCAGGGCGAGCGCGCCCACGACGCAATCGTCTCCCGACGGCGTGAGACCTTCGCCGAGTCCGATCAGCCGCCAGGCGGCGTCCGCGCACGCGAGAGCGTCGCGCTCGGCGAGAGCCTGACCGAGCGCTCGCGCCGCCCGGAGGCCCGGGCCGGCACGGAGCGCCGAACCCGGTGCGGGGGAGGGCAGGCCATCGATGTCAAAGGCGAGTCGGCCTCGCGGGATCTCGAGAGGCACGCTCTCGGCTTGCGCCCAACCGAGATCGGACTCCGCCACGGGCATCGCCGGGGTCACGGCGCCCCGGGGCGGCATCTCGCGCACGGCGACGGCGAAGGGCGCGGCGAGTGGCGCCGGGCCATGGAAGGTCACGAGGCGACCGTCGCCCCAGAGGACATTGATCGCGCGATCGAAGACGGAGTGCACGCGGCCTCCTGCCGCGGCTCCGGCAAGGCGCTCACGAGTTGCCTGCCCCAGCCGTGCGATGTCGAGCGATCGAAGCATGGCGAACGGGATCATAGGCGCGCTGGACGGAGGCTTCAAGGCGCGCCGCTGCGTCGATGGCCGAGATACGCGTCGACCACGGCCGGGTTGCTGCGCACATCGGATGCGGAGCCTTCGAGGATGATGCGCCCGCGCTCGAGGACGTAGGCGCGGTCCGCCAGGGCGAGGGCCTGGGCGGCCATCTGCTCGACGAGCAGGATCGTGACGCCCTGCTCGCGCAGGCGCCGGATGGCCGCGAAGATCTCGCGCACGAGCATGGGCGCCAGGCCGAGCGACGGCTCGTCGAGGAGCATGACGCGGGGCCGTGCCATGAGGCCGCGCGCCACGGCGAGCATCTGCTGCTGGCCGCCCGACAGGGCCGCCGCGGGGAGGTCGAGCTTCTGGCCGAGCGCGGGGAAGAGCGCGAGGGCGGCGTCGAGATCGGTGCGCACGGTGGCCGGGTCGCGGCCGCTCGAGCGCGGGAGCGCGCCCAGCAGGAGATTGGCGCGCACGCTCTGGTCGCCGAAGATCCCGCGTCCCTCGGGCACGAGAGCGATGCCGCGCCGAGCCACCCACCACGAGGGCCGCCCCCCGATGTCCCGTCCGTCGGAGGTGATGCGTCCGGCGGCAGGCCGCAGCACCCCGGCGATGGCCTTCAACAGCGTCGTCTTGCCGGCCCCGTTGGCGCCGATGACGGAAACGATCTCTCCGGCCCGCACGTCGATCGTCACCTCGTGCAGGACCCCGACGGCGCCGTAGGACACCCGGAGACCCGTCACGCCGAGCGCGGTCATGTGGACGCGCCCAGATACGCTTCGATCACGGCCGGATCGCGGCGCACGGTGTCCGGCGGGCCGTCGGCGATGGCGCGGCCGTAGTCGAGCACGGTGATGCGGTCGGACACGGCCATGACGAGATCCATGTGGTGCTCCACGAGCATCACGGCGGGCCCGCCCTGCTCGCGCAGCGCCGTCAGCTGCCGGTCCAGCGCCGCGATCTCGGCCGGCGACAGGCCCGCCGCCGGCTCGTCGAGCATGAGGAGCAGGGGCGCGGTGGCGAGCGCACGGGCGATCTCCAGCTTGCGCCTGAGCCCCGCGGCCAGCGCCTCGGCCGGCTCGTCGGCGAGGTCGCCCAATCCCAGCGTGTCGAGCCAGGCTTGCGCGCGCGACTGGATGGCGGCCTCGCGCGCGCGGCTGTCCGGCGAGGATACGAGAGCAGCCACGACGGCGCCGAGCCGCGGCCCCGCCACGCCCACCGACACGTTGTCTTGCACGGAGAGCCCGCCGAAGACCTGCGCAGTCTGGAACGTGCGCGCGATCCCGCGCCGTGCGATCGCGTAGGGCGGCAATCCGCGGAGCGACCGCCCGCCGAGCGCGATGCTGCCGGCCTGCGGAGCGTAGAAGCCCGAGAGCACGTTCAGCAACGAGGTCTTGCCGGCGCCGTTCGGCCCGATGACGGCGTGAATGCTGCCGCGCTCGACGGCGAGATGCACGTCGGCGATGGCGGCGACTCCGCCGAAGGAGAGGCTCACGCCGCTCGCGGTGAGAAGTGGGCCCGTTGCCCCAGCCCCCTCACCCTGCCCTCTCCCCGACGGGAGGAGGGCAGGGTGAGGGGAAAGTGCCCGCCCGCCTCCACGCCGCGGCCGCGACAGCGCCCCCACGACGCCTTCGGGCAGCCAGTAGATGGACAGGAGCAGGAGCGAGCCGTAGAGGATGAGCCGGTAGTCGAGGAGGCCCGTCAGGAGTTCGGGCAGGATCGTCAGCGCCACGCTGCCCGCCACCGGGCCCGCGATGCGCCCCAGCCCGCCGAAGAGCAGCGCGAGCAGGAAGAGAATCGAGGTCTGCAGCGTGAAGCTGTCCGGCGAGATGTAGCCGTTGAGGAACGCGAAGAGCGCGCCCGCCGCGCCCGTGAAGGCGGCGGAGACCGTGAAGGCCACGATTCGCACGTAGTAGGCCGACAGCCCCAGCGACTCGGCGGCCACCTCGCTGCTCTTCACGGCGAGACACGCGCGGCCCCAGGCGGACCGGCGCAGGTTGGCCGTGAGCCACAGGGCGACCGCGGCCGCCAGCATCACGGTCCAGTAGTGCGTGCGCAGCGTGGGCTTGGGAATGTTGAAGATGCCGCCCGGGCCGCCCGTCACGGAGCTCCACTCGATGAGCACGCCCTCGACGATCAGCCCGAAGGCGATGGTGACCATGGCGAGGTACGGCCCGGTCACGCGCAGCGCGGCCGCGGCCACGGCGGCGCCCACGATGGAGGTGACCACCACGGCGGCGGCGACGGCCGCCCACTCGGGAAGACCCGCTCGGGCGGCGCAGAGCGCGGCGGTATAGGCGCCGAACGCGTAGAGGCCCGCGTGGCCCAGGGAGGTCTGGCCGGTGAGTCCCACGAGCACGTTGAGCCCCGCCGTCACGATGGTGAGGAGCCCGATCGAGATGACGACGTAGAGGTAGTAGGTGTTGGCGGTGAGGAGAGGCACGATCGCCGCCGCGAGGGCGAGCGCGAGCCAGCCCAGGCGCTCCGTCACACGCGCCTCGTCGGCTTCTCGCCGAGGAGCCCCCACGGCCGCACGACGAGCACGAGGATCACGAGGCCGAATCCCACGATCTCGCGCGCCCGCGTCGAGATGTAGCCCGCGGTGAAGGACTCCACGAGGCCGTAGCCGAGCCCGGCCAGCACGATGCCCGGCGCCGAGGTGAGGCCGCCGATGATGGCCACCGCGAAGGCCTTGAGGCCGATGATCGTGCCCATCTGCGGCGCCACGTTCAGGAGCGGCGCCAGGAGCACGCCGGCCACCCCGGCCAGGAGGGCCGAGAGCGCGTACGACACCATGACCGCGCGCGGGATGTTGATGCCCATGAGCCCCGCGGCCTCCGGGTTGAACGCCACCGCCTTCAGCTGCCTGCCGTAGGCCGTGCGGTGATAGAAGAGCTGGACGAGCCCCATGAGAAGGAGGCCGACGAGCGGCACGAGCAGCTCCTGCGGGTAGAAGCCTACGGAGCCGATCATGATCGGCTTCTGGACGAGCGGGGAGGGGAAGGCGCGCGCGTCCTTGCCGAAGGTGAGCTGGGCCACGTTCTCCGCGATGATGCCCACGGCGATCGTGGCGAGGAGCCAGGCGGGCGAGGCGCGCAGGAAGAACGGGCGCACGGCCACTCGCTCCACGAGCGCGCCGAAGCCCGCGAGCGCCACCAGGGTGACGACGAGAGCCAGCGGAAAGGGCCAGTGGAGGCCCACGAACATCGCGTAGGCAACCACGGCGCCCACCATCACCGCGTGGCCCTGCGAGAAGTTCATGGTGCGGCTGGTCGCCCACGTGATGTGATACCCGAGGGCGACCAGCCCGTACATGCTGCCCAGGGCCAGCCCGGTGACGAGGAGCTGGACGTAGATGGGCGGGGACCTCTACTTCATGGCGATGGGGACGATCTTGCCGCCTTTCCACACCACCATGACGTAGTCCTCGTCGGTCAGCGCGTCGTGCTGCTCGGGCGTGAAGGGCCGCTTGTACGTCTTGATGAGGCCCTTGTACTCGCCCTTGAGGTTCTCGAGGGCGTCGCGCACCTTCGGCCCGTCGGTGGAGCCGGCCTGGTCGATGGCCATGGCCACGAGATGCATGCCGTCGTAGGCATTCGCCGTGCCCACCGGCGCGATCACGTCGCCCGGCTCCTTCACGCCGTACTTCTCCCTGAGCGCCTTGAGCACGTACTGGCCGCGCTCGTTCTGCTTGCCGAAGAACGTGTAGGTCTGGAGAAAGGTGACGCCGTCGGAGAGGTCGCCCGTCAGCTCCGCGAAGCGTCCGCCGGAGATGCCCCAGTGCGAGATCATCGCCGCGTCCCAGCCGAGCTTGGACTTGGACCGGAGCACCTGGGCGCCTTCGGGCGCGTTGGCGACCAGCACGATCAGGTCGGCGCCGGCGTTCTTGAGCCGGAGGAGCTGCGGGCTCATGTCGGGGTCGTTCCAGTTGAAGCGCTCGACCCCCACCGCCTTCACGCCTTTCTCCCCGAACCACTTCGTCAGGCCCGTCTCGTTGGACTGCCCCCACGGCGTGTTCTCGAGGAGGAGCCCCGGCTTGCTCTTCTTGAGCGAGTCCATGGCGTAGCGGGAGAGGTAGCGGTCGACGTAGTCATCGTTGGCGGAGACGCGGAAGACCCAGTTGGGGCTCTGCCCGTTGCGCGTGACGTTCGTGCCCGCGGCCCAGGCGCCCATGTACGGCACCTTGAGCTCGGCCCACACGGGGACCTGGGCGAGCGCCACCGTGGTGTGGAGCCCGCCGAACACGGCGGCCACCTTCTCGCGCTCCACCAGCTCGCGCGCGAGGGTGACGCCCTTCTGGGGATTGCCCTCGTCGTCGCGGACGACCAGCTCGAGCTTGCGGCCGCCGAGGACGCCGCCCTTGGCGTTGATCTCGTCGATGGCGATCTGGAGCCCGCGCTTGATGGCTTCCCCGGAGGCGGCGGAGCCGCCGGAGACGGCGGCAGACAGGCCGATCTTGACGGGCTCCTTGGCCTGGGCGAGGGCGAGCGCGGCCACGCCCGTCGCCAGAGCGGCCAGGACGGTGAGCATCAGGGACATGCGTCGCATACGACTCCTCCTTGGCGGGTTTCGAGCCCGCGTGGCCAGATGCAGGCGGCGCCTGGCTGATCCACGACGGCGCTGGCGTGACAGCGGCCTCCCCTAGGTATCACGAAACGTCGGGGAAGGAAACGGCGCCGATCTCCTCTCCACCGGGGAGAGGGCAGGGCGAGGGGCGCGCCGCGCCGCTACGACTTGGGCGGGGTGATGCCGTACGCCTTGAGCTTGCGGTAGAGGTGGCTCCGCTCGATGCCGAGCTTCTCGGCGGTCCGCGTCATGTTCCACTCGTGCGCTCTGAGCTCGCCCAGGATGTAGGCGCGCTCGAAGGCCTCGCGCGCCTCCTTGAGCGTACGGTCCCGCTGGCTGTCCTCGCCGGTCGCCGCGTCCTCCCGCGTGCGAAGCGGGGGCGGGAGGTCCTCGGGCACGATGACGTCGCGCGGGGCCATGATGACGAGCCGCTCCACCATGTTCCGGAGCTCGCGCACGTTGCCGGGCCAGTCGTAGGCGAGGAAGTACGCGAGCGCTTCCACCGACATGGTCTTGGGCCGCCGCCCGTTCTCGGCGGAGAAGAGCGTGATGAAGTGCTCCACGAGCGCCGGGATGTCTTCCTTGCGCCGCCGGAGCGCCGGCACCTCGATGGGGATGACGTTGAGCCGGTAGAAGAGGTCCTCGCGGAAGCGGCCGGCCGCAATCTGGTCCTTGAGATTCTGGTTGGAGGCCGCGATGACCCGCACGTCCACGCGGAGCGTTTCCTTGCCGCCCACGCGCTCGAAGGCCTGCTCCTCGAGCACCCGGAGCACCTTGGCCTGCGTCTTGAGGCTCATGTCGGCGATCTCGTCGAGGAAGAGGGTGCCGCCGTCCGCCAGCTCGAACTTGCCCCGGCGCCGGGCCACCGCGCCTGTAAAGGCGCCGCGCTCGTGGCCGAAGAGCTCGGACTCGATCAGCTCCTCCGGCACGGCCGCGCAGTTGACCTCGACGAACGGCCCGTCGGCGCGAGTCGAGCGCGCGTGAATGGCGCGGGCCACCAGCTCCTTGCCGGAGCCGCTGTCACCGTGGATGAGGACGCGCCCGGTCGTCGGCGCGGCGATGCTGATCTGCTGGCGCAGCTCCTCGATGGCCGCGCTCTTGCCCACGATCTCCTGGCCGCGCTCCACGCGCTCGCGCAGGCGGCGGTGCTCCTCCTGCAGGCGCGCGTGCTCGAGTGTGCGGGCGGTGACGAGCAGCGTCTTCTCGAGCGAGAGCGGCTTCTCGATGAAGTCGTAGGCGCCGAGCTTCGTCGCCTTGACGGCGGTCTCGATGGTCGCGTGCCCGGAGATCATCACCACCGCCGTTTCCGGCCGGCGCTGCTTCATCTCCGCGAGGGCCTCGAGCCCGTCCATGCCGGGCATCCAGATGTCGAGGAAGACGAGATCGGGCGCGTCGTCGACCAGCCGCTGGAGCGCTTCCTCCGCCGAGCCCGCCGACGTGACGCGATAGCCTTCGTCCTCGAGCACGCCGCGCAGCGTGCTCTGGATCAGCTTCTCGTCGTCGACGATCAGGATGTGCTCGCCGGGCATTTAAGCGGTCCGTGCCGGCGCCGGCGGCTCGACGGGGGTGGACGCGAGGCGGCCCACGGGGAGCTCGATCACGAACCGCGTGCCCTGCGGCGTGACGTCCTCCACCCAGATCGTGCCTCCGTGATCGGTGACGATCTGGTGCACGATGGACAGTCCCAGGCCCGTGCCGTTGGCCTTCGTCGAGAAGTAGGGCAGGAAGAGGCGCTCCTTGTCCTCGCTGGAAATGCCCGGGCCGTCGTCGGACACCACGATCCGCGCGCGGCGGCTCTCCGGCATCCAGATCGTCTCGAGCGTGACCTGCCCGGAGCCGCCCACGGCCTCGACCGCGTTGTCCACCAGGTTCAGCACCGCCCGCTTGATCTGATCGGGATCCACGTCCACCGGCGGCATGTCGGGAGAGAAGCTCACCTTGATGTCGAGGGCGGCGTGCGACTCGCGGTGCAGCACCACCACGCCCTCCAGGAGTCGCGCGAGATCCGTGGCCCGCGGCTGGAGCGAGGGCATCCGCGCGAAGCGGGAGAACTCGTCCACGAGCTGCTTGAGCCCCTCCACCTCCTGAACGATGGTGGCCGTTGCTTCCTCGAGGAGACGCTTCTCCGCCGCGCTCCGGTCCGTGGACAGGCGCCGGCGCAGCCGCTGGGCCGAGAGCTGGATGGGCGTGAGCGGGTTCTTGATCTCGTGCGCGATCCGCTGGGCCACCTCGCGCCAGGCGGCCAGGCGCTGCGCCTTCAGCAGCTCGGTCAGGTCGTCGAACACGAGCACCATGCCGAGGTAGGCGCCGTCGGGCCCCTTGAGCGCGGTGGCGGAGGCGAGGAGCGTCACCGAGTGCCCCTCGCGACGCAGGTGCACCTCGCGCTCGAGCGCGTTCTCGCGCAGCCGGGCCATGCGCTGGATCAGCGCGGCCAGCTCCGAATGGGCGGGCGGCTTGAGGACGGCGGTGGTGGGCTGGCCGAGCGCGTCCGCGGCGGACACCCCCAGCATGCGCTCCGCCGCGGGGTTGACCGTGGTGATGCGCCCGGCGGCGTCCAGCGAGAGCACGCCCGTGGCCACGGCGTCGAGCACGGTCTCCGTGTAGCGCCGGCGCTGCTCCACCTCCTCGTGCTTGGCCTGGAGGTCCCGGTACGTCTGCTCGAGCCGGGTCTGCGAGAGCGCGAGGTCGCCCGTCATGCGGTTGAAGGAGTCCACGAGCACGCCCAGCTCGTCGTCGGCGCGCACCTGGACCTTGTAGCTCAGATTGCCCGCGGCCACCGCGCGCGTGCCCTCGGCCAGCATCTGCACGGGCTCCGTGATGCCGCGGGCCAGGTAGAGGCCGAACCACGTGGCCGAGAAGACGATGACCAGCGTCATGAGCAGGAAGAGGAGGATGTAGATGCCCTTGAGCGGCTGCCTGAGGAGGCGCAGCTGCTTGTACTCCTGGAACGACTGGCTGATCCCGCGCAGGCGCGTCTCGAGGCGCTGCGGCACGTAGGTGCCCACCACGAGGGCGCCCAGCACGGCGCGGTCGCCCGACTTGATCGGCACGATGGCCTGGATCATGTCGCCTTCATCGAGCTCGTGCACCGTCGTCACTTCCTGGCCGGCGAGCCCGCGGCGCAGCTGCTCCTTGTTCACGGAGCGCGTGGGCACGCTGGCCAGCGCCGGATCCTTCGCGTGCAGCACGGGCGTGCCCGCCCGGTTGAAGACCGTGATGGCGGCCAGGCCCAGGCGCTCCTGCTGGCCGTTGAGATAGGTCGTGAGCACGGCGCGCTGGGCGGGCGCCATGAACCCCTCGCGCGCCAGCACGTCGGACATGTACCTCGCATGCCGGAGCGCCATGGCTTCCTGACCCTGGTAGTAGGTCTGCGCGACCTCGAGCGCCTGGTCGAGCGGCCGCTCCACCTGCGGCTTGAACCAGCCCTCGATGGACGTGTTGATGAAGTTCGAGGCGATGATGAAGATCAGGATCGCGGGCGTGAGCGCCAGCGAGAGGAAGGCGACGACCAGCTTGGCCTTGAAGCGGGCGCCCAGGACCTTCTGCCGGCGCTCGAACGCGAGCTTGACCAGGTTGCGGAAGAGGAGGAGGACGAGGAGCAGGAAGACGATCAGGTTCAGGTTGAAGAGCGCGAAGACGGCCAGGTTGGAGGCGAGCGGAACCTGGGGCGAGTGGATCCAGACCTTGAATCCCCACCACGCCAGGCCGAGGAGCCCGAGGCCGCCCATGGCGATGAGCAGATTGCGGCCGTAGTGGCTCCGCTCGCCCGGGGTGTCGCCGAGGGGGCTCATTGCCGTCTCGTGGGCGTGAGGAGCGGCGACTGCACCCAGCCCGTCTCCGCCGCCTCGCCGCTGAACCGGGCGATCCAGGAGTTCACACCGTTGAGCGAGACGTCCGCCCGCACGCGCACGAAATAGAGCTCGCGCGGGTCGAGGGCCGCGTCGGGGGCGAGCTTGCCCGCGCGCAGCTCCGAGATCACCCGCTGGGCGTCACGCAGCTGCTTGGTCATGAACGCTTCCCGATCTTCCCCGCTCAGCGACACGACCTTGTATTCCTTGGTGGCCGGGTTGTAGGTCAGCTGGCGCTCGATGGTGCGGGTCTGCAGGAGCTTGTCGCGGAACCGCTGCTGCCAGAGCTCGACCACGAACCGGACGTGCACGGGCACGCCGCTGTGCAGGCTCTCGGACAGGGAGGACGGCACGGCGCCCAGGAGAACGCCCTGGACGGTCACGTCGTAGTCGTTCAGGAAGATCGAGAGGTTGCTGATGCGAAGCTCGTCTGCCCCGGCCGCCTGCCCGTGCAGGGACACCATCAGCAGGGTGATCGCGGCGACCACGGTGAAGCGGGCCCGGCGGCTCACGGCTGGAGGTGTCCCACGGATAGGACATTATAGCGTCGGGTCCGGCTGGGGGCCCGGAGAAGTCCGGGCAGATCCGCGGGCTTAGAGGGTGGCGATGCCGGGCTGGGAGCCGAGCCCGCCCGGGACGAGTTGCTCGAGCCGGTCCGCCAGACGCCCCACGACCTTGACCTGCGGCCGCACCGCCCGCGGGCGCCGCTCGGCGGCCACGGCCGTTCTCACGGCGCTCACCAGCTCGTGGTTGAGCGCATGCCCGCCGTTGTACGCCGTGACGTGACCCAGGAGGGGACGGCCGAGCAGCCAGAGGTCTCCCACCAGGTCCAGCATCTTGTGGCGGACGAACTCGTCATCGAAGCGCAGGCTGTCGTTGAGGACGGAGCGCTTGCCCACCACGACCGCGTTCTCGAGCGAGCCGCCGCGCGCCATGCCGTTCTTCCGCATCACGGCCACGTCGCGCAGGAAGCCGTAGGTGCGGGCCGGGGCCAGCTCCTCGACGAACGTGCTCTCGCTCACCTCGAGGGACGCGACCTGGCGGCCCACCACCGGGTGCGGATTCTCGAGCGTGTACGTCATGCGGAACACGTCGGACGGCGTGATCTCGAGCCAGCGATGCTGGTCGCCCACGCGGAGCGCATCCCGGACGGCGAGAGGCCGGCGAGGCACGGGGAGCGTGACCGCGCCCGCGGAGTAGAGCAGGTCCACGAACGGCTTGGAGCTGCCATCCAGGGCCGGGACCTCCTCGGCGCTCACGTCGGCCAGCAGGTTGTCGATGCCGAGCGCGGCGGCGGCGGCCATGAGATGCTCGATGGTCCGCACCCGGACCCCGAAGGCTCCGAGCGTGGTGGCCCCGCGGCCGTCCACGACGTGGTCGATGTCGGCCGGGACCAGTGTGCCATCGGCGGCGCGGAAGAGGATGCCGGTGTCCGCCGCAGCGGGGGAGAGCGTGAGCTTGACCGGCTCGCCTGAATGGAGCCCGATACCTTCGACCGAAACCTGCCGCCGGATGGTCCGTTGGTTGCCCATTCCGTGCCCCATAGGTAGCAAGGCGGGTGCCATTTTTGCGTAGAGACTCCAACTTATTGTTTATACTGACTCAGATGTATGTATGATCCTCCATTCCAGGTGGATTCGGTGCCTCAGGGACACGGCTTTGAGACCCCTGCCGTCTCATTTTGGTGACGAATCATTTGCACGACTGGACGCAGGTTTTAGCGGTCGCCTCGTAGCCTTTGTCGTCCTGTCTGACACTCGCGCCCTGCCGGCTGAAGCCGGTCAGCGTCCGGACGGAGGCATGGCGGACGTGGTCCAGCTCCTCTCCGTGAAGGAGTCCGTGCAGGCGGAGGGGCTCACCCCCTGCTTCGGCTCTCTTCAGCGAGGCCGTCGTGATCTCGACCCTCCGCGCCAGGAAGCCCTCGACCTCCATGACGTACAGACACTCGTTGAGCCAGTTCACCAGGAGGTCCGCCGCCTCGACGCCATGGGCCCGGACCACCCGCGCCTCCACTTCCTCGACGGCTCGCGGGTCCATGGCCAGGGCGAGGGCCCCCTGAGCGACCTGTGTGAAGGCCGCCTCGACGGTAGGTCCCCGGCCGCTGATCACCGTGCCCGTCGGCGTCTCGAGGTATGTGAAGCCCAGGGTCAGGGGGCGCCTCCGCCGAGGTCCCCGTAGCGGGCCTGGAGCAGCGCCAGCCCGACGGGCCCCGCCGTCTCGGTCCTGAGGATTCGCGAGCCCAGATGGCCCACGGCGGCCCCCGCCCTCTCCAGGGCCTCGACCTCGGCTTCTTCCAGCCCTCCTTCGGGTCCGACCACTAGCTCGGCGTGGGCGGGCGGCAGCGCGGGCAGCCTTGGGATCAGCGGAGTCATGGCGGCCTCCCAGAGGCAGACGAGGAGTCCCGGAGACTCGCGGCCGGCGAGCCACTCCCCGAGCCGCTGCGGCGGAGCGACTCGAGGCACGACGGCCCGGCCGCTTTGCTTGGCTGCTTCCTGAGCGACCTTTTGCCAGCGGGCGATGCGCCACGCGTTCTCCTCGACCTTCACCACCGTGCGCGCCGTGGCGATGGGCACCACGGCGGTCACACCCAGCTCGGTGGCCATCCGGATGATGCCTTCCATCTTGTCGCTCTTGGCGATGCCCTGGACGAGCGTGAGGCGCAGGGGAGACTCCGTGCGCGAGACGGTACGGGCGAGGACGAGGCCTTCGGCGGCCCGGCGCCCCACGGTCTCGATCCGCACCGTGAGCATCGTGCCGGCTCCATCGAGCGCCTCCACGACGTCCCCCACGCCCAGCCGCAGCACGCGCGTGAGGTGGCGCGTCTCCTCGGCGCCGAACGTGACGCGGTCGCCGGCCACGTCTTCCGGCCGGACGTGGAAGCGCCTCACGCGCCGGTGGCCTCCACGTGGAGGGACGACCAGCCCTCTATCACGAGCCGCTCCCGGAGCGTGAAGCCCGCCGGCTCGAGGGCCGCCAGCACGCGAGGGTCCTCGGGCTCGAGGATGCCCCCCAGGATCAGGGCGCCGCCTCTCCTCACGAGCCGCGCGTACGCCTCGCGAAGCTCCACGTGCGTGTGCGCGAGGAGATTTGCCAGGACGAGGGCGAAGGGCTCCTGGTCGCGGAGCGCGCCGGGCCCGTCCATCCGCACCTCGATGCGGTCGCCGCAGTGATTGCGCTCGGCGTTCGCCCGGGCCGCCGCGACGGCGTCGGGATCGATGTCGAGACCGAGCACGGAGCCGACGCCCAGCTTCACCGCGGCGACGGCGAGAATGCCCGTGCCGATGCCGATGTCGAGGGCGCGGCGGGGCGGCGCGTCGCCCACGACCCCGTCCAGGAGTACCAGGCAGCCCTCGGTGCTGCCGTGATGACCGGTGCCGAAGGCGCGTCCGGGCTCGATGACGACGGAGACGCGGGGCGGCGCGTCGGCCGTCTCCCAGGGCGGCTTGATCCAGAGCCGCTTGCCAACGGCGCGGGCGGGGAACGATTGCTGCCACGCGCTGGCCCAGGCTTCCTCGACGAGCGGGGCGATCTCCACGGTGCCGGCCGCCGGCCGGAAGCCGAGGGCGCGCAGATCCCCCACGTAGGCGTCCGTCGAGCGCACGAGCGCGTCGGGCGAGACGCCGTCCGCGAAGAACGCGCGGAGGCGGGCCGGCGCGGCGGGCGCCTCCTCCTCGACCACGCCGAGGGCGCCCTGCTCCCAGAGAAAGTTGGTGAGGCCTTCGGACGTGTCGGGAGAGCTCGGGACGGTGAGCTGCCAGAAAGCCATCAACTGCCGAAGAGCTTCTTCATCCGCTCGACGAACGAGGACAGGAGCGGCCCCGACGACTCCTTCGACGCCTCGTGGAGCTCGGTCAGGAGCTCGCGCTCGCGCGGCGAGAGCTTCCGGGGCACCTCGAGCACCACCTCGTACACGGCATGGCCGTGCCCGCGCCCGCGAAGATGCGGCAGGCCCCTGCCCCGCAGCACGAGGCGCTGCCCCGGCTGCGTGCCCGGCGGCACGGTGAGCCGCGCCTTGCCGTCGAGCACGGGCACGTCCACCTCGTCGCCCAGACACACCTGCGGGTAGGTGAGCGGCAGCGCGCACACGATGTCCGCCCCCTGGCGCTCGAAGATCTCGTGGGGCTTGATCTGGACCAGCACGTACAGATCGCCGGGCGGCGCGCCGTGGAGCCCGCCCTCGCCCTCGCCGGACAGGCGAAGCTGATTGCCGTCCGCGATCCCCGCGGGAATGGTGACGGTGAGCATCCGCTCGCGCGCCACGCGCCCGTCGCCGCGGCAGTCGCGGCACGGGTGACGGTTGAGGGTGCCCGCTCCCCCGCACGCCGGACAGGGCCGCGCGACGGTGAGGAAGCCCTGCGAGAAGCGCACCTGGCCCTGGCCGCGGCAGGTGCCGCACGTCTCGGCCTTCGTGCCCGGCTCCTCGCCCGTGCCGCGGCAGGTCTCGCAGGCCTCGTGGCGCGGGATCTGGAGCTTCGTCTCGACGCCGCGGGCGGCTTCCTCGAGCGTGATCTCGAGGCGGTACTGGAGGTCCTCGCCGCGCCGCGCCCGACCGCGCCGCCCGCCGCCCCCGCCGCCGAAGAAGCCCTCGAAGAGATCCTCGAAGATGGTGCCGAATCCCGCGTCGCCGGGCCCGCCGGGACCCGAGACCGTGCCGAACCGGTCGTACTGGGCGCGCTTGTCGGGGTCCGAGAGCACGGCGTACGCCTCGCTCACTTCCTTGAAGCGCTCCTCGGCGCGGGCGTCGCCGGGATTCTTGTCCGGGTGGTGCTGGCGGGCGAGGTTGCGGTAGGCCTTCTTCAGCGCGGCGTCGTCGGCGTCGCGGCCGACGCCCAGGATCGCGTAGTAGTCCTTGGCCGCCACGCTACGAGTTGTCGAAGCTGTCCGGCGGCGTGGCCACCGTGACCATGGCGGCGCGGAGCACGCGCCCGTTGAGCATGTACCCGCGCGCCGTCTCGCTCACCACCGTCCCCTCCGGCTGATGCACGGCGGGCACGCGCGCCACGGCCTCGTGGCGCTCGGGATCGAAGGGCTGGCCGACCGAGACGAAAGGGGTGACGCCGACCTTCTCGAGCACGCGCAGCAGCTCGCGCTGGATCAGCTCGATGCCGGCGGTCACGGCGGCGGCGCCCGCTTCGCCCCGTGCCGCCTGGAGCGCCCGATCGAAATTGTCGAGGACGGGCAGGAGCTCGCGCAGGAGCGACTCGTTGGCATAGCGGGTGTACTCTTCCCGCTCGCGCGCCGCGCGCTTCCGCGCGTTGTCGAACTCGGCCGCGGTGCGCAGGTACCGCTCGCGCTGCTCCTCGGCTTCCCGGGTCTTGGCCTCGAGGGCCTCGCGGAGACGCTCGATCTCGTCGTCGGGCCCGAGTGGCGCAGCGTCGCGGTCAGGGCTCAGGAACTCGTCGCTCATGATCGCTCAAAGTATAGCAGACGCTCGCGAATCCGGCCCCCGGCTGCCGTGCCGAAACGGTCGGCAGTTTGTCGGTCGCTTCGAGCGCGGGCGGAGCCCGCGCAACCTGCCTTTCGGGGGAAGGTTCGGAAGGGGGGCGAAGCCCCCCTCCGAGGATCATCCGGGCAGGTAGAGCTCCCGCTCGACCCGCGACAGCGAGCGCGACACCAGGCGGGCCGTCTCGTCGACGATCGAGATCACGTCGCCGTAGGCCATGCGGCGGGGCCCGACCACGCCGAGGACGCCCAGGACTTGCCCCCGGTACGTGTAGGTCGACGTGATGAGGCTGCACTCGCGCATCTCCTCGACCGGATTCTCGCCGCCGATCATGACCTGCACGCCGCGCTCCTCGGCCATGCGCGTGAGGAGATCGACGAGGCGCGCCTTGTCCTCGAAGGCCTTGAGGAGCCCCCGCATGGTGGCGACGTCGCTGAAGTCCGGATGGTCGAGCACGTTGATGGCGCCGCTGATGTAGAGGTTCCGGTCGCGCAGCAGGTCGGCGATCTGCTGCAGGAGCCCGCGGTGCCGGGTCCACAAGGGGTCGAGCGGATCCGCCGGGCGCTCCACGTCGTCCAGGATGACCTGGAAGGTCTTGCCGCGATACCGGCGCGTCAGCGTGCGGCCGATCTCCCTGAGCTCGTCGACCCCAGGCCGCGCGAAGGGGCTGATCGCTCGTGCCGTGACCCAGCCCGTCTCCGTCACAACGACGGCGAGCGCCCGGTCCTCTCCCAGCGCCACCAGCTCGATCCGGTCGAGGGCGGTGCGCCGGAGCGGAGGGGCCAGGAGCATGCCGGTCATGTGCGTGCCGTCGGACAGGAGCCCCGGCGTCCCCGCCATGAGCCGCTCGGCGGCATCGGCGGACGGGCCGGCCGCCTCCATCTGAGGCCCGCCGACCTCGACCGCCTTCCAGGGCACCTTGCCGAGCGCGTCGACGTAGAAGCGATACGCCCTGTCGGTGGGCACGCGGCCCGCGGAGGTGTGCGGGTGGGTGAGATAGCCGAGGTCTTCGAGATCGGCCATGGCGTTGCGGATCGTCGCCGGGGACAGCCCCTGGATGTGCCGGCGCGAGATGGAGCGCGAGCCCACGGGCTGGGCGGTCTCCACGTACTCCGCGATGACGGCCAAGAGAACCTGGCGCAGGCGTTGATCGAGAGGTGGCGAAGACATCGTAGCCGTATCGTAACCGATTAAAGCAGGTCGATGAAGAGCGCGTCGGAGAGGAAGAACCCGGCTTCGCTGAGCCGCGCGCGGCCGTCGCGCTCCACCAGGAGGCCGCGTTCCCGCCAGCTCTCGAGCGTGGCGCGAAGGCGGGCTGGCCCCGCCGCGAGACGTTCCTCGATCCACGCGACCGGCACGCCGTCGCTCGTCCGCAGGCCCAGGAAGAGGCGCTCCGCCAGGCGCTGGCGCGGCGTCAGCGCCTCGTGCGTCGCGAGCGGCGCCTCCCCGCCGGCGACCATGGCCGCGTAGCGCTCGACGGGCTTGACGTTGCCGTAGCGAACATCGCCCAGGAAGCCGCAGGCGCCCGGGCCCAGCCCCACGTATTCCTCGGCGCGCCAGTAGATCTGGTTGTGGCGCGATCGATGGCCGGGTCGCGCGTAGTTGGAGACCTCGTAGTGCTCGAGCCCGGCGTCGGCGGCCAGCTCCGTCAAGCGCCGGTATTGCGCGGCGGCGGTCTCCTCGGGGGGGACGCCCGTGACGCCGGCGGCGTGCCAGAGGCTGCCCTCGTCGAGCGTCAGCGCGTAGGCCGAGAGATGATCGGGCCCCCAGCCGAGCGATTCCTTCACCGTGGCCTCCCACGCCGCCTCGTCGAGGCCCGGCAGGCCGTAGATGAGATCCACGCTGACGTCATCGAAGCCGGCCGCGCGGGCCGCTTCGAAGGCCTCGCGGGCCTGGGCGGCCGTGTGCAGGCGATCGAGCGTGGGCAGGATGCGGTCGTCCAGGCTCTGCACGCCCAGGCTGATGCGCGTCACGCCCGCCCGCCGGTAGCCGTCCATCCGCTCGCGGCTCACGCTCTCGGGGTTGCACTCCACGGTCACCTCCGCGCCGTCGGCGATGCCGAGCCGCTCGCGAAGGCGGCCGAGGATGCTCGCCATCAGGTCGGCGGGCAGCAGGGACGGAGTGCCGCCGCCGAGGAACACGCTCCGCAGGTGGACGGAGCCGGCCCACGGGGCGCGCGCGAGGAGGTCGATCTCGCCGAGGAGCGCGGGTACGAACCGGTCGACAGCGCCGGGCGCGTCGGGCGCCGTGTTGAACGAGCAGTAGCCGCAGCGCTTGGTGCAGAACGGGATGTGCAGGTAGGCGCCCAGCGCTGCGGCCCGGGGCGCCCAGTCGTGCAGCGGGCCCCGGCTCACGTTCGCGGGCCCCGCCTGCCGCGGGCTACGGCAGCCAGGCGCCGATGCGGCTCCACCGCGGCCAGTGGGTCTCCGAGTTCCACGACCAGTAGATCAGGAAGGCCTTGCCGCGGATCTTCTCGCGCCGGACGAAGCCCCAGTAGCGGCTGTCCTGTGAGTTGTCGCGGTTGTCGCCCATGACGAAGTACGCGCCGGGCGGCACCACCGTGGGCTCGCAGCCATAGAGGTAGCCGCAGTGCGACGAGGGCACGGCGGGAATGGAGCCGGGGCGGATGTAGGGCTCGTCGATCATGCGGCCGTTCAGGATCACGCGGTTGTCCACCACCTGGACGGTGTCGCCCCCCACGGCCACGATGCGCTTGATGAAGTCGCGCGTCTCGTCGTTGGGGTACTTGAAGACCACGATGTCGCCGCGCTCGGGCTTCCGGAGGCCGGGCAGATGCGCGTCCGTGAACGGCAGCTCGGCGCCGAAGAGGAACTTGTTGACGAGGATGTAGTCGCCGACGAGGAGCGTGTCCATCATGGAGCCCGAGGGGATCGTGAAGGCCTGGACGCCGCACTGGCGGATGATCAGGGCCAGGAGCACCGCGATGAGGATGGCCTCCGCGTACTCGCGGAAGAGCGACTTGCGCCGCGTGGGGGCGATGACGTCCGTAGGCGCGGGTGCCTCGGGCCGGGTCTCGGTGCCGTTCATGGTCAACTCTTCAGGACCGACAGGAACGCTTCTTGCGGCACCTCGACCTTCCCGACCTGCTTCATGCGCTTCTTGCCCTCCTTCTGCTTCTCGAGCAGCTTGCGCTTGCGCGTGATGTCGCCGCCGTAGCACTTGGCGGTGACGTTCTTGCCCATGGCCTTGACCGTCTCGCGCGCGATGACGCGGCTGCCCACCGCGGCCTGGATGGCCACCTCGTAGAGCTGGCGCGGGATGACGCCCCGGAGCTTCTCCGTGAGCGCCTTGCCCTTCTCGTAGGCCTTGTCGCGGTGGACGATGACGGACAGCGCGTCCACCGGATCGCCGTTGAGCAGGATGTCGAGCTTGACCATGTCGGACTCGCGGAACTCCAGGAAGTCGTAGTCGAACGAGGCGTAGCCCTTCGAGATCGACTTGAGCCGATCGTAGAAGTCCACCACGATCTCGGAGAGCGGGAAATCGAACTGGATGTGGCAGCGCTTGCCCACGTACTCGAGGGACTTGTGCTCGCCGCGCTTGTCCTGGGCGAGCTTGTAGATCTCGCTCATGAACTCCGTGGGCACGAAGATGGAGCCGCGGACGTAGGGTTCCTCGATGCGCTCGATCTTGTCCACGGGCGGGAGCCGGGACGGGTTCTCGACCTCGATCGTCTCGCCCTGCGTGGTCACGACCCGGAAGCGCACCGAGGGCGCGGTCACGATCAGCGAGAGGTTGAACTCGCGCTCGAGGCGCTCCTGGACGATCTCGAGATGGAGCATGCCCAGGAAGCCGCAGCGGAAGCCGTAGCCCAGCGCCAGCGACGTCTCGGGCTCGAAGTTGAACGCCGAGTCGTTCAGGCGCAGCTTCTCCAGCGCGTCGCGCAACCCTTCGTAGTCGGTGTCCTCGATCGGATAGAGCCCCGCGAAGACCATGGGCTTGGCGTCGCGGTAGCCCGGGCACGGCTCCGCGGCCGG
>Ga0335069_10005495_pt1 | contig 18633 bp, 14 predicted proteins | sample Lox_Sample_11_FD_206714 | JGI IMG/M metagenome (GOLD analysis project Ga0335069, IMG submission 206714) | Soil microbial communities from Loxahatchee National Wildlife Refuge, Florida, United States - Lox_Sample_1.1 | ecosystem: Environmental > Terrestrial > Soil > Wetlands | place: USA... | reverse complement strand
GATCTGTTTGTGCCGGGCTGCCCGCCGCCGGCTTCTGCCATCGGCTATGTGTTGGGCGAGTTGCTGGAAGGGCGCATGCCGGATCTAAATTCCAAGGTGAAATTCGGTTGAGGAGTACACGATGAGAAAGATCACGATCGACCACGTGACGCGCATCGAGGGACATGCCAGGATCACGATTCAACTGGATGACGCTGGGCATGTCGCGGACACTCGTGTGCACGTGACTCAAGTGCGCGGCTTCGAGAAATTCACGGAAGGCCGTCCGTACTACGAGATGCCCGGGATTACCTCGCGCATTTGCGGAATCTGCCCGGTCAGCCACCTGCTGGCTTCTTCGAAGGCGTGCGACGCGATCATGAGCGTGCGCATTCCGGAGACCGCGGTCCTGCTGCGCGAACTTCTGCACTGCGGGCAGTTTGTGCAGTCACATGCTCTGAGTTTCTTCCACCTTTCCGCCCCGGATATCCTGCTGGGCATGGACTCTGATCCTGCCCGCCGGAACGTGCTGGGGCTCATCGCCAAGCAGCCGGATATTGCTCGCGACGGCGTTGGCCTGCGCAAGTTCGGCCAGCAGGTGATCGAGGGGCTCGCCAAGGAGCGCATCCATCCGTCGTGGACGGTGCCGGGCGGCGTGAATGCGCCTCTCGATCCGGCTGTGCGCGATCGCATCCTGGCGGGTGTGCCCGAGGCTAAGGCTATCCTGCATCGCACGCTGAAGCTTTTCAAAGGCGTCCTCGACCAGTTCAAGGAGGAGATCGAGAATTTCGGCAACGCCCCCAGCATGTATGCCGGACTGGTGGATGCGAACGGCAAACTTGGCCTGTACGAAGGCGGCATTCGCTTTAAGGACGCCGAGGGCAAGAACGTTGTGGACCACGTTCCGGCCCAGGATTATGCGAAGTACATCGGTGAGGCGACCGTACCGTTCTCTTACCTCAAGGCGCCCTATTTCAAGCCGCTTGGCTACCCCGACGGCGTTTACCGTGTGGGGCCGTTGGCGCGGCTCAACGTTGCGAAGAGTTGCGGCACGCCCGAAGCCGACGCGGAGTTTTCTGAATACCACCAGCGCTTTGGGAAGGTCGTGGCCAGCTCTTTCCACTTCCATTATGCCCGGTTGATCGAGGCCCTTTACGGGGTCGAACGCCTGGAAGCCCTCCTGAACCATCCCGCCATCTTGGGTAAGCAGGTTCGCGCCAAGGCAGGTGTGAACTCCCTGGAGGGAGTGGGTATGATTGAGGCCCCGCGCGGCATCCTGATCCACCATTACAAGGTGAACGAAGAAGGTGCCATCACGTGGGCCAATCTGATCGTCGCTACGGGCCACAACAACCTGGCTATCAATCAGAGCGTGAACCAGGTGGCCCGGCATTTTGTTGACGGAAAGCACCTGAAAGAGGGTATGCTTAACCGTGTTTCTGCGGTTGTGCGTGCCTATGACCCCTGCTTTAGCTGTTCCACTCACGCCTCGGGCCAGATTCCTCTCCGGATTCAGTTGGTTGAGCCCGATGGCCGGGTGGTGGACGAATTGAAGAGCGCATGAAGCGCCCGAAACCGCGCAAGATCCTGATTGTCGGTTACGGGAACCCGTTACGCAGTGACGACGGGTTCGGGTGGCAGGCTTCCCAGAATCTTGCCCGGGCGCTCGCGGGCCGTGAGGTGGAAGTGATGACTTGCCACCAGCTCACGCCGGAACTCGCCGAACCGCTTAGCCGGTGCGCCCTCGCCATCTTCCTCGATGCCGACGCGCGTGGAAGCCCCGGCACGATCCACTGCCGCAACATCAAACCCGTTCCTCCTACGCCTGACGCTTTCACTCACAACTGTACCCCTGCACACTTGCTGGCGAGCGCCCACCGGCTTTATGGCTCGATGCCGCGCGGCGTCAGCATCACCGTATCGGCTGAGACGTTTGCTTTTGGAGACCGGCTCTCTCCCGTGGTGGCAGCAGCCGTGCCGAAAGTGATGGAACAAGTGACCCGGTTGGTTGAACGCGCGACTGCCGGTTCCGCCGCGTCCGTGCCAAAACAGTCTGGCCGCCGCTCCTCAAGAAGGCGAAAGGCATGAAGTACGAGCGATTCGAGGAATTGCCGGTGTGGAAGTCAGCGATCCGATTGGGCGTGGGCGTCTACGATCTGACGGAGAAACCGGAATTCCAAAAACGCTACAGCCTGCGTGACCAGATTGCGCGAGCTGCCGTCTCGGTTTCCAATAATATTGCGGAAGGTTTCGAGCGGGGAAGCAATCAGGAACTTCTGAGCTTCTTGTACATTGCCCGAGGGTGTGCAGGAGAAGTGCGTTCCATACTCTGTCTGCTGCATGAAATCCCGGCGTTTCGCAGCCTGGATGCTGAAAGCCGGGGTTTGACGGCGCAGGCGGAAAATATCTCCAGACAATCGGGCGCGTGGATTCGGGCGTTGCGGGATTCCAGCATGAAGGGTGAGCGGTACGTGAACCAGAAGACGCGGCGGATCGATCAGAAAACCCGCGAGCGACACGAATTCCTTGGGGAGTTGCAGCGCATTCGCGAGCGCGCGGCGCAGTCGAAAATTCAAGATTCAAAATCCGAGATTCAAGAACCGTGAGTCAAAAGCGAAGAACATCGGTCGCGAGTTGCGCTTGGGATTTTTAACCTTGGATCTTGAATCACGGTTCTTGAATATTGGATTTTGAATGACGGTTCTTGAATCTTGGATCTTGAATTTTGAATGGTTCTTTTGTTGATGGACAATCCGGCCGTTTGCGTCCAGGCCGGCAAGCCCGCCGGGAAATCCGGGTTGGAAGCGCGTTATGCGGGACGAAGTGGTCACCTCTGAGCCAGCAGGTGGGAGAAAGTTTGGTCTGGTTGTCGCGATTCGGCTTGTGACTTGGCAGTCCCAGGCATTTGACGTTTGCCACAAATCTCCGAAAGGTGGTGACCGTTATGGGCAACGGCAATCCGAAGCTGGACAAAACCATCAAAGTTGATTACCTCACTCGAGTGGAAGGCGAGGGAGGCCTTTACATCCGCGCCGAGGGCGGCGAGCTGCGCGACGTCAAGCTGAACATCTTCGAGCCGCCCCGCTTCTTTGAGGCTTTCCTGCGCGGACGTCATTTTCAGGAAGTTCCGGACATCACGGCGCGCATCTGCGGGATCTGTCCGGTAGCCTATCAGATGAGCGCGGTCCACGCGCTGGAGGCGGCGTTCGGAGTTCGGCCGGGTCCCGAGATCCGCATGCTCCGGCGCCTGCTCTACTGCGCGGAATGGATCGAAAGCCACGCCCTCCACATCTACCTGCTCAACGCTCCGGATTTCCTGGGATACGAAAGCGCCGTGGCCATGGCCGCCGACTATCCGCGCGAAGTTGAGCGGGGCCTGCGCCTCAAGAAAATCGGCAATGCGCTGCTGGAGCTTCTGGGAGGCCGCGCGACGCACCCCGTGTCCGTCTGCGTGGGCGGTTTCTACCGGGTGCCGCGCAAGAAGGAACTTGCCAGTCTGCGTGCGGACGTTGCTTGGAGCCTCGAAGCAGCGCAAGAAACCGTGACGCTCGTCTCGGGCCTGAACTTCCCGGAGTTTACGGCCGATTACGAGTTTGTCTCGGTCGCCCATCCTGCCGAATACCCGATGAATGAGCGGCGGATTGTGTCGAGCTCCGGCCTCAACATTGATCCCACCGACTTTGAGCGTGTCTTTCTTGAAGAGCACGTGCAACATTCCACCGCACTACATTCGGTGCGCGCCGACCGCGGTTCGAGCTACATGGTCGGGCCGCTGGCGCGACTGAACTTGAACTTCGACAAGTTGCTGCCCATCGCGCAGGCGGCGGCGAAATCCTGCGGAGTGGCGTGGCCGTGCCACAACCCCTTCCTGAGCATCGTGGCTCGTGCGGTCGAGCTTGTGCAGGCTTGCGAGGAAGCGCTGGCTCTCATCGACGCCTACCAGGAGCCTGCGACAGGCCGAGTGGAATTCCGCGTTCAGGCTGGAGAGGGTTGTGCCGCGACGGAAGCGCCGCGTGGTCTGCTCTATCATCGCTACCGGGTCAACGACCAGGGACTGGTGGAATCGGCCAAGATTATTCCGCCCACGGCCCAGAACATGCGCCGGATGGAAGACGATCTGCGGCAACTGTTGCCCGGCTCTCTGGACAAGCCGGAGGAGGAAATCGCGCGCATTTCGGAAAACCTCGTGCGTACGTACGACCCCTGCATTTCCTGCTCGACGCATTTCTTGAAGCTGAGGCTTGATCGTGGGCGGTGAGGTTCCTGGCGGGCCTGACGCCGGACCGCGTGAGCGCCGCCCGCGCTTGATCATCGCCGGCTGTGGTAATCCCCTCGCGGGCGACGATAGTGTGGGGCTTGAGGCCGTCCGCCGCTTGCGTGTGTGCGCAGAGAGAGAAGGGAAGGCGCGTTGCCCGGGCGGCGAGGGTGTCGCGCCCTTGAGCTGCAATTCCTCTCCCGCAGCTTACGACTGCAGATTCCTCGAACTCGCGGACGGCGGCCTCGACCTGCTGGAGTTGTTCAGCGAGGCCGAAGGGATTCTGTTTGTTGATGCGGTTCAAAGTGGGGCCCCGGCCGGAACCCTCCATTTGCTTCCTTTGCCTTCGCGTGAGGTCTTGCCCGGCGGACTGTGCCTGGTCTCCTCCCACGGTTGGGGCGTGACGGAGACGGCCGGTTTGGCACAAGCGCTTCGCCGCCCAGTGCCGCGATTGATGCTCCTGGGGATCGAAATTCAGGGCTTCACCCTCGGAAGTTCGCGCACGCCCGCCGTCGATGCTGCTTTGGTGACTGTTGCGGGTACCTTCCCTCAGATTCTCGAAGCACTGTTTGGAAGAACCGACCCTGTCGCGTGATCCCGAGCTTGCAGTGCCAAGACCACGCGGCACTTCGGCGCGATGGCGGACTGCCCCGACTTGCGAAGCTAAGGAAACAGTGCGTGATAATCTGAATCGCGGGGCGAATGCATGAAAAGAGTCCGGCTGTTACTGACCATAGTAGTTCTTGTCGTCTGCGTGGCCCTTGTGGCCCTCCAACAGTTTTTCGCGAAGGTGGGTGGGGCAAGACAGCCGCCGGCCGAGGTGATAGTTACGGGGCGGCAAGTGGCCCTGTGGAAGCCCTCCGGAACTGCACCGGCAAGTGGGTACCCGATCATTCTGTTTTCGCATGGGTTCACCGGATGCAACACCCAATCGGCGGATCTCATGGAGGCCCTTGCCGCGGCGGGCTATTTCGTTCTGGCTCCCAACCATCAGGATGCAGTGTGTGGCAGCGCCCGTCAGAAAGGCGAGTGGTATCCAGGGAAGCTCTTCGAAAAGCTCCACACGACGCCGGCGCGCAAGCCGTTCCGGAATCCTGGCGTCTGGGATGACACGACTTACCGGGACCGTGCCGACGACGTTGAGGCCGTCCTCAAAGCGGTCCTTCGTGAGGGGACGTTTCAGGGTGTGCCCATTGATTCCCAGCGGATCGGAATGGCGGGCCATTCGCTCGGAGGGTACACGGCCTTGGGCCTGGCTGGAGCGTGGCCGTCGTGGAAGGATCGGCGCATTAGGGCTGTACTGGGCCTCTCGCCCTACTGCGCGCCCTTCATCTTGAAAGGGGATTTGCGGCACCTCGGTGTGCCCGTCATGTACCAGGGCGGCACGCTGGACGTGAACATCACTCCTTCCGTACGCCGACCTGGGGGAGCATTTGATTTGACGTCGGCTCCAAAATACTACGTGGAGTTCACCGGAGCGGGCCACTTTGCTTGGACGAATCTGAGCCAGCAGTATCAGCCGCTTATTGCCTCCTATGCCGTACGTTTCTTCGACTCTTACCTGAAGTCGCCGCCTGGCGCGACGAAATCGCTTGCCGTAACACCTCGTCCCAGGGACGTAAGCAGCTTCAGGGAAGTAGTGAAATAGCCAGGTTCGCGGTTCCTGGCTAAAAGCGATAATCGCACATTACGATCGGGAGCCTCTTCGGTGAGCGCTACGTAAAGCACAGGTTCTATTCGGCTGTGGGGGATGGCAGGTTGCCGAGGGTGGACAAGCGGGGTTGGCGGGTGGCGCATACGCCCTGACCGCTGTTTGTCAGGATGGATGCGACCCAGGGGTAGTACAATGCGCGCGCACCGAATCTGAACCATGGGCACCGAACGCGTGCGCACGAACTCCAGTCACCAGATCGCGCAGACGTGCACGGATACGCCCTACGGGATGAACGCCAGTTGCGTTAACCCGCAGACGGACGTCAGCGCCATGCACTTCACGGGGTTGCAGTACGATTACGAAACGGGGCAGTTCCACGCGCGCAAAATGAGTGAGTGACGGTCAGGCCGGAGAGCGTGAGCCGGACATCCGTACCGTGAAGTGGGCTAGAGAACCCAGCAAGAAACCTTGTTCACGGGTGAGTGGGGCGCCGGAAAATAGGCGATTCCCAAACGGCTGCTCTTTACCCTCGGGTAGCACCTGACGTTTTGTGGGAATGAGTGTGAACTGGCTCAGTGCTTTAGATTAAACTGGCTGGGAGGCAGGGATTCGAACCCCGATACGCAGATCCAGAGTCTGCAGTCCTACCGTTAGACGACCTCCCAGAATCAACAACCACATCAGCGTGAGGGCATTGCTTGCGCCAAAAGAAACCTATCCTTCTTGAACCGGCGTTTCTCGATTAGGGCATTTTCTAGCGCGACAGCGTCTTGTCGGCAGTAGCAAACCCTGCTGCTACCGCGCTACGCTGCTGGTCGAGCCGGGCAACCGTCTTTCGCTTAACCGCGCTCTCGCCAAGCTGGCGTACCCTCGCGCCGCCTTTATAATACCAGATATACCAGATTTGTGAGCCGGAAACCTTGCCGAATTTCCCCGCACCCGTGACACGCTCGTCGCTGGGGCACCGGAATGATTCTGCAGTTGATTCCACCGATGTTCTGGAGATGCGGCACTTCGATTTGAATTGTGAGCTGGGCATGACACCTCGCATCCCGTGCTCTCTGCCTGAAACAATGGCGCCTATCTGTGTTGCTGTTGGTGAAGTAACAGCATCTGCACCGGTAGCCATTGTAAAGAACCGGTTACGAGGGCACACTAGCAAGCCGGAGGATCCGATAAAATGAGGAGACATATCTGGACTACGCTGATCATCCTTTCGTGCGTAGTGTTGTCGAGTTGTAACAGCAAGCCCCCAAAGGCGCTGGCACCTGCTGTGACTGTACACAAGCGCATCCTGGGTGTCAGCCCCTGGTCGAACCCAAACTACGAACTTATCAGAGCCGGCGGCATGGGGTGGGTGCGGCTGGACTTTGAATTCCCATTCGAGGATAAGATCGGGGGAAAGCTCAACGAGAAATTCCTGAAGAACCTGGAAGAGGCGAAGAAGGCTCGACAGAGCGGCCTGCGCGTTATGGGAGTCACACCCCTTGCGGGCGTCATCGCTTACGACGAGAAGGATATGAAGACGGCGTGGCGTCCTCAAATTCCGGCTTGGGCGGGTCCGTTCGACAGTGACAGCTACTACGAGACATACGAGAAGGGCTGTGAGGAACTGGGTCGCCAGACCCGTGGCATCGTGGAGATGTGGCAGGTTTCCAACGAGATGGATATCGACGTTTTCCGTGGCCCGCTTTCCCTGGAACAAGCGGAGCGGTTCATGATCGCGGGGGCGCGTGGCCTTAAGAAGGCTAATCCCGATGTGAAGACCGACATCAACCCTTCCGGACTCGAAGAGGGGGAGAAGCTCTTTCGGGATATCTATTCCAGACCCGATAATCCCTTTGACTATGCGGGAATCGACGGTTACTTTGGCTCCTGGTCACCAGGTGGGCCGGAGGATTGGATCCCTGTCATTGAAAAGATCCACGAGATTACTGGAAAACAGGTGCTCATTAACGAATGGGGTTATTCATCCATCGAGGGGAACGGGAAGCCTCTGCATAAGAAGATCGGGAATCCCGTTTGTGAGAAGCAAAAGTGGAACAACGTGTGGGGCAAGGGACATACTCCCGAGGGACAGGCCTCATATGTAGAAATCGCCCTGAAAATCTTTGGTACCTATCCCAACGTGGCCGGCTGTTTCTTTTACGATTGGGGTGACGACGCGGTGTGCTTCCACTGCGGCCGGAAGGACTGCCCCGCTGAGTGTGGGTGGGGGATGACGGATAGCCAAGGGAAGCCGAAACCCGCGTACGAAGTCTTCAAAACTCTTGCGCCACAATATTTCTAAGGGACGGGAGTCTTAATATGACTAATCCCCTATGGTCGCTGCGATGGTCTGTCGCCATGGTGCTGGCATCGGTGTCGTTGGTTTGGGGGCAGGCGCCTGTCAGCATCCACGAGGAGCCGCTGGTGCTCCCGACATACGAGGTCGGGCCGCCCGGCCTCGAACCGATGTTCTATGCGGGCCGTGACTATCAGGGCGCCCAGGGCGCGATCTATCCCTATGCCCTTTATGAAAATCTCTTGGATGTTCGCGATAACAAAACCTACCAGGCTGACTATCTTGAGAATCAATACGTGAAGATTTGCGTGTTGCCGGAATTGGGTGGGCGTATTCTCTCGGCGACGGACAAGACCGACGGTTATGATTACGTCTACCGGCAAACGGAGATCAGGCCCGCGTTGATTGGCATGCTGGGCGCTTGGATCTCCGGCGGCGTGGAGTGGAACATTCCCCATCACCATCGCGCGACCAGCTATCTTCCTGTAGACCACCGGTTGATTAAGAATCCCGACGGCAGTAGCACGATCTGGGTTGGAGAACTGGAACTCCGGCACCGCATGGAGTGGGCTGTCGGCATCACCCTGTATCCCGGCAAGTCCTATATGAAGATCACCACGACCCTGGTGAACCGGACACCTTACGTCCATTCGTTCCTGGACTTCACCAACACCGGCGTGCACGCCAACGAAAACTACCAGGTCCTCTTCCCACCCGATGCGCAATTCGCGGTGTACCACGCCAAAGTGCAATTCGCCCACTGGCCGCTCTCGCATGATGTCTATCAGGGTGTGGATTATACCCAGGGGGTGGATTTGAGCTGGTGGAAGAACCACCCCGCTCCGGTCTCCTTCTTTTGTTGGAACTTCGATGGAGATTTCTTCGGCGGGTATGATCACGGCAAAGAGGCCGGAATCATCAGCGTCCAAGACCACAATGTTTCTCCGGGCGCAAAGTTCTTCGAGTGGGGCAACGGTCCGGAAGGAAGACTCTGGGACAAGATTCTGGACAGCCAGGGTGATTACCTCGAGCTCATGTCCGGCAACTTCTCCGACAACCAACCTGATTACAGTTGGATTCAGCCGTCAGAAACCAAGGTCGCAAGCCAATACTGGTTCCCGATTCGCGGGATCGGAGGCGCCAAGAACGCGAGTCTGAATGGCGCGGTGAATCTCGAAGTCGGACCGTCGGGGAGGGCTCATTGGGGTTTTGCGGTCACCCAGGAATTTCGCGGCGCCAAGGCCATTCTCACGTGCCGGGACAAATCTCTGGCTGAGGAGACCCTTGATATCGCTCCCGACAAGCCGTTTGTAAGGGACCTCACGTTACCGGCGGATACGAAGGAAACGGATCTAAGGGCAGCCTTGCTGGACGCGGGCGGGAAAGAACTGATCAGTTACCGGCCGGTCAAGAATGACCCGAAAGCGATGCCCCCGGTGGTGGCGCCTCCTCCGTCTCCCATGGACGTGAAGACGGTCGATGAGCTTTACCACGACGGACTGCGCCTCGTGCAATTCCACAATGTGGCTCTCGATCCTTATGCGTACTTCCAGGAAGCCTTGCGGCGCGATCCCGGCAATTACGATGTGAACACGACGCTGGGCCGGCTCTATTGCGAGCGCGGCCTTTATCGGGAGGCCCGCGAACGGCTGACTGCGGCGCTCGACCGGGCTACACACGATTACACTCGTCCCAAGGACGGGGAAGCCTATTACTACCTGGGCGTTACGCTGCGCGGCGTGAATGAGAACCGCGAAGCCGCGGATGCGTTCCACCGCGCCTCCTGGAGTGCGGCGTGGACCGCCGCGAGCTTCTATCAGCTTGCCGAATTAGACGGGCAGCAGGCCGAGTGGGTGCCGGCGCTTGCCGACCTCGATCAATCGCTGGCGCTCAACTCGCTCAACTGCCGGGCCTGGGACCTGAAGGCAGCGACGCTGAGAAATCTAGGCCGGACCGGTGAAGCGAAAGAGGCCGCCGACCGAGCCTTAGCCATCGACCCGCTTGACCTATGGGCTCTACATGAACTCGAGTTGCTGGGTGGAAGCGAAGGAGCAGAGATCAAGCGCGGGGACATGGTGCAGTCTTATCTGGAATTGGCCGCCGACTATGAGGAGGCTGGCCTCGCAGGGGACTCGGAGCAGGTGCTCAAGAACCTCGTGGCCGCAAGCCCCGAGGCGAACAGAGTGAATCCGCTCGTTTACTACCACCTGGGTTACCTTGCGGCGCAGCGCCACCAGATGGAGGGAGCTGCGAGTTATTACAATCTGGCTACACAGATGCCCACGGATTACGTGTTTCCTTTTCGGTTGGAAGAAGTGAAGGTGCTGGAAGCGGCGATGCAAGCGAACCCGTCGGACGCGCGCGCTCCCTACTATCTCGGCAATCTCCTTTACGATCGCCAGCCAGCCGCCGCCGTGAAGTTGTGGGAGAGAGCCGCGGCACTGGATGGTTCTTTCGCCCTTGTATACCGCAACCTGGCACAGGCCTACCAGCAAACGGAGAACAATACTGCGAAGGCGATTGCCGCCATGGAAAAGGCCGTGCAGCTTGACCGGAACGACGCACGTTTCTTGTATGAGCTCGATGCCCTCTACGAGGCCGGGAATGAGGTGCCGCAAAAGCGCGCGACTTCGTTTGCGGCCAACTCCGCGGTGGCGGCAAAGCGCTCCGATGCGTTGATGCAGGAAGCGAAAGTCGATCTGCTACTGGGCCGGTACGACCATGCCGTCGAGCTGCTCAATACTCACCGCTTCCACAACTGGGAGGGATATGGCGAGATTCATGACGTTTACGCAGATGCCCTCGTGTTGCGTGGCGAAGGGAAGTCTCAGGCAGGGAAATACCAAGAAGCGCTGAGAGATTACGCCGCCGCGCTCGAATATCCCGAGAACCTGGAGGTGGGGCGGCCCTATCACGAGACCTGGCTGCCCGAGGTGAATTACTTGGAAGGATTGGCGTACCAGAAACTCGGAAATGCGGCCAAATCCCGAGAACTCTTCGAGCAGTCCATCTCCCGCGAGTGGCGGCGGAGAAGGCGCGAGCAGCCGGAAATGCTGTATTACCAGGGGATGGCCGCGCTCAAGCTTGGGCGGTCGAGCGACGCTCGCCAGTTCTTCGATGAGATGATTGCCATGGGAAATGACGCGCTGGCCGCGGGATCTGAGGTCGATTACTTCGCCAAGTTCGGACAGAAACGCTCAAGCCGCTTCCGTCTGGCTGACGCGCATTACCTGATTGGGCTGGGATATCTGGGCAAGGGCGAAATCGCTAAGGCGAAGACCGAATTTCAGACGACGCTGGGATTGAACGTGAATCACCTCGGCGCGACCACGCAACTTGCTATGGCGGGGAGCTCAGAAAGCGTGATCTCCCATTGATCACTAACTGCACAGAATTACCGGGGCAGGCTGGCGGCCGCGTCATGAATGTGCTGGCGTTGCTTCAGGTGCGGAGGAACCCATGAACTCAAATGCCAGCGGCACGTCCGCCTTTAGGGCCGGACTTGCAGTCGCGGTGGTTTTCGTTTGTACCCACGTATCCGCAGCGTACCAGCAGTCTTGGCCGGAGCCCAAATATCAGGTCCGCATCGAGAAGGATGTCATGGTGAAGATGCGGGACGGAGTCAGGCTGGCCGCCGATCTTTACATTCCCGTCGGAGCTGGGGCTAAGCTGCCCGCGGTTCTCATTCGCACTCCCTATAATAAGGCTCCGTATCGCGCCGCCCCCAGCGACGCGCACGGTCTTGCCGGGCAAGGCTATGTTGTCGCGGTGCAGGACCTGCGGGGCAAGTATCAGTCCGAGGGTGACTATTCCGAGTATTCCGGCGATGCGACCGATGGCTATGACACAGTGGACTGGCTATCGCGTCAGCTCTGGTCGAACGGCAAAGTGGGCACCTATGGTTGCTCGTACCTCGGCGACGTGCAAATCCTGCAGGCTCCTCAGCGCCACCCTAATCTTAAGGCAATGATCCCGCAGGCGGCCGGTGCTTCGGTCGGCAGTGCCGGGGACCGTTACTATTACTACGGCAGCCGGAAAGCCGGAGCTTGGGAACTCGCCAGCGGTCTGGGCTGGTATGCAAATGCCGGGAGCCGGGTGCGCGGTCAACCTGCTCACGAACTCCCCGACAGCACGTTGCGGAAATTCTGGATGACGTTGCCGCTGTTCGGCATGGTCCAACGGGCTGGGGGGCCACTCACGGATTGGGACGACCTGGTGTCCCATGAGCTGGGGGATCCGTGGTGGGACCGCTTTGGCCCGCTCCGAAACGACCACCGCTTCAACGTTCCGGCCCTGCACATTGATTCGTGGTACGACTATGGCGTCGCCGAGGTCCTGACGGAGTTCAACCTGTTCCGAACCAACGCGGACAGCGAGGTGGCCCGCGACAATCAGTTCGCGGTCATTTCCCCTGGCAACCACTGCCAATCCGAAAGCTTGACAGAGAATACGGTGATCGGAAAACGCGAACTGGGGAGTGCGCGTTTCGACTATTACTCGCTCTACCTGAAGTGGTTCGACCACTGGTTGAAGGGAGAAGACAATGGTGTTACGGCGAGGCCCAAGCTCATGCTCTACATCATGGGCCGCAACCAGTGGCGCGCGGAGCAGGAATGGCCACTAGCTCGGACGCGATTCACTCGCTACTACCTCCACAGCGACGGCCATGCCAACACGCAGTCTGGCAACGGCACGCTTTCGACTGCCGCGCCCGGAGCAGAACCGTTCGACAGCTATAAGTACGACCCGGCTGAACCCGTGCCGTCTCTGGGAGGGCCAATCTGCTGCACGGGGAATTCCGAAGCAGAAGGGAGCTATGACCAGTCGACCGTTGAGACACGCCCGGATGTTCTGGTTTACACCACACCCGTTCTGCCAGACGGCGTGGAAGTGACGGGCCCGCTGAAAGCGGTCCTCTCCGTGTCGTCTTCAGCGAGAGATACCGACTTCACCGCGAAACTGGTCGATGTCTATCCGGACGGCAAGGCGTACAACGTCCAGGAAGGAATCCTGCGTGCGCGCTACCGCGAGGGGTTCACCAAAAAGGTGTGGATGGAGCCGGACAAGATCTACGAGGTGACACTGGATCTTGAAGTGACGGCTAACTACTTCGGTCCTGGCCATCGTATCCGAGTCGAGATATCAAGCAGCAACTTCCCACGGTTCGACCGCAACTTGAACACGGGCGGCGATAACTACAGCGAGACGAAATGGGCGACGGCGCAGAACCGAATTCACCACTCTGCCGCGCACCCGTCCTATCTCTTGCTTCCCGTCATCCCGCAGAATTGAACGTGTCGGGAGCCAAGCCGTCCGAATCCGTCCGTTGCCGCGGCGGGATTGCAGCCCCGCAGTGGATGGCAGGGCACTTGTTTGCCGGGGTTTCTTCTCTGAACGCGAGACAGGCGTGCGATTTCTTGGGCAGGATGCGACCCGTTCAGAACAGGCGGAAACTGACTTCCACCATGATGCGTACCGCTACAGGCGCACCATTGCGTAATCCTGGCCTGAACTTCCATGTCCGGATTGTCTCGACGGCTTTTTCATCCAGCCCGAGGCCGAGGGGTCTTACGACACGGGCATCCGTCACGTTGCCTTGAGCGTCAACAACGATGAGCACGACAACTGTGCCCTGATACTTGGCTTTGCGAGCTTCCTCCGAATAGGGAGGATCGGGTTTATAGATCGGAACCGGGGCCGTTACGTTGCCCCCAACGCCATAGACTCCACCGCCGAGTCCTCCACCTTCGCCGGGTCCCAGACCGCCGCCTTTGCCAGAACCGATGCCGGTACCCTCGCCGCTGCCGATTCCACCACCAAAGCCCGGCCCGTTCGAGGGTGGGCCGAGCACCCCTTGCGGATCACCCCATGGCATGTTGGAAGCCATCGCGGGCAGCTTGATTTGGGGCGGACCCAGTAGTGTTGGATCGACCTGCAACTGCGCATGCAGGTTGGGAATCACCGCCATGGGCGGAGCCAATTGTTGCTTGGCGAACTTGGGAATGGCGCCCTTGGAGGCTGGCGTGGGCGAGCGATCACCACCGCCACCGCCTCCCCCCGCTTTCTTGCCGGCAGCGTCCGGTGGCAGTTGCGCCAGGTACGGTGAGATGTCGGTCACTTCCACTGTCTTGGTAGCTGCCTTGACGGGCTGGAACATGCGGCTGACGATGTACGGTAGAACCAGCAGAGTGAGAGCGACAACGTGGACCAGCGCCGAGTTGACCCACGATCCCGCCTGCATCCGGTAGTCGCGGAAAACGTCAAAAGCATATTCGCGATTCTTAAAGAACGGCAGGCTGGCTAATTCACCGGCGGCAAACCCTGCTACCACGCCGAAGGCTACGCCCAACCCGCCCTTCCAGAACCAGCCACCCGCTCCCAGCGCCACAGCGACCAGCAGCGCGCAGAGCGCACGCTTCTTTGCCTGAGAGCGATTGTATATTCCAATCGGGTCGCGAGGCTTCTCGAAGGCAATCTTGAGCTGGCCGGGCAGGGTGACGAACCAGGGGGGCATGTCGGTGGCGGGCAGCGCAACTTCTCCCCGGTAGTACTGGGGCGGGACCGTCACCTTGGGCTCTCGCAGGAAATCTCGAATCTGGCGATAGGCTGAGACCAGGACGGACGGGGTCTCTACAAAAGTGACCTTGTAAAGCTCGTCCGGAGCAGACCCTGGTTGGGCGGGGACATTCCCCCGGTCATCAACCTGTACATTACTGATCGGCATGAAGAACCGTTCCTGTTCCTTGGGCGTGGCGCCAGCCCGCACACCTGATTCAACGTGTCTTTCAGAAAGATGACAGGGCTTTGAGCCGGGTTGCCTCCGCTGTCTGCGTCACGTTCTTCTGTTATATAGTCACATTATCTTAGCATATTGCACCATTGGTGATAAGCCCAGCGGCGCTTCCAAGGATGGCTCCTGAAAACGTCTAGCCAGGCGAGAAGGGAGACGCGCCTATTGAGTACCAGGCAGCGCAGTTGCTCCTAGCAGCCAAGGAATTTCTCCACGCCTGACGCTGGAACTATAACGTCGTCCTTTCCGTGGGTTCCACGGATGATGACTTGTCCGGGCTTAACCTCAATATTGCGAGGGCCCTCGAATCCGGACGGAACTTGGGCCAACAGGGCTGCATAGCGAACGGTTCTTTCGGCGCGAGCAGGAACACAAGCTAGCGTCGGGTGTCCGAACAGTGGTCCCCCATTGAAAGTCTCGCGCCGCAATAGAGGCAGGGGAGTCGTCGTGAATTCCAGACCGCGGGCTTGGGTGTGCCGCTTCCAGGGTAACCCGGCGATGGCGCGGTTTTCTTCCCACAGCGTGACCCAGGGAAAATCCTCGCGCCGGAAGCAGTAAGCAATCAACAAGCCCAGACGGCGATTGACGGCGGCTACGAATCCGAATTGCCGCCGTGGGTCAATCAGAATGCCCGCGACCAAGCCCCGGCCCGACTCAATCCACGGGCGCGTCAAGTCAACCACTCCGCCGCCCTGGCGAGGTCCCTTGGGCCACTGAAAGGTGCGTCCCGGAACCAGCAGATCCTTGTTCTCGTTGTAAGCGTGAGGGTAGGCCATGCCCTTGGTGCCGGGGAGCACGGTCTCGGAGTCCTGGCGGGCCAGGAAGGCCGGACCAAGGCTCACGTGCTGCGTCCATTGAAAGAAGTGATCTGCTTTTCTCTCATTGCGGACGGTCTCCTCGAAGTACGCGACGGACTGACGCGGCCGCAGTTCGATTTTGCGGCTGAACTGGAGGCCCGCCGCGGGAAGTTGCACGGCGAGCGTGAGAGCGGCTCCGCGCCGCGAAACTCGCCGTGCGGTCACTTTCCAACGCGAACTGGGCGCCTCGCCGTGCTGCGAGAGACCTTGCGCAGCTTCCTCTTCGGACGGAGGACCGAAGTAGTCCATGCAGAGGCTGTGCCCCGCGACTCCCGACAACAGCTTCCCTTCGTTCAGCGACCCATAGATGCGGTCGTGCTGCGCCGGGCGATAGCGATCGGGCTCCATGGTCGGCCAGGGTGGGACCCAGAGAGGGTTAACGGAGGGCTCGCCGGAGGCTCCTTCAAAGCGGAACTCCGCGATGTGCCCGCCACCTAAGAGCGTGACCAGCCGTACCACGCCGTTTCCCAGCAGTCGGGCCTCACGGCCTCGCCAGGCAGTTCTGGTGCAGGATGGAGAAGGCGCTTCTTTCATAGGGAATCCTCCAAGTTTTGAAATCCCGACTCGCGCCAGTGCTTCAGGCGCGGGCGGGCGTCGTCGATGAGTGCGAGGACTTCTGTTTTCTCTTGCGATCCCATCGCGGCGTTTTCCCAGAGGGGAGCGAGCAGCTCGCCTGCCGATTTCGTTCCTTCCAGAAACGACGGAGTGAGCGCCGCCAGCGCCGCGGCTGCGCCCAGGGCGTAACGGCGCGGCGCCACATTCTGTTGTAGGGCCACGCGCATGGTCCCGATCAACCGGTCGTCCCAACCCAATTTGCGGTGGGGGTCCCGCCCCACGCGCTCGACGGTGTCGAGTAGATGGGCGTTGGTCATCCGTTCCAGCAGGTCATCGGCGTATTCCTGGTACCCTGCCGGAGTGAAGAGCGCGTCCTTCCCGCCGTGCTTCCGAATCAGTGCCGCGCCGGATTCCTTGAGAAAAGCCTCGCGCACGAAGTTCAACAGGGCGGGGAATTCGCGCAGTTCGGCGATGCGTCCGAGGCCTCGTTGGGCGCACAGATAGGCCGCCAGCGCGTGGGTGGCGTTGTGCCCGTAGAGTTTCGCCTCCTCGAAGGGCAACAAGTCATCCTTCTCTTTGAAGACGGCAATGCCCCGCTCGAACCGCGGCTCTTCGAAACACACCTGGGAGATCAGAATGCGGTTGAAGACTTCGACCAGGAACGCGCGTTTGCCCTCGGGCGTCACCGTCACGAGCCCGTGTGCCCGGATCTCCTCCGGTTCCGAGATCACGCCGCTCATCTTGCCGATGACGGTGTTGAGAAACCGCACTCGCCCTGAGACCGCGTCCTTTTCCGGCGCCGGGACTTCCTCCAGAACCGCGGCTTCGAGAATCTCCGCGGCGTGATTGTGATTCTCCGCGGCGTAAACCACGGCGCGCGGCCCGCCGGCGGCAGCCTTCCTGCGCAGTCCCGCGGCCAGAATGCGATGGATGCTGCCCGGCCCCGTGGCCACGTAGTTGCGCACGCTGGGCACGGCCGTGGAAATCTCTTCCGCCGCCGCTACGGCATCGATCAAGCGCTCAATGCCGGAGGGCGACATCGTGCTTTCGATCTCGACGGGCCCCACCCGGCAAACCTCCACCCGGTCCGGGTGAGCGACGTTCAGCGAATACCACCCACCCGTGCCGCGGAGGGCGCTCACGACGTCCGGCACTACTTCTCCCACCACCAGGCGGCCGAATCCTCCCGAACGATAAGCTTCGTAGAGGAACAATCCTGCTTGAATAGCTCCAAATCCCAAACCCACGAACGTACGTTTCCCCGTTAGCGCCATGGCTCAGTCCCGGCCCTCCGCAAGGTAAGCGCGCTCGTCCGCGGCGGTCCAGGATTTCACCGTGCGAATGCTCGCGGTGCGCCGATGGGGATAAACCACGGCCTTACCGTCAATCGACTGCGCTTTGATCATGCCCAGGAACTCGGGCGCGTGCTCCAGGTCGCCGATGCGTGCGATGTGATCGCCCGCGTCGATCTCGTGCGCGGCCATCAGTTCCAAGGTGCGGGCCACATCCCACGGTGAGCCGCCGCTGGAACCGGTGATGTTGATCTCTTTATAGTGGACCAGCGTGGATTCGAGGCTGACCGTGTCCTCTCCCTTTTTCAAGCCACCGAAGAGGTTCAGCACCGCTCCCCGGGCCAGCAGTGTTTCAGCTTCTTCAATCGCCTTGCGCGAGCCCACGGCTACAATCACGTCGTCCGCACCCCCGAAACCCGTCAGCTCATCGACGAAGGTCTTGAGCTTCTTCTCGCTCGGATTGAAGGCGTGCAACTTGACGCCCAGGGTGTCGGCGCGGCGCGTGAACAGGTCGCGGACCGCCTGGAGGCGTGATTCCACGAAGTCGGCCACCACCAGCGCTGCAGGCCGGTAACTTAGGGCCAGGGCCACGTGCATGCGTCCCATCGCTCCGGCGCCGACCACTACCGTTGTGCCGCCCTTCCTTAGACCTTTCACAGTGTCGCGCGGCCCCAAGGGATTGGCCTGCGTCAAGTGGAGGTGATGATCTTGCGCCGAGATCACGCAGGAGAAAGGTTCGCTCAACGCGGCGTGCGCGTAAGCAAGTGAGAGGTCGGGAAGCGGCAGCAGACAGCCCGCGTTCAGAATCTCTTCGCTGATGAGAATGTATTCCGCCAGGTGGCCGCCCAAAGTGTAGCCCACGGCGACCTTGCGCACTCCCTCCGGATAGCGCTCGCGATGGTTGACGGGCACCGTATCGACGGCCGGCTGCACCACGTACCGCTCGCCGGGCGCGTAGCGGCCCTGG
>Ga0335069_10005494_pt1 | contig 18636 bp, 12 predicted proteins | sample Lox_Sample_11_FD_206714 | JGI IMG/M metagenome (GOLD analysis project Ga0335069, IMG submission 206714) | Soil microbial communities from Loxahatchee National Wildlife Refuge, Florida, United States - Lox_Sample_1.1 | ecosystem: Environmental > Terrestrial > Soil > Wetlands | place: USA... | reverse complement strand
ACCGAAGGCGGCCATTTTGCGATTGCCGTCTGGCCTGCGAGGGCACGGTGTGATAAGGTTTCACCGCAGTCGTATGCTCCTGATTTTGTCGGCAGCCGGAGTCGGTGCGGTATCGGCGTGGAGTGTGTCGGGCCGCCGGCTGTCGGCAAGGAATATCGGGTCGGCGGGGGCGGAGGTCAAGGTCATTTGCAGCGGCATACCTGTCGCAGTATTGACGCTGACCATGGCTTCGACGCTTGTGATCCGGCCAATCCGCTCGAATAAAGCTGCACTCCCATAGGATTTGATTGTACTGTTGACACTGAAGCAAAGAACCTTGATTTTCGGTAAGAGGTCACGCACCGTTGTCTATGCGTAGCGAACGGGAGCCAACATCGCTGAAACGGCAGAAAGCAAAAAGCAAAGCGACTGACACCGCCGTGGTTCAAGAATCACTTCGCCCTTACGCGATCGCAGACAAGCTGCGTACCCTGCGTCTGCGCCGCAGCATGGGTCTCGCGCAACTTGCCGAACACACGGGGTTTTCGCCCGCCATGCTGTCGCGCCTCGAAAACGGCCGACTTGTGCCCACGCTCCCGACACTCACGCGAATCGCCATGGTATTCAGCGTCGGGCTGGACTATTTTTTCAGCGACCCCAGAAAGCGGCATGTCGTAGCTGTTGTGCGGCGCAACGAGCGCAAGGTATTTCCATCCGATCCGAAATCCGCTTATGTTCCCTGGCACTTTGAAAGCCTCGACTTCCGCGTGAATGAACGAAAACTGAGCGGATACCTGGCGCACTTTCATCCGTTGCCGCAGGAAAAGGTCGTACCGCACTATCACCCGGGAGTGGAGTTGCTCTACCTGATTGAGGGAAAGCTCGAAATGACTATCGGCGTGGAGACATTCCAGCTTTCGGCTGGCGACTCAATCTATTTCGACTCAATGCAGAAGCATACGTATCGGAGCCTGGTAAAAGCGCCCTGCACCGCGATCGTGGTCACCGCTGGGTCTGCCCGGTAGCGCCCTCAAGTCTGCCTTACGCGCCGCGCATCTTTGGCGCGCCAAACCGGCCTACTTTACTCATCTGCAAGAAACGCGGCTTTTCTTGCGCAGGGAACAATCAATTCCCGTTCATAGGTTCGACTGGAGCCTTTTCGTCACACTGTGGCCATAACGTCGAGGAATGAGCCATTACCTAAGGGCAGGCAAGAAGAAGAGCGTTGCTATCGTGGGAGCGGGTCCTGGCGGGCTTGCTACTGCGATGCTCCTGGCGCAGCGGGGGTTCCGAGTCCAGGTTTTCGAAAAGCAGGATGTAATCGGCGGACGCAACGCTGAGGTGCGCCTCGGCGAATATCGCTTCGATCTCGGCCCAACTTTCTTGATGATGAAGTTTCTCCTCGACGAACTCTTCACCGAGGGAGGACGAAGGTCGAGCGATTACCTGCAATTCAGGAAGCTCGACCCGATGTACGCCCTCAGTTTTCCCGACAAAACAATGCTGGCCCGCTCGCATCCCGACGCGATGAAGGCGGAGATCGAAATGCACTTCCCCGGGGAAGGCGCCAGCCTGGACCGTTTTCTCAAACGCGAGAGCCTGCGGTTCAAGAAGCTCTATCCATGCCTGCAGAGGCCCTACGGCACGCTTGCCAGCATGATCAGCCCGACGCTGCTTGCCGCCGCGCCGCATATCGCGGCAGGGCGATCGCTCTACAGTGTTCTGGGCGATTATTTCCGCTCCGACGAACTTCGTCTGGCATTCACGTTCCAGTCGAAATACCTGGGCATGTCGCCGTGGGACTGTCCGGGTCTCTTCACCATGATTCCCTACACGGAACACGCCCACGGCGTGTACCACGTGATGGGCGGGCTCTCCCGCATCAGTCACGCGCTCGCCGAGGTCAGCCGCCAGGAAGACGCGGCCATTCACACCTCCGCGCCGGTTGCCCGCGTTCTCCTGGACGGTCGCCGCGCCATCGGAGTTGAGCTGGCAAACGGTGAAAAAGTTCACTGCGACGACGTCATCATTAATGCGGACTTCGGCCACGCGATGGCCACGCTTTTCGACGAGAAGAGTCTCGGCCGATACGAACCATCGAGGCTGCGCAAGCGGAAGTTCTCGTGCTCGACATTCATGATGTATCTGGGCCTCGATCGAACCTACGATGCCGAGCATCACACGATCGTCTTTGCGCGCAACTACAAACGCAACATTGAAGAGATCACGCATGGGCGCGCCAGCTTCGAAGACATGTCGATCTACATTCGCAATTCCTGTGCGACGGATCCATCCGGCGCGCCGCCGGGTCATTCCGCGCTCTATATTCTCGTTCCGGTGGCCAACAACACCAGCCGCATTGACTGGCAGGAGCGCAAGCAGGAACTGCGCGATTACGTACTTCGCACTCTCCGCGAACGAACGCCGTATGGAGATGTCACGCCGCACATCCAGCGTGAGCTGATCGTCACCCCGGAAGACTGGGAGCGAAAATACTCCGTCTTTCTCGGCGCGACGTTCAACATGGCGCACAGCTGGAAGCAGATGCTCTACCTGCGTCCTCACAACGAGTTCGAAGCGTTTTCGAATTGCTACCTGGTGGGTGGCGGCACTCATCCCGGCAGCGGCCTGCCCACCATATTCGAGTCGGCCCGCATCTCTGCAAATCTTATCTGTCAGAAATACGAGATCCCGCACCCTGCTACAAAGCCGCTGGAGCTTGCGCACGCGTGATGTCGCTCAATGCAGACCGGATCCTGGCCCGTGCCCGAGAGGCACAGCCCGCCTGGGCGGCGCTGGGCGTATCGCGCCGGTGTGATATTCTCAGCCGTCTCCGCCGCGAAATCGCCCTGCAATGCGAATCGATCGCGGAGTCGATCGCGCATGAAACCTCAAAGCCGGCGCTGGATGCGCTTTCCGGGGACGTGCTGGTGACGCTGGAGGCGATGCGCTATCACGAAGCGCGCGCTGCGAGGATCCTACGCCCTCGCCGGGTGGGCAAGCCGGCATTCTTCTTTAGCGGTGCGCATTTCGAGTCCCATTTCGAGCCGCATGGAGTCGCCCTGATCTTCGGCCCCTCGAACTACCCATTCCAGCTGTCGATGGTTCCGCTGGTCACCGCGCTCGCGGCCGGCAATGCAGTGGTGCTCAAGTGCTCCGAGCGCACACCGGGGACGGCAGGGCTAATCGCGCGGCTCTGCGCACAGGCAGATTTGCCGCCCGATCTGGTGCAGGTATTGCATGACAGTCCCGAGGAATCCGCGGCTCTGATCGATGCCCGGCCCGACATCATTTTCTTCACCGGCAGCAGCCGTCATGGTCAGATGGTCGCGGAGCATGCCGCACGACACCTTATTCCGGCGATTCTTGAACTCGGCGGGAAAGACGCGGCCCTCGTCTTTGCCGACTGTCATCTCGAGCGGGCCGTCGAAGGCATCACGTACGGCGCCTTCTCCAACGGAGGAAGGGTATGCGTCGGGGTCAAGCGAGCGTATGTTGAAGCACCGATTTACGACGAGTTTGTAGCGCGGCTCAAGCAACGAATCGCGAGTCTCCGCGTGGGTACGGAGCCGGATGCGGACCTTTGCCCGCTTTCCGAGCAGACGGCGACCGTTCTGCGCGCCCAGGTCGAAGACGCGCTCGCCGGTGGAGCCACGCTGCACCGTCCGCAAGATCGTTCTGCCGTCGGGTGCGAACCGATGCTCCTCACCGGGGTTCCCGCTCAAGCCCGCATTCTCACCGAGGAGTGTTTTGGCCCGGTGCTCTGCGTAGCGCCGTTTACTGACGAGGCCCAGGCGCTCGCGTTCGCCAACCAATGCGCCTTCGCGCTCAGCGGCAGCGTGTGGACTCGCAATAGCGCGCGTGCGCGCCGCGTAGCCACCCGGCTCTCCGCGGGCAGTTGCGCCGTCAACGATGTCATTCGCGTCATTGCCAATCCCTACGCTGCATTCGGCGGCAACCGGCTCAGCGGCTACGGCCGCTACCACGGCCCCGAAGGTCTCCGCGCTTTTTCACGGATCAGGACTATCATGCTTGCCAGCGATCGCCGCGGGCGCGAAATCAACTGGTTTCCATTCACCAGCCGCACCCGGCGACAGCTCGCCAGCCTGCTTCGATTCCGCCACGGGCCAGCCGGCCTGGCCGCGCGCCTGAGTCGCATGCTGCTGCCTCTCCTGCTGGGCGCGGTCTTTAGCCTCGCCCTGACCGCGCAGTCGAAAGCCGAGACGCATCTCACCGTCAATGTCCGGCTGGCCCCGGAGGCGCATGGAGAACTGGCCTATCTTGTTTTCGATTCGCCCTCAGGATTTCCCGCTGACCACGAAAAAGCAATCCGCCGTGGTTTCCTGCCGATTCCCGCGGGGGCGCGCCAGTTGCACATTGATACCGATCTGCCGCCCGGCACCTATGCCGTCAGCGTGTATGAGGACCTGAACGGCAACCACAAACTCGATCGCAACTTCCTTGGCATTCCGCGCGAGCCGGTCGGGGCATCGAACAATCCCCCGGCACACTTGGGGCCGCCACGCTTCAACGAGTGTGCGTTCCGCGTTGGCGCCATCGCACAAACCATCACTATCACCCTGGTGCGAGGATCATGAGCACTGCTGCGAAGAATAAGCGCGTGGTTGTCATCGGAGCCGGACTCGGCGGCATGTCCGCGGCCATTATGCTTGCGCGGAATGGTTTTCAGGTCACTGTGCTGGAGAAAAATGCGCATGTCGGCGGCAAGTTGAATCAATTGCAGACGGGGGGATTCAGTTTCGACCTCGGCCCATCCATTTTCACGCTGCCGCAGATCTTCCGCCCGGTCTTCGAGGGCGACGGCAAGCGGCTCGAAGACTACATCGCGCTGCAGCGCGTAGATCCGCAATGGCGCAATTTCTTTGAGGACGGGATAGTTCTCGATCTATGGGAAGACCGCGAACAGATGCGCGCGGACCTGGCGCGCTTCGGCTCGCGCGTCATCCAGGAGTACGAAGACTTTCTCGCCTACTCGCACCGGCAATATCAGATTGTCGAGCGCGGTTACCTCCGCCACGGCTTCGACACGTTCGGCCAGTTTTTGCGCTTTTATGGCTGGAAAGACGCACGGAATCTCGACTATCTGCGATCGATGTCGGGCAGCATATCCAAACGGCTGAGCAATCGGTATCTTCGCGACATCTTCGAGTATTTCGTCAAATATGTCGGCTCCAGCGCGCTCGATTCACCCGCGTTCATGAACCTCATGCCGAACATCCAGATGGAGTTCGGGCTCTGGTATGTATCGGGCGGGCTCTACCAGCTGGCTCGCGCTTTCCGCCGGCGTCTGGACGAATGCGGCGTCACGGTGCATCTTGAGCGCGAGGTCCTGCGGATCGATCACGAGGGCGGAGCCGTGACCGGCGTGCACATCCGCGGTTCCGATGGCAGTACTACCCTTCTGAAGGCCGACTACGTAGTCTCCAACATGGAAGTCATCCCAGCCATGCAGAAGCTGCTCGACGCACCACCTTCCGAGGTGAAGAAGCTGCGCCGTTTCCAACCGTCCTGCTCCGGTCTTGTTCTTCACCTTGGGCTGGACCGTGTGTACCCCCAGCTTGCGCACCATAACTTTTTCTACTCATCGGACCTGCACGCGCACTTCCGCCGCGTCTTTCGCGATGGAGAGCTTCCTGACGATCCCACGCTCTATGTGGTCGCGCCAACTCGTACCGATCCCTCGCAGGCGCCCCCCGGCTGCGACAACATCAAGATCCTGCCCCACATTCCTCCCCTCAGCGACAGCCGGCCCGCAACCCGCGAAGACTACATCGCGCTGAAGGAGATTTGTCTCGACAAACTCGAGCGCATGGGCCTTACCGATCTGCGCCGCCACATCGTTGTCGAAGACTTCTGGACGCCTTTCGACATCGAGGCGCGCTATGGCTCCAACCGCGGTTCCATCTACGGGGTAGTCTGTGACCGCCGCCGCAACTTCGCCTTCAAAGCTCCGAAGCAGAGCTCGCAGTTCCGCAACCTTTTCTTCGTGGGCGGCAGCGTGAATCCCGGGGGCGGCATGCCCATGGTCACGCTGAGCGGCCAGCATGTCGCGCGCATGATAACCGAACAGACGGCGAGAGAAATGCGATGATCGTTCCCGCCCTGCTTTGCGCGCTCGGGCTGCCCGCGGGCTTCCTGCTGATCCGGCGAATTCCCACCTGTCCGCCCGCTGAACCGTGCGCCGGAACGAGCCTCTCCATCATTATTCCCGCGCGCAACGAGGAGCAGAATCTGCCGCGCCTTCTCGACTCGATCGTCCACTCCGCGACCCGTCCCACAGAAGTTCTCGTCGTCGATGACGGTTCGACCGACAACAGCGCGGCGGTGGCGACCAGCTTTGGCGCTCGCGTGCTCACGTCGGCGGCAAAGCCCGCCGCATGGACGGGCAAGTCCTGGGCATGTTATCAGGGCGCCCAAAACGCCATCGGCGAGCTTCTTCTGTTCCTCGACGCCGATACATACTTCCTGCCCGGCGGTCTCGACCGCGTGATCTCGTGCTGGTTGCGCGAACGGGATCGGCGCATGGTTCTTTCCGTGCTGCCGTACCACGCCATGAACGCCGCGTACGAGCAGCTTTCGCTCTTCTTCAATGTCCTGATGGCCGCCGGCGCCGGTGGATTCGGCGCACTCGCCACACCGCGGCTGTTCGGCCAATCTCTCTTCATTTCCAAAGACGCATATTTCGGCGCCGGGGGGCACGCTGCCGTGCGCGGCGTTGTCCTCGAAAACCTCCGCTGGGCAAGCAAGCTCCGCAATTGCGGCGCCCGCATCCTCTGCCTTGGCGGGCAAGGCACTTTGCACATGCGCATGTTTCCCGAGGGACTTCGCCAGATGTCGGAGAGCTGGGCGAAGGCCTTCATCCAGGGTGCCGCCGACTCCGGAGCCATGGTCCTTATCTTTGCGATCATGTGGATCTCCGCCCTTTGGTCCACCACGCTGCTGCTGATCGTGCCGCACGACTATGGCCGGCTCAGCCTCGCCCTCGTTTACTTTCTCTTCGGCCTGCAGATCGCATGGCTCGCGCGCCGGCTCGGCAGCTACTGGGTTCTCTCCTGTCTGCTTTTTCCGTTACCACTCGCTTACTACTGCGTTGTATTCGGACGCGCCGGCGCGCGCCGCGCTCTCGGCCGTAAAACCCTGTGGAGGGGCCGCGAAGTATGATTGCACTGGTTTGGGCGGCCAATGTCCTCGGCTGGCCCCTGATTCACCTCGCCGTCGCCTTTGTGGCTTTGCGCCTCCCTCCGGATCTCTTCGCGCGCGATAGCTGGCTGACCGCGCCGCGCCAATGGGAACGCGACGGCCGCCTGTATCGGGACTGGCTGGCGATTCGGAAATGGAAGTCCGTGCTCCCCGATGGATCGCCCTGGCTTGGAGGCTTCGCAAAGAAGAAAGTCTACGCCCGCGATTCATCCTACCTTGCGCAATTCCTCCTCGAAACGCGCCGCGCCGAATTGGCGCATTGGTGCATGCTGTGCTGCCTGCCGATTTTTTTTCTGTGGAATCCGCCGTGGGCATGCCTGGTGATGACAGGCTACGCCCTGGCCGCCAACCTGCCCTGCATCCTGGCACAGCGCTACAACCGCATTGTTCTTGACCGCCTGGTTCGAACCCGGTGCCGTGCTCTCACCTGTCTATGAGCCCAGCTGCGCAGAAACACGATCCCGAGCCTCCACGCCGTCGATACCTGGTGCATCTCTTATGCCTGCTCGACCGCGGATGCGAAGGCTGCTGTTACATCGCGCGCATCCGTCCGTGGGCTGCACGCAGCGGCATACATATCCAAACCCGCGAACGCGCCTTTACCGATGAGTGCGAACTCATTGCAACCATCAACCCCCTTCTCCCTCCCGGCTCCGATGTTCGTGACGTCTTCGACCACATCGAGAGCCCCAATGGCTTCTTCTATCTTTTGCATCTTAGCAGCGAAGAAGCAGGGCAATTGGGTTGGCGTGCGTGAATTGACTTCGGGTGATCGGTGTAAGCGGCGCAATTGGCGGATCTGGCTCAGGACATGTGACCCGGAACAGTTTGCCCGGGATATTCGGCACACTTCCCGCCTAAGACTGTCCAATCACGAGTGGGAATCGCGAATGGTAAACGCCGACTACTCCCGAACCCCGCAATTCTCGTTCGAGGAAGTGCCCGCTCCAAACCTTCTAAGGAGGCGTCGCTGCAATCTGCGGTTGGAAACTTCCGGCCCGCTCGCGCTGTTTGCGCAGAACTTCCTCGCGTTGTGCGTTCACGAGATTCTTGGTCTGCTGCGCTTCGCGCTGGGACTCTTCGTGAAGCCCCAGGTGCGCATAGACCTGGCTCAACTGGTAATGGGCCGGCGTGAACTGAGGATTCAACTGGACGACATGCTCGAAGGCCTTTCGGGCGTCCGGCCAATCCTGTTTTGATGCGTAGATCTTCCCGAGTTCAAACGAAGGATCAGGAGACCTGGGTTCCAATTGCGCCGCACGCTCAAGCGCGATGATAGCTTCGTCCTGCCAGCCCAATCGGCTTGCCAGGAGGCCGAAGTAGTAGTCGAGAAGATAGCGGCCAGGCCTTTTGGAGCGCGCCGCTTCAAGGATGTCAATGGCCGTTGTGTCATTGCCCTGACGCGCATAGGTTTGTGCCAGGCCAACATACCCGGCGTCGAGTTCCGGATTGTCAGCAAGCGCCGCATTGAAGGCGTCTCGTGCGGCGGCATAGTCTCCTTTGATCATTTCCACGGCGCCCAACCTCAACTTAACGGGTGAACTTGAAGCCGTTTCCGTGGTTCCAGACTGGATGAATTGGATCGCCTCATCATAGCGGTCCATGTCCATGAGCAGACGCGTGTAGTCCAGCGTTCGATCTGGGTTGGAGGGATCGGCTACTGCGGCAGCGCGATAGGCCTCCAAGGCCTCGGGCATCTTTTCCTGCATTTCCAATGCTGAGCCGAGGAACGTAAGTGCGTCTGCATTTGAGGGGCGCTCGTTGTGAAGAGTGGATAGGAGCTTGGAAGCCTCGGCGAATTGACCATCGTAGAGCAAGGCGAGCGCGAGGTTGTAACGGTTCTCCCAGGACGGATCGAGCAAAGCAATCCGTTGGAAGCAGCCCACCGCCTGCCCATAGAATGCGTGCCGGCTGAGAAGCACTGCAATCGCGTACTCCCGCACTGGGGTAAGCTTGTTGGCTTCTTCCATGTTCTTTATGCGAATGGAGGCCTCATCAACACGCCCCAGGCGGATTTCGGCCTCGATCAAGCCAGCTTCAGCATCAGGGTCATTTGAGATCAAGTTTCCCGAAAGAGAAGCCTGCTCGAACGCGTCGGCATCATGGTTCGTGGCAAGTGCAAGCAGAAAGAGATAGTAATGGGCAAATGGATCGTTGGGATCCAGACGAGATGCTTCCTGCAACTCCGATTCCGCAGGACCATATTGCTTCGCAGTGAGCAGATTGAAGCCAAAGTTCCGATGCGGCGAAGCTTGCGAGGGGTCAAGCCGAATTGCGTTGCGATAGTGGATTGCGGCCTTGTCCGGGTGATTGAGCTGGGTCTCGGTGATTCCAAGCAAGTTCTCGATAGAGGCATCCCGCGGGGCGAGTCGATGCGCCTCTTCCAGCTTGGCCAGCGCCTGATCGAAATGGCCTTCTCGAATCAGCCTTACACCTTCAACCAAATCCGTATTCTGCGCGGTGAGTGAAGAGGCAGATGCGAGGAGCAGGACGGCAAGTGCGAGGATCCGATTGCAGGTCATTGCTTCGCCCCGTCGTCTGCATGATCGTCGGCTGATGTGGCGGCCGATCTCTCGGTCTTGATGGCGCGCACCTGGGCAAACAGCTTAGTGGCTTCAGCGGTCTTGCCCTCGGCACGCAGGACTTGCGCAAGCTGATAGTGGGCACCGCCGTCAGGATCATGCGCGAGAACGCGCTTCAGAATCTCTTCAGCGCGGGCATAGTTCTTCTGCGTTGCGTAGGCTTGGCCCAGTTGCTGGTATGCAGGCCAGAGATCGGGCTTGCTGCGAATTGCCAACTCGAGGTGCGGAATTGCCTCTGCTGTGCGATCCTTTGCGACAAGAACAGCGCCCAGCTCTCCGTTGGCCTCGGGATGTCCCGGATCAAGCTCCAATTGACGCGTCAATTCGGCAAATGCATGGTCTGCATCGCCATGCTTCCAGTAGAGATGACCGAGCCAAAAGTGTACGTCGGGAAGATTCGGACGGGCCGCGGCCACGGCAAGATACTCGGCCAGGGCCTTCTCGTCCTCATCGCGGTCGACATAAAGCTGGCCCAGCAACTGATGCACATGGTAGGAATCCGGCGCGACTGCGAGCAAAAGGGCAATCTGCGCCATGGAGATTCGACGACGCACAACAACCAATTCATAACGCGCGGAAAGATCACCAGGATGAAGTGCGAGCCATCGGAGAAGAGCAGCCTCGGCTGCCTCATTGCGGTGCTGATGCATCGCATCCATCGCCTGCGCGAGATCGCTCTTCGTCTGCTTCGCGATTTGCGGAGTACGCGCGACCCGTTGGTAGACTCGGGCAGCGGCAGCGTCATCTCCCGATCGAGTATATAAGGCCGCGAGCGCAACATCTCTTGCGATGCTTGATGATTGCATTGCCTCCAGCTTCTCCTCTGCTGCGTGGCAAAGCGCGAGAAGTTCGCTGCTCGCAGCATCGGCAAAGACAGGGCCCTCCACAGGAAGCCCCAGCGCGTCGAGAGCCTCACTTTCGTCAGATTTGATAGCCTGCTCAACACGGGAGAGTCCCTCTGGCAGTTGTCCAGAGAGAATCAGCAACTCGCCGCTTTTTGCCAGCGTGGTTGCCGACTTTGGAGACAGCACACGCGCCCGCTCAAGCTGCTCGATCGCGGCCGGCAGTTTAGCTTGATTGAGGAAAACCTCAGCAAGGTCGAGGTGCGCATCGACCGAATTCGGATCGCGCCGAATTGCGCGGCGGAGATGGCCTTCGGCCTTAGTCCAATCGTGGTCAGCGGCATAAGTGCTCGCGTAGATTCGGTCCGAGATGGCTGTTCCAGCGGAGTCTTCCAGTAGCTGCTCGGATTGCTGCCTGGCGGCTTTTCCGTATGCCTCACCGAGGGAGAAGAGCAAATCGGGGTCATCTGGAAACTGCGCAGCAGCTTTTCGCAATTGAAGCAGAGCCGCATCCATTTGTCCTGCGTTCCAGAGCGCTGTTCCCAACCAACTCTCGGCCTGTTTGTCTTGTGGGTCCTGTCGGACTGCCTCGCGCAAGAGCGGGACTGCCTGCGCCGGATGATTCAGCCGAACTTCATCGATGCCCAGCCAGAGGCTAACACCGCGCATGCCGGGCCTCAGCTTGCCGGCTGTCGCCAGCGCCCGCGCGGAATCGCCGAATTTTGACTGGGCGTAATAGACCAGCCCAAGATTCATGTATGCCTCGGGCAAGTCAGGCGCAAGCTTCAGGACAGCCAGATATTCATGGACAGCATCATCAAGCTGGCCCTGCTGTTGTGCCTGCTGAGCAGCGATAAAGTGTTCCTGAACTTGATCCTGGATTTGCGAACTGAAAACTTGAGCGGTGCCGGCTAAAGAGAGCACCCATACAACCGGAATCAGTACAGAAGGAACCAGAAAACGCCGGCTCTGGATACGAAACATGGATTGATAGTAGTGTATTTTCAAGTCCCTGAATGTCATTGCGCGATCCTGTTCGATGTTTTTCCCGATGATCCGATCGTCCTGCAGTCTGGATGATGCAACGCGCAATAGTACAACACTCCCGGACCTCGCTGAAGAGACCCGGGAGTGATGGCTTTTTAAACGTCTGACGTAACAGGGCAGGTTTGCCCGGCAACATCAGAAAAGAATCCGCAGGGATCCCTGGATGTTTCTCGGGCCATAGGCAAGGCCCGAAGCATTCCCGAAGTTCGAATTGGTGTTGACCAGCGGATCGCAGGTTTGCGTTGCCGAGGTGCTACACGTCACTGACGTGTCAAAGCCGGTGAAGCGGTGCCTGTTGAACAGATCGAAGAACTCCACGCGGAAGTCGGCGTGAACCCGTTCGGTGCCCATGGGGATGAGCTTGGTGACGTTGAAGTCCTCGCTCGAGTTGAACAGTTCGCGGACGCCAAGGGCGCGTGGCGCGTCGCCAAAGGTGAAGTTGGCGGCAGGAGTAAAGGCAGCCTGGTTCAGAATGCGGCTGTGGCCCCAGACATAGTCGCCGTGTAGCGCGCCAACTTTCTGGCCGGGAACGATGTTGGGACGGCTGGATGAGCCGGTTGCGCCCTGGCCGCCGGCAAAGATGCCCGAGGTCCAGCCGGGCGAGGTTACAGCCAGTGGCGTGCCGCTTTGATACTTCTGGACGGCGGCAATCCTCCAGCCACCTGCAAGCACGTTGACTACTCCGCCCTGATTGGCAAACTTCTGGCCTTTTCCGAAGGGCAGATCATAAGACCAGGCCAGAACGACGCGTTGTGGGATATCGAATTGGCTGAGGGCCTTCTCGACCTTCAGATTGTAGGTGTTCAGCGCACCGGAAGTGCCGTTACCTTCCCAGGCGGCCTCTGTCGGATACTCCGAGTCGGCATTGGTGATGTTTTTGGACCAAGTGTAGTTGGCCAATACGGTTAGCCCGTTACCGACTCGCTTGGTTGCCTGAACCTGGAGAGCGTTGTAAGAGTAATCGCCGAAGGGGTCGGACATAGTCGCTGAATCCACCGAGACGGTTCCATACTGCGGGAAGGGACGCAGGGCCTGAGAGACGGTGCCGTTGAACCCGGAATATGGAGCCGCAACCACGGACTGGCCCGCACAAGCTGGGTTGCCGGCCTGGTCTGTGATGCTCACTTGCAAGCATGCGCCTCGCGACATGTTGGCCGGATTGCCTTGGTTGGGGTCATGCAGGAATGCCTGAAGATGATCGCCATGAGCGCCGACGTAGGCCACATCAACAATGGTCTGCAAGGGCAACTGGCGCTGCACATCGAGGGTCCAGTTTTGGATGGTGCCGGGGCGGTCGTCCTTGGACATGATGAAGAGGGCGTTGCTCTGCTCGTTCATGACCGTTGGGTCGATGAACGGCGGCTGTTTGCCGGGATAGGCGGTAATCTGCGAGAGCACGACAGTCGGGGTCTGAACGCTGGCCGGGGTGGGATAGGTGTAGCTGGAGAAGAAGCCCTGGCTGTCGTTCTCGGCGAAGCCTCCGACGCGCTGAGTGGAGTAGTAAATGCCGTAGCCCGCGCGGATGATGGTGTTGGGATCGACCGAATAGGAAAGGCCGACACGAGGACCGAAGGCCTTTTTGTAGATCGACTGTGGGGAACTGCTGCCGAGACGACCCGTGCCGCTGCCTTGGAAGACGTAGGCGCCGGGAAGGCCACCAGCCCCCGGGTTCGCCAGGGTTGGATCCACGTGAGACATGCGGTCTTGCGCTTCAGTCACCGGAATTGGAATGTCATAACGCAGGCCCAGGTTGAGGGTGAGCTTGTTGTTGAGTTTCCAGTCGTCGGCGGCAAAGAACGCAAGGTACTTGGCGCGGAATCCGTTTGCCTGTGGGATGGTAATATGCGCGTTTGATGCTGCGCCAAGATAGAAGCTGGCGAACCCGAAGCCGGAGTTGGTGTCAGAAGGACTGCTAGTGGGACCTTGGGTAAAGTTGAACTGGCCGGCGCTTCCAGTCAGCAGGTTCAGGTTGAACTGCGACGCGCGGAATTCGCCGCCGAACCGGAAGTTGTGACGGCCCTTCTGCCACGAAACCGCGTCGTCGTATTGAAAGACGTTATCGGCGAAGAGGTTGTTTCCATCGCTGGGCATGTTGATGCCACTGCCGGGATAGTTGATGTCGAAGCGCGGAAATACCTGGTCGCCTACGCCCTTGAGACCGAACTTGCTTGCCCAGTTGCCGCCGTATCCGCCTTCGCCGGAGGTTTCATGCCGATGGCGGCGAGTGAAGCCGGCGTTGAAGTGGTTGAGCAGGGTGGGCGAGATAAAGAAGTCATAGCCCAGACGCACGTATTTGTTGCCCTGAATGTTGCCACCGGTGTAAAGAGACCCCAGGCTGGAGGTGCTTTCGTAAGGCATGTTGCCGCTGAAGTAACTGCCTGAGATCTTGTTGCGCGCGTTGATGTTCTCGTCGATGCGGATGGACCACATGTCAGCCTGCTTGTGGTTGGTACTGCTGACATCGATGTTGTAATAAGGGCTGGTGGTGCCGCCGGGTGCGATGGGAATGACCTTGGAGGCATTGACAAAGACCGAATCCGGCGACGTGGTGATCTTGTTGTTTGCGTAAGCCTGGCAGGGTTGTCCCTGGTTGGCGCCAGTGCAGGTCGAGTAATCATAAAGGATGTGGGCCTGGAAGGTCTGGCCGTTGACGGTCATAGGGCTAAGAAGGGACGAGAAGTCGCCGCCGAGCATAGCCTGGGTGGGGGCCGATTGCAACGATTTCCCGCCATTGACTTGCCGGAAGCCCTCGTAATTGAAGAAGAAGAAGGTCTTGTCTCTGCCGTTGTAGAGCCATGGAACGCGCACCGGGCCTCCGACGCTTGCGCCAAAGTCGTTCTGGGTATCGAGAGGCTTGGTTGTTGAGTTCGGCCCGAAGACGGCGTTTTGGTAGTTGTTGAGCCAACTGTTGGCATCGAGTTCGCGGTTCTTGAGCAGATCGTAAGCCGAGCCGTGAAAGTCGTTCGTTCCTTGCTTCGATGCGAGATTGACCACACCGCCGCTGGCGCTTCCAAACTGGGCGTCAAAGGTGTTGGTCATGACCTTGAACTCGGAGACGGCCTCGACGCTGAAGTTATAGGTGACCTGCATGTTGGCCGAGGCGAGCGTAGTGGTGGCGCCGTCGAGCAGGACGTCGCCACCGCCCTGTTGTCCGCCACTGAGTTTGAAGGCTCCGGAGGGTGGCGAAGAGGGGTTGTTCGTCATGGTGCCGGCGAATCCGGGCGAGAGCGATGCAAACTCGAGCGGGTTGCGAATCTCACCGCCGAAGGGCAGCGGAAGCGATTGCAGTACCTGAGGCGTCATGGTGAAGCCGACATCGGAAGATTCAGTCTGCAGATGAGATGCATCGGCAGTCACATTGACGGTGGCTGATTCCGCACCTACCTTCAATGCAGCGGTCACCGTGGAGGTGCTGCCAACGTTCACGCTGATTCCGCTCTGGGTGTACGACTCGAATCCTGGCGCGGTGACTGAAAGCGTGTAGCTTCCCGGGGGGAGTTCATTGAAGGTGAACAGGCCCTCCGCGGTCGACTTGGTGGAATAGTTGCTGCCTGTATTTGTTTCCGTCAGGTTGACCGCGGCACCTGCTATGAATGCACCGCTCGCATCCGTCACAGTACCGGTTAGAGTGCCTCTGCTGGATTGGGCCATGACGGGGACTCCGACCCACAGACTGAACACAACCAACAACCACGCCACTCGCCAATACGCTTGCGCCTTGGGATCTCTGTGAATCATGTCGTGCCTCCTATTGATCGTTGTTTTCAGGCCTCCGATGTTTGTCCGGCAAGACTTAGAGCGGTGGAGGTGGCTACCGCCTTTTCCAGACCTCGAGAGATCTGCAGAGTCACCAGGATCGACAGCATCTGCAGCAGGGCAATCACCGGCAAAGCGTACTTGAGCGCGGCGACTCCTGATGCCCAATAGGCGATGCCGAGAAAGAGCCCGCAACCGAGACATCGGCCCGTAAAGAGTCCAAATTCATGATTGAAGATGTAGGTGTATTGATTGCGTTCTTCGATGTGCGAAACGGCGTCGACCACATGCAACTGAATCGGGTAATACGCGAGATCAAGCATGGGTTTTGCCAATAACAGACAGCCGAGAAATACAAGCACACCAATTGCGTTGAACAGGAATGTGTTGGTGAGCGAACCTGCAAGGAACAAGGAAAGCGCGACAGAGAACACGATCAGGCGGTGCCGAGGAGCGGCTAACCGCCCGGCGGTATACAAGAGGAATGCGGAGAGGATGCCACCGATCGCTTGAACCGCTCCCAAGGTGCCTTCTTGTCCGACTAGCAGCATGATCAGCATCGCCGGTGCGGTCACAATATACCCTTGAGCCAGACCTTTGAGAAGAGCAAGCTCGAGCATCTTCCACCACAAAGGGTGAAATCGGAAATAAACGAAGCGCGCGTGCTCTGGAGTCCGAAATGTCCCCTGTTCGAGAATTCCTGCGGAGAGGATGGTCAATCCGAAGACGACCAGCGCGATAATGTGATAGGCACGATTGGCCACGCCGCCGAGCCATCCATAGAGCGAAGTGCCACTGATGAACCAGCCGATCAGCGCTGGAACCACCACCGCGCTGAGTGTGGCAAAGAAGTTTTCGACGCCGTAATAGTAGTTGCGATTCTCGTTATTCGTTGCAGTAAGCGCCAGGAAGCCTCGGTTTGCCCAAAAGATGCCTGTCGCCAATCCCATGGTGAATCCCGAAGTGGCAACTCCAAGCGGCGTCAGGATGCTGAGTTGCATCATGAGCATCATGGCTATGCCAGACAGCAACATGCCGACCGCGTAGAGATGTTTCGATCCGATCCTGCCCAGCAGCCTGCCGTTGATGTAGAACGCCAGTGGCGTGGCCGCATAGATGGCGAGCTGATATGTGACGACCTTGTCCACAGCGCGTGAGTTCCGCATGACATAGGCGGCAACAAAGATCTCTATGACAGGCAGGACGAGAGCGTAGATCATGTTCGAGAGCATCAGGACGCGCATCGAGAGTGGACAGCTCAGGAACACGTCGATCTCCTTGCGCACTCGATTCATGCCCTCGCTCCGCGAACTGCAGTAAGGCTATCCAGGATGGTTTGGATCGAAAGATTCGCTGCGCAGATGACGCTATCCGCAGCTCCGTAGTACAGGGTCAAGCGGTCCCCGTCGACGACATGACCATTGGTGAATATAACTTCACCAAGGAATCCTTCCCGCTCGTAAGGTGCACCAGGTTCCATAATTGGCTCTTCCGAACGGGCCAGGACCCGCCACGGCTCTTTCAGGTCGAGCAGTAACGCGCCCAGGCAGTACCGGTTTTTCTCCGTGGCGCCGTGATAGATTTCCAGCCAACCATCCTGAGTCCGAATGGGCGACGCCCCGGCTCCAACCCGCGCGCTATCCCATAAGCCCTTTCGGCTTTGTGCCACGCAGCGATGCCGACCCCAATGGATCAGGTCGGGCGACTCAGCCAGCCAAATGTAGTTGCCGCCCAGCTCCGGGCTGCTGGGCCGGTGAAATGCGTAATACCTGCCGCCGATCCTCTCTTCGAACAGGGCGCAATCCTTGTTGTGCGGCGGGAAGATCATCCCTTCGTGAGTGAAGTGCTTCCAATCGCGAGTCATCCTCAACCCTACTCCGACGCCGTTGCTAGAGACCTGGGTATATGTCAGACAGTACGTTCCATCGATATCGGCCACCCGGCAATCTTCGATACCGAAGGTTTCCAATTCCCCCGTTCCGATAAGCTGTGGTGCGTCATCCGGCTCGGTGAAACGGATCCCGTCGTCGCTCGATAGCACTCGCAGATGGGACAGAGTCGTGAGGTAGTCGCGCCCGTCGAAGCTGATGACGCGTGGGTCGGAGAGGTCGAGCCGCGGATCGTCGGAATCGAACTCGAGAACTTCCCTCCTCCCGGCAGGCGTCAGGACTGGAAATGACGTCCTGCCCGGAATCTGAACGGGGCGTTCGGCCACCCGGACAACCAGCCACGTCTTTCCCTCAAACCGAAACACGCCTGGGTTCAGGAGGCAAGTCACTTCCAGTCCAGGCACGCTGGGCCGCAAATCCCGAGGGCGAAGGATAGGGTTCTCACCGAAGCGGTCTGCGAGATCGCAATTCATCGAATCCTCTTCGAGCGAACAAAGTGGACCTCGATGTCCTTTGGGAAGCGAAAAAAACGGACACCTGAGGCCGCGGATAAGCCTCGATGACCGCTCATACAACCGAAAAGGGACTTACGCAAAAAATCATTTAGAATCAATGTGATTCACATGTTAAATGTGGCGATTTGACGGACTGAGAGAACTGGTCGTTCAGTATGTAACGTCGGGACTCCGACATGCCCGAAGTCAGTAAACTCTCTTGAAAGGGCCTATTTAGCGCTGTACACGGCGTGCTATTATTCGTCTCGTTTCTTCGGATATCGGTTGTGCCACTCGAAAACAAAGCGGAGTTGACCCTCCTCTCCAACGCGGATCCGGAGCTGAAATCGGATGCGCGCTGGCAGTTGATTGAGAGGATCACTGCAAGTTCTTCCTTCCATAAATCTGCGCGCATTCGGGATTTACTGTGCTACATGGCAGAGCGGACCCTGAAGGGGCAAGTTGCCGATCTGACAGAGCACCGCATCGGGAGCGCCGTGTTCGGCAAGCCCCGTGATTACAGGGTCGTCGAAGATAGCTCTGTTCGTGTCCACGTACGCCAGTTGAGGCTCAAACTCCACGAATATTTTGACGGCGAGGGCCGCGGTGAATCTTGGGTCGTAGAGATTCCAAAAGGCTCCTATACCACAGTCTTTCGGAAAGTAGAGCAACGCCCATCGGTCGTGCCGGAAGTCGTTGCAACTGCACCCGCGATCACAAGGCGCTGGTTTTGGATCTTGCCTTGGGGATTGGCAGTTCTGTTCCTTGCTACGACGCTGGCAGCCTGGTTCTCCCGGCCTCAAGTTCCTGCTAAGGCGCCTGCACC
>Ga0335069_10005493_pt1 | contig 18637 bp, 16 predicted proteins | sample Lox_Sample_11_FD_206714 | JGI IMG/M metagenome (GOLD analysis project Ga0335069, IMG submission 206714) | Soil microbial communities from Loxahatchee National Wildlife Refuge, Florida, United States - Lox_Sample_1.1 | ecosystem: Environmental > Terrestrial > Soil > Wetlands | place: USA... | reverse complement strand
GGCCGGAACGTGCGGCGCGGGCTTGTCGTCAGCCCCCAAGGCGAACACGGCCAGAGACACCACGGCAGCGAAGGCCGAAGCCATCCAACACGCAGGAAACCGGGACCTGATTTGCATGCTTGGAATCCCCCACTTGAGGCATCCGTGCTGGCACCAGCAGCGGGAGGTCCCCCAGCCGGACCTCGTGCATGCTTGGTTGCCCACTCCTGTCCTGGCGTGAGCAATCCTCTTGCCATCCCCGACTGTTGACAAGCGGCATCATACTAGCCTGCCCCCTTAAATACCGCAATATGACTTCCGTACTGGACATCTTGACAAGCTAACAACAAATACCCGCAAGACCCCACCCTAAAGAGGGAACAAATGTGGCCTTTGGAAACATGAGGAAAGCCTGGGTGGAAGAGCGCCTGTGACAGGGCTACCGGTTTGTGCTGGGCAGGCTCCCTTGTCTTTCCGAATCAGAAGGGCCACGATGTTCCCACTTCCTCCGGACACAGAAAAGGCATAGACTCTAGCCACCCGTAAGCACTTCGAAGATGGGGCTGTTATGTTGGGGTTGTCTACAATTACCACTGACAATACGAGGAGGCGAAATGTGTGACGTGAGCAGGCGGGGGTTTCTGGCAAGTGGCGCGGCAGTTTTGAGCTGGGCAGCCGAGGCAGAGATTATGGCCGGTCCAACTCCGGCCCCCCAGCCCGAAGTCGGCAAGGTCGATCAGGTGTCTCCCGATATCTACTTCCACGAGGGCCAAGTGTCGGACAAAGCCGATGCAGTCTGTAACAACGGCTGGATTTTATTCGAAGATTACGTCCTTGTGATCGATGCCAATTTCCCGGCAGGAGCCAAACAGATTATCGGCAAGATCCGTGCAATGACGGACAAGCCCATCCGGTTTGCGCTCGATACCCATCACCATGGCGACCACGCTTATGGAAATGAGGTCTTCGTGGAGAATGGAGCGATACCCGTGGCCCATACCGGCGTGATCGAGGAAATGAAGCGGTATGAAACAGGTTACTACGATAACAAGCCCGGCAGTTGGGAAAAGGCAGCGGAGGGCCGCCCCGATGTGAAAGCCAGCAAACTCAAGCCCCCCACCGTTCTGTACAAGGGGGAATTAATCTTCGCTGACGGCAAACACCGTGTCGAAGTGATGAACCTGGGCGTTGCTCATACCCACGGGGATTCGTTTGCCTGGCTCCCCCAAGAGAAGATCCTTTTTACGGGGGATGTCTGCGTCAACGGGCCCTATAACTACGTGGGTGACGGGGATGTAGGCAAATGGGTGCAGACTCTGGAGGCGGCGAAGCAACTAGGGGCCCGGATTGTCTGCACGGGGCACGGTCCGCGGTCCGTCGCGACGGTCTTGGACGATCAGCAGGCGTTCTTCGAGGCGTTGCGGGAACAGGTCGGCAAGCTCATGACCGGGAAATCACCCGCGGATGCCAAAGCCCAGGTTGAGCCCATCCGGGTGACTCTTAAGGCGAACGCCCAGATTGCCCGCTATGTCGCGGACCGCGGTGCCGGTGGGGATGGTTTCCTGTCACAGGTCGAAAAGGTCTATGTGGAATTGACCGGGAATAAGCTGGCATGGCTGGGCAATGAACGGCACCTCGCGCGACAGGCCCATGCCCGCTCCCATGGCGCCGTTCGCGCTAGAAAGGCCATATCTTGGGCTGGCCGGGTTGCACTACGCCGCGGAAACCAATCGTCCCTTCGCTTGCCGGAAATTACTGGGTGAGTGCTCGCCCACCGCATACACGGCGGTGGTCCACATTGTGCATTTGGCGTGGAAAGTGCGAGAAGTGCTGCCCGGGTCTAAGCGTCGAGGCCTTCGTCAACGACGATTTTTAAGGCGCGAAGGAATTGAGTATCTTGTGTGGTCAGGTGGAATTCGGGATCGGACTGGCCCTCGGCATTGACTTCCTGCCGGCGCAAAGTGCTGACCTCGCCTCGCTTGTTGATGCCGATGGTAACTTCCACTACAAGAAAGGGATCATAACCCGAGTTGCGCATCCGCGACATGACATGGGAAATGCGTTCGGAATCCGAGAGGGATTCGTTGATTGCATCTCCCAACTCCTTGATCAGTCGTTTGAAATTATCGTCCAGCTCCAAAGTTCACCTGAGATCAGCGTGCTAACCTGCAAGCTCAATTCTAGGGTTGCCGCCAATAGACGTCAAGGTGAAAGCCCGTCAGGATCAAACCGCCGTTTGAACCCGGGTCAGATTCGGAAGACAACCAACCCCTCGGGGCGTCGCCTGTGCGCTTTGCCAACAGGCCGTTACCCGCATTTGACTGGACAGGGGATTGTCCTTACGATAACGACTGGAGTCCAAGGGGACTCGGCAAGGGGAAAGAGGTGCTTTGAGTCGACTCGGAAATCTAGTCCGTTTTTGGTTGATCAATGCGAAGCGGCTGTTTCACATGCTTATCGGAGTGGCGTTTATGGTATTGACCCTGGCCGGCGCCACGCTCACCTATGCGGAGTGGGAGGGGTACCGCAAGAGTCCCGAGTTGGGTCTGATCCACTTCTCGATGTTCGGGGGATTCACCATCCTCCTGGCCATCCTCTGCCTTTACTCGTTCATGAAAGCCCGGAACGTCCACTGAAGCCGGATGGAAAGGCGCGCTGCCGACGTGGGCAGAACGTAATCCGTGACGTCCCCCCAGGGGTGCCCTTGGCAGGACGAGCCTGAGCTTCACAAGGGGTGCTCGGTTTCAGGGCATCCTGCGCAGACAGCGATGGGAAATAACCACCGAATCAAATCAGAATTCAAAACGGCGTCGGGCCTGGGAATCAAGCAATCCTATACGCCCGATGATCTGCCCCGTTGGAATTATGAGCAGGAAGCGGGTTATCCCGGCGAATTCCCCTACACGCGGGGCGTGCATCCATCGCAATATCGTAGCCGGCTCTGGACCATCCGGCAGTACGCCGGCTTCGGCTCGGCGCGCGAGTCCAATGCGCGTTACCGGTACCTGCTTTCGCAGGGTCAGACTGGCCTCTCGGTGGCTTTCGATCTACCCACGCAAATCGGCTTGGACTCCGACCATCCCCTGGCAGCGGGCGAGGTAGGCCGGGTGGGCGTGGCCATCGATTCCCTGGAGGACATGGAAATGCTCTTCGAGGGCATTCCTCTGGAAAAGATCTCGGCCTCGATGACCATCAACGCCACGGCGGCCATTCTGCTGGCGCTCTATTTTGCTGTCGCCGAAAAGCAAGGTGCCAAACTCGGCCGGCTCTCAGGGACCGTCCAGAACGACATCCTGAAGGAGTATGTGGCGCGCGGCACCTACATCTACCCTCTTGTCCCTGCCCTGCGCATCGTGACCGATATCTTTGCCTTCTGCCGCGACCGCGCCCCCGAGTGGAACACGATCTCCATCAGTGGTTATCACATTCGCGAGGCGGGATCTAATGCGGTGCAGGAGGTCGCTTTTACCCTGGGCAATGCCATTGCCTACGTGGAAGCAGCCCTCGCGCGAGGCTTGGCGGTGGATGAATTTGCGCCGCGCCTGTCGTTCTTCTTGAATGCCCACAACGACCTGTTGGAGGAAATTGGCAAATTCCGTGCCGCGCGGCGGTTGTGGGCCCGTATCATGCGGGAACGCTTCCAGGCTCGCGATCCGCGCTCTTGCATGTTTCGCTTCCATACGCAGACGGGGGGCTCCACCCTCACGGCGCAGCAGCCCGACGTTAACCTGGTGCGGGTGACCCTCCAGGCGCTCGCGGCCGTGCTGGGTGGAACCCAATCCCTGCACACCAACGCTCGCGACGAGGCCCTGGCCTTGCCGACCGAAGCCTCCGCATTATTGGCCTTGCGCACGCAGCAGATTCTGGCAGCAGAGAGCGGCGTAACGAATACGATTGATCCTCTCGGCGGATCGTATGTTATCGAAAAGCTCACCGATGAGATCGAATCCCGCGCCCGAGAATACCTGGGCCAGATCGATGCGATGGGAGGGATGGCGCCCGCCATCGAGTCCGGCTACGTGCAGCGCGAAATCCAGCAGACCGCATACGAGTATCAGAAGGCCATCGAGCGGGGTGAACGGGTGGTGGTGGGCGTAAACCGGTACTGCGAAAAGCCTAAGTCCGATACGCCACCCCGACCAGCCGCAACTTCTGCCCGGAAGATCCTCCGCATCGACCCCGCCATCGAACAGGGACAGGTGGAACGCCTGCGCCGCATGCGTGCCCGCCGCGATTCAACACACGTCCAAGCCACCCTCCAGGCCGTAGAGGGCGCCGCCCGTACCGACCGCAATCTGATGCCTGTAATCCTCGACGCCGTCAAGGCTTACGCCACCGTGGGGGAGATTTCCGACGCCTTGCGGAGAGTCTTTGGCCAGTATCAGGAATCGGTGGTGATATGAAATGCAGCGTCGGCGCGACGTTGTCGACGGTGCGCCCTCAGGAGCCAGCGTTCAGATCACGAAGTGAAGCAGCCCAGGCGCAAGCCGCATGCAGATTGGCACGGGCACTGTCCAGGCGAGCTTTCTCGATCAATAGCGAAAATTGAAGCGTCTCCAGAACGGCCCTCAGGGATTTCAGCGTTTCCCTGTAACTCCGGATACTGTCCACCGCTTCCGCGAGCGGTATGATCGGCTTGGACTCCGTGGCAACAACCTTGGAGACATGCGCGAGCCGCAGGTTGATTCTATCTATGCGGGTGACCATCCGGCGAGATGCGACGCCTTTCGCCTGGTCCTGGACGGCCTGATCAATGAACTCCTGGAATTCACTATTTGCGGTCCGGATGTTCTCCATCAACTCACGGGTCATCGGGTTTTTCCGTTACAATCGTCGGCTGTTGCTTACTACATCGACATGAGACCTGCTCGTCTTTAGATGTTATATTGGCTGGCGCCCAGTGGGCAGGGGGAGAGATTCCTGTGATCATTGCCGACCTTGCGGAAATCGCCGGCCGCAGCTATCCGGCGCGCCGCCGAACCCAGAATCTGGTAGGGGGAGCCAGCCCCATCCAAGCGAAGAACTTCTCCATGGGCTGCGTCACACTGGAACCAAACGGCGGCCAGGTCCCATGGCACAACCAGGAACAGGAAGAGATCTACCTGATCCTCGAGGGCGACGGTGAGATCTGCCTGGGCTCCGAAAGGATGGTAATCAAGGCGGGCCAGGCTGTTTACATTCCACCCCAAGTCTTTCACCAGCTCACCAACACGGGCTCCACCACGATGCGCATGATTTACTGCTACGGCCCGGCGGGAGACGTGGCACACTGGCGGCAGGAACTAGACGGCACCTTGCCGCGCGCCGGCGTGGAAGCCCCCGCCCTGCCCGCAGGATCGCAGCCGCAGCACACAGGTATCGGGTAATCGGGAGATCGGGTGATCGGATGATCGTGCGAACGACGTGGAACTCGGGAGGCATTGCTTTCTGCTCTTCCGATCTCTCGATCACCCGATCTCCCGATCGCATTGAGGATTGATAATGGTCAACCAGAAAGAGCACTCCATAGGAATTATCCTGAACGGCGTCACCGGGCGCATGGGTTTGAACCAGCACTTGCGCCGGTCCATTGGCGCCATCCTGAAGCAGGGTGGTGTCCGGATCAGTGATAATGAAAGCATCGTGCCCCGCCCGCTGCTGGTGGGGCGGAACGCCGCCAAGCTTGAGGCCATCGGGCTTGAGTTCGGCGGGCTCCCCTACGCCACCGATCTTGATGCGGCTCTGGCTGACCCCAAGTACTCCGTCTACTTCGACGCGCAGACCACCGCCCGGCGCTTCGAGGCTGTCAGCAAAGCCATCGCCGCCGGCAAACACGTCTACTGCGAAAAGCCGGTGGCCGAAACCTTGGAAAAGTCGGTCCAACTCCACCGCCTGGCGGAGGCGGCGTGTATCAAGCACGGCGTGGTGCAGGACAAGCTCTGGCTCCCGGGACTGTTGAAGCTCCAGCGCTTGCGCGATGCGGGCTTCTTCGGCCGGATCCTGGCGGTACGAGGGGAGTTCGGCTACTGGGTCTTTGAGGGTGACTCCGTCCCCGCCCAGCGTCCCTCCTGGAACTACCGCAAAGAGGATGGCGGCGGGATCATCCTCGACATGTTCTGCCACTGGCGCTACGTGCTGGACAACCTCTTCGCCCCGGTGAAGGCGGTTTCCTGCTGCGGCGCGACGCACATCCCCGAGCGGTGGGACGAGCAAGGCAAGCCCTACACCTGCACCGCTGATGATGCAGCCTACGCCACCTTCGAACTCGAGGGCGGGATCGTGGCGGCCTTCAACTCCTCCTGGTGCGTGCGGGTGCGGCGCGATGACCTGTTCACCATGCAGGTGGACGGCACCAAGGGTTCGGCCGTGGCAGGACTGCGCGATTGCTGGATTCAGCCTTACGGCGCCACCCCGCGGCCCGTCTGGGACCCGGACGTCCCCGGCACTCTGAACTACTTCGACGGCTGGCAAAAGGCGCCCGAGGAGGAAGCCTACGACAATGCCTTCAAACGGCAATGGGAGCTCTTCCTGCGCCACATCGTGAAGGAGGAGCCTTTCCGCTGGAACCTGCTGGAAGGCGCCAAAGGATTGCAGCTTGCCGAGAAGGGCCTGGAGTCCTGGAAGAAGCGCGCCTGGGTGGATCTTGAGCCGCTCTAACGGCGGGGAAAACTGCAAATTGCCAATTCTCCGTTAACCGTCTTTCTTTTCTATGAAACCCTTGGAAGACAAATTGTCCGTTTTTGTTGATACTTTGTTTTCAATATCTTGCCTGGGTCGCTATTTGTAACCCAATACTTTTCATAGACATTATGGGATACGACGCATGGCTCCCCTAATTTGTCCGGGGGGCTGCGATGAATTTGCCGATACGCCGGCTGGCGCACTCCCGCGGTTGGGAGTCTGCGATTCCGAAGGAACTCCCTCTTGCAGGGGAGTGCCGCAAGCTCTTTCTGAATCTAAACAACTTATCCGGATATCCCTGCATTTTAGCATTTTTGTCTGTGGCCTTTCGCCCCTTGCCGGCCGGTTTGAACAGTGCCAGAGGCTCGGCTTCCGGCGACGGGCCATGGCGCGCTCCGACCTCGAGTTTCAACATTTGCGATGCCCGCGTTTTGGTTTGGGGCGCAACCACTGGGTCTGTCATCCTGCGTCCCGTTCTTCAGGGCGAAGGCCCCCCGCATTTGCTTTACTCCTTCCGGCCACCGCCAACTTCCGAGGTCCTTCGGCCCGAAGGAGCCGGGCCTCAGGATGACAGTGGGCACCTTATAGTAGTCTACACATAAAAGCGTGATATCTGCGAGATTCGAAGTCAAGCAGAATCCGGCCCTTTCGGACCCAATTCGGCCATATTGCCTGAATCTATTTTCGAAATTTCCTACCCGTAGGAAACGGGTTTTGGGAATTGCGCGTTTGGCCCGCCGGCTAGCGCTAGGACCGCGGGGCCACAGGAATCAACCGGCCGCCCGCCACGCGGTATTCCACCCCACGCCAGCGAACCCGGCTCCAAACCAGGCTGTTTGCCCACAGAACGAAAGCCAAGGCGTCCCAGACCGGTACCAGCCACCACCGGCGCTTCACGACATCGTCTTTCAGTCCCCAAACGCCCATGGTCCAGGCGGCGGCCATGCGCAGGATCAAGTACGCTGCTAGCAAGCCCGCGGCCAGAAGGCGCGTGGGCGCGAAGAAGAGCGCCAGCGCGGTCAGCGGCAAGCCCTGGGTGAAAATATATCCCACGAACCCCAGGGGGCGCGCCTGGCGGGTCATAATGGTCCAACGCAAACGTTGAAGATAGAACTCGCGCCAGGTGGTAAGTGAGCACCAGGTTTTCACCGTCGCATCGACCAACTCCACGCGATGCCCACGTGCACGGGTCCGCCTCCCTAGTTCATGATCATCCGCGGCCTCGTCGGCAAGCGCTTCAAAGCCGCCCATCTCCTCCAAGCACTCGCGCCGGATCGCCACCGTCGCTCCCAGCCCGAAACTGACTCCTTCCAGTTGCCGCGCCATCAGGATGGCCGGCATGAATTCGGTACTGAGGTAGATCGCCTCCAACTCCGGCCAAAGAGAAGGCAAAGGAATTCCCGTATAGAGGCTTGTAACCGCCCCCACCTTCCGGCCGCGGAAAGGGGCTGCGACAGACCGCAAGTAGCCCGGGCCTACCCGAATGTCGGCGTCCGAAACCACCAGCAAGCCATGCCGGGCGGCGCGTGCCAAGCCACAGAGCTTGTTAACCTTGTTGTTGGAGCCAATCTTCTCCGGCGCCACGATCAATCGAATGGCAATGGATGGGAAATCGGCAATGACCTTTCGGATGACTGGGGTAGCGGCGTCGCGTTCGTCCGCAACGCCAAACAGGATTTCGTATTCCGGATAATCCAGCCGGCAGAAACTGGCGAAGTTCTCATAAGCCTCAGGGTCGAGTCCGAAGACCGGCTTGAGGACGCTCACGGGAGGAGTGAAGCCCGTCGGCGCCTTCCTTTGCTGGCGGAAGAAACTGCGCGCCGCGAAGATAATGAACAAATAGCTGAGCGAGGGCAGGATCGCCGCGCCCAGGACGGCCCATCGCAACCAGATCCAAACCAAAACAGGCTCCTCCTACCCAAGGCAAACCAGCCCCACTCCCAAAGTCACCAGGCCGATTCCCGCCCAGCGAAGAGGCGTCAACCGCTCGCCCAGGAAATACTTCCCTCCCAAGGCGCCGGTAACATAGCTGAGGGCCATGGCGGGGACTACCCAACTCACTGCTTCCCAGGAAAGTAGAGCGAGCAGGCAACAGAACGCCAGGGCCAGTTGTGCGATGCCGATCCACATCCAACCCTGGCGGAAGGCCCGTCCCAGAAAGCGCAGAATCTCCATCGGCGCGAAACTCCGCACCTCCCCCAGCAGTTTCATGGCATGGGCGACGCAAATGTCGCCGCCCGTTCCGGAGAGCAGCAGGACGATAAGAGTAATGGCCGACCGCACGCTTAATCCTTCTTCGTGGTGTTGGGGGACGTCTGCCCCACCAGTCCGACACCCAGGCAGATCAGGCCGATTCCTGCCCAGCGCAATCCCGTTACACTTTCCCCCAACACGAAATGACCCAGGAGTGGGACCAGGGCATACATGGATGCCGTGGCCGGCAAAACGTAACTGAAGTCCGCCCAGGACAACACCAGCATGAGCCCGGCGAGAAACAGCAGCATGCTCACAATGCCCAGCCATATCCACGCACTACTGAAAATGGAGACAAAGGCGGAATGCAGAGCCGCCCCTGACCAGCCCTGAAGGGCCCCAATGCGCTTCATTCCCAGGCCAAAGATAAAATTGCCCGCGGAATTGAAAACCACGAGCAACACCACAAGGATGCTGGTCTTCAGGGTAGGTGTTTTAGGGAGATTCAAACGTCGCCTCAGGCTCTGGTCCAGGCTTTCTGGAAAAACCTCAGCCAATTGCCGTGCATGATGCCCTCGATGTCGGCCGGTTGATACCCGCGCTTCGCCAGCAGGTCCGGGACCTTCTGCAAATCCGCAATGGTATTCACCTCCCGGGGCGATTGTTCCGTGCCGAACCCGCCGTCCAGATCACTCCCGATGGCCGAATGCCGCGCATTGCCTGCCAATTGGCAAACGTGATCGATGTGATCGATGACGCGCTCCATGCTCACGAGGGAGTTATCGGTCTTGCCGGCCACATAGTTGGGGTAGAGCATCCAAGAGTCAAACACCGCGCCGATCACCGAATTCCGCACGATTAGGGCCCGAATCTGCTCATCGGTAAGTTGGCGATCGCCGGGAACCAGCGCCCGGCAATTGTGATGGCTGGCCAGCACGGGACCGTGGAACACTTCCAGCGCCTGCCAGAAGCTCTCATCGGCCAGATGGGTGACATCCAAGACCATCCCGACAGTCTCCATCGCGGCCAGCAGTTCCCGGCCATGGGAAGTCAACCCTCCCGGCGCGCCGGTCCCGTGAGCGTAGTAGCTCACCCCGTAGTGCACCGGCTCCACCACGCGCAATCCGCGTTCCCACCAGAGTTCCACCTGGCCGGGATCGAGGATCGGGTCGGCGCCTTCCATGGCCAGAATGAATCCAACCGGCGTATTGCCGCCGGTGCGATTCCACTCCGCCACGTGTGCTTCCAGCGCGGGCCAGTCCCTCAGCATGCGCATGTGCCCCTGCAATTCCATGAGGCGGTAATACTCCACCTGGCCCACGCCCATCGCGGATGCAATCTCGCGGCTGGGATAGTCCAGCAAGGGATCGTGGAGCTCGCTGCAACGCGCCAGCACCGTCGCCAGGCAAACACCCACGCTGGCCTTCTTCAATTCCGGGAAGGACACTGTGTTGTGCCCGCGCTTGCGGTCGCCCGTGCCTGCTTCGGCACGACGGATTTCCTCGATACTCCAGGTCAGGTCGCGCTTCCAGTTGAGGGCGCACCAGGACAAATCGAGGTGCGAGTCGATGATCATCATGTTATTCAAGCGACACTTCCTTTAGAACGTCATCCCAGTGACCAACCGTCAATTCCCAGCGCCGTCTTTCCTGGCGCGCGTGATCTTCCTGGTCGGGGTAAAGTTCCCGCTTGATCCGCGGGTCGCGGTGGTGCGCTTCTTCCAGCGCCGCCCAATCGCGCCATAACATCACGATCTTGTAGTCCCACGCCGGCGTCTCCGCGTGAAAACGCCGCTCGTAGAGCTTCTCACTTATGAGGATTCCCTCCTTAATGAGCTGCTGCAGGACGGGATTGTGGTTCTTCTTGTAGAGCGCCAGCCATTCCGCCCCGGCGCCCGGCGCGATTTTGTAGTAATACTCGATGACCAAACTGGCCATGATGAGTGTCCTCCGTATTTAGTTATCAGTTGTCAGTTCTCAGTGCTCAGTCGTCAGTTTTCAGTATAAACCGCCCGATGTTCCGATGACCCCAGGGCGGTTTGCTTCACCGGTGAAGTTCCACGACGTCCTTGTCCTCGAGGACATGATCCCGGTTTACCATCTGGCCCTCGAATTTACCGTGGCCCCACACACGAGCATACTTAAGTTGCGTCAAAAAGTCCTGATGAACGTGCGCGGCGAGATCGATCAGGCGCGAGCCGCGCTTGAGAACATACGGCGCCGTTTTCTCCAACTTCTTTCCCGGCGCCTTGGTGTACACCCGGATCAACTCCAACAGGTTGAAGACCGCGTGGCGGAGGTGCTCCAAACCCTCGCCGGTTTCGGCGGAGGTTCGGGTGAGGGCGAATCGCCCGCCGTACAGGTCGCGCAATATCTCATAATCCTCCGGCGCGCCGCTGGCGTCAATCTTGTTGGCAACCAGCAGGGTGCGCTTGCACAGCCATCCGGTGGCGCCGGCCGATTCCCCCCGGTCGAGTTGTACCTTGGCATTCGCAACCTGGCCCAGCGTGGTCTCCAGGTCCTCCAGCAGGTCGGGGTCGCTCAAGTCGACCACCAGCAACACGGCGTCGGCGTTGCGGATGATCTGGTAGAGCCAAGACTCGGGGAAGTCCGGATGCACGGGAGGCAAGTCCACGAGCTGCACCTGCACGTCCTCAAACGGCATCATTCCCGGCAGCGGCACGCGCGTGGTGAAGGGGTAGTCGGCAACATCCGGCATAGCATGAGTCAGTTGACGGACCAGCATCGACTTGCCGCTATTGGGGGGTCCCACCAGCACAACCTGTCCGGCCCCTTCTTTTTCGACGCGGTGGATGATGTCGATGCGGCTGGCGGGCCGGCGGGCCTGCTCGGCGCGCAACTTGGATAGCCGGCGCTTGAGGTCGGCCTGCATCTTTTCCGTACCCTTGTGCCGCGGAATCGTGGCCATCATTTCTTCAATGGCCGCGACCTTCTCCTCGGTTGTCTTGGCGCTCTTGAAGCGGCTTTCCGCTTGCATGTATTCGGGCGTAAGGTTCGCAGGCATGGCAGTCCCCCCGCGTCGGCGGAGCCTATTATGCGCCGAACCGCGGTTCATCACCAAGGGCCTGTTGCACAATCCCGTAAATCCTTCGTGCTATGATTCGCATTCAACTGCGGTAATGGACTTGGGAGGTCCCCCCATGCGGCAGAACATCTTCGCGGCTCTAATACCCCTTTTGATTATCCTGAACCCGGCTGACCTGCCGCAGGCGCGCGACGTAAAGCAGGTCTCGAACGCCGCGATGTCCGCTCCGGCGGGGAACCGGCCGGCCAAAATTGATCCGGCCGGGGAAACCATCCTGCCCAACGGCCGGCTGATAACGCCCCTCGGGAAGCAGGTCAAGGTTGCCCCGCATCCCTACGGCCTGGCACTCAGCCCCGACGGCAAAACGCTGGTCACCGTCAACAGCGGCACCAAGCCCTTCTCGATCTCGATCATCACGGGTCTCGAGGACCCACAGCCGCAGGTGGTGCAGATTCCGCCCGGCTTCGATTCCGCCGGCGCCGACCCGGAAAGCGTGTTCATGGGGGCCGCTATCGCCCCGGACCACCGCACCCTCTATGTCTCCGAAGGCAACAACGGGAGGATTGGTATATTCGACCTCGTAACCCACCAACGGCTCGGGTCGTTCAGCCTGGACGGGGCCTACCACGGCACGACTTATAACAACAGCCTGACGAGCACTCTCAGGCTCACCCCTGACGGCCGCCGCCTGCTGGCGCTGGACCTTGCGCATTTCGAACTCGTTATCCTGGATACGCAGTCGAAGCAGATACTCTCCCGTGTCGCGGTGGGACGCATGCCTTTTGGATTGGCGCTTTCCCCCGATGCCAGGCGCGCCTACGTCTCCAATGTGGGGACCTTCCGGTACTCGCTGGTGCCGGGATACGATCCCAAGAACCCTCGCAGGACCGGACTGGAGTTTCCGGCTTTCGGTTATCCCTCGCCCGAGGCAGAGAAGGGCGCGGTGGTGGAAGGCAAGCAAATCTCCGGCCTCGGCGACCCGAATGTTCCCGAATCGAATTCGGTTTTCGTGATTGATATTCAGGATCCGGCTCAACCCCAGGTTCTCGCCAAGGTTCGCACCGGAATCCCCGTGGGCGAGCGGTCCGTGGGCGGGTCGAGCCCGGGAGATGTGGTGGCGGGGAAGAAGGAGGTGTTCGTATCAAACTCCGCCCAGGACAGCATTACTATCTTCGATGCCCGCACGAACCTGATAAAGCGTACCGTAGTGCTCAAGCCCGCGGATGTTGTCGAAGGGTTGCGGGGGGTGTTGCCCTTCGGGATGGCCATGAGTCCCGATGAAAAAAGGCTTTATGTGGCGTGCGCGGGCATCAACGCCGTCGCAGTTGTAAATCCGCAAAAAGGGAAGGTCTGGGAGTACATTCCCACCGGATGGTTTCCGGCGCGAGTTGCGGTCAGCCCCGACAATCGAACTCTCTACGTTGCGAACGGGAAGGGCTTTGGCGCAGGCCCCAACGGCGGACCCGATTTTCATGAGGGCCCGGAAGGAACCTATATCGGGGACATCACGAAAGGGGTGGTTTCCATTGTCCCGCTGCCCGCGCTGGGCACATTTAACTCGCGAATAAACACTGCGGCCAACTCCGGAAGGGTAGCAGCGAACAACGGGTTCTTCCGGTCGGAGAAACCCGCCCCTGCAGTCCCGAGTAACGGACACCTCCCAGTTCCGCCGCCCGGCGTGACCGGCAGCACGATCAAACACATCGTCTTCATCGTTAAGGAAAATCGCACCTTCGACGAGGTCTTCGGTGACCTGCATCCCGCCGGCAAGGAGTTTGCGGGTGACGCCGAGCTCGCCCGCTGGGGCGAGACCGCGCAAGTGAAGGAGAAGGACGAGCCCACCCTCGAAGACGGTCACGTCACCCCCAATCACCACGCCCTGGCGCGACGGTTTGGCGTCAGCGACAACTTCTACGTTGACTCCGACGTTTCCGTCGATGGCCATCACTGGCTGGTAGGAAATTACCCCAACGAAGCTTTCGAGGTCGCCTGGCCGGCTGCGTATGGCAAGCAACTCGACTTCGTTGCGGACCCCGACGCTCCGGGCCGCCTCAGTATCGGTTCGACGCATCCGTTTCCCGAGACCTTTCTTGAAGCGGGTTCGTTGTGGGAACACCTGTCGCGCGGCCACATCACGTTTCGCAATTATGGGGAAGGGCTGGAGGTAGCGGGAGAGAGCGAAGACATCGGCATGCAGCCTACCGGGGTCCGCGAAGCCACCAACATGCCCATGCCGGAAGCTCTGTTTGAAAACACCTCGCGCGATTACGCCACCTTTAATACCAATATCTCCGACCAATACCGCTTCGGCCAATTCCAGCGGGAATTCGAGGTCCGCTACGCCAGCGGAAAGGAGCCCCTGCCCCAGTTCCTATGCATCTGGCTTCCCAACGATCATACGGCTGACCCGCGGCCGGAGGACGGGTACCACTACCGCGCCTCCTACGTTGCCGACAATGATCTGGCCTTGGGAAAACTGGTGGAACTCTTCTCGCATAGCCCCTTCTGGAAAGACATGGCGATCTTTGTGACTGAGGACGATGCGCAGGGCGGCCGGGACCACGTGGACGCGCACCGAAGCGTGCTGATGGTCATCAGTCCCTTTGCCCAGCGCGACTATGTTTCGCACGTTCACACCAGCATGGCCAGCATCCTGAAAACCTTTGAACTGGTCCTCGGGTTGCCCTACCTCAATCAGTACGATGCCGCCGCGGCCGACCTTTCTGATTTCTTCACCGACAAGCCGGACTTCACACCGTATGACGTTTTGCCCAGCGACCCGCGCATTTTTGATCCCGCCAAGGTGCGGGAGCCGGGCCTTGACCTGAACGCGCGGCCAGGCGCCCCTCTCGACGACCCCGTCACGATTCGGCGCGAGATGCATGAGCATAAGGACGATTGAACCTTTGTCCCCAACTCCGCGCATCGTGTACAATGAATTTCCGGGCGCGAGCGCAAGGGTATTGCCGCGCCATCGCCTGCTCCGAAGCCGTGGTGGCGACAGGACGCGTCCGGCCAAGGCCGAGGGCCCCTTTGCCCCCTAAACCCTGAATGCAGAATCTGCTCGACCAACTTAATCACCAGCAGCGCGCCGCCGTCGAACAGACCGAGGGGCCGTTGCTCATCCTGGCAGGGGCGGGCAGCGGCAAGACGCGGGTCATCACCTTCCGCATTGCCTACCTGATCGAAGCCAAGGGAGTCCCACCGGAAGCCATACTGGCGGTCACCTTCACCAACAAGGCGGCGGCGCAAATGAAAGAACGCGTGGCCAAACTGTTGGGCGGCCGGGTGGAGTTGCGCCCCGGCGCCCCTCATGTTTCAACGTTCCATTCATTCTGCGTCAGCGTGCTGCGGCGCCACATCAACCACCTTGGGTATAGCCGTGATTTTTCCATATACGACGAAGATGACCAGCAGCGCCTCATGAAGAGTTGCATTGAAGAACTGGGCTTGGCTGAGCAGGTCGCGTCGCCACGCAGCGTGCTCGGGCGGATCAGCTATGCCAAGAATCATGCCCTGACTCCCGAGGAGATGTATCAGCAGGCGGAAAGCGGTCCGGTGGAGAAGATCGCCTCGCTCTACGACCTGTATGAGAAGAAACTGCGCCAGGCCAATGCCCTGGACTTTGACGACCTGCTGCTGAAGACCGTCGAGCTGTTCTACAAAGCGTCGGACGTGTGCGAGCAGTACAACCGGCGGTTTCAATATGTCCTGGTGGATGAGTACCAGGACACCAATCGCACCCAATACCAACTGATCCGGCAACTCACACTGGTCCGTCAGAACGTCTGCGTGGTGGGTGACGAGGACCAGTCGATTTACCGTTGGCGGGGAGCAGACATCCAGAACATCTTGAGTTTTGAAAAGGATTATCCCAAGGCGCGTACCGTGCGGCTGGAGCAGAACTACCGGTCCACCCAGAAAATCCTCGACGCGGCGGGGGCGGTGGTCAGCCACAATCTTCTGCGCAAAGGGAAAACCCTCTGGACGGACCGCGCCGGGGGCGACGCGATCGGCCTCTGTGAAGCGTGGGATAACGACCACGAAGCGCAACACGTTGCGGCCGAGATAACCAGTGCCCTCGCCGAAAATGATAACCACAGCGTGGCCGTGTTGTACCGCACCAATGCCCAGTCGCGCGTGCTGGAAGAATCCCTGCGGCGCAACCAGATTGCTTACCGCCTCGTGGGCGGATTCAGTTTCTACGCGAGGGCCGAGATTCGCGACGCGCTGGCTTACGCCCGGCTGGCAATCAATCCTCGCGATGCCACGGCGTTCCAGCGCATTATTAACAGCCCGGCGCGGGGAATTGGCGATTCCACCCTGGGCGCCATCGAAGCCACTGCCCGGGCCCGAAAACTTAGCTTGTGGGAAGCGCTGCAGGATGAACTCGCCTCCCGGCGGCTGCCGGCTCGCGCCCTGAAGGCGCTGGCCACCTTCCACGGGCTGATGAAGCAGCTCATGGCAGACAAGGACAATCTGTTGATGGGGCAGTTCTTCAAGAGCATTCTCGATCGCACGGGATACGTGGAACACCTCAAGCTGGACAACAGGCCGGAATCGGAGGATCGGATCGAGAATCTCCAGGAACTCGTGACCGCCGCGATGGAGGCCGAAGAGCAGGCCGTGACGCTGGCGGAGTTTCTGGACCACGCGGCCCTGGTCTCCGACGCGGATGATTACGACGAGCGGGCGCGGGTCACGCTGATGACGCTGCACAGCGCCAAGGGGCTGGAATTCAACCTCGTTTTCCTGGTGGGAATGGAGGAGGGACTGTTCCCCCACAAGCTCTCCCTGGATGATGACGCGGGCATCGAAGAGGAACGGCGGCTCTGCTACGTGGGCATGACGCGGGCCCGCGACCGGTTGGTGCTCTCCTGGGCACGCCAGCGCCGCACCTATGGGCGGGATTCGATGGAAAGCAGCCGGCGATCCCGTTTTCTGGACGAAGTTCCCCCCAACCTCCTGGAGGGCGGAAGCGCCTTCGCTTCAAAAACTCGCACAACCTGGGAAAATGCCGTAAACTCAATCGCAGGTGCGGAACGCTTCCTGAGCGAGCGCGGATTTGAAAAGCGGCTGGGAAAGAGCCCGGCCGAAGGCGTGCGGCGATCCCTGCGGTGGAAACTGGGGACCAAGGTACGGCACGCAAAGTACGGCATTGGCACAGTTCTGGAATGCGAAGATGACGGCGAAGACAGCAAATTGACCATCAGCTTTCCGGGTTATGGCCGGAAGAAAATGGTGGAACGCTTCGCTGGACTGGAAAGGGTCTGATGAACACAAAGAACATCAAAGACAAAGCAGAACGTAAAAAGCTGAAGCGGGCCTCCCGTAAGAAACTGGCCCCCAAGCCAAAGCGAACCGAGCCACGCGGCTCCCGCAAGCCCAAGGTCAAGAGGAAGGGGCCGGGCGCTCCTCCACGCAGAAAGTAGGAGTGCGGCCAAACAGGCAATGAGCAGGTGGAGAGGTTTCCGCTGCCCACCTGCCCAGTGCCGGCAGTTACAAAGGAGTTACTTGGCGGGCCAGCTTCTCCAGAAGAAGAGTATCGACAAGCTGATTGCCGATGCGAATTTGCCGGGGCACCGGCTGCGCAAGTCGCTGGGCCCCTGGTCGCTGACCGCATTGGGAATTGGCGCCATCATTGGGACCGGCATCTTCATCCTCACGGGCACGGCGGCGGCGGGCGAAGTGTTGGAAATGCATTCGGTCCTCAAAGCGCCGCTGCTGGATTTGCTGTTGCACGGGACGAAAGCCATCGGCACCGCGGGACGGCCGGGCGCCGGACCCGGCATCGCATTGTCGTTTCTGCTGGTGGCGATTGCCTGCGCGTTGGCGGGACTCTGCTACGCGGAACTGGCTTCGATGATTCCCATCGCCGGCAGCGCCTATACCTATTCCTACGCCACGCTGGGCGAGATTGTGGCCTGGATCATCGGCTGGGACCTGATCCTGGAGTACGCAGTCAGCAACATGGCCGTCGCCGTCGGTTTCTCCGCTTACGTCGACAGCCTGCTGGGGGGCTTTGGCCTGCACCTCCCCGCGTGCATCAGCCAACCCGTGTTCGACGACTCGTTACACCGGACCGGTTCTTACTTCAACGTGCCGGGATTCCTGATCGTCATGATCCTCACCGTCATCCTGGTGATGGGGATTCGCGAAAGCGCCGGCGCCAACAACGTGATGGTCGGCATAAAAATCACGGCGATCCTGATCTTCATCATTGCCGCTTCCCGGTTCATCCATGTCTCCAACTGGAAACCCTTCATGCCGAACGGGTGGCAGGGGGTACTGACCGGCGGAGCGATCGTCTTTTTCACCTACATAGGATTTGATTCGGTCTCGACGGCCGCGGAGGAATGCAAAAATCCCCAGCGGGATGTGCCTTTTGGGATTATCGCGTCTCTGGTGATCTGCGCCACGCTTTACATCACCGTGGCGCTGGTACTGACTGGGGTTCAGTACTGGCCGACCTTGCGCAATGCCGCCCCGGTGGCCAACGCCCTGATGGCGCTCGGATTGCCCAACGTGATGAAGTGGGTCACCATCGGCGCATTGACGGGCATGATCAGCTCCATGCTGGTTTTTCAGTTAGGGCAGGCGCGAGTGTGGTTTGCCATGTCGCGCGACGGCTTGCTGCCGGCGGTTTTTTCCAAGGTCCATTCCCGCTTCCTCACGCCGCACATCAGCACCTGGGTGGCAGGGTTCGCTGTCGCCATCCCCTCAGGATTGTTTAATATCGGCACGCTTGCGGATCTGTCCA
>Ga0335069_10005492_pt1 | contig 18639 bp, 18 predicted proteins | sample Lox_Sample_11_FD_206714 | JGI IMG/M metagenome (GOLD analysis project Ga0335069, IMG submission 206714) | Soil microbial communities from Loxahatchee National Wildlife Refuge, Florida, United States - Lox_Sample_1.1 | ecosystem: Environmental > Terrestrial > Soil > Wetlands | place: USA... | reverse complement strand
TCTCTACTATCACCTCGATATTCGCGTCGATCCCGAGCAGAAGACGATCGCCGGCAAGAATACCATCAAGTTCCGGATGCTCAAGGACGGGACACGCATCCAGATCGATCTGACCGACGCGCTGAACATCGACAAAATTCTATTTGGCACATCGGCGCTCAAATACGAGCGCGATAACGGGGCGGTGTTCATCGACTTTCCCCATACCCTGCGCGCCGGCCAGGTGTATGCAATCGACTTCTACTACTCGGGGCATCCCCCCGAGGTGGGCCGGTTCGGGGCGTTCACCTTCAAGAAGGATTCGGCAGGGAAGGCGTGGATCAACACGGCGTGCGAAGGCACCGGCGCGAGCATCTGGTGGCCCGGCAAGGACCAGTGGCGCGATGAAGTGGAGAGCATGGACATCAGCGTGGCGATTCCCAACGGCCTCGTAGATGTTTCGAACGGCAAGTTTGTGGGCAAAACGGATCTTGGCGACGGCTATACGCGCTGGGACTGGCACGTGAGTTATCCGATCAATAACTACGATGTATCGCTCAACATCGGCGATTACGTGCACTGGAGCGATAAGCTGGACGCGCTGCCGATGGATTTCTACGTGCTTCCCGAAGATGTGGACAAGGCCAGGGTGCAGTTTGCGCAAGCCAGGGGAATGCTGGAGGCGTATCAGCATTACTTCGGCGAGTACCCGTTTATCAAGGATGGGTACAAGCTGGTCGAGGCGCCGTACGCGGGGATGGAACACCAGAGCGCCGTGACCTACGGGAACCAGTTCAGGAACGGCTACCTGGGGCGCGACTGGACGGGTGTGGGCATCAGCCTGCGGTTCGACTTCATCATCATTCACGAAAGCGGGCACGAGTGGTTCGGCAACAGCATTACGGCAGCCGACCCGTCGGATATGTGGATTCACGAGGGATGGACCACTTACCTTGAGAGCCTCTACGTCGAGTACCGCTGGGGCAAGGACGATGCGCTCAAGTACCTCGACGGCATGAAGCCAAAGGTGCACAACCTGCGCCCCATTGTGGCGGAGCGGGGCGTGAATGCCGATCCGACGGAGGATCAGTACTTCAAGGGCGCGCTGATGATCAACACCCTGCGCAGCGTGGTGAACGACGACACCAAATGGTGGGCGCTTCTCCGCGAGTTCTATCAGCGCTTCAAATACCAGAACATCATGACCGAAGACGTGGTGGCGTGGTTCAACCTGCATACCGGAATGAACCTGACCCCGATCTTCGATCAGTATCTGCGCCATGCGCGCATTCCGCGCCTCGAGCTGCTGTTCGGTGAAGCGCCGGGGATGGTGATGTACAAATGGGACGCAGACGAGGATGGGTTCGCGATGCCGGTTCGCGTGGGCGCGCCCGGTCGATGGCAAACGATTCATCCAACGACAACCTGGCAGATCATGCCGACGGCGCTGGGCAAGGATGAGTTCCAGGTGGCGACGGATTCCTACTACGTCGATGTCAACAAGCAATAAGCGCGCGATGGGCGGCGACGCCTGTCACGCGGGTCTGGGCTGCGTGGGGGCGATCTCTCCCGCGCTGCCTGCGACCATGCGCGGCAGGCCAAGCGCCCGGGACTCGGCTTCGTCAGTGACCACCTGCGCCGACTCCTGCACCAGCGCGTACTTGTTGCCATAAAGATCGACGAACACCGCCTCAATGCCCCAGGGACGCATCTGCGGCGGTTGCGTGAATTCCACGCCGCGGGACTTCAGTTCATCGTAGCCCCCTTTGCAATCGCGCGTGGAGAGCACCCAGGTGGCGTTCTTGCCCACCCGGTCAGGAAACCACGAGGCCAGGAGGAACTCGACCTCGGCCTGCTGCGGGGGCGCCACGGTCAGCCAGCGGAGTCCGTTGCCGCGCTGGTCCACGCGCTTCTCAAACCCCAGCACCTGGGTAAACCAGGTGAGGGCCTCGTCCTGATCGTTGACCGCGATGGTAACAGTAGAGACTTTGTCGAAGGCCTGCATGGCTATTCCTGTTCGCTTTGATTCTGCCACGGGCCGCGGGAATGCTTCCGCAGTCTTTTCGGATGGGTCCGGCGGATGGGCTCCGCGGCCGGATCGGTCGGGAACAGTTTTGATTGTACGGAAGAGACAGTGAGCCTCCGTTGCGGAAAATCAGCGCATCCACAAATCACTGGCGGCGGGGCGCAGGGGGGACCGCGGCGACCGGAGGGTTGAGACGATAATGGAGAGACTGTGCTTCCCCGCATGGCCATCTTTCGTTTGCGCCGACCTTCGCTGGTGCGGGGCATCCTTCTCTGCTTGAGCTCGTTTGCCATCAGCCTGCGGCTGGGCGGATTCCCCGACATCACCGCGCTCCACCTGTCGCACTGGCAGATCGTGCCGGTGCTCATGGCCTCGTTGAGCATGGTGGAAACAGTCCGCTGCGCAGACCGGACATGGAGCCTGCACTATGCCGGTGTGTTGATCCTGCTCTATTCCGAAGTCATGATTCTGGGCATGGCGGTGTTTTTGTTCTTTTACCCGTAAATGGTTGGACGGACATGAGATTGGGTGATAGGCTGCATCCGGATTCGGGAGGGAGGCAGAACGGTGCTGAAAGGCTTTCGCGATTTTATCCTGCGGGGAAATGTAGTGGACCTGGCCGTTGCCGTGATTATCGGCGCAGCCTTCATCGCCATCGTCAATTCTCTCGTGGCCGACATCCTCACCCCGCTGATTGCCGGCACGGTGGGCAAGCCCAACTTCAGTTTCCTGGTGCTGCGCGTGGGTAGCGGCGAGGTCAAGTACGGGAATTTTCTGAACAGCGCAATCTCGTTTCTGATCGTGGCCGGCGTGGTGTACTTCGGCATCGTGACGCCGCTGCACTGGATTCTGGAACGGGCGAAGAAGCTTGAAGAGACTCCTGCCCCGGCGCCGCCCACCAGGAAGTGCCCGGAATGCCTGAGCGAGATCCCGCTGGAGGCTCGGCGCTGCGCACACTGCACGCAACCGGTGCCCACGGCGTAGACCCTCAGATCTCGTCTCCCCACGGTTCAGCCCGGTTTTCATCGCGCCACAGCAGCAGGCCGGCGGCGATGAGGCCGAGCGCGACCGCGCCATACAGGTAGTGCGCCCAGTTGACAAGCCGCAGCAGGATGCATTCCGTGATCAGCCAGCCCAGCAGCACACACCCCTGCAGCGCGATCCACAGGCCGTGGCGGGGCAGCTGTGCCAGTGCAAATCCCATGATCCACAACGCCAGCAGGCCGTTGGCAACCAGGAGAATGATCCCCGGAAACAGAAAAGAGGGGAAAGGCGAGTACTGCAGCAGGCTCTGCGGCATGTTCCACGGAGTTCCGCGCGGGTCGGCGATCATCGGAAGACTGCCGACGATGGCGCTCACCGCCAGAAAAGCCAGAAGGACGATACCAGCCCAGCGAACAGTCTTCATCGCCACACACCTCGCAGAACACTCGTGGGGAAGACGGCGGAAGTGTAGTCCAGTTCCGGGGCGCGCGTCCAGCGCGTCAAGAGGCGCCCCATCCTTCGCACGATAGGGCCGTGCGAAGGATGGGGCGCCGCGGAACGTTACACTGATTTCTCGTGAACAATCCTCCTTTGCTCGTCCCAGGACCTCGAATGATCAATGTGCGCTGTGCGGTTGGATTTGTCTTGTGTCTCTCCCTTGTTCCCTTCCCTGCTGCGGCGCAATCGGCCACTCCCGCCAGCGTCTTCGGCTACACGGACTTCAGCAAACAAGCGAAGATCGAGGCTAAGTTTCTCGCCGTTCCGGATGCAAAGGCGGCCGGCGAGGACCTGAAGACCCTGACCGCCGAACCGCACATGGCCGGCACGCCGGAGGATCGCAAAACCGCCGAATTCGTGGCGCAGAAGTTTCGCGCCGCCGGCCTCGACACCGAGATCGTGCCCTACCGCGTGTTGATGAACTATCCCAAGGCCGTCAAGGTTGAGGCGTACAGCCCCGACGGCAAGCTGCTGATGAGCGGACCGCAGAGTGAGCAGGTACCGGGAGACCCGTTTGAGAACGATCCGCGCGTGGTGATGCCGTTCAACGGCTCTTCGGCGTCCGGCGACGTCACCGCCGAGGTGGTGTACGCCAATTATGGCCGGCTCGAGGACTTCGACAAGTTGGCTGCAGAGCACGTGGACCTGCACGGCAAGATCGTAATCTGCCGCTACGGCGCCAACTTCCGTGGAGTAAAGGTCTATATCGCCGAACAGCGCGGCGCGGCGGGCGTCCTCATTTACAGCGATCCGCAGGATGACGGCTACTTCAAGGGCGATGCCTATCCCGAGGGACCGTGGCGCCCCAGTTCCGGAGTGCAGCGCGGGTCGGTGCAATACCTCTTCAAGTATCCCGGCGATCCGGAGACCCCGGGAGTGGCATCCACGCCGGACCTGCCCGACACCCAGCGGGTGGATCCGGACGGCAACCAGCCGCACATCATCTCCATTCCCATCAGCTACCACGATGCGGAGCCAATTCTGCAGGCGCTGAGGGGGCCGAGCGTGCCGCAGGCCTGGCAGGGTGCGCTGCCCTTCCGCTACCACATGGGACCGGGGGGAGTGAAGGTGCATCTGCTCTCGCAGCAGGACTTTCAGCGGCGAACGATTTGGGACGTGATCGGCAAGGTGCGTGGAACAGACCGCCCCGACGACTGGGTGGTGGTGGGAAATCACCGTGACGCGTGGGTGTACGGAGCCGTCGATCCCAACAGCGGCACTGCGGCCATGCTGGAGGCGGTGCATGGCGTCGGCGCGTTGCTCAAAAATGGCTGGCGTCCGAAACGCTCCATCGTCTTCTGCAGCTGGGATGCAGAGGAAGAAGGTCTGATCGGTTCCACCGAATGGGTGGAGCAGCACGCCCAGGCCCTCGAGAACGCCGTGGCTTACTTCAATGTGGACGTGGCGGTGAGCGGGCCGAACTTCTCCGCGGCGGCGGTGCCTTCGCTCAAGCAGTTCATCCGCCAGGTAGCGCAGGCCGTGCCCAGCCCCGGCAGCGGCCAGAGCGTGTACGACGTGTGGAAGATGGCACGCAACGAGCCGAATGAGCATCGGCCGTCGAATGCGCCTTCGGATGGCGATGTGCGAGTGGGCGACCTCGGATCGGGATCGGACTTCACGCCGTTCCTGCAGCATATCGGCGTGCCCTCTACAGACATCGGCTCGGGAGGTCCTTATGGCGTCTACCATTCGACCTTCGACAACTTCGCTTGGTTCACGATGAATGCCGATCCGCATTTCGTATACCTGCAGGAGATGGCGCGGGTGCTGGGTATCGAGGCCATCCGCATGGCCGGCACGGATGTGCTGCCGTATGACTACGCTACCTATGCCCGCGATATCACTTCCTACCTGGAAACGGCGAAGCACAAGGCGGGCGACAACAAGCTGGGCTCGCTGGATTTTGGTCCGGCCATGGCCGCAGCGAGCCGGTTTTCCGCGGCAGCGCAGAAGGCGCGAGAGATTGAAATCCACCCCACCGGCGACCTGGTTCGCATGAACAATGCGTTGCGCCAGACCGAAGCGGACCTGGTGACTCAGGCCGGGCTGCCCAACCGCCCCTGGTACAAGCACACCATCTACGCGCCGGGGGAGTATACGGGCTATGCGGCGGTGGTGCTTCCCGGCTTAAACGAGGCAATTGACGCCCGTAACGCGAACCTCGCGGCGCAGCAGCTCGGCGTTCTGACGCAGGCGCTGGAGCGGGCGGCCCAGACCCTCGGCAGCATCCACTAGAGCACCAGGGACCGGCGCCTCCCGCTCCGGTCCGCAGGCTCACGCCTTGCAAACCAGCCATACAACTTTCAGGGCACCGGCGCTGACCGGATTTCGCCACGGAGCATGCCTCCTATGTTCCTTATTTTCTGCTGGTTCCGTTATACAGTTAGGGCAGTTCCAGTTGCGGGTTCGCACTCCATGGAACCGCAGTTGAAGCCACATCTCCAGGCACGGCGAATGGACCACTGGTTTCCTGGAAGAAAGAGTTTCCAGTCATGCATGATTTCCTCATTGGATTGGCTTTCGTCGCAATGGTGATCTGCCCAGCAATCGTGGCTTCGCTTTCCCGAGGCGGGATCGACGAAGACGCTTAGACCCTCAACCCGCGGTTCTGGCCCGCGGTCTCCGGGCCAGAAGCGCACCAATCGAATCCCCTTCCCGCTTCCGCCGCCCCGGAGAAACCGAACCAAATGCGTGATCTCTTCATTGGACTTGCGTTCGTCGCCATGCTCGTGACGCCGGCTATCGTTGCGTCCTTTCACGGCAGGCGCGATGAGTAGGCAGGCCGGTCTGCCGCTTCGCGATCTGCGATTCTCCTGAACTCCCGATTCCTGGTCCGCACGTCTAACAAGTGTGATGTGCATCACGCGTAAAGTGTTGACCCCACTTCCCAGCACCCGTATCGTTATTAGAGAAGGCCTCTTATGAAATCCTCGACCAACAACGTGCGGATCGGTATCGCGGTCGCTATCATCCTGGGAACCATCGGATGGCTGGCGTATTCCGGGTACGGCTCGAGCAAGAGCTACTACGTCACCATCGCCGAGTTGGGCGGGCTGGGGGACAAGGCGTACAAGAACAACCTGCGCGTGGAAGGATTTGTGCAGCCGGGCTCGATCGAGCAGAACGGCACGCATGTGACGTTTGTGCTCACCGAGTTTGAGAGCCACTCGCCCAAGGCCGGAACCGGGCGGAACTTGACCGTGGTCTACAACGGTTCGGAGCCGCCTCCGGATACCTTCAAGGACGACTCGCAGGCGCTGGCTGCGGGCACGTACGGGCGAGACGGCAAATTCCACGCCAATGAGCTGCAGGCAAAGTGCGCCAGCAAGTATGCGCCGGGCCAGCCGGGCATGGCCCCGGCCAAACCGGGATCGAGCGCGCCGGCTTCGGGCAATCCGCGCGCCGAGGCCAACCCCGCGAACGCTCCGACGGTTGTGGCCAACTGACGGCATGAGCGGCCCAGCAAGCGCGGGCCCCTGCGCCCGGATTGACAACGTCTCAAAACTCTTTGGCAGCTTTGCCGCCCTGCGCCAGGTGAGCGTGGAGCTCGAGCCGGGCCGCTGCTATGTGCTCATCGGCGAGAACGGCGCGGGAAAGTCCACGCTGCTGCGCATCCTGGCGGGATTACTGCGGCCCAGCTTCGGGACCGTGAAGCTGTTTGACGGGCACGAACCGCAGCACGCGCGGGAACGCATTGGCTACATGAGCCATGCGCCCATGCTCTACGACGAACTGACCGGCCAGGAGAACCTGCGCTATTTCGCAAAACTGTATGCGGGACGGCAGTGCCTCGATCCCGCCGACGTCCTGCGCCAGGTGGGGCTCGATCCTGACCTGCGCCGGCCGCTGGGGCAGTATTCCCAGGGCATGCGGCAAAGGACTTCCCTTGCCCGCGTTCTGCTGCCGGTGCCGGAACTGCTGCTCCTCGACGAGCCTTTCTCGAACATGGATGTGGAGAGCGCCCGCCAGATGGTGGAACTGCTCGCCGGGTTTCGCCATGGCAGCCGCACCATCGTGATCACCACCCATCAGCGCGAGCTGGCGGCGCCCATTGCCGACTACGTGCTGGCGTTGAAGGCCGGGCGCGTGGCCGCCTTCGAGCCGGGGAGCCCGACCCTATGAAGACCAACGGAGCGCGTTTTCTGGAGAGTCTCGGCATATCGTTCGAGCTGCGTGAGTACGAAGTGGACCCCGAGGATCTGTCGGCCATCACGGTGGCAAAGAAGGTTGGCATGCCGCCGGAGCAGGTGTTCAAGACTTTGCTGACGACGGACGGCCATCGCGACTACGTGTTCGCTGTGATTCCGGGCGACGCGGAGCTCGACTTCAAAAAACTGGCTCGCGCGGCCGGCATGCGCAAGGCCGAGATGGCGCCGCTCAAAGACGTGCAGCCGCTGACGGGATACATGCGCGGCGGCGTGACGGTGTTCGGGGCGAAGAAGGCATATCCGATCTACGTGGATGAGACGCTGCTCCTGTTCGACAGGATCAGCGTGTCGGCGGGAACGCGCGGAACGCAGCTCATTCTTGCGCCGGAGGATTATCTGCGGGCCGCCGAGGCGCTGGGCGAGCCGGTCACGACTTCCGACCTCACCAGGGCCGCGCATGCGGAGGGAAAAGCCTGATGCCGGCGCTCTGGACTCACCTGGCGAAGGACCTGCGCATCGAGTGGCGCTCGCTCGACGCCATCATCTCGATGCTGTTCTTCTCCGGGCTGGTGGTGGTGCTGTTCTCGATCGCGTTCGATCCGCGCGGCGAGTTCTCGCAGCACATCGCGGGCGGCGTGCTGTGCGTCGCAACCATGTTCGCCAGCGTGAGCGCGCTCAACCAGGCCTGGGCACGCGAGATCCGCCACAACGTGATGGACGCGCAGCGCATGGTGCCCTCGCCCGGCTCCGAGCTCTACCTGGCCAAGGTGCTGGTGAACTTCTTCTTTGTCACCATCGTGCAGATCGTCCTGGCGCCGTTCTTCTTTGTCTTTTATAACCTGCACATCGCCGGGCAGGGCTGGCTGCTGGCCCTGGTCCTGCCCCTGGGCACCTGGGCGCTGGTGTGCAACGGCATCTTCTTTGCGGCGCTGGCCATGACCAGCCGCAACCGCGAACTGCTCCTGTCGCTGATCCTGTTCCCCATCTTCATCCCCGCGCTGCTGGCCATGGTGCTGGCAACCGGGGCGATCCTCACCGGGGAAAGCGATCCGGGACTGTGGATCAAGTTGCTGGTGGGATACGACATCATCTTCACCACCACCAGCTGGCTGCTGTTCGATACCATCTTCCACGCCGAATGATGGGTCCTGACCCCGTGCAGGTTACTTCAGGCTGGCGCGCGCGGACCCGCCCGAAGTGACTCAAATCACTCAATCCATCGCCGGTTGAAGACCCGGCAACCTTCCTCGACGTACACTAAGGACGTCCCGGAAGCAAGCCAAGAACTCCTCCCCAATTCCACCGGGCATGGACCGAACCTGATGAAAAAACTCGGCATCAGCCTCTACGCAGTGGTGGTGATTGCGCTCCTGGTCTGGGGCTTTTACCAGGCCATTTACGTGGCGCCGCTCGACGCCATGCAGGGCGAGATCTTCCGCATCATCTTTTACCACGTGCCGTCGGCATCGGTGGCGTTCCTGTTCTTTGCCATCAGCCTTCTGGGGTCGATCGGCTACCTGACATGGCGGCGCAGCCGGCCTGAATGGGCGCAGCGCGCCGACGCCTGGGCACTGGCCGGCGCCGAGGTGGGCGTGGTCTTCTGCACCGTGGTGCTGATCACCGGGCCCATCTGGGGTCGCCGCGCCTGGGGCATCTGGTGGACGTGGGACGCCCGCCTCACCACCACGCTCGTCCTGTGGCTCATCTACGTGAGCTACCTGCTGCTGCGCCGGTTTGCCGCCGGCCCGCAGGTGCAGACGCTGGCCGCCGTGCTGGGCATCTTCGGCGCCCTGGACGTGCCCATCGTCTACATGTCGAACCGCTGGTGGCGCACCCAGCACCCCGCGCCCGTGTTCGGCGGCGGCGAAGGTTCGGGCATGGACAAGTCGATGCTGGGACCCTTCATGTGGAACATGCTGGCGTGGTTCGCGTGGGGCGTGCTGATCCTTGCGCTGCGCTATGGCGTGGAACGCCTGCACCAGAAGAACGCCGGCCGCGAACAGATGGAAGCGCTGGAGAGCCGCGTGTAAGAACCCGCAGGCAGAGCCTTTACAAGAGAGATACAGGAGGGGAACACCATGGATCAGCGAGCCATTCTCAACCACGAATTCACCGTGGCTGCCTACACCGTGACCTGGGTCATCCAGCTCACCTACCTGGCGTTTCTCGGGCTTAAGTGGCGGGCGGAAAAGCGCGCCGCCCGCACCGGAAACGCCCTCCGGCGTCAAGCCGATTCCGGCGCGCACCGGCCCTGAGCAGGCTGCGAGCCGCCGCCATGCAGCTGCCCTCCATCCTTCGGCCCGCCCGGGCCGGTGCAGCCGCAAGCGGCGCGATTCGCCATGCCCCACCCATCTACCACCTTCGTGCAATGCCAATCCCACGGATTACTTACGACCTGAATTGTTCGTGGGATTCAAGGCTTTCCGGTTCGGATCGATCATCTAAATATACGCAGCAATGCAATACCTGAACCACGGCTCATATCAAGAAAAAATGATGCATGACTTATTAATCGCGCTCGCATTTGTAGGAATGGTGGTGGCGCCTGCCATCGTGGCGGCCAGAACCTCCACTCAAGACGAAAGCGATTAGCCCGCAGCGCACCGGCATCGCGCCGGATGGACCCCAGATCTGCGCTGTTGGGATCCGACATCAACCAACAAGATTCAGGGCCCGGACACCTCCTGCCTGCACAGGCGGGAGGTGTCCCGCTTCCATTGCTCTTGCGGCCTTCACCCGGTAGACTTGGAAGGTTGAGGGTCGCACCTATGTTGGTTGTCATGAAAGCGCAGGCTACGCCGGAGCAGATCCAGGCCGTCTGCGAGCATATTGAGCAGTTGGGCTTCCGCGCCCATCCCCTTCCCGGAGCCCAGCGCACCGCGATCGGCATCACCGGCAACAAGGGTGAGATCGAACGCGGCAATCTTGAGGAACTCGCCGGCGTCGCCGAAGTCATTGCCGTCAGCAAACCCTACAAGCTGGCCAGCCGCGACTTGAAGGAAGAGGACACCATCATCCGATTTGAGGGCACCGACGCCACCATCGGCGGGCGCGACCTCGCCATCGTGGCGGGCCCATGCTCCATCGAGAGCCGCGAACAGGCCTTTGCCATCGCCGAGCAGGTTGCCGCAGCCGGCGCGCAGTTCTTCCGCGGCGGAGCCTATAAGCCGCGCACTTCTCCTTATGCGTTCCAGGGTCTGGGCGTCGAGGGGCTGAAGATCATGGCCGAGATCCGCGACCACTTCGGACTGCGCATCATCACCGAGGCCATTGACAACGAGACGCTCGAACTGGTGGCCGAGTGGGCCGACGTGATCCAGATCGGCGCCCGCAACATGCAGAACTTCAGCCTCCTGAAGCATGCGGGCCGCCTGCGCAAGCCGGTGCTGCTGAAGAGGGGCATGAGCGCCACGCTGGATGAGTTTTTGATGGCCGCCGAGTACATCATGAGCGAAGGCAACTACGAGGTCATCCTGTGCGAACGCGGCGTGCGCACCTTTGCCGACCACACCCGCAACACGCTGGATCTGAGCATCGTTCCGGCGGTGCAGCGGCTGAGCCATCTGCCCATCCTCGTGGATCCGAGCCACGGCACCGGAAAGCGCAACAAGGTGCTGCCCATGGCGCGAGCGGCGATTGCGGTGGGCGCTGACGGCATTCTCGTCGAGGTGCACCATCAGCCGGAGAAGGCCCTGAGCGATGGCCCGCAGTCCATCTATCCCGAGCAATTCGTGACCATGATGAACGAAATCGAACAAATTGCGCCGGTGGTGCATCGCACCCTTCCGCGCGGCATCCATGTGGCATCGCCTACGGCTGGGGTTCATGACGGAAAAAGCAAGTAAGACATTCAAAGCACGTGCAGAAGGCGGCCGCAGGGGCCGCCTTTTCGCGGTCTGCGCCAATCCTTCACAGACTCCCGGTACCGCACTCTTCCGCGGCGTCTTGCGAAAGGGCGGGATCGCCACGCTGTCTCTGCTCACGCTGGCCTTCGCGGGCTGCCGGCGGCACGACTTTCCCCAGTACTCGCCCAACTACCGCGAATACGCCTACGTAACCAACGGCGACAGCGGCACGGTGTCAGTGCTGGACGTGGCGAACGTGCGGCTCGATCGCGAAGTAGCGGTGGGGCAGCGGCCGGTAGCGGTGGCGGCGAGCCCGACGCGGAACGAAGTCTACGTGGTGAACTCCGGCGCGGCGGGCGGGCAGGGCTCGCTTTCTGTGATCAATGCGGAAAACAACAGCGTGGCGGCGACCATTCCGCTGCATCGGCAGCCGGTATCGATGGACGTGGATGCCGCGCACAATCTGGGCTACGTTTCCAACTCCGGCTCGAACACGGTTTCAGTGATCGATCTCAAGGCGCGGCGCGAGGTGGCGCAGGTCGGCACCGGCGAACAGCCCGTGGATGCACAGGTGGCGCCTGACGGCAAAACGGTGGTGGTGGCCAACCGCGGCGGCAACTCGGTGAGCATTATCGACGCCGCGACACGGAGCGTGCGCGCCATCTTCGAGGGCTGTCCCGGCGCCAACGATGCGGTGGTGCTGCCCGACTCGTCAAAGGCGTTCGTGGCCTGCGCGGGCGGACACCAGGTGATGGCCATCGCGCTGGCTCACTCGAAGTTCAACCCGGGTGCCCCGGACCGGCTGGAGGCGCTCGTGGACGTGGGCCGCGCGCCGCTGCAGCTGGCGCTGAAGCCCGACGGCGGCGAACTGTTCGTGTCCAACTCGCAGTCCGGCTCGATCAGCGAAGTGGTGACCACGACCGACGATGTGGGCGGCGCTTACCTGATGGGCGACAACCCCGTGAACGGAATCGTGTCCACCGACAACGCGCTGCTCTACGTGAGCAACCTGACCGCGCAGGAAGTGACGATGTACTCGACCGAAGACGGCCGGCGGATGAGCCCCTCGATTCACGTGGGCGACGGACCGTCGGCGATGGCGTTTTCAACCGCCGGGCATCTGCTCTTCGTGGTGGATTCACGCTCCGGCGATGTGGCCGTGGTGCGCACCGCGAGCCATTCGCTGTTCACGATGCTGCCCGCCGGCCGCGGCCCCAATGCCATTGCGGTGAAGGCGTTCAAGGCGCCGTAGAGGCTTCAGACATTCAGAGCCATTCGTGCCCCTCTGAAGGCTGTCATCCTGAGCGAGCGAAGCGAGTCGAAGGATCTGCGGTGGCTCTTCACAATTCATCGTGTCACTGCAAAGTTCTGTGGCCTTATTCCCCGCGCCGTCGGACTTCACTCTGCCTCGTTGAGCCCAACCGCAGATCCTTCCCTGCGCTCAGGATGACACGGCGTTGATCGTTGACAGCGCGCCTGTTTGTGGCTGAACGCTGCTTTTCGCGCCGCGGAGTTACTTCTCCTTCGTCCCCAAACGCGCCACGCTGAACTGCGCCCCCGCGAACAGGATCAGTCCCGACACATACGCCCAGAAGAGCATGCCCACGGACACGTAGAACGGACCATACAGTTCTCTCAGATCCAGGTGCGGCAGCACGGCCGCGAAGATCCACTTCGACACCAGCCAGATAAGTCCCGTCACGATTGACGCGCGCATGACGGACTTGGCCGGCACCTTGCAGTTGGGCAGAATCCAGTAGATGGAGAAGAAGAAGAGGATGGAGGCGGCGCCGCTGCACGTTGCCAGCCACACGGAACTGATCGCGTTGAATACGAAGTTGTCCGTGTGATGGAAGAACAGGAAGGCGAGGATCTGGCGCTGGCCCGCGCTGAGCACAATACTGACCATGCCCAGCATCACCATCCAGATGGCGAGGCCGAATGCGACCATCTGGTTGAGCACATAGTTGCGGCTCTTCGTTACACCCCACGCCTGGTTGAGCGCCACCTCGAGGGGCAGGAAGATGCCCGTGCACGAGATAAGAATCATGATCACCGAAAAGATCTGTACGCCGTGGCGCGGCGCCTGGAGCACCAGGTTCTTCGCAATCCAGTCCTGGTTCGACGGAAAGAAGTAGCGGATCATGTCGCCGATCACGCCGGCCATGGACTCGGAATGAAACACGCTGAGGGCAAGAGTGTAAAGCAGCACCACCAGCGGAATGAACGAAAGGATGGCGTTGGCGGCAACGCTGAAGGCGAAGGTGTGCACCTCGCTGTCGAGCAGATACTTCACCAGCGCGGTGCCGTTCTGGCGCAGGCGATACCACTTCGAAAGTTCGGGCGGAACCGGGGCGCCGGGCAGGACCGCGGCGACCACTTCCGGAGCTCCGGCGGTCTCGGCCGCCTGCTCTGCCACGGTACCGGAATTTGAGACAAACGACACGTGCAACTCCCTGAAGAAATGTCCCCTCGACTTAGGCGCCACGCATGCTGAAACGCGCCCCACACAAGGGGAACTTATCTCAAGAATAACCTCTGCGACGATTTTGATAACTTCAATTCCCGGTTTAACGGCGGAGGACCAGCGCATTTTCCGCTTGCATACGGCGCAATTTCCTGCCATAACTGGAGCACGGCGCCGGGGGAAAAGGCGCCGCCAGGATCTTCCCCTTCGTAAGCAAATGTCGAAATGGGGCAATTCATTCTGGCCTGAGAAGGCCGGCCGCACAGCAGCGCCTTCCAGTTCGAGGAGAGACGTGCATGAAGGAACAGGGTGTTGTGAAATGGTTTAACGGGGCCAAGGGCTACGGATTCATCCAGCGCTCCACGGGCGAGGACGTTTTTGTCCACTTCTCCGCCATCCAGGAGAAGGGATACAAAACGCTGAATGAGGGCGAGAGTGTGGAATTCGAGTGCCAGCAGGGTCCCAAGGGCCTGAGCGCGGCCAACGTCCTTCGCGTTACGTAGGAAGTTCGCAGGCGGCTCCCCTGTCGCTTTAGTTGCGCAGTACGTCTGATGTAGATCAGCGGTCTTCTGCGGTACTTCCCCGCCCTTCCAACTTTTCGAGCGCCCACGCGGCGGCGGGGCTCAGGCCTTCGTCGGCGGCCGTGGCCCACGTGCGCAGGCGCTCGATCAAGCGGACCTGTCCGCCGTCCGCCGCAATGGCATTGCCGATGGCGATGGCGATATTGCGCCGCAGGCCTGCATACCGCGCCCGTCGCACAGGCGATCCGTTGAATGCCTGTTCGAAATCCTTCTCGTCCATTGAGGCCAGCCAGTCAAGGGCGGGGTTCACCAGCTCCTCGCGCGCGGCCAGGTCGGGATCGGCGCCGATGGGCGCCTTGTGGTTCCACGGGCACACGTCCTGGCAGATATCGCACCCGAAAATCTGCCGGCCCATGCCCGCCATCAACTCCGCAGAAATTGCGCCGCGATGTTCGATGGTGAGATACGAAATGCACCGTGTCGCGTCCATCTGATACGGAGGGAAGAGCGCATCCGTGGGGCACGCTGCAATGCAGCGTGTACACGAACCGCAGCGGTCGGGCACGGTGATCGCAGGCGCGGGCTCCACTTCAAGCGAAGTCAGCAGAACCGAAAGAAACGCATACGATCCGATCTTCGGATGAATGAGGCACGTGTTCTTCGCTGTCCAACCGAGGCCGGCAGCCATGGCCAGCGAGCGCTCCACCACCGGGCCGGTGTCAACATAGGCGCGCGAGTCAAACGCGCCGTAACGCTCGTGCAGTTTTGCTTCCAGGGATTTCAAACGCTTGAGCAGCACCTTGTGATAATCGCTGGGCACGCGGCGGCCGCGCTCGTCGGTGCGGCCCGACCACGCATAGCGCGCAATCCATCCCGCATCGTTCGGCGCAGGATCGGTCGACCGCGGCTGCGCGCTGTGATAGCTCGACAGGCATACGATGGCGGAGCGCGCCCACGGAAACGGTAAGGCGACGCGTGCGCGCACCAGTTCGCCGCGCTCATCGGCGCGCTTGAGATAGTGCATGTCTCCGGCGCGGCCGGCGCGCACCCATTGCGCAAAGCGCTCCGCATCGCGGATTTCATGGGCGTGCGGCAGCGCCACCACACCGGCTTCAGTAAAGCCGGTGTAAACCGCAAGCTCGCGCAAAACGTCTTTGTGTATGAGGGGCACGGACGGATCGGCCGCCACTGCATTGTTCACACCCATGGAACCGGCGGCCCTCCCTTCTCGTATTCAATGCCATCGTGTTCGAATGCGGACACCGGATGCGCATTCGAACAGTGGGAACCGCAGGCGGGAAGCGGAGAAAAGCGCATATCCCGTCTGCTTTCAGCATATTCCCTGATCGGCTTTTTGGCCCGCGGGATGCAGGTACAAAAGCCAGTGCCGCCGGGCGCCTCGCCCGGGCAGGCGCGAGGGATGGGAAAGAGGTTCTTATGAATACCGTCATGAGCCAGGCCAAGCGACACCTTGTGGCGCCACCGCCCGATTTCACGGAACTGGTGCGCGGCAACGAAGACCGCCTGATGTCGCTGATGGCGCCCATCGTGCAGGAACAGGATGCCGTGCTCGATATGGCCCGTGTGCGTCGCATCGATGCCGCGGGAATCGCGGCACTGATCTCCATCTATGGCCGGTCGCGCAGCGCGGGACACACGTTCCACGTGTGCAACGTGACTCCGCATGTAGCGGAAATTCTCAAACTGGTGAGCCTGGACCACATCCTGGTTATGCACGAAGTGGTCCGGGCTCCCTTCGCCGAAGCATGCCTGGAGTGCCCCGCCGCATGAATGGATCGCGATTCCGTCGGTAAGCGGCGATTGCTTCGGTAAGCATAGAGCGGCTGCATAGCTTCACTCCAGCAGAACTTCCGGCTTTCTTCCCCGATGCCTCTTTCTTTGCTCGTCTTGTACTGTCATTCTTTGCCTTTCTTGTACTGTCATTCCCTTTGCTTTTCTTGTACTGTCATTCCCGCAGGGAATCTGCTTCTGGCCTTTGCTTCTCTTGTACTGTCTTTCCCTTTGCTTTTCTTGTACTGTCATTCCCGCAGGGAATCTGCTTCTGGCCTTTGCTTCTCTTGTACTGTCTTTCCCTTTGCTTTTCTTGTACTGTCATTCCCGCAGGGAATCTGCTTCTGGCCTTTGCTTCTCTTGTACTGTCTTTCCCTTTGCTTTTCTTGTACTGTCTTTCCCGAAGGGAATCTGCTTTTCTGAGGGCTAACCGCCAATGACGACCCGCGAATACCACTTCTGGGTGTACATTCTCTCCAGCCGTTCGCGGAACCTGTACATTGGCATGACCAACGACCTGATACGCAGAGTCGCGACTCATCGCGACAATGTCCCCGGATCGTACACCGGCCGTTACTGCATTCACCGTCTCGTTTATTTCGAGTACTTCCAGTACGTGCGCAGCGCGATTGCCCGCGAGAAGTTGCTCAAGCACTGGACGCGGGCGCAGAAGCTTGAGCTGATCGAGAAGGTTAATCCGACGTGGGAGGATCTGTACCCGACGATCATGCAGCGTGCCATGACGCGGGGTTAAGAAGCAGATTCCCTGCGGGAATGACAGAAAGAAAAGCAGAGACTGCAAGACACCATCATTTCGCCCGCGCCTAATCCCGCATTCTGGTCCGCAATTCGCATTCCGGACCGCCGCCCGGGTCCAATTGCGCGCAAAACCGCCCGGGAAGTCTCAAAATCCGGCTTCAATGGCGGCTCTTGTCTCGAATGATGAAAAATTCCCACCCAGGCTGCAGAAGAGATTATCTTTGCAGCAGCTTCGCCTGTGACCTTCAACACAGGCAATCTCTGGTTCCGAAGACTATTTGTACTTGCGAAGTTTGCAGTACCCGCGAAGCGTGCCTCAGATGACGAGTGACCCGCACGCGCTCAGCCGGAAATACGTCCCTCCCGCTGCCGCCTGAGCCTCCGTCCCTTCACCCCTCATAGCAGTACGGTTCACGGCATCCCGGGACCCGCGGACAGCATTCGTTCACGGGGCCGGGCATCTCACGCACGGAGGCATCATGACCATGACGCAGGGCGTGATGGATCAGCAGCTTGCCGACACAGCAAGCTCGACGTCAACCACGGCAACCATCAAGTACGTTTACTTCTTCGGCGGCGGCAATGCCGATGGCAACGGCCGCATGAAGGACACCCTGGGCGGCAAGGGTTCGGGCCTGGCGGAGATGACCAACGCCGGTCTCCCCGTTCCTCCCGGATTCACGATTCAGACCGAAGCCTGCCGCGAATACATGCGCGGCGTCATCAGCCCCCACATGGAGTCTGAAATGCACTCCGCCCTGGAGCGCCTGGAACGCCTGCAGGGTCAAAAGCTGGGCACGGGCGAAAACCCGCTCCTGGTTTCGGTGCGTTCGGGCGCCAAGTTCTCCATGCCCGGCATGATGGACACCATCCTCAACCTCGGCCTCAACGACCAGGCTGTCGAAGCGCTCGCGCGGCGCAGCAACAATCCGCGCTTTGCCTACGACTCCTATCGCCGCCTCATCCAGATGTTCGGCGACGTCGTGCTCGACATTCCCAAAAAGAAGTTCGAGCAGATCTTCGACTCCATCAAGGAACGCGAGAAGGTCAAGTTCGATTACGAGTTGCAGCCCCTCGCGTTGAAGGACATCATCGCCGAGTACAAGAAGCTGGTGAAGAAAGAGACCGGCAAGGAGTTTCCGCAGAATCCGGTCGACCAGCTCGTGCAGGCGCGCGATGCCGTGTTCCGCAGCTGGCAGAACGACCGCGCCAAGACCTATCGCCGCATCAACCGCATTGACGACTGGCTCGGTACAGCGGTCAACGTGCAGGCCATGGTGTTCGGCAACCTGGGCGAGAGCTCGGGCACGGGCGTTGGCTTCACACGCAATCCCGCGACGGGCGAGCACGCATTCTTTGGCGAGTACCTGATGAACGCGCAGGGTGAAGACGTGGTGAGCGGCGTGCGCACGCCGAACCCGATCTCTCACCTTCAGGAGCAGATGCCGGAGTGCTATGCGCAGCTGAAAGACATTACCCAGCGCATGGAAAAGCACTACCGCGACATGCAGGACTTCGAATTCACCATTCAGGATGGCAAGCTCTACATGCTGCAGACCCGCAACGGCAAGCGGACGGGTCTGGCGGCGGTACGCGTGGCCATCGACATGGTGAAGGAAGG
>Ga0335069_10005491_pt1 | contig 18639 bp, 18 predicted proteins | sample Lox_Sample_11_FD_206714 | JGI IMG/M metagenome (GOLD analysis project Ga0335069, IMG submission 206714) | Soil microbial communities from Loxahatchee National Wildlife Refuge, Florida, United States - Lox_Sample_1.1 | ecosystem: Environmental > Terrestrial > Soil > Wetlands | place: USA... | reverse complement strand
TCACCACCGACCTGCGGAGGCTGGCCATGCAGTCCTCGGCCGCCGGCGAGAACGTGATCAGCGACCGGCGCGTGGTGCTGGAAGACGCGCTGGAGCGCATCAAGTCCGAGATCTTCGGCCCGGGTCATCCGGACCATCCGGGCCAGGGACCCGCCGACAGCCCGGCCGGAGACTCCGCCAAGCAGGACTAGCTCAGAGCGTAAAGACGACCTTGCCGAACAGGTCGCCCGTGATCATGGCCGCGAAGCCGTCGCGGGCCTGGGCCAGCGGCAGCACCCGGTCGATCACCGGGCGGGCCCCGGTCTGCTCGCAGAACCTGGCCAGCCGGCCCAGCTGGTCGCGGGAGCCCATCGTCGAGCCGGTCACCGACAGCTGGGTGAAGAAGACCCGGGTCAGCTCGGCCGGCGGGGCATCGCCGCTGGTCGCGCCCGAGATCACGATCCGGCCGCCGGGCTTGAGCGACCGGACGGAATGCGCCCAGGTGGCCTGCCCGACGGTCTCCATGACCACGTCGACCCGTTCCGGCAGCCTGGCCCCGGGGGGGAAGACCTGATCGGCGCCGAGCTTGAGGGCCTGCTCGCGCTTGGCCTCGCTGCGGCTGGTCGCCCACACCCGGTATCCGGCCGCCCGGCCGAGAATGATGATCGCGGTGGCCACCCCGCCGCCCGCGCCCTGCACGAGCAGGGTGGCGCCCGGCTGGACGCCGGCCTTCTCGAACAGCATCTTGTACGCGGTCAGGTAGGCCGTGGGCAGGCACGCGGCCTCCTCGAAGGAGAGGACCGGCGGCTTCGGCACCAGGTTGCGCCGCGGAACGCAGACCCGTTCGGCGAAGGTGCCGTCGTGGCGTTCGGAGAGCAGCGACCGGCGCGGATCGAGGGTCTCGTCGCCGCCGCCCGCGTCGGGGTCGGCGATGACCGCGTGCACCACGACCGCGTTGCCGTCCGCGTCGACCCCCGCTGCGTCGCAGCCGAGCACGATCGGCAGCCGGTCCTCCGAGATGCCCACCCCGCGCAGCGTCCAGACGTCGTGATGGTTGAGCGCGGCCGCCTTCACCGTCACCGTCGTCCACCCGTCCGGGGCGGCCGGCTCCGGGCGCTCGCCGACCTCCAGCCCGGACAGCGGGTCGTCAGCATCGATACGCACGGCAGTCGCGGCAAGCATGCCCCACACCCTACAGCGGGTCAGCGGTCGTCGTGGAAGACCGGGATGTCGAGCAGGCGCCTCAGCCCGAGGATTACCGGCTGTACCGCGCGGAGCCGCGCGATGGTGGCGGGGGTAGCCCGTGCAGGCCATTGTGCCATATGAGGCAGCGCAGCCTGCTGGCATCCGCCACGCGGATGGTGTAATACTCGATACCGGCAAGCGACCATTACACGACCAACTTCCCCGCAGCTGGGGCGACAGCTAGGGACACGGGAGTGGACCTCAACTCCTACGCTGAACTCGCGGTACGGCTCGCGAACACGGCCGGTGCCGGGGGCGAGGACGGTGACCGGCTCGCCAACCTCGACGGGTTGCGCGCCCTGGTCGCCGACCGCGAGCACCTCAACACCGGCGTGACCCGCAACGACCTGGACTCACTCCGGGGTCTCCGGGCCGAGATCCGGGCCTTCTTCGTCGCCTGCGCCGAGGGCGACGGGGAGGACGCCGCCGCCCGGCTGAACGCGCTGCTGATCCAGCACCCGGTCCACCCGCAGCTGTCGGGGCACGACGGGCAGCCCTGGCACGTGCACTACACCGAGAGCGGCTCGGTCGCGGACAAGTACGCGGCCGGCGCCGTGATGGGCCTCGCGGTCCGGCTCACCGACGTGGGCATCGACCGGTTCGGCGTCTGCCAGGCGGCCGGCTGCCAGGGCGTATTCATCGACACCAGCACCAGCAACACCAGGCGTTACTGCTCGGACCGGTGCATGAACCGGGCCAATGTCTCCGCGTACCGCGCCAGAAAACGCGGCGAAGACGACGGCGAGGCAAAGGCGCCGGCCGCCACGGTGTAGCACGCAGTTTCGGCCGCCCACAGTGTGGGAATCTGATTTGCGGAGCAACCACATGCGGCATGAAAGTAACGTCGAGTAAATACCGACGCCCCAGAGTGACGTCGGCGCGGAGAACGCGCATCGGCGCTGCACAAGGCAGCCTGACCTGGGTTATCAAAAAGAATCCGAACGGGCACTTCTCAGATATACCGATGATCTTTACGATGTTCTCACTCGGGGCATACGAGATGCTCATCCGGCTGGGGCGGGAATCTCGCTCTCGCGGGTGGATAGCCCTGCGGGGCTCGATCGGAAAAGAGATCGCACATGGCAACTGAAGCTGCTGGGGTCGCCGTAACAACACCGACAGACGTCGGCCTCAAGCGAGAACTCGGGCTGGTCGGGGCTACCTGGGCGTCCGAGACATCGATCATCGGCTCGGGCTGGCTGTTCGGCGCGCTCTTCGCCGCCCAGGCGGTGGGCGGCGCCGCCGTCCTGGCCTGGGTCATCGCCGGCATCGTGGTCATCGTCCTGGCCCTGTGCCACGCCGAGCTCGGCGCCATGTACCCGGTCTCCGGCGGCACGGCCAGGTTCCCGCACTTCGCGTTCGGCAGCGTGGCCGGCATCGGGTTCGGGTTCTTCTCCTACGTGCAGGCCGTGACGATCGCGCCGATCGAGTGCTTCGCGTTCATGCAGTACGCCTCGTACTACTGGCCCAGTCTGTACAACGCGGACACCAAGAACGTGACCGGGGTCGGCTTCGTGCTGACCATCGTGCTGATGGCCATCTTCGTCGCGGTCAACTTCCTGGCCATGCGCATCTTCGCCCGGGTCAACAACGTCATCACCTGGTGGAAGGTCGCGGTCCCGGTGCTGGCCATCCTGGTGCTGCTGACCCAGTTCCACAGCGGCAACTTCTCCCCCGCGAACGAGGGCTTCATGCCGGGCGGGCTCAAGGCCCTGTTCGGCGCGCTGCCGGCCGCGGGCATCATCTTCGCCTACTCCGGCTTCGAGCAGGCCGACCAGCTGGCCGGAGAGATCAAGAAGCCGGGCCGGAACCTGCCCCTGGCGATCATCATCTCGGTCCTGATCGGCACCGCGATCTACTGCCTGCTCCAGGTCGCGTTCATCGGCGCGCTGCCGCCGGCCCTGCTGGGCCACGGCCTGACCGGCCTGGTCTGCCCCACCCACGGGACGTGTCCCACGGCCGTCGCGCAACTGAACGCCGGGCCGTTCGCGGCCGTCGCGGCGCTGGCCGGGGTGGGCTGGCTGGCGCACATCCTGCGGATCGACGCCTTCATCTCCCCGTCCGGCACCGGGCTGATCTACACCACCGGGACGTCGCGGGTCAGCTACGGCCTGGCCAGGAACCGGTACTACCCGCAGATCTTCGCCCGGGTCGACCGGAACGGCGTCCCGTGGGTCGGGCTGATCTTCGCGTTCATCATCGGGCTGTTCTTCCTGCTGCCGTTCCCGAGCTGGCACTCGCTGGTCGGGCTGATCACCGGCGCGAGCGTGCTGATGTACGCGGGCGCCCCGCTGTCCCTGGGCGCGTTCCGCGGCCAGGTGCCCGACGCGAACCGGCCGTACCGGATGCCGGCCGCCGGGGTGCTGGCCCCGATCGCGTTCATCGTCGCCGACCTGCTCATCTACTGGTCCGGCTTCGAGGTGGTCTGGAAGCTCGGCGTCGTGCTGATCCTCGGCTACGTCCTCATGGGCATCTTCATGGCGTTCGACCCGCAGCGGCCGCCGCTGGACTGGAAGTCGGCGATATGGCTGCCGGTGTGGCTGATCGGCCTGGGCCTCATCTCCTGGCAGGGCCAGTACAGCGGCGGAGCCGTGGCGGCTCCGGTCAACACCGGGCACCTCGGCTTCTGGTGGGACATGCTGGTCACCGCCGGGTTCAGCCTGGCCATCTACTACTGGGCGATGGCCACCAAGCTGCCCCGGGACGAGATGCTCGAGCTGGTCAACCGGCAGGGCGGAGAGGAAGAACTGCCGCCGGCTCCGCACCACTGAGCCCGCGCCCGCAGTAGCGAGCGGCCCCGTCGCCCCGACGGGGCCGCTCTCGTTGCGGGCACCGTTCGCTGTGGGCCCGTCTCGCGTTGGGCAGGGCGTGACACCCGCTCCGTTCGGCATAAGAATCCCGGTGCGGAGGGGAACGTTCCGTGCGGGCTCAGCCGGCGCGGGGCCGCCAGTAGCGGGCCAGCACGCGGCCCTCGATGAGCGGCCCGGGCACCGCCCCGAAGCGGCGGCTGTCCACCGCGCCGGCGTCCGGGTTGTCCGACTCGAGCCACCAGCCGTCGTCGGCACGGCGGGCGGCGCGCTTGACGATGAGCATGTCCGGCTGGTCCGGTTGCCGGGCGACCACGATCTGGCCGGGGCGGATCCGGCGGGTCCGGCGGACCAGCAGCCAGTCGCCGGGGCGCAGGGCGGGCTCCATGGACCGTTCGGTCACCTTGGCCCGCCAGATGGGCCAGTGCACGCATCCCTCCAGGTGTCGGCGCAGGAGCCGGGGGTAGTGTCGGGTCTGCAAGCTACACGTGCGGAGAAAGGGAATCGATGAGGCTGCTTACACGCCTGCTCGAGCCGAAGACCATCGTCCACGCCCACTGCGACCTGCCCTGCGGAGTCTACGACCCGGCGCAGGCCCGGATCGAGGCGGAATCGGTCAAGGCGATCATCGAGAAGTACCAGCAGAACACGGACTCCGAGTTCCGGGCCCGCTGCCTGATCATCAAGGAACAGCGCTCCGAGCTGGTCAAGCACCACCTCTGGGTGCTGTGGACCGACTACTTCAAGCCGCCGCACTTCAAGAAGTACCCGCAGCTGCACCAGCTGTTCAACGAGGCCACCAAGCTGGCCGGCGCCGCGGGCACCAAGGGCAGCACGGACCTGGCCAAGGCGGAGGAACTGCTGGCCAAGATCGAGGAGATCAACAAGATCTTCTGGGAGACCAAGCAGGGCTGATCCCCCCTCGAGGCGATGAAACCCGGGTTCCAGGCTGCTCAGGCGCCATGGGACCCGGGTTTCGCGGCACTTGGCACGGGATTGACTACAGAGGGTTACCTGGCAGGCGGCACGGCGCGTTTCTCCTCGTGGGCCGCGGGCGGTAGGTTGCTTCCAACGGGTGGCGACTGGCTACCTGCCCGAGGGAGGGACGTGACCGAGGACACCGCCGCGACGACAGCCGTGCCAGGCCAACGGGATCCGGGTCCCCGGGATCCCGGCTCCCTGGATTCGGGCTCCCTGGATTCGGGCCCCCTGGATTCGGGCCCCCTGGATTCGGGCCCCCTGGATTCGGGCACTGCGCAGGCTGATCGCGAGATGACGCAAGACCACGTGACGGTGAGCATGCCCGCGGAGGGCGCCTACCTGTCCGTGCTCCGGACGGCCACCGCGGGCCTGGCGGCCAGGCTGGACTTCACGCTGGACGAGATCGAGGACCTGCGCATCGCCGTGGACGAGGCCTGCGCGATGCTGCTCACCCAGGCGATACCCGGCACCAGCCTGGACTGCGCCTTCGACCTCGGCAGCGAGGAGATGACGATCACCGTGTCGGTGATCGCGGCCGAGCCGCGGATCCCCGCCCGGGACACCTTCGCCTGGACGGTGCTCTCCGCGCTGGCCGGGACCGTGGACTCCCGGCTCGGGGACGCCGACCAGGTCTCGATCGTGCTCCGCAAGCGCCGTGAAACCTTGGGTTCCGGGTGAGCAGCGAGTTCGAGGTCCAGGTGACCGAGGAGCTGGAGGTGGCCCAGGCGACCGCGGAGACCATGCGGATCGAGCACGGGTCACCCGACCGGGTCCGGGCCAGGGAGCTGTTCGAGCGGCTGGCCGGGCTGCCGGCCGACGACCCGGAGCGGGCGCGGATCCGCGGCTACCTGGTCGAGCTGCACCTGCCGCTGGTGGAGTACCTCGCGCGGCGGTTCCGCAACCGGGGCGAGTGGCTCGACGACCTGACCCAGGTGGCCACGATCGGGCTGATCAAGTCCATCGACCGGTTCGACCTGGACCGCGGCGTGGAGTTCTCCACCTACGCCACGCCCACCATCGTGGGCGAGATCAAGCGGCACTTCAGGGACAAGGGCTGGGCCGTCCGCGTCCCGCGCCGCCTGCAGGAACTCAAGCTCTCGCTGACCAAGGCCATCGGCGACCTGGCCCAGCGCGAGGGCCGCGCGCCGACGGTTTCCGAGCTCGCGGCCCATCTGCAGATGAGCGAGGAAGAGGTCCTCGAGGGCCTGGAGTCGGCCAACGCCTACTCCACCGTGTCGCTGGACGCCCCCGATTCGGGCGACGAGGACGCGCCCGCGGTCGCCGACTCGCTCGGCATGGTCGACGACGCCCTGGAGGGCGTGGAGTACCGGGAATCGCTCAAGCCGCTGCTGGAGCAGCTGCCGCCGCGCGAGAAGAAGATCCTGCTGCTGCGGTTCTTCGGCAACATGACCCAGTCCCAGATCGCCGCCGAGCTCGGCATCTCCCAGATGCACGTGTCCCGGCTGCTCGCCCGCACGCTCACCCAGCTGCGAGAGGGTCTCACCACCGACGAGTAACGGGTTTCAGGACCGGGACGAGTAACGGGTCTCAGGGCCGGGGGGCGCGGTTGAGGGCGCGCAGGCTGGCGGGGGTGAACAGGGCCGCCAGGCAGCACGCCGCGAGCAGCAGGGCGGGCACGCCCCACTCGGGCCGGTGCCCGTCCAGCAGGGTGAACCCGGCGATGATCACGAACAGCTGGGTCATGACCACCGGGGTCCGGGTCCACGGCTTCGCCTGGGCCAGGCCCACCGCGAACACCGCGAACAAGGCGGCCGTGGCGATGGCGATCAGCGTCAGCGCGACGCCGCTGGCCAGCTGGTAGGACCGCCCGTCCGCGGTGGACACGGCGGCGAACACGGCCGCCACGCCCAGGCCGGCAGCCTCGATGGCCTGGGCCGCCGCGGCCACGCGGAGCGCGCGCGGGCGAGGCCGGGCGGGCCGGGTCCTGGCGGGATCCTGGGCGCGTCCGGTCCCGGTCGCCTTGGTCGGTCGGGTCGCCATATCCTCGCCAATCGTGATCCGGGGGCCGCGCAGGCTTCCAGCTTAGGCGGCGGTTAGCCTAAGCGGGTGCGGGGACTGCTGATCGTTAACCGGCATGCGACCTCGATGACAGGAACCGTCACCGACCTGGTGGTCCGCTCGCTGGCCGGGCTGGTGGACCTGGACGTCGAACGAACCCGGTACCGGGGCCACGCGCGCGAGCTGGCCGCCGCGGCACCCGGGGAGATCGTCATCGTGCTGGGCGGCGACGGCTCCATCAACGAGGTCGTCAACGGCGTCATGGGCCGGGACGGCGGCGTTCCCGGGAGCGCCGGTCCCGGGAACGCCGGTCCTGACGGCCCTGACCGGAGCGGAACGCCGCTGATCGCGGTGATACCCGGCGGGGGCGGGAACGTGTTCGCGCAGGGGCTCGGGCTGCCGGTCGACGCCGCGGCGGCGATACGCCGGGTGCGGGAGGCCATCGCGGCGGGCCGTCACCGGACGATCGGGCTCGGCCTGGCCGCCGACCGGTATTTCACCTTCAGCGCTGGCCTGGGCATGGACGCCGAGGTGGTGGGGGAAGTGGACCGGCTGCGCGCCGAGGGCCACCGGGAGAGCGCGTCGCTGTTCCTGCGGACCATGGTCCGCCAGTACTACCGCGGCACCGACCGGCGCAGGCCGGCCCTGACGCTGGAGCGCGACGGCGAGCCGCCGGCCAGCGACCTGTTCATGGCCATTATCACCAACCGCTCGCCGTGGACCTATTTCCGCGGCCGCCCGTTGCTGCCCGCTCCCGGCCCGGATTTCAACTCGGGCCTTGACCTGCTGGCCCTGCGCCGGATCCGGCTGACCACCATCGTCAGCGCGGTGGGCCAGATGCTGTACATCAGGAACCGCCCGCCGCGCGGGCGGGACATGCTGTCCGTGCTCGGCCTGGGATCGCTCACGCTGCGTTCGGCGCGGCCGATCGCGTTTCAGGTCGACGGCGAATATCTGGGTGAAACCGAGGCGGTTAAATTCCAGTTCGTGCCGGACGCGCTTCGCGTCGCGGCATGACGCGCCAGGGCGTAACTTGCTGCAGCGTGACGTGCCACTTCGTGACGTGCTGCCGCCCAACCGACGCGGCGCGAGCAAAATGTGATCGATCTGACATTAAATTCGGCTGAAGGTCCGCCGTGGCCTCTTGCGCTTGTCAACCGACGTTGAGAGGGTTGACGTGATGCCTGGTACGGGGGCGCCTCGCACGTGTCATCAGCTCGGATGACGGTGCGTCGCCTTCGGGGCACGTCCGGGTCGCCTGGGCCTTGACGGGTCATTGCCCGGCATCCTGATGGTCTTGGGGAAACCTGGGACGACGGCGAAGAATGGCAAAGCTCGTGAAATGCTTCACAAGCTAGAGATAGACGCGCACGCCGGACGCATCCGCGGCCGGCCGCCGAGAAGGAGTGGACAATCATGGACTGGCGTCACGAAGCCGCCTGCCGTGAGGTGGACCCGGAGCTGTTCTTCCCCATCGGGAACAGCGGTCCGGCACTGCTCCAGATCGACGAAGCCAAACAGGTGTGCCGTCGCTGCTCGGTGATGGACGAGTGCCTGCGCTGGGCGATCGACTCCGGCCAGGACGCTGGCGTCTGGGGCGGGATGAGCGAGGACGAGCGGCGGGCGCTCAAGCGCCGGACGATCAGGCTGCGGGCCCGGGCGCACGTGTGACGGGCTGTCGTCCAAGCCGGGTTATGTGAGCGCTCACCGCTCCGGTTCGTAGCCGACGGGAAGATCCACCACCGCTTCGGTGCCGCCGCCGGGCCTGGGCATGATCCGCAGGCGGCCGCCGAGTTCCCCCACCACCAGCGTGCGGACGATCTGCAGGCCCAGGCTGGTGGCCGATTCCAGGTCGAATCCGTCGGGCAGGCCCACGCCGCTGTCCGCCACGGTCACCGTCAGCCGTTCCGGCTCGCGCACCGCGACGACCTCGAGCAGGCCCTGTTCCCTGGCGTGCGGGAAGCCGTGCTGCAGCGCGTTCTGCAGCAGTTCGGTCAGGACCATGGCCAGGGGGGTGGCCACCGCCGCGGACAGCTGGCCGAACGACCCGGTTATCTTCGGGATCACCCGGACCTCGGCGGCCGACACCTCACCCGCCATCATCGCCACCCGGTCGGCGATCTCGTCGAAATCGACGACCTCCTCCGGCGCGTGGGACAGCGTCTCGTGCACCACCGCGATCGACCCGACCCGGCGGACCGCCTCGTCGAGCGCGGCGCGTGCCTCGGGCGCGCGGAGCCGCCTGGCCTGCAGCCGGAGCAGGGCGGCCACCGTCTGCAGGTTGTTCTTGACCCGGTGATGGATCTCCCTGATCGTGGCGTCCTTGGTCATCAGCTCGCGCTCACGGCGGCGAAGTTCGGTGACGTCGCGCACCAGCACCAGGGCGCCGGTCCTGCTCCCGCCGACGATCAGCGGGATCGAGCGCAGCTGGACCACCGAGCCGTTCCCGTCCACCTCGGCCTCGCGCGGCACGCGGCCCGCGGCCACCACCATCAGCGACTCGTCCAGGGGCTCGTCGGATGCGACCAGACCCGCCGTGACCACGCCGAGTTCGGACCCGATCAGGTCGGCGGCCAGGCCGAGGCGGCGGTAGGCCGACTGCGCGTTCGGGCTCGCGTAGATGACGCGTCCCGACTTGCCCAGCCGGAGCAGGCCGTCGCCGACCCGCGGCGACCTGACCAGCATCGCGTCGGCGCCGGGGAACGGGAACGTTCCCTCGGCCACCATCCTGGCCAGGTCGTCGGCGCCCTGCAGGTAGGTGAGCTCCAGCCGGCTCGGGGTACGGGCCGAGTTCAGGTTGGTGCACCGCTCGATGACGGCGATCACCCGGTTGGCCCGGGTCACCGGGATGCCCTCGATGCGCACCGGGACGCCGTTCGTCCAGTCCGGGTCGCTCTCCCGCCAGATGCGCCGCTCGTCCCTGGCCACGTCGAGCAGCCGCTGATCCTCCGGCCCGGCGAAGGTGCCGACCACGTCGTCCTGGAGCGAGGTGGGCCCGGTGGTCGGGCGCATCTGGGCGATGGCCAGCCAGCCGGTGCCGTCCTTGGCCGGTGCCCACAAGACCAGGTCGGCAAAGGACAGGTCGGCGAGGAGCTGCCAGTCCGACACCAGCGAGTGCAGGTGCTCGACGTCGGCTTCGCCGAGACTGGTATGGCTCCTGGCCAGGTCATTCAGCGTGGGCACAGCATCATCATCGCATCCGGGGCCGAGATCATTCCCGCATGCGGGACAGCGACTTCGCGGCGGCGGCACGGGGAAGGGCGGCGGTGCGCGACCATGGTGATAGTTGACGTTAACCCTTCCTTTAGGCAATGATTCCCGATGACCGCTTCTCTGCTTCCGGCCGATGACACGTCCGGGGACCCCGGCGCGGGCGCGACGCCGAGGCTGCCCAAGTACTACCAGGTAAAGCGACAGCTGCTCGAGCTCACCGCCGCCCTGGACGCCGGCAGCCCGGTACCGCCGGAGCGAGAGCTCGCGCGCTCGTACGGAACCTCCCGGACCACGGTCAGGCAGGCGCTCGCCGAGCTCGTCATCGAGGGCCGCCTGCTGCGCATGCAGGGCAAGGGCACCTTCGTGGCCAAGCCCAAGGTGGCCCAGCCGCTCGAGCTGGCCAGCTACACCGAGGGCATGCGGGCGCACGGGCTGCACCCGCAGACCAAGATCCTCGACATCGGGTACGTCACCACGGACGAGCCGCTCGCCGAGCTGCTCGGCATCCGTCCGGGCGGCCGCGCGCTGCGCATCCACCGGCTGCGGCTCGCCGACGGCGAGCCGATGTCCATCGACACCTCGCACCTGCCCGCCCGGCGCTTCCCCGGCCTGCGCAAGCAGCTGGAACGGCACAGCTCGCTGTACGAGACGCTGCGCCTGGCGTACGGCATCCAGCTGGCCGAGGCCGAGGAGACGATCGAGACGGTGCTCGCCGACCCGCATGACGCCCAGCTGCTCGAGGTGGACGCCGGCCTGCCCCTGCTGCTGCTGTCCAGGCACGCGTACGACGTCACCGGGGAGCCGGTGGAGTGGGCGCAATCGTGGTACCGGGGCGACCGGTACAAGTTCGTGACCAGGCTCCGCCGGTGACCGGCACTGGCGCCGGTCCTCAGGTCCCGGCCTCGCCGCCGGGCTTGATGGCCGCGCGGCCCTGGCTGGCGCCCCGCCGGAACCCGGTGAGCCGGTCCCGGACGGCACTGGCCGACCTGGGCGGCGTCGTCGCGGCGGGCTGCGGGCTGCTGATCGAGCCGGGGACCAGGTTGGCCCGCGGCACTCGCACCGGCAGCCCGGACGTGGTCACGCCGCCCGAAGACGGCTCGGTGACGGCCTGCGCGGCGTCCCAGCCCGCGTCGGCGGCCGGCGCCCAGCTGTCCTCCGCCGCGGCGGTACCGCCCGGCGCCTTGCGGTGGTTCCTGAACCAGTCGGACTCGACCGCCTCGTAGATGGGGAGGCGGCGCTCGTCGGCGGGATGCTCGCCAGACGGCGCCATGCCCCCCTGAGACCATGCGGGCGGCTGATCCCCTGCGGGCGGACGAGACCGGATGACCGGCCGCAGGATGGTCGGCCGGGCGGGACCAGGCAGCTGGCTGGGAACCGGGGCGGGGATCCGCCGCTGGCCCGCGGTCACGGCTATGTCCTCCAGCGTCGGCGCGGGCACGGGCACGGGCACCCGCGTCTCGCCGCCCTCCGGCCCTGACGTGGGGCTGTCGAAGCCACCCAGGCCGGGCGATGCCGCCGTGTCCGGCGTCAGGACGATGGCGTCCGGAAGCCAGACCAGCGCGGCGAGGCCGCCGGACTCGGCCGGCTGCAGCCGGACCCTGGCGCCGTGCCGCGCGGCGAGCCTGCCCACCACGAGGAAGCCCATGTTCTTGGAGATCGTGGTGTCTTCCTCCGACGAGTGCTCCAGCCGCCAGTTGGCCTGCGCCATACGGCCGGGGCTCATGCCGACACCCTGGTCGGTGACGTCGATCAGGACGCCGCCGCCGGCCAGCGTGCGGCCGGAGATGTCGACCCGGGTGTCCGCCCCGGACAGCGACGTGGCGTTCTCGGCCAGCTCGGCGATCAGGTGCACCACGTCACTGACGGCTGGTCCTGATATCGCGATGCCCGGCTGCGCGCTGTACGAGACGCGCTCGTACTCCTCGATCTCGGATACCGCCGCCCTGATCACGTCGATCAGCGTCACCGGCTGGTTCAGCCGCCCGGGCAGCTCGTGTCCCGCCAGGACGAGCAGGTTCTGCGCGTGACGGCGCATGCGCGCCGCGATGTGGTCCATCTTGAGCAGGCCGGCCAGGCGCTCGGTGTCCCGTTCGCGCAGTTCGAGATCGTCTATGAGCCGGGTCTGGCGTTCCAGCAGGGACTGGCTGCGGCGGGCCATGTCCACGAACAGCTCGCTGAGCCTCGCGCGGAGCCCGGCCTCGTTGACGGCCAGCCGCAGCACCTCCCCTTGCATCTGGTCGAAGGCGCGCGCGATCTCGCCGATCGCATCAGATGAGTACCCGCCGATGGCCCTGACGTCGGCGGGCGGGGCCTCGCCGCCGGCCTGGCCGACGTGACGGAGCGCACGAGGCAGCCGCACCTCGGCCAGTTCGACCGCCCCGGCCCGCAGCTGGTCCAGCGGCCGCAGCACCGACCTCATCAACATGGCTACGGACCACAGCGCCGCCGCCAGCACGCCGACCGCGAATACGCAGGCCACCAGGGCCGACACGACGGCCCCGTCGCGCACTGAGCTGATATCGGAATGGAACGACGCGCTGCCGAGCGCGTTGGCGGCGCGGACGGCGGCGGCCGTCACGAGGGCGGCGGCGGCCGCCGCGATTATCGCCAGCAGGGACAGGCGGGTGCGGACCTGCCAGGTCTTCCGTACGCCGGGCGAGCCCGGCTGCGGCATCGCCGCCCCGGGGTCCGGCGGCTGGCGGCCGCCGGCGGGCGGGCTGCTCCAGCCGGATGGTCTGGGCGGGCCGGCGTCGTGCGCCGGGCGCTCGACGTGCTCGGGCACGTGCTCGCGCGCCGGATCACCGGCTCGCCGGAGAAGGTCTATGGCCACGAGGATGGCGACCGCGAGTACCAGGGCCGCCAGGAGGATTTCAACCTGCATCGCTACTCACACGGTAAATGGGCAGGGGCATGCGCGCGACTTCACGCATCGGCTGATACCGATTGCGCCTCCTCCCGCGGCCTGTCTTACCAGGAAGCGCACGGCATACCGAGATCAACTTTAGCCTCGTGACTGGCCTGCGCATGCCGATTCTCATTTTGCCTGGAAATCCGGCATGAAATTAGCCCGGCGGGACGGCTGACTAGCCCGTCAGGGTGATTGAATAGCCTGTCAGGGTGATTGAATAGCCCGGCGGGGTGGCTGACTAGCCCGGCAGGGTGGTTTTAGCGGGGTGACGCACGGCCAGCCACGTCAAGTGGTGCATCATAAGCGTCGATTTTGCCGCATGATTCACGGTGGCAACGCTGGCCTCATATCTCGCGGAGAAGATCGGGGCTCTTTCCTGGCGGCCGCCGCTAACCGGGTTCGCTGCGATTGCGCAAATTCGCGGTCTCTATCGCATGACGGCGGATTCGACCGTATGGTGTGAGGGCGACCACACGCCGTGTTCGGCCGGGGCCATGTCCAGCACGGGCGGAGAGGGTCGTGAGCACAGGCAGGCCACGGGCCCGATGCCTCGCGTCAGCCTGCCCTGACAGGAGCATAGATGACGGATCGACTCGTAGCTGCCGCCCCGGAAGCCACCCAGGTCCTCCCGGCCCGACTGGAGCCCGACGCGATCGGGGCCGCCCAAGACACGATCATCGGAATGGCCAACTCGGCGCCTACGGTGGCGATCGGGCTGTCGCTGGCCGGGCTCGCCGCGGCGGCGGCCTACGGCAGCGGGCCGGTCATCATCCTGTGCGGAATCCCGATGCTGGTCATCGCCAACGCCTACCGGCGGCTGAATCTGTGGAGCGCCAACTGCGGCGCGTCCTTCGAGTGGGTCGGCCGGGCGATCGACCCGTACCTCGGGTTCATCACCGGGTGGCTGATGATCGCCGCCAGCCTGATCGCGGCGGTGGCCGGCGTGGTGGTGCTCGCCCCTTCGGTCCTGGCCATCTTCGGCGACAGCGCCCTGAGCACCTGGCCGAACATCCTCATCAGCACCGCCGTCATCGTGATCCTGCTGGTGATAGCGGTCGCGGGCATCCGCCTCACCGCGCGCACCCAGGTCGCCATGGGGGTGATCGAGTACGTGATCCTCATCGGCTTTTCCGCATGGGGGCTGGTGGCCGTGCTCAGCCACCATCACGGCACCTTCCCCATCAGCCGCGGATGGTTCAGCCTCAGCGGAATCGGCGGGCAGGGCAGCCTGGCATCGGGGCTCCTCATCGCGGTGTTCATGCTGGCCGGCTGGGACGCCACCGTCTACGTCAACGAGGAGGTAAAGCACCGGCGGCACAACCCCGGCCGGGCCGCCGTCATCGCGGTCGCCCTGCTCATCGTCATCTACACCTTCTCCCAGGTGGGCCTGCAGGGCGTGGTGTCGCCGGCCAAGCTGCAGGCCAACTCGTCCTCGGTGCTCGTCTACATCGCCCAGGCGCTGGGCGGCGGCACCGGGGCCAAGGTGATGGCGCTGGCGCTGGCGCTGTCGGTGATCGCGTCCACTGGCGTCAGCATCGTCATCCTCGCCCGGATGATCTACGGGATGGCGAGCCACCGGGTGCTGCCGTCGATCCTGGGCAACGTGAGCCCCCGCTTCGCCACCCCGGCTGTCGCCAGCGTCGTCGTCGGCGTGATCCTCGTCGCGGTCACCTGGGTGTACCTGCTCTCGGGCTCGATCGCGAACGCCTTCACCCAGCTGATCGACGTGACCGGCGTGCTGTACGCCAGCTTCTACATCCTCACCGCGCTCTCCGCCATCGTGTATTACCGGCGCCGCATCTTCGGCAATGCGTGGGACGCGGTGCTCGTCGGCATCCTTCCGCTGGCCGCCGCCGGGTTCCTGGTCTGGATCGTGGCCAAGTCATGGCAGAACGCGCCCGCGTCGCAGCGCTGGTCGCTGTTCGGCATCGTCTGCGCCGGAGTGATCCTGATGCTCGTCGCGCGCTACGTCCTGCGGTCGCCGTTCTTCCGGATCCCGCGGGAGAGCGCGCCCCGGGAACAGTGACAAAAGACGCACCGGAATGCCCGGAGATAACGACGTGACCCAGATCAACGCGGCTCGGCCTGAGCCGGCCTTCGAGACGACCGCCAGCGCCCTGCGGGAGAAGAGCAAGCTGCGGCGGCACTTCCGGCGCTTCGACATGTTCTTCTACCTGATCTGCACGGTGGTGACGATCGACACCGTTACGCGGGGAAGCACGGGGTGCACGGCTTCGGCGGGCACGCCTTCCTGCCCACCTACGCGGTGTTCATCGCCGTGGTGCCGCTGCTGTTCTTCAACTACGCCGGCCTGGAAGTGCCCTCGGCCGCGGGCGAGGAGATGACCGGACCGAGGCGGTGGCATCCCTGGACGGCGGCGGGCCCCGTGCGCTCGGCCGGTTCTCGGCGCGATTCGGCACCCCGATCGGGATGAACCTGCTCTCCGGGGCGGTCGCGACCCTGCTCATGATCGCGGCCTTCCAGATCACCGGGGGCAACGCGAGCAGGTACTTCGCCGCCGTGCTCGGGCTGACCATCTCCACCACGACGATCTCGTACCTGCTCATCTTCCCGGCGCTGATCAGGCTCAGGTACTCGCAGCCGGGCGTCGAGCGCCCCTACCGGGTGCCGGGCGGCACGGCGGGGGCGTGGATCTGCTCGGTCGTCCCGACGTTCTGGGCGCTGCTGGCGACGGTCGCGCTGATCTGGCCGGGCTTCGGCGTCAACTGGTTCGGTGCCGGGGGGAACCCGAACGACGACCTGGCCGCGCTCAGCTTCTCCCACGAGCGGCTGCCGTATGAGCTCAGCCAGATCGTGCCGCTGGCCGTCATCGTGCTGGCCGGCGTCGTTTTCTACTTCCTGGGCGGCAAGACGCGCCGGGAAACGATCGACGCGCCGGCCATGGCGGACGTCCCCGTCGACCACGCCGAGCCGGCGCCATGACACGCGCCGTCTTCGTTCGGATGGGAAAGGGCTGAATTCCCGGATCTCGCGCAAATCCCGGGAAGATAACGCGGGCAAGCCGCTGACCGTCGCCGCGGGGTGCGTGGGCCCTGGCCCCGGTAAACACCCGGTAAAGACCCGTTAGCGGGGCTGTTAGCGGGGCTGTTAGCGGGGCGGACGTGGCTGGGGTGACTCCTGCGGAATACGCCGCCGCCCAGAGCGATACCGGGACCGGGGCCCGGCAGGTCCGGTACGCCTGGTGTTATCGGGGCTAGTGATGCTATCAGCGGACCAGAAACGGGCGAAGCGGGCTCTCGTTGTAACTGTCCGCATCAAGACAACCACACAGCGCAAAAAGTCCACGTCCGGACTATTCACAATATGCATGTGAAAGATTACTCTAAGTACTAGTTGCCCCATGAATGCGGGGCGGTCCCAGCGAGAGGGGTCGGGAATGCCTCGGACGTGGCATGAACCGGCTGCAGCCGCCCGCGTACAGGTCGCGATCCTGAAGGACTGGCGGGCCCTGCGCCCGTACGAACCCGCCGTGGACGCGCTCCACCGGGCCACCGGAACCCCGGTGACAGCCCGGCTGGCCTGGTGGTATTCGGCGGCCATGGCTAACCGCGGCGCCGTCCCCGTGCTGCTGACCCGGCGCGGGCCGGGCGGCACGCTCCGGGCCGCCGCGCTGGTCGCGCTGCGCGAGCAGAACGGGGGCTGGCAGGTCACCTCGGTCCGCCCGGGCACTGACGACGTGTGGGAGGTCGCCGCCGTGTCGGCCGGCGCCCGCCGCACGGTTCTCGAGGGCCTGGCCCGCTTCGTCCGGGGGCTGGGCTGCTCATGGCAGCTGGCGCTGACCGGACTGAGCAACGGCGACGATGCCGCCTGGCTCGCCGGGCAGTTGCCGGCCGGCCGCGCGCTGCCCGCGCCCCCGGTCCCGGGCATCGGCTTCACGCCCGGCGAGGTGAGGTTCGCTCCCGGCATCCGCAGCGGCCTGGACCGGTCCGGCCACCGGATCCGCCAGCACGCCCTCACCGAGACGATCCAGTTCGAGCGCGAGCCAGCCCGGCTGGCGAAGCTACGCGACGAGATCGAGACCGTGCACCGGGCTCGCGACCATGACGCCGGGCGGGTGAGCGATCTCGACCGCGCCGCGGGCACCGCGTTCTGGCGTTCGATCTATGACCTGCACGCCGCCAGCGGCGAGCTCGAAGTCGCCACGCTGCGCCTGGACGGGCAGCTGGCCGCGTACGTCGTCGCGCTCGTCGATCCGCCGGTGTACCGGGTGTTCGACGGGCGGTTCGCGCCGTCCTGGCGGCGGTACTCCCCCGGGCGGCGGCTGGAAGCGGCGGTCATCGACCATGCCCGCCGCGGGTCCTTCGGCATACTCGACTGGATGAGCAGCGTCGCCCCGGAGAAGCTGGTGGCCAGCACCTGGGCCGAGCCGCGGTGGGCGGTGACCGCGGCCGCTGAGCCGCAGCCCGCCCTGGCCGGCACGGACCAGCCGGTTCTGGCCACCGCGGCCGGGCCGCGGCCGGTGGTGGGCGCGGCTGACCCGGTGCTTACCGTCGCCGGCGGCGGCCTGCCCAGGACAGCGGCCGGGCCGTGAAGGCAGCGCTCACCGTCGTGGGCAGCGCGCTCACCGCCGCTGCCGCGCTGCCCTACATCATCGATATCGTGCGCGGCCGGGCCCGGCCCCGGGTGGCGTCGTGGGGCATCTGGGCGGTTGCCCAGGCGGTGGGGGCCGCGTCCGGGTTCGCCGCCTGGCAGCTGCCCGCGGCGTGTTACACGATGTTCTGCGCGGCGGGGTGCGCCGCCGTGGTCTTCCTGGGGTGGCGGCACGGAAGCCGCGAGTTCGGGCGGCTCGACGCGGTGTGCGTGACCCTGGCCGCCGAGGGCGTGGCGTTGCTGGCGCTCGCCACGGCCCTGCCCCAGCTCCTCCCGATGTCCTGGGCGGTGGCCATATCGGTGGCGACTGACTTCCTGGCTTACCTGCCGACGTTCCGTCATGCGTGGCTGAAGCCCGGCGAAGAGCCCTGGCTGCCTTACGCGATGTTCGGCACGGCCGCGGCCCTGGTCCTGCTGGTCGGCGATTTCCGGGTCCTCGCCGGGGTGATCTACCCGGCGTACCTGTTCGCCGCGGACGCGGCCATGGTGGTCATGATCCTCGCCAGCCCGCACTGGCGGGATTCCCGGCCGCCGGCGGGCCGGCCGCCCGGATTCCAGCTGGAACCCCCGATGCGGCTATCGGTCGCGTCAGCGCAATGGCGGCCGGTGACAGGGCGGGACTGGCGGCAGCCCTGACGCGATCCCCATGTAGTTTTCATGATCAAAGTATTGCAATCCTCATTAGGTGAGAATATATCCTTATCCTCTTTGAACTGGGAAGACGAGACCCAGCAATGAGCGCGGCTTGATGACCTACTGATTTGGCAACAATTTTCTTTTCATGACCTTAGGGCATTGCCGAACCCTGGCCCGGGGGGCACCATGTATACAATCGCGTGTGACGTCGGTCACACCGGGAAGGCTGTCCCCCGGACG
>Ga0335069_10005490_pt1 | contig 18640 bp, 26 predicted proteins | sample Lox_Sample_11_FD_206714 | JGI IMG/M metagenome (GOLD analysis project Ga0335069, IMG submission 206714) | Soil microbial communities from Loxahatchee National Wildlife Refuge, Florida, United States - Lox_Sample_1.1 | ecosystem: Environmental > Terrestrial > Soil > Wetlands | place: USA... | reverse complement strand
AGGGTTCAAATCCCTCCGCCACCGCCAAAGCTACCGGCGAGAAGTCGCAGGTGAAAGCTGATCCATTCAGTCCTCCAGGACTCCACGACCGATGAGAATCTCGCGCACTTCCGAAAACCTCGATTGGCGTTCGTCGTACTCGTAGCCCTTAACGACGGCGACCCAGTCATCGCCCCGAGTGATCGCAAACTCGGCGGCCGCGGCGAGGGCGTCGTAGAACGCCATTGCGACATCCTCGGACCAAAGGACCCATATTCCGGCCTGGCTTTCGCACAGGGCGCCGATCGATGCGAAGAAGCTGTCAGTCGCACCACTCGCCCATTCCGGATTCAGAAAGTACAAAAGATACGGGAACTCCGCATACATGATTTTCAAGAAGGCAGCGATCGCCGGATTCAGGTACGGATAACTTTCCGGCACCTCTGCGAACTGAAGGACGACCGATCCGCGCCAGCCGCGGGCCAGTGCCGGATCGGCGCCAATTCGGGTCAGAACATCACGGACGCCGGTGATGTCTTGCTGGAGCCACTGACTGGCCGGGATTTCGAGCGGGTGAATGCTCATTTTGTGCCCCGTGGTGTGGCTGTCTGCATGTGGTTCCCAAAATCTGAATCCCCAAGGTGCCGCGAATACCCGGCATCCTCCCATGTGGCTCGCCGCCTTCGTCGGTAGTTCAACGAGATCGGGCGGTGGCAACGGTTCATGCCAGGGTGCCGGCGACCTTCCGCATCGTTTGAGCCTCGCTGTCCTGAAAGGCCCGTCCACCGGGGCGAAGCAGGTCGTGAAACCAGACTTTCGGGATCGTCGTGTACGGGTGGTCCCATGAGTCCCACGGGAAGTAGGTCTGGGTCTTTCCGGCGACCAAACCCCAATTGATGGCACCCACGTTGTGGCGTTTGGCGACGGGCAGGATCCCCTCGACGGTGCTGCCGCGGGTCCGGGCCATGTACTCCGTGCACAGGATCGGCCGGCCCAGCGGGGCAAGCTCGGTGATCCGCGACTCGAAGCCCGCGGGCTCAGCGTAGGAATGGAATGTGATCACGTCGGCGTTGGCCAGCTGAATGTCGCTGATTGCGCTGCGGCCCTGTGGCTGTCCCCAGTCACCGCGCCACACGCCACTCGTCAGCGGTTGGCTGGGATCAACCGCACGTGCCCACCGGAACACTTGGGGAAGCAGGTTTGCGACGAGTTGCTCCTTGTCGCTCCGCTCGGTGTTGCGATACTGGCGCGCCGGATTGTCCGGTTCGTTCCACAGGTCCCATCCCAAAACGCGGTCGTCGTTCCGGAATTGGGTCAAGACGGCGGTGACATAGTCGTGCATTACGCCGGCGTAGCGCGGGTCGCCAAGGCGTTCGGCGCCGGGGCTCTGCACCCAGCCGGAGTTGTGCACGCCAGGCCTGGGTGCGCGCTGCGGGCCCAATTTGGGTGCCGGATCCCAGCACGAGTCAAATAGGACGAACAGCGGCTTGATGCGATGGCCGGCCGCGATGCCGACAAACTGCGCAAGGCGTGTTTGGAAGCCGCGCTGGTCTTGCGCCCAGAGCTGGTCATGGAGGAACACCCGCGCCGTGTTGTGCCCGTAGAACCGGGCCCAGCCGAGCTCGGTGTCGATGCGCCGGGGGTCGAAGGTCTCGGGCTGGAACATCTCCAGCTGATTGATGGCATTCGACGTGATGTAGTTGGACCCCACCAGCCAGCCCTGAGCCTGATACCACCGGTTGGCACGGTCAGGAGACCACCGACCCGGTTCCTCGGCGAAGGCACGGGGTGCTCGCGCCAGCGCGGTGCCGGCTGCCAGCAGCAGTGGCAGCTTGAGGGCCGTTCGTCGATGCACGAAGTGACCATAAAATTTCCAGGCGATTTCCCTGGGATTTGCTCAGCGCGTCGCGACAGCTTGACGTGGGAATTGTTACCGGGTCGTCATCCGAGCCGACGATCGCGGGGCGAGGAAACATCACCCGTGACTAGCGCAGCTTGCGACCGTAGTTGTCTTTGACGTTACCGGTGAACATCATGATCGCGTCGACAACAGCCCAGACGATGCTGCCAAGCAGAACCGGGATGCCAAGAAAGCAGAACACGCTGAAGACAACCCCGAACATGCCCAGACACAGTTGCGCAATTGCGATTTGAGTCGAGTCGATATAGAAGCGGCCGATGCCGAACACACCGAGGAAGAGCTGCAGTAGACCCGCCGTCGAGGCGGACTTGTCCGATAGCGGCACGCCCGTGGCGGGATCGCGCCCGAAGGGCGCCTGAGGATCGACAGAGCCGGGGTGGCCGGCGTACGACGGATAACCCGGGTAAGGCGGCGGGGTTGGGTATCCCGGGTACGACGGCGGGTTCTGGGGACTCTGGGGTGACCCGTAGCCTTGCGGCTGCCATCCACCGAGTGGTTCCCAAGAGGGGTCTCCGGGTTGGTTCGGGGTCGACATTTTCTTGAGTTAACACCGCCGTGGTTGCGGCGTCCACACCGGCGATCCGCACCGCAAAGCCGGAAAACATGGTCGGCAAAGTTACTTCAAACTTCACCCCTAAGAGCGCAATACTGAATGAGTGCATGATCGCAACGTGCTAGGCGGTCCGCTGGAACCGTGCGGCACCGAACCGCTGACCGGTTACTACCGCGACGGCTGTTGTTCGGCCGGGCGTGAGGACCTCGGGCGGCATACGATCTGCGCGGTGATGACCGCCGAATTCCTGGAGCACCAGCGGTCCATCGGCAACGACTTGCTGACGCCGGTTCCCGAGTACCGATTCCCCGGACTGCTGCCCGGTGACCGCTGGTGTGTGACCGCACTGAACTGGCTTCGCGCCCACCACGACGGCTGTGCCGCGCCGGTGGTGCTGGCGTCGACGCACGAGCGCACGCTAGAGGTGGTCCCACTCGAGGCGCTTCAAGAACACAAAATCGACGTACCCGACGACCTCGCCAACTTGTAGGCTCAGGCCCTGAATCCATCCGTCGACGTTCGCGGATGTGTCATATTCATCCGGTGGGTTCTGCGGTCGGCGATATCGACTTCGACGACCTGACCGCGCCCAACCTGACCGAAGTCCAGCGTCAGATCCTGGAGTTCACCGAGGCCAAACACGTCGAGTTCGACATCGATCGGATGCGCGCGGAGGCTATCGCGAAGGCGGGCGTGGGTGTTGACCTCGACGACACCGATGGCTTTGCTGACCGCCTCGCTGCTCATGTGGCCGCGATCGAGGCCGACGAAGGTCTGCGTCAGCTCACTCGCGCGTCGTTACGCGGCGAATCGTTCGGCTGCTGCGCAACCGGTTATCGCTGACCGACCTCATCAAGCGCTATCCCGAAATCGAATCCATCCCGATCGAGAAACCGTTCATCGTCGTCGGTATGCCCCGATCCGGTACCACGCATCTGGTCAATCTCATTGCTGCGGACCCCCGTCGGCGCGCGCTGCCGTACTGGGAGAGCCAGGATCCCATCTCGGCATGCGGCCAAGGCCCGGACATCTTCGGCGTCGATCCTCGTTACACCCGAGCCAAATCCGAACATGACGCGCTAATGGTGAGCGCCCCTGTCGTGGCGGCCATGCACGACCGGTCTTCCGAGGCGATCGAGGAGGAAGTCGAACTGCTCGACCTCGACCTGGCCGCCTACGTTTTAGAATGGCATGCGCGCGTGCCGGATTGGCGCGATTATTACCTTGGCCTCGACCAAACCCGGCACTACGCCTACATGAGGAAAGTGCTGCAGGCGTTGACCTTTCTGCGTGGTCCGCGGACCTGGGTCCTCAAGAGCCCCCAGCACTGTGAGCAGCTCGGCCCGCTGATCGCCACCTTCCCGGACGCGACGGTGGCTTTCACCCATCGCGATCCCGTCGCGGTGATCCAATCGGCCATCACAATGATGGCCTACTCCGATCGACTACGGCGGACGAGCATCGACCCGGGCTGGCTGCTGGACTACTGGAGCGACCGCGTGCACCGCCTGCTGCATGCATGCATGCGTGCGTGACCGCGACCTCGTTCCGGCCGATCGTAGCATCGACGTCGGCTTCCACGAACTGAACGGCAACGAAATACCGGTGCTGGAAAAGCTTTACCGACGTGGCGGGGTGGAGGTGACACCCAAGGTACGCCAACGCTTCCAGCATTACCTGGATAGCAACCCGCGCGGCAAACACGGCCGCATCCGCTACCATCTGCAGCGGCACTTCGGCATCTCGGCCGACGAACTCCGCGGGCGTTTTGACTTCTACTTCGACAAATTCGACGTCCGTCCCGAGACCTAGCCGGAAGGAACACAGCAGTGAGTTTCGAGCCGGCCTATCGAAGCAGGCCGGGCGCCGACGGGATGCGTCCCGCGGCTGCGGAAAAGGCCGAGCAGATCGCCCCCGGCTTGTGGTGTTCACCGGGCCTGTCGAATTCCTACCTGCTCACCACGTCCGAGGGTCGGGTGATCATCAACACCGGTATGGGTTTCGAGGGCCCGGTACATCGCGCGAACTTCGACGCCGTCGACTCCTCGCCGGTGCGCTACATCATCTTCACGCAGGGCCATGTGGACCATGTCGGAGGACTGGACAGCGTCCGTGATCCCGAGACAACCGTTGTGGCGCAGGCAAACTGGACCATATGGCGCGATGACAACGAACGCCTCATCCCATACCGCGCCAGCCGCAGCGCCTTCGCCTTCAAAGACACCCTGGCCGACGGCATCCACGCCATCCAGCGGCGGCTCGGCACCACCCGCCTGCCCGGCCAGAGCGTCCCGGTGGTGGATCTCGACTTTGCGGACACCCTCACCTTGCAGCTCGGTGGTCGACGGATGGAGCTGATCTCCGTGCCCGGCGGAGAGACCACCGATTCCCTAGTCGTGTGGTTACCCGATGAACGAATCTGCCTGTGCGGGAACACCTTCAGCCCGCTATTCGGACACATTCCCAACCTCGTGACGATCCGCGGCGACCGCTACCGGGACGCCCTGGCGGCTATCGCGTCGGTGGAGCGGGTGCGCGATCTGCAACCCGAACTGCTGGTAACCGGTCACTTCGAGCCGATCGCGGGCCAACAGAGCATCGATGCCGAGCTGACACGCCTGCGCGATGCTATCCAGTACGTCCACGATCAGACCATCGCCGGGATGAATGCCGGCAAAGATGTCGAAACCTTGATGCGGGAGATCGCGCTGCCGGCGGAATACGAAGTGGGCCAGGGCTATGGGAAAGTAGCCTGGGATGTGCGGGCCATCTGGGAAAACTACTCGGGCTGGTTTCACCACCGGTCGACCACCGAGCTCTATCCGGTCGGATTCGATGCCGTCGCCGCCGACGTGGTCGACTTGGCCGGCGCCGATGCATTGGTGGATCGGGCGCGGAGTCACCTCGCGGCCGACCGGCCGCTGCAGGCGATTCATCTGGCCGAGCTTGTTCCCGCCGAACATGGCGGGGTTCGCGATGTGCTACGAGACGCGCATGAAAAACTTCTCGCCGCAAGTACGAACTTCTGGGAAAACGCCTGGCTCAAGCACCAGGTAGCGAGGTATTCATGACGGCGCGGGTCAGCTTCGACTTCACCGGAACTTCGGCGCTGATCACCGGGGGTACCAGCGGGATCGGGCACGCCACGGCGGTGCTCTTCCGAGATGCCGGAGCGCAAGTCGCTATCACCGGAACCAAACCCGCGGTAACTGACTACGAGACCGACCTCTCCGACATGGCCTACCACCAGCTACAGATCACCGAACCCGATTCGGTCGCCGCATTGGCGGAGCGCTTCGACCGTCTCGACGTCTTGGTCAACAACGCCGGCGCGAATTTTCCTGGCGGCCTTGACGAGTCGAAGCCCGAGGGCTTTGAAGCGTCGGTCGCGCTCAATCTCAGCGGACCGTATCGCTTGACGGTCGGGCTCTACCGCGCGTTGAAGGCATCAACGGCGGCGGGAGGCGCCAGCGTGGTGAACCTGGCATCGATGTCCGCGCTGCGAGCCGTGCCGCTGGTTCCCGGTTCCGGCGCCGCGAAGGCCGGCATCGTCGACATCACAAGGAATCTCGCCGTCAAATGGGCTGGCAGGGGAATCCGGGTGAATGCGGTCGCACCCGGCACGATCGACACACCGATGACCGCGCCCATGCACGGCGCGACCGAACTGGTGGAATCCGAATTGGCCCATATTCCGTTGCGGCGTTTCGGATCCGTCGGGGAGATTGCACCGACCATTGCGTTCCTCTGCACCGAGCAAAGCGGTTACACCAGTGGGGCAGTCTTCGTCGTCGACGGCGCATCGGACTGCATCTAAAATCGCGAGGAAAGAAAATGGCATTCGCGCTACGACCCGAAGATTTCTACCACACCGGGATCGTGGTGCCCGACCTCGACGCGGCGATGGCTCGCCTGAGTGCGGTGGCCGGCTACCGTTGGATCAACCCGATGAGTTATACCCTGCCGTTTCGTACCGCGACCGGCGTCCGCGAACTGACCTCGACGATCGTTTACTCCATGCAGAGTCCGCATCTCGAACTTGTGCAGGAGGTTCCCGGCAGCCCGTGGACGGCCGCGCCCGGTAACGCCGTCCACCATCTCGGCTACTTCAGCGACAGCATGGCCGACAGTGCCCGCGAGCTGGACGGCAACGGCTTCACGCTCGAAATGACCGCGGACGTCCCCGGTTCAGAACTTGGGCTGTTCGCTTACTTCACAGACGCTTTCGGCACTCGTGTCGAGATCGTCGACCGCGCGCTGTTCCCCGACTTCCCCGCATTCCTGCAGTCGATGTCGGGACCACGGAAGGCTTGACGTGTTAATTACGGTGCTGCGTTTCAACTTTGATTGCCCGCAGGGTGATCCACGCACGCAAAGCCGACTTTTGTCTGCCGCACTCGAGCTGGCGCAGTGGGGCGAATCGCACGGCATCACGTCCATCAGTGTCGATGAGCATCACGCGACCGGGCACGGATGGAGTTGCAATCCGATCATGGCCGCGGCGATGTTCCTAGCCCGAACCTCAAGGCTGATTGCGAGCGTGGATTGCGCCCTGGGCCCGTTGTGGAACCCGGTCCGACTCGCCGAAGACATCGCACTTGTCGACAACATGAGCCGCAGCCGGCTACACACCACGGTCGGTCTGGGCTACCGAACCGTCGAATACGACATTATCGGAGCCGATTTCAGCCAGCGCGGCGCGCTGATGGACAACCTGCTGGAGCGGATGCTGTCGGTCTGGTCCGGTGCAGGTCCGGACGAGGCAATCTGCGCCGGAACCTGGACTCGGCCGCATCCACCACTGTATGTGGGCGGCGGCGCACGGGCCACAGCGCGACGGGCGGTGCGGTTCAGGCTGCCGCTCAGCCTGGCCGACCACCTGCCCGATCTCGCCGCTTACTATCGGCAGCTGTGTGCTGAGGCGGGCATGACGCCGGTCATTGTCATGCCGGGCCCGATCAACCGCGGAATGATCTTCTTGCACGAGGATCCAGAGCAGGCATGGGCGGAACTCGGTGACTACATCCTTTGGGAGGCGGTCACTTACGGTGGATGGTCAGCCGATCAACGTTCCTTCATGCATTTACCGGGAGTTCAAACTTTGGATGAGGTCAGGACATCGGGGCGATACCGCTTCCTAACCCCCGACCAGTTGATCGCAGAGGTGCGCGGCTCCGACGACTACGGGCCGCTAATGATGCACCCGCTGGTCGGCGGCGTGCCGGTCGACGAAGCATGGAAGTCGGTGCAATTGCTCACCGACAAAGTGCTGCCCGCGCTCGCATAACTTGCGTCGAACCTCTGATTGCGCCCCCGGATAACGGGTATGCGGCTTTCGGTCGGGACTTTGACCCACTCAGACCTACATACATTGGGGGACTAATGAGATCTCAAGCTAAGAGGCACTAAGGTGCAATGCATGCCAAGGGTGGCGATCCTCGACGACTACGCCGGTGCAGCGCTGCAGCTCGCCGACTGGTCACCAGTGCAGACGCGTTCCCAGGTAACCGTTTTCACCCGGCACCTCTCCGAGGGGGAGGCCGTTGCGGCCCTGCGGCCATTCGATGTGGTGTGCACCCTGCGCGAGCGGATGGCACTGCCGCGGACGCTGATCGAGCGGCTGCCGAACCTGAAGCTGATCACCATCGTCGGCAGAAGCCTGCCAAACTTGGACATGGCCGCGACCAGCGAGCACGGGATCTTGGTGGCACACACCAACTTTTCCCATCCCCAATTCCGTTCGGTCCACGACGCGACCCCAGAACTCGCGTGGGGGCTAATGATCGCCACGGTACGCAATCTGGCCGAGGAGCACCGCAGGATGCGGAACGGCGCCTGGCAGAGCACCACCGGTGTGACACTTTCCGGCAAGACGCTCGGGCTGCTGGGTCTGGGCAGGGTCGGTAAGCGCATGGCCGAATACGCGAAAGTCTTTGGGATGGATGTCATTGCGTGGAGCCAAAACCTCGCCGCCGACGCCGCTGCGGCGGTCGGCGCTCGTCGGGTGGACAAGGCAGCGCTCTTTGCAGAGTCTGACGTGATTTCGATCCACGTGGTGCTGTCCGAGCGCACGCGCGGGCTGGTCGGCGAACCCGAGCTGGCCCTGATGAAGCCACGTGCATTCTTGATCAACACGTCACGGGGCCCGATCGTCGACGAGGCCGCTTTGATCGCCTCGCTCAAAGCCCGGCGGATCGCCGGAGCGGGGCTCGACGTTTTTGACGTCGAGCCGCTGCCACCCGATCATCCACTGAGACTGCTGCGGAATGTCACGTTGTCTCCCCATCTGGGGTATGTCACCCGAGAGATGCTGGGCGCTTTCTACTCCGACACCGTCGAAGCGGTGGTGGCTTGGCTGGACGGGGCGCCGATCCGGATCGCGAACCCAGAGGCTTTGCAGCCGCGGGCTTGATCAAGCGCGGTTGGAGTTCCAGTGCGTGCTCTTGACCGCCGTGAGGGCCTCGGTGACGTAGCGATCCAGCGGCCATCGATTGCCGGACCGTCGCACCCACTGCTGAAAGCCGAAATCGGCTGCGGCAAAGGCAAGCTGGACCAGCAGCCCGGCACGGATATCTACGTCGGGATCGACGCCCATGCGCTCGGCGATCAGCTTTGTCGCGCGCTCCTTGTCGGCGGGGGTGTGAACCGTCACCTTGTCGAGCAGGTCGGGGACCACCAGTAGGGCTGCCCGCCACTCTTCGGTGTCGGCCTGCGCGAACGAGCGGGTTCGGGTGATGATGGCGTTGATCAGTGCGACGTCGGGTGATTCGCTGGCTGGCTGTTGTTCGAGCAGGTTGACGATTGCAGCGCCGCCATGGCGAACGGGCGCAAGCAGCAGCTCCTCCTTCGCCGGCACGTGCCGGAAGAAGGTTCGTGGCGAGACGCCTGCGGCGGTGGCTATTTGCTCCGTCGTCACGGTGTCGTATCCACGTTCGATGAACAATCGGAATGCGGCCCGCCTGATGTCGGCCCTTACCTGTGCGCGCTGTCGATCCCGCAGTGTTTCTCCCGTCACCGGAAACAGCCGATTCCACCGTCGATGTGAATGGTCTGCCCGGTGATGAACGTCGCGTCACTGCCGAGCAGGAAGGTCACCAGCGCTCCCACGTCGGCGCGGACATCGCCGATGCGCTTCATCGGAACGCGTCGCACTGCCTTGGCGTAATCGTCCGGCGTGAACTGTTTCCACAGTTTGACACCGTCGGACTCGGCGAACGGGCAGATGACATTGACGCGGATGTTGTCGCGTCCCCATTCCAAAGCGGCGACCTTCGACAGTCCACGGATGGCTTCCTTTGCCGCGGCGTAACCGCCCCACTTGGGTTCACCACCGGTTCCCGTCCCGGAGCCGAGATTCACGATTGACCCGCCGCCGGCCGCGGCCATCAGGGGATGCACGGCCTGCATGAGCAGGAAGCTGGCCCTTGGGCCCACCTCATAACCGAGCGCCAGGTCGGCGGTGGTGATCTCGACTAATGCCTTGGGTTCGTTGGTGGCGATGGCATTGTTGACCAGTCCGTGGACCGTGCCGAACGAGTCGGCCGCGAGCGCCACGATCCGCCGGGTCTGGGTCGCGTAGATCGGCGACCAGCCTGCAGACTCGCGCCCCGGCGTCGAATTCAGCCGTGAGCTCGGCGGTCGTGGTGGCCAGCAGGACGTCCTGGATATCGACCAGCAACACCGTCGTCACGGTGTTCGGGACGCCAGCTTGGGCGCCGGCCGGCCCGCGAACAAGGGCATGTCCAGGTACGTCTTGATACCGGGCGCGGCGGCGCACACATCGGGGATGGCATTGACGCAGTGGCTGGCGGTAGCCACGACGCCGGGATTCTTCACCAGCCCTTCGGCGATCGTCTCGGGCTGCAGGCCCTTGAAGGTGAGGCTCACGGTGGGGTCGCCGGTGATGTCGACCTCGAAGCGTTCGCCGCGTCCGCCGAAATTCCAGGCCGGGTCCAGGTTTTCCTCGCCCATCAGCCAGTTGACCGCCGCCGTGATGACCGGCTCGCCGTCGACCAGGGCCTGCCAGCGGAAGCGGCGCGCGGCCACCGTTCCCGTCGTTATCGGGAACGGGGCGTAGTCGATGTCGGAGGTTGCCACGGCGACGTCTTGAATGGTCCTGATGTTGGGGTCAATGCGAAACCCCATGTGCTGTGCGACCATTCGCACCGATTGCTTGAATCCCGCGTCGAGCAGACTGGCCATCGGCCCTTGCATCGCTTCCTCGGGGGTGCCGCCGAAGCCCATGATGTAACGCACCACGTCCGGGGCGTTGTACGTGCGGATGTCGGAGAACTCTTCGGCGCGGACATGGGTGACCGCGGAGGAAAGCGAGGACAGCATCAGCGGGAATCGCTCCGTGATGCCCCCGGGGTGGATTCCCGAACCGTGCAGGGTGACGCCGCTTTCCACCGCGGCATCGGCGACCGCCTGGTGCCGCGGGTTGTCCGGATCGGGATATACCCAGCCCACCGGGGTGACCACGTTCTTGCCGGACCGCAGGATTGCAATGACCTCGTCGTCGTTGGGCACCAGGGGGCTGTACACCACGCAGTCGGCATCCAAGGCGAGCACCTCGTCGACGTTCGTGGTGGCGGTGACGCCCAGCGGATCGATGTCAAGGATCTCACCGACGTCGCGGCCGTCCTTGTCAGCGCTGTGCACCCAGCATCCGGCCAACTCGAGCTGCGGATGATTCAGCACGCATTCGATCGCAGCGCGCCCGACGCCGCCCGTTGCCCACTGGATAACACGGAGCTTGGTCGGACTCATCGGTGACCTCCGAACTGCATGTCTATACACGTCAACGACCGGAATGGCAGAGTATGACCCTCTGGCAGTGACTGTCAATAGAACTTGGCGCTGAAAGGCCGGTTGGATGAACGTCCTCGATGGCAAGGTCGCGATCGTCACCGGTACCAGCCGCGGGGTTGGCGTCGGGATCGCTCATGAGCTGCTACGTGCGGGCGCCACGGTCGTCGGCTGCTCACGGTCACCCCTGGATGCCATCCCGGGCGTCGGCGCAGAGGCCGGCTGGGTGGGGCGTGCATTCCAAAAGTCTGTGATCAAGGCGATTACCGTGCGATCGACTCCTTCGTCGGCGACGTGGTAGCCGACCACGGCCGCATCGACATCCTGGTCAACAACGCCGGCGGTACCGTTCCGGCGCCCCACGCGGAGAGCATTCCCGAACTGGTCCAACGCATCCAGGGCGCACCACCCGGCGACGATGAGTATGAGCGCACTGCACTGTTTCACGCGTACGCGGTGCAGATGAACCTAATCAGTCCGCTCTGGTTCGCCATCCGCGTCTACCGACAGATGCGCACCCAAGACAGCATCGGCTGCATCATCAACATCTCCAGCGGAGCCGGACACCCGGCGGGATCACCCACGTTGGTCTCCTATGGTGCCGCGAAGAGCGGTCTGAACCATTTGACCCGCTCGCTGGCCGAGGAGTGGGGACCCAAGGTGCGGGTCAACTGCATCGCACTGGGGCCGACGATGACGGAAAACTTCCGCTCTTTCGTGCTGCCCAAGGACGATCCCACCGGGGAGAAGTACTTCGCCGCCGTGCCGTTGCGCCGTGCCGGCGAGCCCGCCGAGGTGGGCAGGGTCTGCGTGTTCCTCGCCGGCGGCGACGCCGACTTCGTCAACGGCACCACCATCGAGCACGACGGTGGCATGCTGCCCGGCGTCCTCTACGAAGCGGGCCTGAAGACCATCACCGATCTGCTGTAATCCAGGGGACCGTCTCTCGTTGTTGCGCCCGGAGGCCACAACATGGCGAACCTGTTTGACGTCACCCCGCGCGCCGCCGGCCATGTGCGCGAGCAGTGGGCGGCGTTGAGCGCGCCGGCGCCCGCGGCTGAGGTGTTCGCGCCCGCCCAGACCGAGAATCTGATTGCGCCGGTACGCGCATGGCTGCGGCATGCCATTGCAGAAGGAACGCCACTGGCAACGACCGCATGTCTTCGCATGTACGGCCACATTCGGATCGGCACCTGGCGGCCGTTCACGGCCACACAACTGTTGGCACCCGGCGTCGGGTTTATCTGGGCGGCCACCGCGAAGATGGCGGGCCTGCCGGTGGTCGGTTACGACAGGTACGTCGACGGCACCGGTGAAATGCGTTGGCGGATAGGAGGTTTGATTCCGGTGATGTCCGCGCGGGGCGCCGATGTCAGCGCCAGCGCAGCCGGCCGCCTGGCCATCGAATCAGTGTTTGTCCCTACCGCGTTCCGGCGGGCTCAGTGGAGCAGCGACGACGGTGCGATTCATGCCACATGGTCCATCGACGAGCACCGCGAAACCGTCGAACTCGATATCGGTGAGGACGGCCGGCTGCGCGGCGCCGTCATGGCGCGCTGGGGCAACCCCGACGGCCTCCCCTATGCCCGTTACCCTTTCGGGGTCACATTCGAGTCGGAAGGACGGTTCGCGGGCATCACCATCCCGACCAGAGTCCGGGCCGGCTGGTGGTGGCGAACCGACCAGCAGGAACGCGGCGAGTTCTTCCGGGCCACGGTCACCGCTGCGGCGTTTCGCTGACTTGTCCCGAATAGTCAAAAAAGTGTCCTCTGCGGTCAAGACCTGAGCACCTGATCCGGCGCACAGTGAGTTCAGCGGTAAGCCACCGCCTCCGCACCACAGAGTCAAGGAACAGCCATGAACTCCAGCAGCATCGAGCACGTCGACGTGTTGATCATCGGTGCCGGTATCTCGGGCATCGGCGCGGCCTACTACTTGCAGACAACGCAGCCCGGCAAGTCATTCGCGATTCTGGAGGCCCGCGACGAGATCGGCGGGACATGGGATCTTTTCCGTTACCCGGGCATTCGCTCCGACTCGGATCTGCATACGTTCAGCTACGAATTCAAAGCATGGGAAGACCAGAAGGCGATCGCCAGCGCGGACGCCATCATGGCCTACCTTCGCGAGACCGTGGCCGAGAACGCCATCGAAAAGAAGGTCCGCTTCCGTCACAAGGTGATCAGCGCGGCCTGGTCCACCGAAGACGCGCGGTGGTTGGTCGGCATCGAGCGCCTCGACACCGGCGAGCACGTCACCATGACCTGCGGGTGGTTCTTCTGTGCCAGCGGCTACTACCGCTATGACGAAGGTTTCACTCCCGAATTCCCCGGGCGGGAACGGTTTACCGGTCAAATCGTGCACCCACAGCACTGGCCGGAAGACTTGGACTACCGCGGAAAGCGAGTGGTGATCATCGGCAGCGGCGCGACCGCGGTCACCCTGGTGCCGGCCATGGCCGAGACCGCCGGGCATGTGACCATGCTGCAGCGCTCGCCGACCTACATCGTGCCGGTGCCCTCCGAGGACCGGCTGGCCAACACCCTGCCCAAGCTGATCGGCCGCGATCGGGCCTTCGCCGTCACCCGGCGCAAGAACATCGCCAAGCAGCGGCTTGTCTGGCGTTTCTGCCAGCAATATCCCCGCGCCGCCCGGCGACTGATCCGTCACCTCAACGCCAAGCAGTTACCCAAGGGATATCCGGTCGACGAGCACTTCAAGCCGGCATACAACCCCTGGGACCAGCGGCTGTGCGCGGTGCCGGACTCGGACATGTTCAAGGCCATCCGCGACGGCCGGGCCTCGGTGGTCACCGACCGGATCGATACCTTCACCGAGCGGGGAATCCGGTTGCAATCCGGGCGCGAATTGGAGGCCGACATCATCGTCACCGCCACCGGCCTGAGTTTGCTTGCCTTCGGCGGCATCAGCCTATCGGTGGACGGCGTCCCCGTCGACGTGTCGAAGAAGGTGGCGTTCAAGGGTTTCCTGCTCAGCGACGTCCCCAACTTCGTCTACATGTTCGGCTACACGAACTCGTCGTGGACCCTGAAGGTGGGGCTGGTGTGTGAACACTTCTGCCGGCTGTTGGCGCACATGGACGCGCACGGGTACAGCGTCTGCTACCCGCAGCTGCCCGGACCGATGCGGACCCGGCCACTGCTGGAAGTCACCGCCGGCTACGTCATGCGATCGGTCGACCAGTTCCCCCAGCAGGGCACCGAAGGGCCTTGGCGGACCTGCATGGAATACCGCGCCGACTATAAGACGCTGCGTGAGGGCCCGGTCGATGACGACCAGCTGGTCTTCGCGACCTCGTCGCCGGCCGACGCACGCGAGGCGGCATTAACCGGGTAACCGCCGTCAGCTCCGCGCCATTGCCGGTGTGCGGCTCTGGCTGCGGTAAGAGGCCGGGCCCGTGCCGAACCAGCGCTTGCACGACCGGGTTAGCACGCTCTGCTCGGCGTAGCCGAGCTCACGGGCCAGGTGTGACAGACTGATTCCGGTGGACCGCAGGTACCGATCGGCGGCGTCGCGGCGGACCTGATCGACCAGGGTGGCGAACGTGGTGTGCTCGTCCGCGAGCCTGCGCTGCAACGTCTTTGGGTGCAGATTGAACTGATCGGCGACCGCTTCCAGCGTCGCCGCCCCGGCCGGCAACAGTTGCCGAACGATGGTGCGTACCGATTCGACTATCCCGGCATCTCTAGGGGTGATGCCTTTCAAGTAGTCGACGACGGCGCGGTGCGCGACGTCATCACGGTTCAAGGGCCGGTCCAGTTCGGCGGTGCGCACGACGAAACCAGCTGCGCGTTCGGCGAAGTGCGGGGTGCAGCCGAAGTACCGCACGTAGTCGGCTGGGGGTGTGAGCGGATCGTGGGGTATGTGGACGGCGATGGGGGCGTAATCGGAGCCCATGAAGAAGCGGAGCACCCGCAGTGAGACACCGAGTGACAGTTCCGTGATTTGCGGATGTGGCGGTGCGTTGTCGATGAGGAAGTCGATCGTCAGAAACGACCGCTGCGGGTCAGCAAGCGGCGTGAGGTCGATCGCGAGCACTGGGCTGTAGGCCGCCATGTAGGTGCTGAAGATACGCAGGGCGTCGGCGACGGTTGCGGCGGTGCGGGCCGCCACGCCGACCGGCCCGAGGATCTCGATGCCCTGCCGCTGCGCCAGCCGTCGGCCGAAGTCCGGTGTGTTCGTCGTGCGGGCGGCGGATTCGATGGCCTGCATCACCGCGCGGTAAGGGATGAACGCGTCGTAATTGCCGGCGTCCCGGTCCCGGATGCCCGCCGCGCGCAGCAGACCGGACGGGTCTCCGCCCAAATCGGCGACCAGTGCCGGATAGTTCGACAGCGCCGTCCCGCGCACCACGGACATGTCGTTGACCATTAGCGGACGACCACGCCGTGTCAAGGGCCGGACGTCCCAACAATGTCCCCAGTTGTCAAAAGGCTGTCTTCGATTATCAAGACGCGCGCCGGGGCGGCGGGGCATTGTGGACTTGGCGAGCGATAGGAATGGACGCCTAGGTAAAGGAGATGCAAGCATGACCCAGTTCCAGACCCGACAGGTGGTGGTCGACGGTGTGCGCTCGCCGGTGCTGATCGGCGGGGCGAACGCCGGCGGCGACGCCATCGGTGAGGCTGTGGTTTTCGTGCACGGCAACCCGGGCTTGCCGATGCAGTGGGCACACCGGATCGTCGAGCACCTGCCACCCATCTAGACCAAGCGTGCCGTACTGCGGCTCTACCGCTCCACCAGACCCGAAGACATGGACGCCCTTGTCAAACGCTACGCAACCGGGACGCTGACACGCTGGTGGTATTCGGCGCCGCTGACGTTTACATCCCTGTCGATCAGGCCAGCGGTCAGCACCACGTGTTCCCGCGCGCCCGCGTCGAAGTTCTGCCCGGCGTCGGCCACCGGGCTTGGCTCGAGCGACTCGACCAGATAGCCGGCCTCGTGGTCCCGTTCTTGCGTGAGCGGGTAACAAAGACCGTCCAAAACACCAATTAGAGCAAGGAGATTCAGATGAGCATTTCTTTGGAACCCACCGCCGAACAGTTCGCGGCCCTGGCTGACCGGCCGGCCGACGCGCCAGTGCTGATGGTCAACCTCATGAAGTTCAAGACTCCCCCGGCGGTGTGGAGTCCTACCGGCGCTACGGGGTTGAGGTAGCGCCGCACCTGGAGCGCGCCGGTGCCAACGTCCGGTACGCAGGGAGGCGCCGACGTTTGTGATCGGCGACAGCGAAAGGCCTTGGTGGGACGTCATTCTCATCGTCGAGTACCCTTCGCCTCAGGCGTTCATCGACATGGTGACCGACCCCGCGTACGCCGAGGCCCACGAGCATCGCGCTGCCGCGCTGGAGCGGGGCGATCTCATCGCGACCTCGACGTGGTCGCTCACGGTGTGATCAGAGTTTGTAGCCGATGGTGCGCAACAAATCGTGCCGTTCGGCCACGTCGCGATCGGTCTCCACTCCGACCGGCGTCTGTCCGTCGATGACGCCCACGATGCCACGACCACGCGGAGTCACCGCTACGACTACATCGACCGGATTGGCTGTGGCGCAATAGATTCCGCAGACCTCGGGGACCGCCTTCACCGGGTTGAGAACGTTGACCGGAAAGCCCTCACGCAGGAAAATCACGAAACTATGCCCGGCTGCGATGGCCAGCGCGGCGCGGGTGGCAAGTTCCACCAACTCGCTGTCGTTGCCCGTGCGGCGAACCAGTCGTGGCCCGGAAGCCTCACAAAAAGCCAGCCCGAACCGTAGTGACGAGTTCACCCCGACCAGGGCCTCGTGCAGGTCTTCGACCGTCTTGATGAAGTGTGCCTGGCCGATGACTACGTTGACATCTTCCGGCTTGTCAACGGACACCACATCCCAGGACGGCCGCGTCATGTGATCAGCCCAGGACGGGGAAGCGGCGCTGGCGCCCCAGTCGGTCAAGGGCGCTCTGCATGACCGAGCGCACGTAGGCGTCAACCTCATCGACGTCGGCGTCCTCGCCGAACCGGGCGGCGACGTCGATCGGCTCGAGGACCTGATAGACGATTTTGGCCGGCAACGGCACGTTGGCCGGGAAGAACACCGTCACGCCGAAGGGGAAGCCGACCGTCACAGGCAGGATCTCTATCCGGAATCGCTTGAGCCCTAATCGCTTTGCCAGCCAATTACCGCGGGTGACGAAAAGCTGGGTTTCCTGACCACCGATCGACACCGCGGGCACGATCGGCACGCCGGCCCGCATGGCGGCCCTGACGTAACCGGTGCGGCCACCGAAGTCGATGACGTTCTGACCGAACGTCGACCGAAATGCGTCGTAGTCTCCACCCGGAAAAGCGAGCACCAGGGCTCCCGAGCGCAACGCTTCCTCGGCGTTTTCCTGGCTGGCGTGGATAACGCCTAGGCGGCCCAGCGCTGCGCGAAATGGTGTGAAGAACACGCCATAGTGGGCGAGGGTGTAGAGCGGGCGGTCGTAGCCGAACTTGCCGTACAGGGCCGGGGCCAGGACGTTCCAATCGGGCGTCAGCACGCCACCGGAATGATTGGACACCAGCAAGGCCCCGCCGGTTGACGGGAAGGTTTCCAAGCCCCGCACCTCTGGCCGAAACCATCGGCTGATCACCGGTGTGACCGCTTTGATCAACAGCTCGGTGAATGTGGGATCCCACTTGGCCGACTCCGGGTGGGCGATTTCGTTGCCAGTCAACTCTTCCCCTGCGTCGTAGTCGAGTGCTCTCATGCTCCCGCAGCAACGGACGTCCCGGCAGAGCAGCAATTCCCCGTATGTGGGGACTAAAGACCTCGGTGACTCCGAAAGTTGAGCGAGGCCGCGGCATCGGTCCGATGAGGACTTATGGCGGCCACGGCGGGCCAAAAGACCCGTCTCAAAAGACCCGCTTCATCGATAACGTCAATCGGGCGATGAGATTCCACCTCGCGATCCAGGAGATAGCGATGACCGGCTTGCTCAGTCTCATCGAGGAACGACACTCGGAGCGGGTCCCGTTTGATCGCAGCCGCGTGATCGCCAAGGAAGACCTCTTGCAAATACGGCAGGCCGCGAGGTGGAGTCCTACCGCTGATAACATGCAGAACTTCGAGTTCATCGTCGTGGATGACGAGAAGTTGCTGGACGAGATCGGCGCGATACAGGTTCGGCTGTCCCAAGGGTTTCTGCGCGAGCACTGCCAACTTCTCTCGTTTTCCGAAGAAAAGTTGCGCCACAAGCAGATAGGTCTGCTGGCCGATATGCTCCCGCCGTGGATGCGAGACCTGGCTCAAATGGACCAATCAAGCGGGCCGATCCGCCTGGATCACGTGATGCCGGACTGCCCAGTCCTGTTGATCGTGTTCTACGACGCCA
>Ga0335069_10005489_pt1 | contig 18642 bp, 14 predicted proteins | sample Lox_Sample_11_FD_206714 | JGI IMG/M metagenome (GOLD analysis project Ga0335069, IMG submission 206714) | Soil microbial communities from Loxahatchee National Wildlife Refuge, Florida, United States - Lox_Sample_1.1 | ecosystem: Environmental > Terrestrial > Soil > Wetlands | place: USA... | reverse complement strand
GGATGACTCCGCAGCGCGGTGGCGATGGCATCGAGCCGGCCCTGGTGTCCCACCTCGTACTGGGGGATCGCCTGGGGCCAGCGCACGATGCGCACCAGGTCCGGCGGCCGCGCGATGTCGAGGATTCCCGCGAGCTCCTCGCGCACCAGCGCTGTCAGCTCGGCGTCCGGCAGCGCCGCCCACTCGGCCCCGTGCGCCCCGCCGACGAGCGTGGTGAGCAGCGTTCCGCCCCCCGGTGCGCGGAAGGGGTACGCCGAGGAGACGAAGATGATGCCCAGCACCCGCCGCCGCTCGCGCGCAGGCACGAGCACCCCGAAGCCTTGCGGGTCGGGAGCGAGCGCCGGGCGCCAGCCGAGGTGCACCACCGAGATGGGCACCGTGCGGATCGCCTCGAGCGCGGTGGCGATGCTCGGGTCCACTGGCCGCAGGAGCTCGGCGGAGACCCGGGGTGGGACGGCGAGGATGACCCGCTCGAACCGCTCGGTCCCACCGTCCCAGCGGACCTGCCAGCCGCCGGCCGAAGGCTCGAGCGCGCGGACCGGCACTCTGAGCCGGATCGCCTCGCCCAGCGCGGCACCGAGCGCCCGGGGAAGCGTCTCCAGCCCACCCTCGAACGAGGCCAGGCGCGGGGGCGCGGCGCGCATTCCATCGCGGCGCATCGCCCCCGCCGCGAGCAGCAGGCTCCGGTGGCTCTTCTCCATCTCGTGCAGCCGGGGAAACGCCGCCCGCACGCTCAGCCGCTCCAAGTCCCCTCCAAAGATGCCGGTCTGCACCGCGTCCAGCAGCGTCTCGGTGACGTGACGACCGAGGTGCCTGCGCCCGAAGCGGGCCAGGCTCTCGTCCACCCCGGCAGGTCCGCGTCGGCTGAGCGGCTCGAGCAGGAGCCTCAGCTTCGCCCACCAGGGGACGATGTCCGAGGCGAGGAACTGGGCCGGCTTCGCCGGCAGGTACCGCACCTTGCCCCGGACGAAGAGCGCGCGCCGGTCGGCCGCGGCCGAGGCGGAACGGAGCTGCTCGGCAATGCCCAGACGTTCTGCGACCCGCGCCACCGCCCGGTCACGGTCCAGGAGCCCGTTCGGGCCGGCCTCGAGCACGAAGCCCTCGTCCAGCCACGAGCGGATCTGCCCGCCCACGCGCTCCGACGACTCGAGCACCGTCACCGGGGTGCCGCTTCCGCGCAGTGCCCAGGCGAGCGTGAGCCCGGAGATGCCAGCTCCGACCACGGCGGTGCGCAGGTGCGGCACGGACGCTCCTCCAGTCGTACCGGGGCGCGGTTTGCCTCGCGACCCGGGTTGCCGGTGCTTATGTCACGGCCATGCGCGTCGTGGTCACGGGTGCAAACCGGGGAATCGGGCTCGAGTTCGTCAAGCAGCTGACAGCGCGAGGCGAGGAGGTCGAGGCGACCGCCCGCGACCCCGGGGACGCCGCGGAGCTGCGCGCCCTCGTCCAGCCCGGCGTCCGGCTGCGGGTCCACCCCCTCGACGTGGCGGACGACGCGAGCGTCGCCGGGTTCGCCACCGGGCTGCCGCCGGGCCCGGTGGACGTGCTGATCAACAACGCCGGGGTCTCGGGGGTGAAGGGTGGGGAGCCCATCGATCCGCCCGACATCCTCCGGGTCTTCGACGTGAACGCGGTGGGCTCGCTCCGGGTGGTGCGCGCGCTCCTGCCGCGGCTGCGCACCGGCAAGGCGAAGAAGATCGTGAATCTCACCAGCCAGCTGGGCAGCATCGCCGAGGCCTCGGGTGGACGGTACGCGTACCGGATGAGCAAGGCCGCGCTGAACATGGCCACCCGGCTCCTGGCCGAGGATCTGCGCGGCGAAGGGTTCCGCACCGTGGCGCTGCACCCGGGCTGGGTGCAGACCCGCATGGGCGGAGGCGCCGCGCCGGTGCCACCCGAGCAGTCCGTCCGGGGGATGCTCCGCCTCATCGACGGCCTCACCGGCGAGCAGAGCGGGCGCACGTTCGACTTCCAGGGCCGCGAGATTCCCTGGTGACGGCTCGGCCGCGCGTCCAGGCTCAGGGGTAGAGGCGCTCCTCGGTCCAGGCCGCGTCGGGCGAGGCGCGGCGGAACACGTGGCGGTCGTGCAGCCGGAACTGGCCGGCCTTCCAGAACTCGATGCGGTCCGGCGCGAGCCGGAACCCGGACCAGTGCGGCGGTCGGGGAACCTCGCGCCCGGCGTAGCGCGCCTCGACCTCCTTCACCGCCGCCTCGAGGGCTGCGCGGCTCGGGAGCGGCTCGCTCTGCCGCGAGGCCCAGGCGCCGATCTGGCTACCGCGCGGGCGGGTGGCGAAGTACGCATCCGCCTCCTGATCCGGGACCTGCGTCGTCCGCCCCTCGATGCGCACCTGCTTCTCCAGAGGCTTCCAGTGGAAGCTGAGGGCGGCCCAGGGATTCGCCCGCAGATCGCGGAACTTCCGCGACTCGAGGTTGCCGTAGAACACGAAGCCCTCGCGGTCGAAGCCCTTGAGGAGCACCACCCGCGAGCTGGGTCGCCCGTCTGGCCCCACGGTGGAGAGCATCATCGCGTTGGGGTCGACCGGGACTGCGGCCTCGGCCTCACGGAACCACTCCGCGAACTGCTCGAACGGATCCGTCATGAGGCCCTCCATAGCAGAGGCGAGCCGCACTCGGGCGTTGACGCCCGGCCAGCAGTGGGCATGGTGGGCCGATGAAGATTCTCTACGTGGCCTCCGAGGTCGCGCCCTACAGCAAATCGGGCGGCCTGGGCGACGTGGCGCACGCGCTCCCGCGGGCGCTCGCGGCGCGGGGTCACGAGGTCCGGGTGGTGACGCCGCTGTACGCGTCGGCCCGGGTGACGAACGTCGAGGACTCCGGGCGCTCCATCCAGCTGCGCTTCCCCTTCGGCGAGCAGCATGCCGCCATCCGGGTGGCGCGTGCGGTGCCCCGGCACGAGGTCTGGTTCCTGGATCACCCGGGATTCTTCGCCCGTCCGGGTCTCTACGGTGACTCGAGCGGGGACTACGCGGACAACCACCGTCGCTTCGCCTTCCTCGCGGTGGGCGCGCTCACTGCGGCGCAGGCGATGCAGTTCACTCCGGACCTGGTGCACCTGAACGACTGGCAGACGGGGCTCGCCGCGCTGGCACTGGCGCGCGGGTTCCGCGGCACCTCGGTCGGAGAAGCCAGCAGCCTGTTCACCATCCACAACCTCGCCTACCAGGGGGTCTTCCCCAAGGAGGCGATGGCCGACCTGGGCCTGCCCTGGGACGTGTTCACGCCCGAGGGCATCGAGTTCTACGACCAGGTGAACCTCATGAAGGCGGGCCTGGCCTTCGCCGACGCGCTGAGCACGGTCAGCCCCACCTACGCCAAGGAGATCCAGACCGAGGGCTATGGCTGCATGCTCGAGGGGATGCTCCGGGCACGCGCCCACCAGCTGCACGGCATCCTCAACGGCATCGACGTGCACGAGTGGGACCCGCGAGCCGACCCGTACCTCCCCGCGCCGTACGACGCCGACGACCTGTCGGGGAAGGCGGTCTGCAAGGCAGAGCTGCGGCATCGCTTCGGGCTGCCGGATCCGGACCGGGTCTCGGACGCGCCCCTGTTCGGGGTGGTCACCCGGCTCGCCGGGCAGAAGGGCATCTCGCTCCTGCTGGAGGCGATCCCCACCCTGCTCGACCGCGGGGCAGAGGTCGTGGTGCTGGGCAACGGCGAGCGCTGGTACGAGGACGCTCTGCCTGCGCTGGCCGCGGCGCGCCCCGACGGGTTCCGGGCGTTCGTCGGCTTCGACCCGGCGCTCTCGCACCTGGTGGAGGGCGGGGCGGACTTCTTCCTGATGCCCTCGCTCTACGAGCCCTGCGGGCTGAACCAGATGTACTCGCTGCGGTACGGGACGGTGCCGGTGGTGCGGGCCACCGGCGGGCTCGAGGACACGGTGCAGGACGCGGACCTCCTCGAGGGGACGGGCTTCAAGTTCCGTGACTTCGACGTGGGTGCGCTGCTCTGGGCGAGCGGCCGGGCCATGGACTGGTGGTGGCATCGGCGTGACGCGCTCGATGCGCTCCGGCGACGGGGCATGGCCCAGGACTGGTCATGGGAGACCTCGGCCGCGGCGTACGAACGGCTGTACGCGTCGCTCGCCGGCTGATACGACCTCGCGCCAAATGACCACTGCGGACGCGTTCTGGCAGGGCCCGCGGTCGGACACCCGTTCGGACGCCCTGGTGTTCTTCGGGGCGACCGGAGATCTGGCGTACAAGAAGATATTCCCCGCGCTGCAGTCGATGGTGGAGAGCGGGGTGCTGCCCTGTCCAGTCATCGGGGTGGCGAAGGCCGGCTGGACCCTCGAGCAGCTGAAGGCGCGGGCGCGCGAGAGCGTCGAGAAGAACGGGCCCGGCGTGCGCGAGCCGGCCTTCTCCCAGCTCATGTCGCAGCTGCGCTACGTGGACGGCGACTACGGCGACCCGGCGACCTTCACTCAGCTGAAGTCGCTGCTCGACGGGGCGCGCGCGGTCACCCACTACCTCGCCATCCCGCCCACGCTGTTCGCCACTGTGATCGAGGCACTGAGCAGGTCCAGCTGCGCGACCGGGGCGCGGGTGGTGGTGGAGAAGCCGTTCGGGCGGGACCTCAGGTCGGCGGAGGAGCTGAACCGCATCCTCCACCAGGTGTTCCCCGAGCAGTCGGTCTTCCGGATCGACCACTACCTGGGGAAGGAGGCGGTGGAGAACCTCCTGTTCTTCCGCTTCTCCAACACCTTCCTCGAGCCGATCTGGAACCGGAACTACGTCGAGAGCGTCCAGATCACCATGGCCGAGAGCTTCGGGGTGGAGGGGCGCGGGAAGTTCTACGACGAGACCGGCTGCATCCGGGACGTGGTGCAGAACCACCTCCTCCAGGTCATCGGCTTCCTGGCGATGGAGCCGCCGTCGGACCTGTACTGGGAATCGGTGCGGAACGAGGTGGCGGACGTGTTCCGGGCCATTCCGCCCGTCCGTCCCGAGGACGTGGTGCGAGGGCAGTTCGTGGGGTACCGGCAGGAGCCGGGGGTGGCGCCGCACTCGCAGGTGGAGACGTACGCCGCGGTCCGGCTTCAGGTTTCCTCGTGGCGGTGGGACGGGGTGCCGTTCCTCATCCGCTCGGGGAAGTGCATGCCGGTGACCGCCACCGAGGTGACGGTGAAGCTGCGTCGCCCGCCGCTCCGGAAGCTGACCCGGCGGGACGCGAACACCTTCCGCTTCCGGCTCGGGCCGGACATGAAGCTGTCCCTGAGCGCGCGGGTGAAGAAGCCCGGTGCGGAGCTGGTGGGCGAGACGGTGGAGCTGGCGGCGGTGAAGCAGCAGAGCAGCGACGAGGCCGACGCGTACCAGCGGCTGCTCACCGACGCGATGAACGGGGACGCGACCCTCTTCGTTCGACAGGACGCGGTCGAGGCAGCCTGGGCCATCGTCGAGCCCATCCTGGGGAACGTCGCCCCGCTGCACTTCTACGAGCCGGGGAGCTGGGGCCCCCGGGACGGCGAGCGCCTGGCGGAGGACCTGGGCGGCTGGGACGACCCGCTGGCCAGCGCGCCGGCCGTCAGCGGCCCACGGGCTGATGCAGGCGCGGTGGGGCGGCCGGCCTAGTACCCGGCGGTTCGCCCGGGCACCGAGGCGATCATCGCCCCGGTGAACACGACCCCACCGGCGTTGGCCGCGGCGAGCAGGAACCCCCACCACACCGGGTAGAACATCTCCCCCGCCGGGGCGAAGAAGGGCGTGAGCATTCCGGCGACGAAGCCGCCGAAGAGCCCCAGCCCGACCGAGGCGAAGACCGAGAGGGGCACCGTCCTCGCGCCGAACATCCGCCAGAGCGGGGAGAGAAGCGCCGGGCCGAGCAGCCCGACGATGACTCCGATGGCGGTGAAGAGCAGTGCCCCGATGCCAGACACCAGACGCGGCGTGAAGACCATCGATCTCCCTCTGAAGTGGCGCGCACAATGCGTCGGTCCGGCCCGGATTTCCACTGGATCCATCGAGGAGCAGGCCCGCGCGGTAGACTGACCTCGTGCCGCTGGAGCGGGAGCTCGGAGGGTACGAGATCGTCGGCCGGCTCGCGGTGGGCGGGATGGCCGAGGTGTACCAGGCCCGACCGCTCCCGGGGACGACGCCGGCCGAGGGCGAGGGGCCCGAGGTGGTCCTCAAGCGGCTGCTCCCGACGTACCGCAACGACGGCGCGCACGTGAAGCACTTCATCGACGAGGCAAAGATCGCCGTGCGGCTGCAGCACCGGCACCTGGTCCGCACCTTTCGCTGCTTCAAGTCGGGCTCGGACTACCTGATGGTCCAGGAGCTCGTCCCCGGGCGAACGCTGGCGTACTTCCTCGAGCTGCTCATCCAGGCGGGGACGCCGATGCCGCTGCCGGCGGCGAACTACATCGGGTGGTGCCTGCTCGACGCGCTCGCCTACCTGCACGCGGGCATCGGCGCGACCCCGGCGGTCCCGCTGGTGCACCGTGACGTGGCTCCCTCCAACGTGCTGCTCTCGGTGACCGGTGAGGTGAAGCTGACCGACTTCGGGATCGCCGAGTTCGATGGCTTTCCCCGCGCCGAGCCCGGGTCGCTGCGCGGAACCGTCGCCTACATGAGCCCCGAGCAGGTGGTGGGCGAGGTGATCGATGCCCGGAGCGATTTGTACTCGGTGGGGGTCATCCTCTGGGAGCTCGTCGCCAACCGGCGGCTCTTCCCGAAGGCGAGCGACCTGGACCTGCTGGAGCGGGTCCGTGACGCGCAGGTTCCGCTGCTCGAGCCGCTTCGCCCAGGAGTCCCCGACTACCTCGCCCGGGTGGTGCGCCAGGCCACGTTCGCCGACCGGGAGAGGCGCTTCCAGAGCGCGCCCGAGTTCGCCCGGGCGCTCCAGCTGGTCGCCCAGCGCAACGGCTGGCCACTCACCGTCGAGGCCCTCAACCCGCTCCTCGGGCGGTAGGCCGCCTCGGCCTCGGCCTCGGTCGGCGGAGGCGCCAGCTTCCGTCAGGAGGTGACGGTGCTGGGCTGCGTTCCGCCCTCGCGGGTGGTGGCGGGCGGGGCCTTGAGCCGGGTCATCCGGACGCGACCGAGGCGGGGGCCCTTCTTCGAGGCGATCGTGAACTGCCACCCGTCGTAGGTGAACTTGTCGCCCACCTCCGGGATGCTCCCCGAGAGCGAGCTCAGGTATCCGCCGAGGGTCTCGTACTCGCCCTCGGGCAGGGGGAGCCCGAAGGCGTCGGCGAACTCGTCCACCTCGAGCAGGGCGTCGACCAGGTACGAGCCGTCGGGTTGCTTCTCGATCGGCGACTCCGGCTGCGCGAACTCGTCGGCGATGTCCCCGACGATCTCCCGGAGGATGTCCTCGAGGGTCACCACGCCCATGAACCCGCCGTACTCGTCGGTGACCATCGAGATGTGGATGCGCCGCCGCTGCATCTCGCGGAGCAGGTCTCCCACCGGCTTGATCCACGGGACGAACACTGCCGGCCGGACCAGGTCCTGGAGGACGATGAGCTCCGGGTGCTGCAGGAGCGGGATCAGGTCCCGCGCGTGGAGCACGCCCACGATGTGGTCGATGTCGTCCCGGTAGACCGGGATCCGGCTGTGGTTCTCCTCGGCGAGGATGCGCAGGAGCTCCATGGGCGGAGTGGAGATCTCCACCGCGATGACCTCGGTCCGCGGCACCATCACGTCCCGGCAGCGCTTGTCCGAGAGCTCGAACACGCTGCGAATCAGCTCGGGCGCGCTGGCGTCGACCTTCTGGTTCGCCGCCTGCGCCGCGAGCATGCGTTCCAGCTCCTCGAGCGGCGGCGGCGGCGGCTCGAATCGTGCCCGGATCTTGAACGGCCGCAGGATCAGATTGACCCAGGCGAGCAGCACGCGCGCGAAGGGTCCGAGCACTGCCGAGAGGAGGCCGGCCAGCCAGGAGAGCCGGAGCGCGGCGTTCTCCGGGTCGGTGCTGGCGATGGCCCGAGCGGTCACGTCCGCGAGCGTGGCGAGCAGCCCCACGAGCAGCACGCCCGCCAGCGGCGCGGCGAGGGCACCTTCGACGCCGCCGAGCCGGGACACGTCGAACTGCACCATGGCCGGCGGGGCGAGCGCCCCGACGCCGGCGGCCAGGAAACCGCTGAGCACCATGCCCATGCGCAGCGAGGCGGCGGTCATCTCGCGGTGGGTGCGCAGCCGGAGCACACGTCGGCCGGCCCTGCCGTGCCGGGTGGCAAGCTCCTTGGCCTTCAGCTCGGAGACGCCCGAGAGCGCCGACTCTGCCGCGGCCATGAGCGCGCGGAGGATCAGGAGGGCGACGCACCAGGGCCACAGCGCCCACGACGGCATCTCGGAACGGTTAGCACGCCAGGCCCAACTGTGCTGGCCGACACGCTAACCCCGCATTAAGACACGTGTGGACGCCTCCTCGGACGGCTGATAGAGGCGGCGCCGACGCACTGCGCGGGTCCGCGGATGTCGCACCGGAGGTGACATGGTCGCACGGGTGTACGTGACGCTGAAGCCAGGGGTCCTGGACCCGGCCGGGAAGGCCGTGGAGGGCAGCCTGCACGCGCTCGGCTTCGGCCAGGTCTCCGGTGTCCGGCTGGGCAAGTACATCGAGCTACAGCTCCCCGACGGCAACCGCGCGGAGGCCCGTGCCCAGGTGGAAGAGATGTGCCGGAAGCTCCTCGCCAACACGGTGGTGGAGAACTTCCGGGTGGAGATCGGATGAAGGTCGGGATCGTCGTCTTCCCGGGCAGCAACTGCGACGAGGACGCCTTTCACGTGGCCGGGCAGGTCCTGGGGCACCAGCCCCAGATGCTCTGGCACAAGGACCACGATCTCCGGGGGAGCGAGCTCATCATCCTCCCCGGGGGCTTCAGCTACGGAGACTACCTGCGCTGCGGAGCCATCGCCCGCTTCGCGCCGGTGATGGAGGAGGTCGCGGCGTTCGCCAGGAAGGGCGGCCCGGTCATCGGGATCTGCAACGGCTTCCAGATCCTCACCGAGGCGGGGCTACTCCCGGGCGCGCTGCTCCAGAATGCCAACCGCCAGTACATCTGTCAGGACGTGATCCTGCGGGCGGAGAAGGCGCGGACGCGGTTCGTCCGGGACCTGGCTCCTGGCGAGCAGTTCAAGATCCCCATCGCCCACGGCGACGGGAACTACTTCATCGACGATGAGGGCCTGAAGCGGCTCGAGGGCGAGGGCCAGGTGGTCTTCCGCTACGTCGGGAATCCCAACGGGAGCCGGGCCGACATCGCCGGCATCGTGAACTCCTCGGGGAACGTGCTGGGCATGATGCCCCACCCCGAGCGGAACGCCGAGCCGCTGCTCGGCAATGCCGACGGCCGCCGGGTGCTGGCCTCCCTCCTCCACTGACATGGCCCTGAGCAAGGACGTCATCGCGCAGCACGGGCTCAGCGAGTCGGAGTACGCCCGCATCCTCGAGCACCTGGGCCGGGAGCCGAACCTCCTCGAGCTCGGCATCTTCAGTGTGCTGTGGAGCGAGCACTGCTCCTACAAGTCCTCGCGCCGTTACCTCCGCGGCTTCCCCACCACGGGCCCCCGGGTCCTGGTGGGTCCGGGCGAGAACGCCGGGGTGGTGGACCTCGGCGACGGTCTGGCCGCGGCCTTCAAGATGGAGAGCCACAACCACCCGAGCTACATCGAGCCCTACCAGGGCGCGGCGACCGGGGTGGGCGGAATTCTCCGCGACGTGTTCACCATGGGCGCGCGGCCCATCGCCTCGCTCAACTCGCTGCGCTTCGGCGACCCGTCGCATCCGAAGACGGCGTGGCTGCTGGACGGCGTGGTGCGGGGCATCGGCGGCTACGGCAACTGCATCGGTGTGCCCACCGTGGGCGGCGAGGTCGCCTTCGACGAGAGCTACAACGGCAACTGCCTGGTGAACGCCTTCACCGTGGGTGTGCTGGAGTCGGATCGCATCTTCAAGGGCACGGCCTCGGGCGTCGGCAATCCGATCCTGTACGTCGGCAGCAAGACCGGGCGGGACGGCATCCACGGGGCGACGATGGCCTCGGCCGAGTTCGACGAGGACAGCGAGAGCAAGCGCCCCACGGTACAGGTGGGCGACCCGTTCACCGAGAAGCTGCTGCTCGAGGCCTGTCTCGAGCTGTTCCAGACCGACGCCCTGGTCGGCATCCAGGACATGGGCGCGGCCGGGCTCACCAGCTCGTCGATCGAGATGGCGGGCCGGGCGGGGAGCGGCATCGAGATCGACGTGGCGAAGGTGCCGCGGCGGGAGGAGGGGATGACCCCGTACGAGGTCATGCTCTCCGAGAGTCAGGAGCGGATGCTCATCGTGGCCAAGCGAGGCCGCGAGGACGAGGTGCTCCGCATCTTCCACAAGTGGGACCTGGACGCGGCGGTCATCGGGCGCGTCACGGACGACGGCCGGGTGCGCATCCTCGACGGCGGGAAGGAGGTTGCGAACCTCCCGGTGACTCCGCTGACCGATGGCGCGCCGGTGTACGACCGGCCGACGGCACCTCCGGCGAGCCAGGATGCGCTCCAGCAGTTCGATCCGCTCTCGGTGACGCCGGGGAGGGATCACCGCGAGCCGCTGCTCGCGCTGCTGGCGCGGCCGACCGTCGCCAGCAAGGAGTGGCTCATCCGCCAGTATGACTACACCGTGCGCCTCGGCGCGGTGGTGCGGCCGGGGCCGGCGGATGCGGCGGTGGTGCGCGTCGAGCGGACGAAGAAGGGGCTCGCGCTGGCGGTGGACTGCAACGCGCGCTTCGTCTACCTCGATCCGTTCGAGGGGGCACGGCTGGCGGTGGCCGAGTGCGCGCGCAACGTCTCCTGCGTCGGTGGCGAGCCGCTGGGCCTCACGGACTGCCTGAACTTCGGCAACCCGGAGCGCCCGGAGATCATGTGGCAGTTCGCCGAGGCGACGCGGGGCATCTCCGCCGCCTGCCGCGAGCTGGGCATCCCGGTGGTGAGCGGGAACGTGAGCCTCTACAACGAGACCGAAGGGCGGGCGATCCTCCCCACGCCCACCGTGGCCGTGGTGGGCCTGCTCCCGGACGTGAGCGCGACCTGCGCCGGCGTGTTCCGTCGGGCGGGGGACAAGGTGGCGGTGCTCGGCGAGACGCGCGGTCAGCTCGGCGGTTCGGAGTGGCTGCTCATGACCGCGGGGAAGATCGCCGGCCGGCCGCCGGTGCTGGATGCGGCGCGGGAGAAGGCGCTCCAGTCCGTCGTCCGCGAGCTGGTCCGCAGCCGCAAGGTCTCCTCCGCGCACGACACCAGCGAGGGTGGGCTTGCGGTGGCGCTGGCCGAGTGCTGCATGGCAAACGCGGAGGCTCCGCTCGGCGCCCAGGTCTCGCTGCCGGTCGGGTCGGCGGCGCCGCACGCGTACCTCTTCGGGGAAGACGCCTCGCGGGTCATCGTCTCCTACCCGCCCGAGCACGAGGCGGAGATCGCCGCGGCTTGCAAGGCCGCGGGCGTCCCGTTCGCCACCATCGGCTCGGTGGGTGGCGACCGGTTGGTCATCTCCGGACTGCTCGAGGTGCCGGTCGCGCGCCTCTCGGACGCCTGGCGCAGCGGCATCCCGTCGCTGATGAAGAAGCCGACCCATCTCTGACGGGCAAGCGTCCGATGGCCGCCACAGAGACCGGTCAAGCGCAGAGGGTGCGCCGCAATGCCGCGCGCTCACCCGAGTCGCACGTCTGCGCCGACTCCCCCATTTCCTCGCGTCGAGCGCAGCAACTGGCACTCGACCAACGGGTCCTGGTCGCCGAGCTCGGGTGCGCGGCTCAGCGCAGCGGGTGGAAGAACTCCCGGATGTCCTGCGCGAGCAGCTCGGGCTCCTCCCAGGCGGCGAAGTGGCCACCACGCGGCATCTCGGTCCACCGCCGCACGTCGTAACCGCGCTCGGCCCAGCGCCGGGGCGGAGAGGGCGCCTCGAGGGGGAAACGGGCGAACCCCATCGGCACGCGGATCCGCTCGCCGGGGCCGAGCTGCAGCGGGGTGAGCTTCGACTCGCGGTACAGCCGGATCGAGGACGCGGCGGTGTTGGTCACCCAGTACAGGGTCACGTTGGCCAGCAGCTCGTCGAGCGAGAAGCGCCCCTCGACGTCGCCGTCGCAATCGCTCCAGGTGCGGACCTTCTCCAGGATCCACGCCGCCAGGCCCACCGGCGAGTCGGTGAGCGCAAACCCCAGCGTGCCCGGACGCGTCGCCTGCAGATGTCCGTACGCGCCTTCCTCGTCAAGCCAGGCCGCCTTGTCGCCCAGGAATGCACGCTCCTCGGTGCTCAGCATGGCCTCGCCCTCCACCCACGGCCGGAACGAGCCGGGGATGTAGTTCAGGTGCAGTGCGAGCACCCGGTCCGGGGCGTTCCGCGCCGCCCAGGTGGAGATGGCCGCCCCCCAGTCACCGCCCTGCGCGGCGAAGCGGGGATACCCGAGCCGCTCCATCAGCCCGATCCATAGGTCGGCCACCGCCGAGCTCGACATCCCGGGTGACGTCGGCCGGTCAGAGAACCCGTAGCCGGGAATCGAGGGCACGACCACGTCGAACGCGTCCTGGGGAGAGCCTCCGTGCGCCGCCGGGTCCGCGAGCAGCGGCACGATCCGCAGCATCTCGAACACCGACCCGGGCCAACCGTGGGTGATCACCAGCGGGACGGGCCTCGGCCCGCGGCCCTTCATGTGGATGCAGTGGATCCGCGCCCCATCGACCGTCACCATGAACTGGGGCAGCGCGTTCAGCCGGGCCTCTTGGACCCGCCAGTCGAACCGGCTCTCCCAGTGCGCCACGACGCGGCGGAGCCAGGCCTGGTCGACTCCCTCGCTCCAGCCGACACCGGCCACCGGTTCCGGCCAGCGCGTGCCGGCGAGGCGCTCACGCAGGTCGGCAAGCACCACGTCCGGGACGTTCGCACGGAAGGGCTCCACGGAACCTGGCTCCATACGACAGAACGTAGGGCCGATCGCCGAGACATCTCCAGTCCCGTGAATCGCGAGCGCCTCGATGAGTCTGTCTCGGACTGAACCGTCAGAGCCACGCCCCCCGCGTCACTCGCACATCTCGTTCCCGCACGGGGGCTTCGCGGTCGGATCGCAGAACTGGACACAGCACTGACCCGTCGCCGTGCAGCGCTGATGCTCGTCCACCGTGTCGACCGTGGGGCAGGTGCGCCCGCACACGCCACAGTTGTCCGGGTCATTCAGTGGCTTGCAGAGCCCGCCGCAGGGGTCGGGATCGAACCCCTCCTTGCACTTCACGCCGCACTGGTACTGACCGGTTCCCGCATTCATCGTGCAGGTGGCCACTGCGTTGTCGATCGACACCGTGCACGGGCCGCGGCCACCGCAGTCGTGCACCGACGCGTAGTCCGCCTCGCAACCGTCGCCGTCCTGATCGGTCGTGAAGTCGCGACAGGTCTGGGTGCTGTTGTGGCAGTCATGCCACCTGGGCAAGTTGCACTGGTACCGGCAACTGCCGTCGGTGCAGGTCGGCGGCGTCCCGGCGGTGTTGAAGCTCGCCGGGAGGGTGGCCGGACAGCTCTTGCCGCACGCCCCGCAGCTGTTCACGTCGTTGTCGACCCGCGTCTCGCAGCCGTCCGCGTCTGATCCCTCGGTGCTCAGCGCCCCGCCGTTGCAGTTCAGCCAGGGCGCCTTGCACGGGAACGTGCAGCTGCTGTTCGCGCAGCCCACGTCGGTGTTCGTCCTCGGCTGACAGGCCGTCTGGCACGCCCCGCAGTGCTGCGGCGTCTGCAGCGACACACAGGTGAAGCTCTCCGGACGTCCGTCCTGGCCCGGGCAGCACGCAGGAGTGGCCCCCGAGCACGGTCCGGCTGCGCCGCCACAGGTACAGGTCCCGACGCAGCGGTTGGTCGACGTGCGCGAGCAGGTCTCGTCACAGCCCGGCCCGCAGTGGGTGGCGTCGGCCTCGTATGGCGGGCGGCCGGGAGCGGCGGTGCACGTCCCCAGCGTCCCGTTCAGGCACACCCGCGTGCCCGCGACGCACCTCGTCGGGTCGGGCATGCCGCACGGGCTGCTCGCGCCCTCGGAGCACCCCACGCCGAGCTTGAAGGCCTGCTGTGCGCGGGTCGTCCCGCTCGTGGCTTGAACCACGAAGTCCGCCGCCGGTGAAACCAGGTCCAGAGGCGTCCCCTGGAGCAGACCGGTGCTCTCGCCGATGCTCAGCCACGTCGAGAGAGATGGCGGCAGCTGCGGCAGGCTCCACGAGAGTGAGCCGTTTCCGCCGTGGGCCTGCAGCAGGACGTTCCGCTCTCGGTAGTCCCGGCCCACCACCGCGTCCGGCAGTGTCGCCGTCTGGATGCTCAGGTTCTGCCCCGGGCCGGGCTCGACCGTCCCGCAGGCGGCGAGCAGCGCGACCGGCATCCACCATGCCCCCTGCTTCATGGCCGGAGCCTGTTGCATACCAGCTGCCAAGAGTAGCCCCGCTCGAAAATGCTCTGAAAGGTGGAATGTCGTGTGCAGAATCCGGGGACACCGGACGCGGAACGCCAGAGAACGGCACCGGATCCGTCCGGGCCGGCGGACGGGGGGATGAATGTCGAGACAGGTCGCCGCAGGACTGCTGCTGCTCGCCGGCGTGGGGTGCACCTCGCTGACCTCCGCGGCCGACTGCTCCAGCTCGGCGTGCCCCGCTGGCCAGACGTGCGACGCGCAGACTCGCCTCTGCGTGCTGGACCTGCGCCCGCAGATCAGCGTGCTCTCCCCGAAACCGGATGCGGCGGTGAAGGACCCGGCCCTCGAGCTGCGGGGAACAGTCGCCACCTGGTCCGACTCGACCCTGGTGGGGATGAGCTACCAGATCGTCGATGCCGGAACGGCGGGAGGCGTGCCGGTGGACGGCGGGGTGTTCTCCCTGACCGTTCCCCTGCCGCCGCTCGACGGGGAGGACGTGCAGCTGGTCCTGCTCGCCCGCGACAGCCAGAACCGCGAGCGTCGGGTCTCGGTGCCGTTCCGGGTCGACGACGTCCTGCCGCACCCGCGGTTCTCGCCGGCAGATGGCGAGCGCGGGGCCGACGTGCAGCTCACCGTCGACTTCGGCGAGCCCGTCACCGGTGCCGGAGCTCCCGCGGTGCTCGTCCCTGGCGGGGCGACGGGCGCCTACGATTCGGCGCGCCAGCGGTACGTCCTGAGCGGGCTCAGCTACGACACGGGGTACCGGGTCGACGTGGATGCAGGGGTGGTGCTCGACGCGCTCGGGAACCCGAACCAGGGGGGGACTGCGCGCTTCTGGACGGCCGCGCATCCGGCACAGACCGGGACCATCGGCGGACTCGACTCGGTCGTCTCGTTCGACGCCGCAGCGGACGAGGACGGCGTGGTGACGCTCGCCATCGAGACCGCGAGCAAGGTGGTCTGGGGATGGTTCAACCCGGCTGACGGACAGTTCGCCCAGCTCACGCTCCTCGACGTCGCTGCTCCGCCGCTCGCGGCGCTCCGGACGAGCGTCGCCTTCCAGGCGGACGGCGGCGACCCGCTGCGGCTGGCCGCCGTTCTCCAGCGCGACGCGACGGATCGGGTGGACGTGCGGAGCGGGACCGCCTTCTCGACTCCCTCCGCCGCCTACGCCATTCCCGCTGGGCCGTCGTGCGCCGAGCCCGCGGCGGCGCTGGGCAGCGTCGGCCTGGTGAGCGCGACCGGAACGTACTCCCGCGGCCCGTACTCGCTCGGCATCGGCTTCGTCCCCGACCGGCTCGCCATCCGCTCCGAGCAGTTCTGGGAGGTGGTGGCCACGGACGGACAGCACCGGTTGCTCCGGGCGTGGTTCCGCGCCAGCTGCGGTGCCGCGCCCGTCGAGGAGCTCCACGTCGAGCCGCCGGTGCGGACCGATCTCGCGGACGACCCCAGGTTCTCGCTGGTGCTGCCCCGCGCCGACCGGAGCCTCCTTGCCTTCGACACCCGCACCGGAACCCGGGTCGAGTCGTGCCGGAGCTGCGAGTCCGCCACGGACGCGGGTGTCTGTCCTGCGCCCGTCGACCGCACGGCGCCCGGGGCGCTCACCCTCGCATCACGGCACGATGGCGCCAGGGTGCTCGGGGCCCGGAGGAACGCGAGCAACCTGATCGAGCTCCTCGAGCGCGACCTGTCCAGCGACTGCGACTCGCCCTGGACGGTGCTCGCCACCGCACCGGACAGCGCCTCCGCGGTGGCTTGGCAGCCCGCGATGTTCGGACGCAAGCCCGGGCTGATCTACAGCACCGGGACGGACGTCCGGGTCTACGTCCCCTGACGGCGTTTCAGAACCGTCCGGCGAGCACCACCGAGCTGGGGCCGGCGATCACCGTGGTGCTCGGCACCTTCCCGTCGGTGAGCCAGAGCCACAGCCCGGTCCCCAGCGCGACCGCGCCGACGGCGTACCCCACGTAGGCCAGGGTCTGCTGCGTCTGAGCCTCGCTCCGGTAGCCGTCCACTGTCGACACCTGCGACGGGAGTGGGGCGCTCCCGCCCGCGTAGACCTGGTTGAACTTCGAGGCAGAGTCGTTTGCCTTCAGCTGGGCGACGATGCCCAGGCCCAGCGCCACGGCCCCGGTCGCGGTCAGCGCGATGCCGGTGGGCGTGCGCCAGGTCCTCGGCGAGCCGGTCTGCCCCTGGCTGACGGCAGCGGGAGGCGGAAGCGCGAGCACCGAGGCCTGACCGGTGGATGGATTCACCGCCACCACCCGCTCGCCCGTCTCCCCGGTGACGACGAAGCGCGCCAGCTCACCCAGATCGTCCCCGCCTGCGCGGGTACCCCCGAGCTGGATGCCGCCCTCGCGGGTCCGCTGTGCGGTCTGGGCGTTGAGAACGGCGGCCGAGAGCCAGCTGGGTCCCGCCGCCGGACGGTCGAGCCGGAGGACGACCAGCTGGTCGACCTCGAGCAACAGCGCCAGCTTCAGAGCATTGCCCAGCGGGGTCTCGTGGCCGTCGCGCGGCTGCTGCAGGCACGCCGCGCGCGAAGGGGGGATGGTCTGCTCGAATGCTAGGTCCACCCGGAGGCTCGCATCCTCCCGGAGCTGCACCAGGTGCGGAAAGGAGAACGCCTCCGGGCGGCCGACCACGATCTGATAGCTGCCCGGGACGAGCTCGAGCGTCGCCGGCGTGTGGCCGAGCGCGAAGCCGTCGACATACACCGTCGCGCCCGCCGGCTGCGACTGCACCGAGAGACGGAGCTTGTGGGCCCGGGCGAGCTCGGCGCGCAGCTTGTCGAACCGCTGGCGAAAGGTGGGCGAGAACGCGTCGGCGCTCATGACATGGCGCGGATCCACCCGGAGCACCGCGCGGAAGGCGTCGTCCGAGGCGTCGCGGCGGCGCTGGGCGCTCAGCGCCATGCCCCGGATGAGCTGCGCATCAGCAAAGGTCCTGGCGCGCTCGGGGCCGGGAGGAAGACGCTCGAGCTCGGCCAGCGTCTGGTCGAGCAGCGCGAGCGCGTCGGCGACACGGTCGTTGTAGAAGAGGTTCTCGGCGGTCGAGACCTGCCGGCGCACCTCGTCCGGAGTGTGGGTGGGCGGCGGTCCGAGGCGGGCCTGGAACTGCTGCTCGGACAGGAGCTGAGGCCCGACCCGGTCCGACAGCCGTTCCTCGAACTGGCGCGCGTACCTGAGGAGGTCCGGGTCCCGGCAGTCGCCGAGCGCGACGAGCGCCATCCGGGGAGCCGCCGCCGCACCCGAGGACGCGAGCACCACACCCACCAGCCAGCCGCGAATCGAGACCACGTCCATCCCCCCTCTGCCCGTGACACCTGCACGACCTGGCATGCAGCTCGCAGAGCACCAAGCAACCGAAGTGCCGACCCAGGGCGGCCGATGCTATGACCTTTCTCGGCCGATCCGAAGGAGGGGGGTTTGAACGGCTTGCGGCGGACAGCGCTGTGCGGGTCGGTGCTGGTGGCCCTGAGTTCCCTGGCAGCTTCTCAGGGCGGGCCTGCGCCGGAGGTGGTTCCGCACCCCCTGGTCGTGGTGGGCGGGAGCGAGGATGACGTGGCGCGCTTCGGCCCGCAGCTCGATGCCGAGCTCTCGCGCCGTGACATCCGTGTGGTGGGGCAGCAGTGCGCCCGGCAGTTCGTGGCCGCCCGCCCGGGGGGGAGCTGCGCCGGAGACGAGCGGTGTCTGGCCGAGCTCGCGCGGGCCTGCGGTGGCCAGCGGGCCCTCTACGTGACCGTGTATCCCTTCCGTCCGCGGATGGTCTTCGTCGGGAAGCTGGTGCGGTCCGATGGGCTGCTCGAGCGGAGTGTCTCGAATCTGGAGGTCACCCGTCCGAAGGGCCGTCTCCGCCCGGAGATGATCCGTCCAGGAATCGAGAAGGTGCTGACCGAGGGCCTCCACGTGGAGATGCTGGATCTCCAGCCGCTGGTGACGGCTCCGGTGGCCGGCGCGGTCGAGACGCCGCCCGTGACGCCTGTGCCCGAACCACGGGCCGAGGTGCCACCCGCCGCGGTGGCTCCGGCGATGGCGCACGGTGCGTCCGGGCAGCGCATTGCGGCATACGCATGTGTGGGCGCGGGGGCGGTGGCTCTGGCGGTGGGGACGGCGCTCTTCTTCGGGGCGAAGGGCAACGAGGATGCGTATCGGAAGACGCTGGACCCATACGCCCAGCGGCCGCCCACGCCGGAGGCGGCGGCGGCGCAGGACTCGCTCCGGAGCAAGTCCACGCCGGTGACGATCGCGCTGGTGGCGGGGGCGGCCCTGGTGGCGACGGGC
>Ga0335069_10005488_pt1 | contig 18644 bp, 14 predicted proteins | sample Lox_Sample_11_FD_206714 | JGI IMG/M metagenome (GOLD analysis project Ga0335069, IMG submission 206714) | Soil microbial communities from Loxahatchee National Wildlife Refuge, Florida, United States - Lox_Sample_1.1 | ecosystem: Environmental > Terrestrial > Soil > Wetlands | place: USA... | reverse complement strand
GGTGGTGAACTGGCAGGCGCGGGTGAACAGGTAACGGCAGCTCTCGATTCTCATTCGGCACTCGGAAATTGGCAGGCCGACCGTCAACTTGACGTAACTTGACGTAACACGCGCTTTGCTGATCTTGGCGAGCACAGCGGGGTCTGCTGGCCTTTACAGATTCGGCTTGTGAAGTCCGCTTTCCGGAGAATGGCAAGTCGGATCAACGGCCGATCTGAGCCGCCCAGGAGTGGATTACTCGCCGCTGGACGCGATGGGGCGAGTGAACCGGGTGGGCCCCTCCGAGCGAGATCGATAGCCGCAACGCCGTCAGCGAGGACCTATCCGGTGTGTTCGTCGCCCTCGCAGGTGCGGCCAGCAAGGTAGTGCCAGCGGGCCAGCCCTCCCAACGATCAGTCGTGTTTCGTCGCGAAGCCTTGTGGTTGGCCGGGATCCTGCGGACTGCCCACTCGTTCGCTGCGGATCACACGGATGACCTCGACATCCGCCAGTTCGGCTGACAATTTGGCGTAGTCGCCGACGGAATGTGGAGGACCAACCGGATCAGCCTCTCCGAGAGACGCCGACACGAGCCTTGCCAATTCCTCATTCACCATGACGCCCCGGGGCGCTCCTGGCAACTGTGGGGATTGTTGACAATCGGCTCTGAAATCTTGGCCCCCACCACAAGCTGGTCTCTGGACTCGCTCGACAAATCAACCAGGACCCACCCAAAGTGCAATTTCTGCTAACTTTTCACGGCTCCTATCGTCTTCCGATAAAAGGACCCTAATGGACAAGAATAAAACCGATCTGCTCCGCGGCACGCTGTACCTGCTGATATTGAAAGCGCTGTCGCTGGAGCCATTGCATGGAGTCGGCGTCTCCCGCCGCATCGCGCAAATCACGCAGGGGGCTTTTCAGGTGAGCTTCGGCTCGCTGTTTCCTTCGCTCCACCGCATGGAGGAAAGGGGATGGGTGGAGGCCGAGTGGCGAGCGTCGGAGAGCAATCGCCGGGCCAAATACTACCGGCTGACTTCCTCCGGACGGGCGCAGCTCAAGGTCGAAGAACGGGACTGGAACCAACTGGTGAAGATCATGACAGCGGCGGTGGAATCCGCCTGAGTTGGAACGGGAGGCATCATGGTACGTCGAATAGTTAGCTTATTTCGCAACCTCCTCCGCAGGAGCACCGTTGAGCAGGCATTGCACGAGGAACTCCAATCCTCGGTGGCGCTCCTTACCCAGGAGAAGATGCAGGAGGGGCTTTCGCCGCCGGAAGCCCGGCGCCAGGCGCTGATCGAGCTCGGCGGCATCGAGCAAGTGAAGGAAGAGGTGCGCGCGTTACGGGCCGGCCGCTTGTTAGAGGAGTTCGCCAAGGACGTCCGTTACGCCCGGCGCACTCTGGCCAGGTCGCCCGGCTTCACCGCGGTTACGGTGTTAACCTTGGCCCTGGGTATCGGCGCCAACACGGCGCTGTTCTCCATAGTCAATGGCGTATTGCTCAATCCGCTTCCCTATGCGGAGCCGGATCGTCTCCTGGCCCTCTACTCGCGTACCCCCAACTATGACCGATCATCCATTTCCTATCCTAACTTCCAGGACTGGGTGCACGAGAATCGTTCCTTTTCCGCCCTGGCTGCCTATCGCCCGAACGATTTCAACCTGACCGGGATGGGTGAGCCCGAGCGGGTACCGGCGGAGATGGTCTCAGCGGACTTCTTCCCGCTGCTCCACGTGCAGCCGGTCATCGGCCGCACGCTGCTTCCCGACGAGGACCAGATCGGGGCACGGCCTGTTGTGTTGATCAGCGAGGGCCTATGGAAGCGCAAGTTTGGTTCTTCAAAGGACGCGCTGGGGCAGTCGCTGACGTTGGATGACGTGGCATACACCATCGTGGGCGTGATCCCGGCAGATTTCCACTACACCGGCATCAACTTCCGACAGAGTGATGTGTACACTCCTATCGGCCAGTGGAACGACCCCACCTTTCGTGACCGCCGAGCGAGCATGGGTGCGTTTGCGGTGGGGAGACTCAAGCCCGGCGTCGCCTTCGAGCAGGCGAAAGCCGACATGGACGTCCTCGGGCGGCATTTGGCCGGGCAGTACCCCGAGGCCGACAAAGACACGGGCATTGCCCTCGTTCCGCTCAAGCAAGCCGTGGTGGGCGACATTCGGCCATCGCTGCTGGTGCTCATGGCGGCCGTAGGTTTCGTTCTTTTGATTGCCTGCGTGAGCGTGGCGAATCTCTCGCTGGCGCGCTCGACACGGCGCACCCATGAATTCGCCATCCGCGCCGCCCTGGGCGCGAACCGGGGCCGCGTCGTGCGCCAACTCCTGACCGAGAGCCTCCTGCTCGCGCTCGCAGGCGGCGGCCTGGGTTTGCTGGTGGCTTCTTGGGGAATGCGGGCTGCCTTGAACTTGCTGCCGAAGGCCTTGCCGCGGGCTGAGGAAGTCCAGTTGGACGGACGGGTGCTGTTGTTTACGCTAGCGGCGGCGGTGTTGGCGGGAATCCTGTTCGGGTTGGCGCCCGCGCTCAAGACCTCGCGGGCCGATCTTCATGAAACGCTCAAGGAGGGAGGGCGTGGGCTGAGCGGCGCGCGGCATCGCGCCCAGAGCGTTTTCGTGGTCGTGGAAATGGCGCTCGCGCTTGTCCTTCTGGCTGGCGCTGGATTGATGGTCCGCAGTCTCGCCAAGCTCTGGAGCATCGATCCCGGCTTCGAACCCCACAACGTCCTGACCTTTTACATGTCGGTTCCTTCAACGATCGACTCCCCTCAGGTTGTTCGCGCCGGCTGGCGGCAACTCCACGACAGCCTCAATGCCGTTCCTGGGGTGCAGGTTGCTTCACTCAATGCCGGAGCCGTGCCGATGGCCAACGAATCTGATCTGCCGTTTTGGATCGAGGGGCGACCCAGACCCTCGACACAAGCCGAGATGAAACTGACGCTGTTTTACCTAGTCCAGCCGGACTACTTGAACGTCATGAGGACACCGCTCAAGGGCGGCCGCTTCTTTTCGCCTCATGACGACGAGCACTCGCCGACGGTGGTAGTCATAGACGAGAGCTTCGCCCGGCTCCATTTCGGCGGACAGAACCCCATCGGCAAGCATGTCAACTTCGGTATCCTCAACGTCACGGCGGAGATTGTCGGCGTAGTGGGACATATGAAACAGTTTGGACTCGACGAGGGCCCCACCCCGGGCCTCGCGGCGCAATGCTATCTCCCGATGGCGCAACTTCCGGATCGGTTCATTCCACTTGTGGCCCGCAGGGTTGGGGTGGTGGCGCGAACCGCAGGATCGCCACTGGCCCAGCTTGGGTCGATTCGTCACGCCTTGGGTCAGGTCAACACCGAGTTGGTGATGTACGAGCCGAAGGCGATGGACGGAATCGTTGCCGATTCGCTCGCCGCACGGCGTTTCTCCATGGTCCTCCTCGGGACCTTCGCCGCACTGGCGCTGGTCATGTCCTGTGTCGGAATCTACGGCGTCATCGCCTACCTGGCGGGCCAGCGAACGCATGAGATCGGCATCCGTTTGGCCCTTGGCGCCGAGCGGTGGGATGTGCTGCGGATGGTCCTTGGCGAAGGGGCCACGTTGGCGCTCCTGGGTGTCGCCATCGGTGTTGTGGCCGCCTTCGGGTTGACGCGCCTGATGACGAAAATGCTCTTCGGAGTCAGCGCTCATGACCCGCTCAGCTTCGCTGGGGTTGCGGGCCTGTTGATTATGGTCGCGCTGGCGGCCTGTTACATCCCTGCCCGCCGGGCAGCCAAAGTCAATCCGGTGGTTGCCCTTCGCAACGAATAGGGATCGGCCAGTCAGGCGCGCGTCAATCTCGCCGCATTGGGGTGAGGCCGTTCTGAGCCAAGTTTGGAGGCATGATGCCGGCTAGAATCGTGAGTTGTTTTCGAAATGCTCGACGAACACTCCCACATCGGGAGCGGGAAGGCACCGAAGGTAGCAGAGTCTCTTCTCGTCAGTTCAGCCTCCCGCGCCGCGAGGTGCGCTCCGCCGGCCCCGGCGTGCCGGTATTCAACGTAAAGACTTTCGGCGGACACTTCAACGACAATATGCAGCTCTGGGTCGTCCGCTCGGGCGCCGAGATGGTTTCTCTGTTCGGCGGCCTGGCGCTGGTTCTGGCCGTCGTGGGCCTTTACGGGGTCGTGGCTTACGGGGTAGGCCGGCGCACCCGCGAGATTGGCATCCGCACGGCGTTGGCCGGGTAGCCCGGCGCACCCGCGAGATTGGCATCCGCACGGCGCCCGGCGGGGCGCCGTTTTCCGTATGATCCTCCGCGAAGGACTGGTCATCACGCTCGGAGGAGCGGCACCGGGCATGCTCCTGGCGTTCGGCATCGGCCGTCGGTTCGGGGGCGTGCTCTACCAAGTTAGTGCAACGGATCCGGTCGTCTTTACCCTTTCGCTCGCGGTGCTGGTTGTCTCCGCGCTGCTCGCCTCCTGGCTCCCCGCCCGCCGGGCAGCTAGACTCGACCCCTTAGTCGCTCTCCGCAGCGAATGAGGATCGCAGGCGGCCGAGCCCGCGCGTTACTCGGCGCGCAGCATCGCTACCGGGTCAATTCTGACGGCGCGGACCACCGCCGGCAGGGCCGCCAGGAGCGCCACCGCGAAAAGAGCCAGCGACGGAAAAGCGAGGATTGCCAGGTCTGTAGCCTTGACTTGGTAGAAAAGCGACTGGATGAATCGCGCCGAAGCCAGGCCAAGCCCGAATCCGGCTGCGGCCCCGAGGGCCACCATGGTGAAGATCCGGGCGGTCACCAGCCGAACCACACCCGGCGCGGGCGCCCCGACGACCGTGCGAATCGAGATCTCACGCCGCCGTCCGAGGACCGAGTAGTGCAGAACGCCATAGAGGCCGACCCCGGCAAGCGCCAGCGCGACCGTGGCAAAGAAGAAAGCCAGCACGGCGAGCAGCCGTTCGTGCACCAGGTGTGATTCGTTGATTGCCAGTTGCGTGCGGACGCGGCTCACGCGGAATTCAGGACGCGCCAGGGTGACTTCGCGGCGAAGGAGCTGCGCCAGCGCGAGGGGGTTCTCATGGGCCGTCCGCACGAGCAGCGTGAGAAAGGGCCTTCTGCCGGGCGCGCCCGTCGAGTCGAAGGAGTGAATGGGTACATAGACCGTAGGCGAAATCGGTTCACGCAGATTCCGATAGTGAGCATCGCCCACCGAACCGACGGCCTGAAAGCGCAGACGGGTCTTCCCGCTAAAGACGATCTCGAAGCTCCTGCCGACGGGGTTCTCGCCATGCAGGAAGATTCTCGCGAAGCTCTGGTTGACTAGCGCGGAGCCGGGAAAAACATCGCTGGGAAGGAAGTCTCTGCCGCCGAGAAGAGGAATCCTCATCGCATCGAGCCAGCCGGGCGAGACACTCAGCATGTTGACGAGGACGCCGCTGGGGGGTGCGCCGTCGATGGAGATAAAGTTGTTCCAGCCCACGTCCCCAAGCAGAGGCTGATCGGCCATGGCTACAGCTTCGACTCCCGGCGTCTGGCGCAGATGCTCGGCGGTTTGGTCCCAGTACTCCTGGGGCTGGGGCCGCTTCGCGGAGGTGTCGAGAGCGAGAAGGCGCGCGGCGGAGAAGCCCGCGGGTTGATGGGACAGTCGCTGGAAAGTTGCGACCAAAAGGCCGGTGACGAACAGCACTAGAAAACAGAAGGCGACCTGAACGGCGATGAGGGCGTCCATCAGGCGCCGGCGCGAGTGGGGATCCTGGCCGCCTTTGAGGGCGCTGACCGGATCGACGGCGGAGGCGCGCAGCGCGGGGGCCAGGCCGAAGAGCAGCGTGACGCCGAGCGCGAGCGCCACGCCAAAGCCCAGAATCCGCCAATCCGCGGGAAGGAGCAGGCGCGCGGGGTTGTCCGGAGGATTGATCATGCCCACTACCAACGGGGCCGACCACCAGGCGAATCCGGCGCCGAGGGCGGCGGCCAGAAACGCAAGCCAGGCGCCTTGCACCATCACCAGTTGGATCAGGCGGAGCCGTCCGCCGCCGATCGAAACTCGCAGGGCCATTTCGCGCGCCCGCGCTGCGGCTTGAGCGGTCATGAGGTTGGCCACGTTCGCGCAGGTGATGAACAAGACCAGGGCGACCAGTCCTGCCAGGACTGCCAGTGGGCGGAGCGTTTCTGACCGGAGATCCGAGGCTCCCGAGGGAGCGGATTCGAGCAAAACCCGCTGATTGAAGACTGCATCGATCATCTCCTTCGGCATCCCGGAGGTAGTCACCTTCAGACGTTCCCGTTCGAACGCCAGAACGACCGCTTGCAGCTTCGCTCGCAAAGGTTCGGGGATCGCATCGGGTTTCAGCACGGCCAGGGTGCGGTGCCACGAATAGTCGTCCTGAGTGACGGCGTAATGCATCGCGATGGGCACGAAAACGTCGACCGTAACGCCGGGCTGGGTGCCGGTGAACAGAGGCTGGGCGACACCGATGATCTGGTAAAGGCGGTCGCCCAGCCGGAAGGTTCGGCCGGCGACGTTCGGGTCCTGGGCGAAGCGGTGCGACCAGTAGTCGTACGAGAGCACCGCGTAGGGATGCGCGCCGGGTTTAAGGTCGTCGGCTTCGGTGAACACGCGGCCGAGGGCGGGCCGGATCTCGAACGTGGTGAACATCCAGCCGGAGACGTATTGCAGATGGACCTTCTCCATCTCCTCGTCCGATTTGTAGGTGAGGTCGGCGAGCTCGGCGTTGGAGACGGCGAAAAGTTCGGCTTGATCCTTGACTGCGGTGCGCATCTGCTGGAAGCAGGGATAAGCCCAGGCGTCGAAGGTCATGGGTGTGCTGTTGAACCGGACCGCGCGAGAGATCTCGTAAAGGCGGCCGGCATGAGCCACGGGCAAGGGGCGCAGCAGTACGGCGTCGATGAGGCGAAAAGCGGCCATGCATGCGCCGATGGCCAGGCCGAGCGACAGAACGGCCGCGGCGGAAGTGACCTTATTCTTCTTGAGTTGCCGCCAGCCGAAGATGGCGTCGGCGCGGAGCGAATCGAGCCACCCGATCAACCGGACGTCGCGGCTCTCCTCGCGGTGGTGGAGAACGGATCCGAAGGCCCTGCGGGCCTCAGCGAGTTCGCGGCCCTGCGCGAGGGCTTCCTCAACGTGGGATTGGAGCTCTTCGTCGATCTCGCGGCTCAGACGATCGCCGCGAAACACATTGGCAACTCGTGACCACAAAGACATATCAGGCCATCTCCAGAACGCGGCTCACGGCCGAGGTCACCGCTTGCCAGCGCGATTCTTCGACGGCGAACTGCTTCTTCCCCGCCGCCGTCAGCTCATAGATGCGGGCTCTTCGCCCGGCCTCCCTCGTAACCCACTTGGCGCGAATCCAGCCGGCCTCCTCCATCCGATGCAGCGCCGGATAGAGGGTGCCCTCCTCGGCCCGGAGCACCTCGTCCGACCAATCCTTGATTGCGGACATGATGGCGTAGCCATGCAGGCCAGGCCGTTTCAAAAGGATCTTCAGGACGAGAAGATCGAGCGAACCTTGGAGGGAGTCTGTTTTGGGCATATTCAGACTTCGTAGTATTAAGACGACTGAGTCTCGAAAAGGTTCTGCGAAATTTCCGCGGCGCCAGAGAGAAAATGGGTGCAGGCGGATTTCGACCGGTTATTGTCAGTCATCCAGAAGCTGGAGGTCGCAGAGAAATTGGTACCCGCGCGTAGTCGCCAAGGGGCGAGTGATCTCGCACGAATGGGCGTCGTCGATCGCGACTACGCCGTCACCCGTGGGTTGAGAGGCGTACAGCGCACTCTCCGATGGACTATTGTGCCGCTGAGCCTTGCGGCTGTGGCAACTCAGAGTTGTGGTAGCTCGTGATCTTCCAGCGGCCATCCTTCTGAACCACCACCAAGTTGAGGGTTCCTTTGCGCAGTCCTCGAGACGAGCCATCACGTTTTCGGGCTCCTGTCATCTCCCAATCCAGATCGATGACCGCCAGATCGGGACTGAAGCGGCGCGCCGATTTGATCGTTGCCGAGTAGACACTATCTTTGAACGTAGGGCCCGTAAAGCTCGGCTGCATTCGCTTTTCGATTCCGAGCCCGTCCACGCGGTTTGCACCAACTGTGGTGATAACGGCGTCGGCAGTGAAGATCTCGGCAAAGGCATGCGCATCATGTTTGTTCCAGCTGTCGAGGAAGCTCTTCAGGAGTGGTTGAAACGCCGCATCATCAGTTTCTGCCGACAGAGAATGGAGGAACACCGAACTTATACCCAGGAGGGCAACAACGAAGAGCCGCATAGGGTCCGAGGATATCATGCGCAGGTCAGATTGAGGTATTCCAGCATGATCTCCCAAACCCGCGGGTCTTATCTGGCCGGCCACGTTGGTCCGAACTGCGTATGGGCGCCACGCCCGCAAAGTTCCTGTTAACCGAGTCTAGCTCCGTTCAGTATTCCGCGAACATCCGTCTGATCTCTTTGAGATCGCTTGTCTTCGTAAGAGCGAGCATAAGCAGAATTCGCGCCTTCTGCGGGTTGAGCGTGTCCGCCGGGATCATTCCCAAACTGTCGTATTCTTCGCGGCCGACTACGCGACCGCTGCCCGTTCGGCTGGAGCGCACCAAGACTGGAATCTTAGTGCCGCGACCCGCCAAACTCTGCTTTAGCGCCAGCTTTTCGGAATTCGATAGCAGACCTGCGCCCGTGCCCGCAAACACGATGCCTTTGACACCACTTGCCACAAGAGCCTGAATCACCGCTCCGCCCGGCTGGACATATGAGTAGGCTATTTCGACTTCCGGAAGCATAGTGACATTGCCGATTTCGAACTCGGAGTTCACGGTGTGGCGCCTGGTCGATGCTCTATAGAAGACCACTTGATCTGCATCGACATAGCCGAGATAGCCGAGGTCTGGAGCGCGAAACGTTTCCACGCGGTAGGTGTTGGTCTTCGTTGTGTCGCGTGCACCGTTGATCTCATCATTCATCACGATCAAAACACCCTTGCCCCGCGCCCCAGGCGATGCTGCAGTGCGGACCGCATTCAGCAGATTGAGCGGTCCATCCGCGCTGATCGCAGTAGCGGGGCGCATCGATCCGACCAGCACAACAGGCCGGTCATGTTTGACTGTCAGATTGAGGAAGTAAGCCGTCTCCTCCAGCGTGTTGGTGCCATGCGTGATAACTACGCCCGCGACTTTTGGATCATCGGCAAATATACGGTTGATGCGGTTTGCCAGCGTAATCCAATTGGCAATCGTAATATCAGGACTGCCGACGTTAACGACCTGCTCGACTTTCACTTTGGCGAATTGCTGGATTTCCGGAACCCCTTTAACAAGTTCCTCGCCAAGGAGCGAACCTGCTTTGTACTCAGTCAAGTTTGTCGATAACGCGCCTTTGCCCGAGATCGTGCCGCCGGTCGAGAGCACCCAAACCAGGGGCAGTTCCTTTCCGGCGTCTGCTTCTTGGGCTACGCACGGTGCGACAAACGCGACTACAGACACCACCAAAAGCATAGAGCCGACAGCCCCGTAAGTTCTCCATCTGTGAAGAAATCCAGGTCGCTTCGCCCGGAGAAATGAAAATAGAAGTTTGGGCCCCAGGCTACCTTGCTTATGGGTACACCGCCTTGCGCTAGGATCGTCCGGCACTGTTTGGACGGCCACAACTTGCATCTTGCCTCCGTTTTCGTCGCCGCGACGGGGCGGCGACCTCAGCGCAAGTATACAACTGAGCGTCGATGGCGAATTGCAGAACCAACCCGGCGCGAACTTAGATCCGACGGACGAAGAGATGGACGTGCGATTGGGTGCTTGCGGTCGCGAGTAGAGCCGTCGACTGAGGCTGATCGAATTGGGCGCGATTTTTGCCTGCCACGCCTGTGCTAGGATCAGCGGATGCTAATGAGTATCGCAACGGGGAGAAACCTGTTGATTCTCTGCGCTGGATGGACCGCCATCGTAACCGCGACCGACTATCCTGGCGCGCGTTGGGAGAAACACAACCGTGCTGGTTGGTCCGAACCCTTGCTGAAGGCCGCGCGTGAATACGCGGCGACAAAAAAGACGCTCGCCGTTATGATCGTCCAGAGCGGCCGCGTAGTCGATCAGTGGGGACCTGTCGATCAGAAAATCGAAGTGCGCTCGATTCGCAAGAGCTTTTTGAGCGCATTGTACGGGATTCATGTCGCCGAAGGCCGGATCGACCTTGGAAGAACTCTGGCCGAATTAGGCATCGACGACGAGCCGCCCGTACTCACATCTGTGGAACGGCAAGCCACTATTCTTGATTTGTTGCGAGCCCGCTCTGGCGTTTACCACGATGCGGCGCGCGAAACGCCGGGCATGCGTTCGCGTCGTCCACTTCGTGGCAGTCACCCGCCAGGATCTTTCTTCTACTACAACAATTGGGACTTCAACGTCCTTGGCGCGATCTTCCAGAAGCTGACTGGCGCAAACATTTTCGAAGATTTCAATGAACGCATTGCCAAGCCGATCGGCATGAACGACTTCGTGCCGGGCGATGGAAGGTTTAGCACTGCCCTCGAAGGCAAGAGCGTGGGCGGCGAATCGAGGTATCCGAACTACATCTTTTCAATGACCGCTCGCGACATGGCCCGCTTCGGCTATCTCTTTCTGCGCAATGGAAAATGGGGAGACCGGCAAGTCGTGCCGGCAGGCTGGGTGACGCGCAGTACGACATCCTACTCTGATCTGGATACTTTCAGTGCAATAGGCAACCAGACGGGTTATGGCTTCCTCTGGTGGACCGAAGCGTGGGGCTACTCGGCCGTTGGCGCATCGGGTCACATAATTGCGGTGATCCCGAAAAGAGATCTCGTCATTGTGCACCGTGTGGCGTACGACCCCCCGCAGGAGGATGTTGTTTCGTACCGGGACATCGACACTCTTGTTCGGATGTATATTGCAGCTGCACCCGAACCTGCGCGCTGAGGCGCTCACACTACTGGCCGTACGCAAGGCCGGCATTGGTCAGTTGATCTCTCCGTTGCCAGGTGAGACCCCATTACCTCCGACTGGCTCGGATGGTTGGCGACCGGTACGCCGATCCGAAGTCACCGTTCACCAGCTCAAGTTCGGATTGCGGCCAAACGAACCAGACAGACGCGCTGCCGTACAAGCGTGTAGACTCATCCTATGTCTTTTTCGCATAGCGCGGTTGATATTGCTCGGCGCCGGATTCGTAACTCGAATATTGTCTGCACAATCTTACGAGGTGAAGGCGTTGCGAGACGTGATGATTCTGACACGGGACGGAATCACCTTGGGCACGAACGTGTTTCTGCCGGCACGAGCAGGTTCGGTTGTCGGCGGCCGCTTTCCAGCAATCGTCGAGAGGACCCCATACAACAAGGACGGCGTCTCGAACTCTCTCGTCGCATACTTCGTCAGCCGCGGCTACGCCGTAGTGATACAGGACGTTCGAGGCCGTTACCGTTCAGGAGGGCGCTGGGCAGGTAACCACGACGATGGTCCAGACGGAACCGACCTGCTGAAGTGGATCGGTGAGCAACCATGGTCCAACGGCAAAGTCGGAACCATGGGCACATCCTACAGCGGAGCCACACAACACGCGATGGCAATTGCCAACGCGCCGAATCTGGCCGCTATGGTGCCGGTGGATGCAATGAGCAATGTAGGTCGCAACGGCATCCGGCACAACGGGGCGTTTGAACTCCGCTGGTTGAACTGGATCCTGACGATCGGTAACGCTACGGGCATACATGCCACGGCCAGCGGTACCGATGAAACGCCAAACGGACATGCGGCCGCGGTGCGCGCCGCATCGGTTCCTGAGGCGGTTGCGGCCATCGAGCAGATCGGTCCTCACATTCGGGACTACGCCGCGATGCTCCCCCTCCGACCTGGCACGACTCCCCTCAAGTTCGCTCCGGAATATGAGGCGTGGCTCGTCGAGGCGATGCGTCATGGCGACAACGATTCGTTCTGGAAGGATTCCGGGACAAGCGTTGTCGATCACCTCGCCGAATTCAAAGATGTTCCCGTTTATCACGTGACAGGGTGGTACGACTCGTGGAGCGCGTCAGTCGCCAATCTGAATTACGCGGAACTGACGAAACGCAAGAAGAGCCCCCAGCGGCTTCTGGTCGGTCCGTGGACCCATGGCGGACAGGCGTACAGTTATTCCGGGATCGCGGAATTTGGGCCGGAGGCCGCGATTGACATGAATTCAGTACGCCTTCGCTGGTACGACCACTGGCTTAAAGGCGTGGATAACGGTGTCGAAAAGGATGCGCCGGTCCGTCTGTTTGTGATGGGCGCTGGCGAGCCGCACAAAACGGCCGAGGGCCGCCTGTTTGTCGGTGGGCGCTGGCGCGATGAGCAGGAATGGCCGCTTGCCCGAGCTGTGAGCACGCCCTACTACATACACGGAGACGGCTCGCTATCGAGGACCAAACCGGCTGATTCGCAGCCGACCTCGTATCGCTTCGACCCGTCAGATCCAGTGCCAACTCTCGGCGGAAATGTTTCCTCCGAAGGTGCTCTGATGCTGAGGGGAGCGCAGGACCAGCGCTGCGCGTCGATCGATTGGCTTTGCAAGAACACTCTGCCCCTGTCGTCCCGTTCCGACGTCCTGGTGTACCAGACCGCACCGCTGGAGCAAGATATGGAGGTAACGGGTCGCCTTTTTGTGAAGCTCTGGGCGTCATCCGATGGCCTTGATACAGACTTCACCGCGAAGCTGATCGATGTTTACCCCCCCAACGCCGATTACCCGCCCGGAATCGATCTCAACGTGGGCGACAGTATCGTTCGGGCCCGCTACCGTGACTCGCTCGAACACGCGAAACCGCTGATCCCGGGACAGCCGACAGAATTGACGATCGAGATGTATCCGACATCGCTGGTGTTTCGACGCGGGCACCGTATCCGGCTCGACATCTCCAGCAGTAACTTCCCGCGCTTTGATGTCAACCCCAACACGGGCGAGCCGGTCGGTCAACATCGCACGCGTCGCGTAGCGTTGAACGCCATCTACCATGATCCGGTGCACCCATCAGAGATCTCGCTCCCCGTCGTTCCTAATTGACGAAAGGACGGACTGCGGACTGTCCGGAAGTTGGAGCAATGTTCCGGCCGCGATTGTTACGCCTGTGAGGTCCGCATTGCGGAATGTGGTCTCGTCCGAGCTTCGCCGCGATTATAGACGGGAACGCCGTTCTCCGTTCCCAATGTCCGGATCGACCATTCGCTCAGAGCTCCAAGATCCCCCTCGGGCGCCATTTTTTCGAGTTGCGATCGGCCCGCCCGGGCCATGCCGGGAATCCCACGGAGTTCAAGACCAGCGCGGCAGCAGTTCGATGAATAAGCCATAATTCCAAAAGGGTTCAAAATGGCCATCCCCCATAGCGCAGCCGCGATACGCCGGGAGAAGATCAAGTCCGTGATCCGGCTGGCAACCGGCAACTGCCTCGAGATGTACGACTTCATGATCTTCGGCTACTTCGCCGCCGCGATCGGCCGGGTGTTCTTCCCGAAGAGCAGCGAGTTCGCCTCTCTCATGTTCTCACTGGCAACGTTCGGCGCCGGCTTTTTGATGCGGCCGCTCGGCGGGATTCTCCTCGGCGGGTACATCGACAAGCACGGACGCCGCCGCGGCCTCCTCCTGACCCTGGCACTGATGTCGGTCGGCACGGTTTCGATCGCCGTCACACCGGGCTGGGGCACGATCGGCATCGCTGCGCCTTTGATCGTCCTGGCGGGTAGGCTCGTGCAGGGCTTTTCGGCGGGCGCCGAACTTGGAGGCGTCTCGGTGTACCTGGCCGAGATAGCGACACCAGGCCGGAAGGGATTTTACGTCAGCTGGCAGTCGGCGAGCCAGCAGCTCGCGGTGTTTGTGGCCGCCCTTTCCGGCGTAGCCCTCCACCAGTTCCTGTCGCCGCAGGAGGCGGACGATTGGGGCTGGCGGCTGCCCCTCATCGCCGGCTCGCTTATGATTCCGGCGCTGTTCCTGATACGGCGTTCGCTGGCGGAAACGGAGGAGTTCCAGCGGCGCAAGCACCACCCCGCCATCGGCGAGATCCTTCAAACGCTCGCGGCGAACTGGCGGATCGTTCTGGCCGGAACCCTCATGGTCACGATGTCGACGGTCGCGTTCTATCTGATCACCGCCTACACTCCGACCTATGGCCGCAGCGCGTTGCGCCTGACCGAATCCGATGCCTTGATCATAACGCTCTGCGTAGGAATGTCGAACTTCATCTGGCTGCCGGTCATGGGCTCGCTCTCGGACCGGCTGGGGCGAACTCCCATGCTGATTGCATTCACGGCGGCGGGGATTCTGACCGCCTATCCGGCGCTCGCCTGGATGGCGGCAAATGTGTCGTTTTCCGGCCTGCTCGCGGTCGAGTTGTGGCTCTCGTTCCTCTATAGCGGATACAACGGGGCGATGATCGTCTACCTTACCGAGATTATGCCGATCAACGTCCGGGCCAGCGGCTTTTCGCTCGCGTACAGCCTCGCGACGGCTTTGTTCGGCGGCTCGACCCCAATGATAGCGACCTACCTGATCCGGGCTACCGCGGATAAGGCCATCCCAGGCGCCTGGTTGTCGATCGCAGCGGCGATCGGGTTGGGCGCGACTCTTTGGTCGCGCACCATCTCCGGGTCAGCGGTTTCCGCCGGCCGCGGCTTCACTCCTGGCTCCAGCGCCAGCCTCTAAACCGGTTCGCCGGATCGTCGGCCAGGCCTTCTCCGATCGCAGGTACTCGATCAACCGCCGCGCGGCGGCCGGGGCCGTCGCGGCCATCGTGATGCCGGCGGAGAAGACGGTGATCTTCTGTACTTCGTCCGGAATGGGCCCGACCACCTGAATTCCGGCGACCGGCAGGAGTTCGCTTAACTGCTGGAAGCCGATCTCCGCGTCGCCTCGCGCGACGATCAGCCCCACCGGCGTTGCCGGAATCATCTTCGACTTCGGTGCGACTTCGGCCTCGATTCCGAGACGCCGGAACATCTCCTTCGAAATATAGACTCCGCTGGCGCTATCGGAGTAGGCGATCGATCGGGCCTCGAGGAGCGCGCGCTTGAAGCTCTCGACCGAAGAGATGTCGGGGATCTTCGCGCCTGCCTTCACGGCGACCGCGATACGGGAGCGCGCGAGGTCCACCTCCGTCCCGGGAGCGACCTTGCCTTGCTTGACCAGGCCGTCGAGCGCAGTCCTGGCCAGGATCACCACATCGGCCGGTTCTCCGCGCATGAGCCGGTTCGGGAGGGCTTCCCAAGTCTCGCCCATCGAAGGTCCGTACGCCGAGAGGATCCGGTCGCCGGCATGCCGTTCGTAAGCGGGGACGAGCGCTTTGTACGCCTCCGAGAATGCGCCGGAAATCATGACGTGAATCTCCCCGGCCGCGGCCTGCCCCGCTAGCAGCACGACCGCTGCAGCCAGGGCGCGTCCCCTTATCTCGATCCCCATAACACTCCCTCGCTCCTCGCGGGAACTGTTGCGAGCCCTTGAGGTCTTCCGGGCACCGCGCCCGTTCGTGGCGTGTGGCGCCTATCCCTTGTCACACGTGAGCGGCTTCGATGATCCAGTATTCGCATCGAGTTTCACGGGATTCGTCTTCTCAGTTCATCCGAAAAGTTGAGCAGAAAAACGATATGGGGGGACCCCTTTTTCGCCGCCTGCTCGGACTGGGGAAGCATCAGGAGATGCTCGCCATCGGGCATCACCGCGTAACTGCGGGCGGAGTTGAGGTCCATGAGTTGCCTCTCGATCCAGATCCTCGGCTTCGAGGCGGTAACCGACGAACCGCGCAGGGTAATGTCGGAGACCATGATGCGGAAATCCGCCGTCACGAAGAAAAGCTGCCGGCCATCGCGGCTCCACTGCGGAGAGCTACCGCCCCCGCTGGAGATTTGCAAACGTCCACCAGGCCCTGCGAATGGTTGGACAAAAACGTCACCGAGGCTGCTATTATCGCCGCTTCGGTAAGCTATCCACTTGCCATTCGGGGAAAAGGCCGACTCCTTTTCGATCATGGGGGTGCTCACGACACTTTCCGCTTTGCCGGTCGCGGGTTGGTCCGGATCGCTCCAGTCGATGGGCAGAGTGGCGATGTCCCACGCAGACCCCTGGCTGAAGATCGAAACGGCCAGCCGCTTACCATCTGGGGAAAAGGAATTTGCCGCAATGCCGGAAGCGTGCAGGGCGAGTTGCTGCGGTTCTCCGGCTCCATCCGCGCGCACGCACCAAAGCGTCTCCTGGCCGTTTTTGCCGTCCGTCCATGCCACAATCAGGTGTTTCGAATCCGGGCTCCAAACGGGCTGATCGTTCGAGCCCGTCGATTGTGAATTCATCAGGCGGGTCGTCGTCTCGCGGCCGATATCGTACACCCACAGGTCCCGGTTCGCGGTCACCCACGCGATGCTCCTGCCGTCCGGCGAGACTGTGGGATAGCGATACTGTCCGGGAGGGATGGGCAGTAGCTGAGTCTTTCCGGTGTGGTCCGCCTTCACGATGTTCCACACCGCGTCGCGGGTTTTGCCGCTCAGATAGACCAGGGTTCCATTGGCCGAGACGTCGTACTGGCCGCCCCCCGAGAACGGCATAGATGAAAGATCGTCCACCACCGGGACGGCCGCGCCGCGCACACGTAGCGCGGCGGGATCGAAACCGACTCCGAAAAGAGCGCCGTCGTGCACATAGAGCAGATGGCCGCTCGGCAAGTAGCGGGGCGCAAAACCGCCTTTGATGAGGGTCGTGCGGACACCAGTCGCCACAGACATCGCCGCTATCTCGGCGTCATCGAAGCCCGCTGCGCGTGTATGGCTGACAAAAAGCACGGCGCGTTCGCCTGTCAGAAACTGCGGCCAGCGATGGGTGACTTCGCCTGGAAGGAGCCTGGTGAAAGGCGCCGCGGCGCCGCCGCCGGACGGCTGGCTGAAAAGGCCGCCACCGCCGGCAACGCCATAAACGATGCCGCCGTCCTGCCTCCAGGCGATGCCCCGCGTGTTTGGTATGTAGCCCAAATCGATTGCAGCGCCGCCTTGCACCGGGATTTTTTTGATCTTGCCCTCGCTGGTGAACCCAATCCACCGTTCATCGGGAGAAAACAAAGAGTCGGACGCGCCTTCCGTGCCGGAGAGCACTTGCGCCTTGGGCTGATCGAGCGCACGCAGGGCGAGCCGCACCGTCCCGCTCGCGTCCTTGACGGAGTACACGATACGCGATCCACTCGGCGAAAGAGCCACGGTGTTGCGGAGACCTTCAATCGCATCCGGCCCGAGATCGACATTCAGCCGGATCAGGGGATGCTCGGTTGCAGGCGCGGAGCGGAATGCGAACCAGAGCGCTGCAGCGGCTGTCACAGCCAGAATTGCCGATATCGCCCGAGGCAAGCGGGCACGCAGGGAAAACGTGGCTGACGCTGGCGGGGGTTGGCCAGGCAACTCCAACAGCAGGCGGGCGTCGGCGATATCACGGAGCCGGCGCCGCGCATCCCGCACGAGGCAGGCGCGCAAGAGGGGCTGAAGTTGGTGCGGAATTTCGTCCCAGCACGGCTCTTTGGTGAGCACGGCGGCAAGTGAATCCGAGACCGTGGCGCCCTCGAAAAGTTGCCGGCCGGTTAATATCTCATACAGCACCACTCCGAACGCCCAGATGTCGGCCCGCTTGTCCACGCTCTGCCCGCGCGCCTGTTCCGGGGCCATGTAACCGGCGGTGCCTATGATCATTCCGGCCGTGGTGGCTCGGATCGTCAGTGTTGGGGAAGCGGCCGGATCGCCCCCCCGCGCTTCGTTGGACAGCGCTTTCGCAAGGCCGAAGTCCAGGACTTTCAGCCGGCCTTCCGGCGTGATCTTGATATTGGCGGGCTTGAGGTCCCGATGGATAACGCCCTTCTCGTGCGCATACTCGAGAGCATCGATCAACTGGAGAATGAGCGGCTGGGCTTCTTTCACGGAGATCGGTCCCGCCAGCGTCTGACCTTCCACTAACTCCATGACGATAGAGCGCTCTTCCACTCCGTAGATGGCAGCGATGTTCGGATGATTGAGCGACGCGAGGACCTGGGCTTCACGGGTGAAGCGACCGAGACGGTCGGAGTCCCCCGCAAAGGCATCAGGTATGACTTTGATGGCGACGTCGCGATTGAGCCTGGTGTCCGTGGCGCGGTAAACAGCGCCCATCCCACCTTCACGGAGCTTGCCGTGGACGCGGTAGTGCGCGATCGTCTGCGGAGCGCTCATTCTGAGACGAAATGGTAACACTTCCGGTCAGCCGGAACAGTTTTCCGGACGGATAACGCGCTACTCGGAAGATGGGCCGTTGGGAAAGCAGCGCCCGTAGAGTCCGGTTTGCGGAATGTACAGGTGCATCGCAGGCCGAGCGCAACTTCGCTCATTCAGCCGGTTCAATTCCGATGTGATCATTGACGGCCACGCCGAGTCTCTGTTTGCAGCCCAGGTACTTCTCGGTGGTCTGCACGCTAAGGTGCCTATGCTCGACAAGAGGAGTTCGTCGGACGCTTCTGTAGCACCGAGTCCGGAATGTACTCTGAGCTGAGCGGGCACCTTCTGGCACAGCTTGCATCGTTTCAGTCCCAAATATGGCTCTGTGCCAATTATTTATAGACCTCGGGTCATCTTAGGTGATTTAGAATCAGCAGCTTGAGGGTTGGTGGACCTGGTGAGATTCGAACTCACGACCTCTTC
>Ga0335069_10005487_pt1 | contig 18645 bp, 19 predicted proteins | sample Lox_Sample_11_FD_206714 | JGI IMG/M metagenome (GOLD analysis project Ga0335069, IMG submission 206714) | Soil microbial communities from Loxahatchee National Wildlife Refuge, Florida, United States - Lox_Sample_1.1 | ecosystem: Environmental > Terrestrial > Soil > Wetlands | place: USA... | reverse complement strand
GCGGGCACCCTGGAATGGGATTGCTGGCATACCGCCGAGCACATCGGGGACTGCCTGCTGTCCTACGCCTGGCAGCTCGCGGTCCAGCCCACCGGCCGCTACGTCCGGGCCATCGCGACCGCCGAGGAGGACGCCTCGCCGGCCGAGGTGCTGGAATTCGCCGTCAGCGGCGGCCGGATCCTGGCCTCGATGGTACGCACGTCCCGCCCGCACGTCCGCGCGTACCACCCGGCCGGGATGGCCGACCCGGAGGGCTTCGCCGGGATGGGCTGTCACGAGGCCCTGCTGCACGGCAACGACATCGCCCTGGGCTTCGGCCTCAGCCTCGATCCGCCCCGTGACGTGTGCCGCCGCGTCCTGGCCCGCATCTTCCCGCAAGCCCCTGCCGGCCTGGCCGAATCCGACCCGTGGACCGCGCTGCTCTGGGCCGGCGGCCGCATCGAGCTCCCCGCCCATCCCCGGCAGCCGAGCTGGCGTCCCCATCCCGCCCCCCTGACCAAGTAGACGCAGGCCAGATCGGCCCGGGCGGGCTGAAAGCAGGCCCCGGTGGGCCGGGCTCAGCTGGCAGGAGCTCGGGCTCGGCCGGGGAACGTGGCGGCGCGGCCTGATCTGGGCCGCCTGCGCGATCGGCGCCGTGGCCGTGGTGTTCGCGGTGGGCGCGGCGCTGCCGCAGACCCGTGACGCCTTCCGTGACGCCCGCTACCACCTGGACTGGCAGCATGCCCTGCTGACCGCCTTCGTGCTGATCCCGCTGGGGACCGTGCTGTTCGAGGAGGTCGCCTTCCGCGGGGTGCTGTGGGGCCTGCTGCGGCGCGCCCACGGGACCGCGACCGCCACCCGGGACAGGGTGATATTGGCGTTCCTCCTGTTATTCCTTACGGCTCGTAGGATCCGGGTGTCCAGGCGCGAGTGCTGACGCCGATGGCGTTCCAGGCGTTGATGGTCACGATGAGGCTGACGAGCGCGGCGACCTCCTGCGGGCTGAACTCCGCGGCCACATCCTGGTACGCCTGGTCGGGGACGTGCGTGTCGGCCAGGCGCGTCCCGTCATTCCCGCCGGGATTATTACCGGTTCCTTACCCGCGCCGTGATGTCGAGCCGGGTCGTGAAAAGGCCCGTATCCAGGATGTATGGCCCGGTACGCGCGGCCGTCATTTGAGGTCAGCGGGCTATCGGCTGAGGCGTCACCCGGTAACTGCTGACCACGGCGTCCCGGCTTTCCGAATGGCGGCCGCGCTGGCCCCGGGCGGGGGAGGTAGCGATGGGACGGCGGCTCGTGTGCGCTATGGCGGCGGCCGGGCTGCTCGCGGCGGCCGGGCTGGCCCTGTCCGCCGGGCCGGCCCGGGCCGAGACCGCGGCGGCCTCGCAGGCCCGGCTGACTCCGGGCCCCGGCGAGTGGTGGTTCGCCAGCTGGCAGGTGCAGCAGACGGTGTGGCCGCTGACCCAGGGCGCCGGGGTCACGGTCGCCGTGATCGACAGCGGGGTGCAGGCCAGCCTCCCCGATCTCCGGGGCGTCGTGCTGGCCGGCGGCGACATGACCGGTGCCGGCGGCCGCGGTGACACGGACGGGAACATCAGCATTGACGGGCACGGCACCGAGGTCGCGGCCCTGATCGCCGGGCAGGGCGTCGGCAACGGCGTCCTGGGCGTAGCGCCGCGGGCGAAGATCCTGCCGGTCCGGATAGGCAACTCCGGGACCGATTCCCTGCTGGTGGTGGCGGACGCGATCCGGTTCGCGGTCCGGCACGGCGCCCAGGTCATCAACATGTCGCTCGGGTCCGCGGCGGCCTCGCCCGCCGGGTGCGATCCGGTGCTCCAGGCCGCCGTCGCCTACGCGCTCGAGCGCAACGTCATCGTCGTCGCGGCCGCGGGCGATCGTGCCCTCATCGACGGGCCCGTCGAGCCGGCGTCGTGCGCGGGCGTCCTTGCCGTGGGCGGGGTGGAGCCGGACGGATCGCTCTGGCGCGGCAGCACGCGCGAGCCCTACGTGGCCGTCGCGGCGCCCGGGGATCACATCGCCTTCGAGGGACGAGACGGCCTGTATTCCACCAGCGCGTGGGGGACGAGCTTCTCCTCGCCGCTGGTCGCCGGGGCGGCGGCCCTCATCCGGTCCCGTTATCCGCATATGCCCTGGTATGAGGTGGACCAGCGGCTGACCGGCACCGCGACTCCGGCCGGCCGGCCGGTACCGAACGACGGGTACGGATACGGCATCGTGGACCTGGCCCGGGCGGTGAACGCGTCGGCCTATCCCGTGCGCGCCTCGGCCCCGGACCCGGTCTACGCGAGCTTCCGGGCGTGGCTGGCGACCCCCGCGGCCCGGGCGCTCCGCGGCCAGTACCGTCCCCCGGCCCAGGCGCCGGACCCGGCCGCGCCACCAGCGATCACGGGCAGGCGGCCGGCTCAGGGCGGCCCGCCGCAGGCGGGCATGACCCTGGAGGAGATCGTGATCACCGGGGTGGCGGCCGTCTGCGTATTCGTGGCCGTGCTGCTGCTCGTGCTCGGGATCTCGTCCCGGCGCCAGGCCGTCCCGAGGCCCCCCAGAACCCTCAGGAGCCCCAGGAGACCGCGCGGGCGTCATGACCGGCGGTTTCTCGCCATGGCCACGTCTCCGGGCCCCGGCCCGGCCTCCCCCCGCCCCGGCCTGGCGACCCCCTGCCCGCGCTCGGGGGACGGCTGGGAGGCGCGAGCCTGGTCGTTCGGCCCAGAAGAGGACAAGGAGCATGGCGGGGCCTCCGGGTACGGACCCCCGCCCGGATACGGCCCGCCTCCGCCGTGGGCCGGCTCCGCTCACGGCCCGCCCGGCTGGCGGTGACGGGGGGGCTACCGGCCGGACGGCGCGGCCGGCCCGAGCCGTGCTCTTCGTAGTACAGCGAGACGCCGTTCACGTCGGCGTAGCTCATTGGATGATCGATGAGCCCATCGTCGGGACGGGCGCCCCGGCCAGGTGGTGGATGAGGTCGTGCCGGGAGACCCCGTCGGAGAACATGCGGCTGGCCGCCTGGAACGTCGGGTTCTCGTCGTCGCGCCACAGTTCCTCGACCACGCGGTACGCGGCCTCCACGAACTCCTCGCGGGCCTGGCCGGCAGGCGGGGTGCACTGGCCGAACTCGGCCTCGACGAGCCGACGGCGGTCGGCCGGGTCCGCGAGGTCCAGCGGAGCGTGCCGCTCCGGGATGGGCAGCGCGAACATGCGGTGCCCCACGTGCTCGGAGAGCCGGGAGACGTCGGCGTCGCTGGCGGCCAGCCCGGACGCGTAGCCGCGGATCGTGGTCGCGTCCGGGTCGGCGTAGGCCTGGCCGAACTGGGCGAGCACCTTCGGCAGCCGCTCCAGCAGGATCGCGGTCGCCGCCTCGCCCAGGTCCCGGCGTCCGGCGGACCAGCGGACCCACGCGGTCACCGCGGGCTCGAGGTGGCTGCGCTGCGCGGGGGACAGGACGAAGGTGTTCGGCACGTGGCCGAGGAGTATGTTCGCGAGCTTGCGCGGACCGACCTGGGCGGGCGGCTCGCCGGGGACGCGGCTGCTGTAGCCGGTGAGCACCTCGGCCCAGAACCTCGTGGACTCCTCGTCGGCCGCGACGGCCCCGGCGGCCAGCGGGCTCTTCATGAACTCGTCGACCGCGGCCGCACGGTCGGCCGCGGTGAACACCGGGCCCGTCCCGGAGTGCCGGGTGTCGTCGGCCGGCAGGCGGCGGACCCGGGACCGGGCGATCGGCAGGTACGCGTGGCTCTGGGTGGACAGCTTCACGCTCGGGTCGCGATCGGCCCGGTCCAGCGGGCTGAGCAGGCGACGGCGGGCCTCGGCCAGGCTGATCTGCTCGGAGCGGTCGAACTCCTTGTCGTCACCGCTGATGGCCGCGACCAGCCGGGCCGCATCCGTCGACACGCCGATCGTGGTGGCGACCGGGATCCCGGCCAGGTCGACCTGCACCACGATGCCATGCTCGGCCTCCCCGTAGCCGAACGTCACGGCGATCGCCTCGTCGTCACCGAACACGTCGTAGCGGCGCCAGGCCTGGCCGGGCGTGACCTTGCCGGCCTCGGTCACCCAGTCCGGCGGGTAGATGCCCGCTCCGGTCAGCTCGGCCAGCGCCCGGCTGGCCGCCCGCTTGGTCTCCGGCGTGCCCAGCGCCATGAGCATCCGGAGCAGCGCCGCGCCGTCCGGGGTACGCCTGCGGGCCGCGCCGTCCACCAGCACGGTGGCGATGAACGTCTCGTTCTCGGCGGGATCCTGCTGGCCCAGCACGCGCGGGATCGCGAGGCAGGTCGCGGTCTCGAGTTCGGCTCGCAGCGGGTCGCCCGACTCGATCCCCGCCCACAGGCCGGACAGCACCTCGTTGGCGATGGCATCCGCCTGGGCCCGTTCCGAAGGCGTCGGACTGGCAGTCGGCTGCGTGCCAGTCGCTGATGCCGTGCTGGTGGCCCTCGTCTTACTGGCCGCCGGTGCCTTGCCGGTAGCTCGTGTCTTACGGGCCGGCGTGCCGCGACGCGGCTTGGTCTTCTTGCTCACCGCGTCATCCTACGGCTCCCAGCCGACAAAATTCGGCGTCCAGCGCGTCGACAAGATGGCCGGAGGTGACGTCCACCGATTCCGGCAGCCCGAATCCTCCCGCGGTCTGCCGGCGAAGCGGCGCAAGCCCGGCGGCGCAACGCGGCCCCCCGGCGTACGCCTGACGTGCGGATCAGCGATCAGAAGCTGACGGCGCGGATGACGCCTACCTCGGCCTCGCCGCCGATGACGGGGGCAGTGGCGAGTTCCTCCGGGACGGAGGCGCCCAGCAGGCGCAGGGCCGCCACCGTGACCGGGGTCCGGCCGCGGTGCGCCCCGTCGTCGATCTTCACCGCGCCGGCCCTGACCTCGTGACCGTCGGCCAGCGCGAACGCGTCGACGCCCTCGGCGCCGCCCTTGACCAGCAGGCCGGGTACCGCGTCCATCAGCAGCCGCTCGTCCCGGCTGGTGCCGCTGGTCCATTCCGGGTGCGCGCGCATGGCGTCGGCCACCCGGCGCTCGGGCGTGCCGGGGGCGGCGAGCGCCAGCGCCCGGAAGGCGCGGGCCAGCCCGGTCAGCGTCAGCGCGAACAGCGGCGCGCCGCAGCCGTCCACGCCGGTGGCGGGCACGTGCTGGCCGGCCAGTTCCTCGGCGGTGTGCCGGATCGCCTGCTGCAGCGGGTGGCCCGGGGCCAGGTACCCGCGCGTCGGCCAGTCGTTCAGGACGCAGGTAGCCAGCATCGCGGCGTGCTTGCCCGAGCAGTTCATCCGGATCCTGGACATGCCCTCGCCGCGGGCGATGAGCCGGCGCGCGGTCTCCAGGTCCAGCGGCCAGGATGGCGGGCAGCCCAGGTCGCCCTCGGTCAGCCCGGCGCCGGACAGGATCTTCCGGACCCCGTCGACGTGGAAGTCCTCGCCCGAGTGGCTGGCCGCGGCCAGCGCCAGGAGCTCGCCTTCCAGGTCCAGCCCGCGGCGCAGCATGGCCGCCGCCTGCAGCGGCTTGTTCGCCGACCGGGGGAAGAACGGGGCCGCGGTGTCGCCGACGCTGATCACCTGGGTCCCGTCGGCGGCCAGGCCCGCGACCGCGCCGCGGTGCCGCGATTCGGTGAAACCCGAGCGCACCACCTCGGCGACCACCGGGTTCACGCCATCGTGTTCGGCAAAGATCGTCATGGACGCAGTGTGCTCCTTTTCTGCAGGCCCGGCACGCCGGGTACCCTGCCGTGCTATGCGAGCAGTGGTGCAGCGGGTGAGCCGGGCCAGCGTGGCCACCGGCGGCCAGGTGGTCGGCGCCATCGACGAGCCCGGGCTGCTGGTCCTGGTCGGCGTGACCCACGACGACACCCCGGAGCGGGCCGCCAGGCTGGCCGCCAAGCTGTGGGGGCTGCGCATCCTCGACGGCGAGAAGTCCTGCTCCGACGTCGGCGCGCCGCTGCTGGTGATCAGCCAGTTCACGCTCTACGCGGACCTGGCCAAGGGCCGCCGCCCGTCCTGGTCGGCCGCCGCTCCGGGGCCGGTGGCCGAGCCTGTGGTCGGCACCGTGGTCCAGGCCCTGCGCGACCTCGGAGCCCGGGTCGGGACCGGCGTCTTCGGCGCCGACATGAAGGTCTCCCTGGTCAATGACGGCCCCGTCACGATCATCATCGACCTTCCATGATCGCGACCGCCATAAATCGCACGCCCCGGGGCGCTGCCAGCATCCTCGCGGCTACGACGCCGTGGCGCTGGGGTCCGCGGCGGGGCTCGCGGGGCCCAGCCCGGCCAGCACGCACTGCGGCCGGGCGCGCAGCGAGACCTGGTCCTGGGACCGGAACGTGGCCTGGCAGAACGATCGCGCCTGTGACCCGCAGTAGTGCAGGGTGGCGCCCCCGGTGGAGTTCGGCACGGTGACGTTCACGCAGCCGTTCGCCGAAGGACCGTACGAGTCATGCGCCACCACGCCCCAGGCGATCAGGCCGCCGAAGACCACGACCACCAGCGTCGCGGCGATCGCGAAGATCCGCTTCTGCCGTGGCGTGAGGCGCCCCGCCCTCGGGTTGGTCTTGGCGTACATGACTGCCCAGTGTAGGTAACGCGTGTTTACGCCGTGTTAACAGCCGCGTGTTAGCGAGGTCGCCCCGCCGGCCCTGTGTTAGCGTCGGCCGCAAGCAGCCATCAACGGGAGGCACAGGGAAATGGTGACGCGCGATACGCGGTGGCCTGCCGGTACGCCATGCTGGGCGGAAGTCAGCGTGGACGATGTACCGAAGGCGATCGCCTTCTACCAGGCCCTGTTCGGCTGGGACGTCCAGGCGGGCGGCCCGGAGACGGGCGGTTACGCCATCGCCCACCGCAGCGACCGGATCGTGGCGGGCATCAGCCCGAAGTTCGGCCCGCCGGACGCTCCGTCGGCCTGGCTGACCTACCTGGCCGCCGACGACGCCGACGCCGTCGCGGAGAAGATCAAGGCGGCCGGCGGCCAGGTGGCGCAGGGCCCGCTGGACGTCATGGAAGAGGGCCGGATGGCTATCGCCCTCGACACCACCGGGGCCGTGTTCGGCCTGTGGCAGGGCGGCAAGACCACCGGCATCGGCCTGGCCGACGAGACCGGGGCGCTCAGCTGGAACGAGCACGTCAGCTGGGATTTCGACGCCGCCAAGGCGTTCTACCGTGCCGTGTTCGGCTACCAGTACCAGGACGTGAGCGGGGACGGCTTCAGGTACGCGATGCTCATGGTGGACGGGCACGAGGTCGGCGGCATCGGCCAGTACGTGGCGGGGACGCCGGCCGTGACCCCCGCCGCCTGGAGTGCCTACTTCGCCGTCGACAGCACCGACGCCGCGGTGGCCACCGTCGTCGGGCTCGGCGGCAGCATCGTGCAGCCCATCAGGGACAGCCCGTACGGCCGGATCGGCGTGGTCGCCGACAACCAGGGCGCGGTCTTCTCGGTGATCACCAGCCCGCAGCCGCCAGGCTAGGCAAGCCGCGCATGCTGGCTTGATTTCCCTTGATTTGCCCTGTGTTCCAGCGAAGGGTTCCAGGTATGAACTCTGAGCCTGGCTACCTCCGGATCGCCACCGAGGAGGCGTTCGCGCCGCCGGAGCTGATCACGCTGTGGCGCTCCATGCTGGACGAGAGGGACCTGCGACGATCCGGGTTTCCTCGGCCTTCCCGGGCTGACCGCGATCGCGCCGCAAGATCCCGAGAACGCGGCGGAGGAAATCGAGCGCGGCGCGCGCCGGCTCGGCTTCAAGGGCATCGCCGAGCAGGTGTTCGGCCTCTGAGCCGGTTACCCGGCCTGCTCCCCGACCGGGGGCGTCCCGTGCGTGTGGAAGGACTCGATCGTCTTCAGCCCCCACGCCTGGCCCTTGGCCCGTTCGGCCTCCGTCCAGGTGATCGTGCGCCAGTCCGGCGCCAGCACCAGCCGGGCGACCGGGTTGCAGAGCTCGATCCGGTTCCCGCCCGGCTCGTAGACGTAGAGGAAGAACGTCTGCTGGATGGCGTGCTTGTGCGGCCCGGTCTCGATGAACACGCCGTGGTCCAGGCAGATGTCCGCGGCGCGCAGGATGTCCTCGCGCGTATCGGGCGCGAACGCGACATGGTGCAGCCGGCCCCGCGTGCCGGTCCAGTCGCGCGTGTACACCAGGTCGTATCCCTTGTTGGTGAAGTGGAGCCACTGCGCGGAGATCGTGCCGTCGTCGAGCATGATCTGCTCGGTGACCCGCCCGCCGAGCACGTCGCGGACGAAGTCGCCGCTGGGCGGCACCTCCCGGGCGAGGAAGTTGACGTGGTCCAGCCGCCGGACGCAGATGCCGCGCCCCGGGTAGGCCTGAGCCTGGTTCTTCAGCGACGGCTTCAGCTCATCGGGCGCCTCGTACCACTCGGTCTCCCAGTACAGCTCCATCTCGTGCCCGTCCGGATCGCAGAACAGGTACGTCGGCCCGATCCCCGGGTCGCCGTCCTTCCAGCTGATGCCGAGCCCGGCCGCCTCGATGGCCGCCACCCGGGCCTCGAGGGCGGCCTGGCTCGAGGCCCGCAGCCCGACCCGGCGGATGCCCGAGGTCTCGTGCGCGGTGAGCTTGACCGTGTGGTGCTCGTAGTCGTCCCAGGTGCGCAGGTAGGCCGAGTTGCCCTCGCGGCAGGTCTCGGTCATCCCGAGCACCTCCACGAAGAACCACAGGCTCTCGCACAGCTTGGGCGTCAGCAGCTCAATGTGCCCGAGGTGCGCGACATCGTGCAGCGGCGGCCGCGTCGCCGCCTCAGGACGATTCTGCGGGCTTGTCACCGGGACCTCCGGGGGAAGACGGTACCGTCGAAGAGCTTGCGCGCGGTGCGCACCACGCCTGAGCGGATTACCGCGGGTGGCCGGCTCGCCTGGTCGACCTCGACCTCGACCTCGACGTGCCCGGTGGGGTGCTCGATGTCGAACCGCGCCTGCCCCGGCTTGACGGCGGCCAGGTCACGGCCGGCCGTGCCGTCGAGCAGCAGCGCGGTCACCACGCTGACCGCGCCGAGCACCCCGATGGAGTCGTGGACCCGGACCGGGATGAAGGTCCGGGTGCAGATCGTCCCGCCGTCGGCGGGGGCGGCGATCAGGGAGATCTTCGGCACGGTGGCCGCGGACACGTCGCCCAGGCCCATCAGCCGCCCGGCGGCCAGCCGCAGCGCCCGCACCCGCTGCCCGAGCCCGGCATCGGCCTCGAGCTCGGCCACGGTCTCGTATCCGGTGCGGCCGAACTCGGCGGCGGGCACGACCACCACCGGCATGCCGTTGTCGATGCAGGTGACGGTGATGCCCTCGATGACGTCCGCCGCGTTCCCGGTGGGCAGCAGCGCGCCGGTGGCCGAGCCCTCGGTCCCGGCAAAGTCGAGCACGACCGCCGCGGCCGTTCCCGGCACCCCGGCGATCGCCGTGTCGCCCTCGTAGTCCACCACGCCGTCCGCGCCGGGGAAGCTGGCGGCGGCCAGGCTGGCCGAGTTGACCATGTGGATCCGGACCGGCGACGCGGCGGCCAGGCCGCGCTCGACCGCGAACGGGCCGACTCCGGCCAGCAGGTTGCCGCAGTTCTGCCGGTCGGAAACCGTGGCCTCGCCGACGCCGACCTGCAGGAACAGGTAGTCGACGTCCGCGTCGGGCCGAGCCGAGCGGGAGATCACCGCGACCTTGGAGGTCAGCGGGTGCGCCCCGCCGATCCCGTCGATCTGCCTGGCGTCCGGGCTTCCCATGATCCGCAGCAGCAGGTCATCCCGCGCCGCCGGATCCGCGGGCAGGTCCTCCGCGAGGAAGTAGGCCCCCTTCGACGTGCCGCCGCGCATCAGCATGCACCGCACCCCGCCATCCGTGCCCATCAGCGTTCGTCACCTCCGGCCGCGACGTGCTGGGCGTGCTCGACGTACTCGACGCCGCGCGCGGCGAGCTTGTCGCGCAGCCCGTAGAGATCCAGGCCGAGCTGGCCGTCGGCCAGGGCCTTGCGGGTCTGCTCCTCCCTGGCCAGCCGGGCCCGCGCGGCCGCCAGCGCCCGGGCGACCCCGGCGCGCGGCACGCAGACCACGCCGTCGTCGTCGGCGATGATCGCGTCGCCGGGCCGGACGATCTGCCCGCCGACGGAAACGGGCACGTTGACCGAGCCGGCCGTCTCCTTGACCGTCCCCTGGGCGCTGACCGCCGCCGACCAGGCCGGGAAGCCCATGGCCCGCAGTTCGGCCACGTCCCGGACCCCGGCCTCGATGACCAGGCCGCGGACCCCGCGCGCGGCCAGCGACGTCGCCAGCAGCTCGCCGAACATCCCGTCCGTGCAGGGCGACGTGGTGGTCACCACCAGCAGGTCCCCGGCCTGGCACTGCTCCACCGCCGCGTGGATCATGAGGTTGTCGCCGGGCCAGCACAGCGTGGTGACCGCGGTCCCGCCGATCCGCCGCCCGTCCTGGATAGGGCGCAGGCCCGGCCCGAGGTACCCGGCCCGGCCGATCGCCTCGTGCACGGTGGCCACCCCGAGGGCGGCCAGTTCGTCGACGACGCCGAGGTCCGCGCGCGGCGTACCGGTGACGACCACGTTGCGCATCAGCTCAGCCTGTCCGTGACCTGCGGGAACACCCGCATGTAGGCCTCGCCCAGGGTGGACTGGGGCAGGCCCAGGTTCGGGCCGGCGTTGCGCCTGAGCTGGGTGCCGCGCCGTTTGGCCAGGTCGGTGTAGTACTCCCACAGGTGCTGCTGGGCGCCCATGCACTCCATGGCCTTGCGCTTGGCGTCGAAGACCGGCGTGATGTCCAGCAGCACCTCCGGCTTGAAGCCGCACATCTCCGGCTGGTGCGGCTCGAACAGGAACACCGGCGGCGCGCCGATCGGCTCGCCCGGGGCGGGGTAGCCGATCGCCTGGGCCAGCACCCGGGCCCGCAGCGCCAGCTGCCCGGCGACCGGGTGATCGCCGTTGTACGGGTCGGCGAGCGGGTGGGTGAGCACCACCGAGGGGTTGACCTCCCGGTACACCCGGACGATGCGGTCGACGAGCTCGTCGGACTCGCGCAGCGGGTAGTCCCCGGCGTCGAGGAACTCGATCTCGGCCCCGAGCGCGGCGGCGGCGCTTTCCGCCTCGCCCCGGCGCAGCGCCTTGATCTCCTCCAGGGTCTTGCCCGCGCGCCAGGCGCTGGCCGACTCGCCGCGCTCGCCGTAGGTCAGGCAGAGCACCCTGACGCGGTCGCCGCGCGACGCGGACAGCGCCACCGCGCCGCCCGCCCGCCAGACGAAATCGGCGGCGTGCGCGCTGACCACGAGCATGGATTGCCGCTCGGTCACCGGGTTTCCTCTCCGCACTGGCTCACCAGGGCTTCCTGTCCGCGCTGGCTCACCTGGCCTCCTCCCTGGGATTGTGCTGATCGATCAGGGCCGTGATGACGCTGCGCAGGTGACGGCGGGCGGCCTGCTCCGCCTCGGCGGGCCGGCGCCCGGCGATGGCGCCGATGATCGCCAGGTGCTCGGGCAGCGACGCCTGCGGGCGTCCCGGGCGCAGCGACAGCTGGAACTGATGGCGGACCAGCTGCCCGTTGAGGCGCTCGAGCAGGCCGGCCGCCACCGTCTGGCCGGAAATCTCCCGGACCAGCCGGTGCAGCTCGTGATTGAGGGCCGAGTACTTCATCGGCTCGCCGTCCGCGACGCTGCGCTCCATCTCCTCGCCCAGCTGGCGCAGCCGTGCGGCATCGCGCACGGTGACCCGCTCGGCCGCCTTCGCCGCGCACAGTCCCTCGAGCGTCATCCGGCACTCGGTGATCGCGACCGCCTCGTCGAGGGTGACGACCCGCACCCGCGCGCCGCGGTTCGGTATCCGCTCGACCAGCCCCTCCGAGGTCAGGTCGAACAGCGCCGCGCGCAGGCTGGCGCGCGTCACCCCGAGCAGCCCGGCCAGCTCCTCCTCGACCAGGCGCTGCCCGGGTGCCACGTCCCCGGCCAGGATCGCCTGCCGCAGCCGCTCACCCGCCAGCCGCCGCCCCGCGGCGCCCGCCACCGGCGCCGCCGGCGGGACATCCCTAGCCGTATGCACGTAGCGAGCCTAAGAATGCCCAACAAAATTGTCAACAATCCCTGATGCACTATCTTGGCATCCGGTGGCGAGCCCGGCGGGCATGACCAGCCCGGCCAGTCCCGTCGTGGAGCATCCAGAGCCGGGCGAGGTGATCTGGCCCTCATCGGCCAGCTGGCGGCCCTCCACCCGGCGCCCGGCTCAGCTGGCGGCAGCCGGACCGGCAGTGACCGGAGCGGTCATGCCCGGCCTGCTCGGCGAACCGCCCCCGCGGACGGATCGGGCCGTTGATTATGCCGAACGAGGATGGCTCACCTGGCCCAGGAACACCGGCAGCCCCGTGGCGGTGTCGATGATCGCGAACAGGAACGGACGGTCCACGATCATCGTCACCGGCCGGGTCGGCCGGATCGCGGCCTTCATGGCGATGGCCACCGCGGTAGCCGCCGCGGCTTCCGTGCCCTGCTCGTCGACGTCGATGTACGCCTTGTGCGCGACCGCGCCGATCCGCAGCGGCTCGGCCTCGGTGATGCCGCTGAAGTCCGCGCCGCCGTCGAAGGCCGCGGCCACCCCCAGCCGCCGCAGGGCCGGGATGAGGCTGAACGCCGCTTCCAGCCGGAACCTGGGCAGCGACAGCGCGACCTGGCACCTGGCCGTGCCGGCCAGCAGGGCGCCCAGGCCGGCCGCGGCGACCTTCGGCCGCAGCGCCGCCAGCGGCCCGTCGGGCAGCACCACCGCCATGGCCAGGCTGAGGCCCTGGTAGGGCAGCAGCACCGCCTGGTACCCGTCGCCGCGCAGGTAGGCCCGCGACGCGGTCAGCCGCATCATCGGCACGGTCAGGCCCGGGCGGTCCGGGCCGTCCGGGTAGAACGGCGCGCCGGCCGTCGCGCCCTCCGGGAACGGCTGCGTCCAGGCCGCCTTGAGGTACACCGCGCTGGCGAGTACCAGCCTGGTCAGCGCGGTGATGGCGTCGGGCGGCAGCAAGCCGGTGATCTTGCCCGCGGTCTGCTCGGCGATCACGCGGTTGATCTCGGCCCTGGCTGCCTCGGGCGCCGTGGCGAAATCGGCGTCGCCGACCGTGGCCGCGGCGTGGCTCAGCCGGCTGGTGAACCCGGCGCGCAGCGGCAGCCCGGACTGGACCCACACGGTGTTCGGGGCCCGGAAGATCGCGGACCCGCCGGACCCGGCGCTGGCTGCGCCGCCTGGACCGCCGTCCCGCCAGGCCGACGCGAGGTACAGCCCGCTGGCCGCCGCGTCCTCTGGCGGTCCCGGCCCGCCAGGCCCGTTCAGATGGAGGGCCCGGGCCAGTTCGGCCGCCGTCTGGCCGCGCGCCCCGGCCAGGGCCATCCGCAGCGCGCTGGCCACGCTGGCCGGCGAGAAGACCGTATCCGCGGCGTCCTCGGCCAGCACCTGGTACATGTCCGCGCCGAACGCTGCGTCGGCCGCCGCGGCGGCCTGCGCCTCGGTCAGCGCCGTTGATTCGTCCCGCACCGTCCCTACCTACCCGCGTGAAATGAAACCATGGCCGTCATGGGCTGGTTCATCACCGGAACAGCCGGGGAATTTCTCGCCGCCGCCGGGGAATGCCTGCGCGCCGAGCCCGCGCGCAACTCCGTGGTGCTGACCGCGACCGAGAACCTCAGGCTCAGCGCGCCCGCCCGCTCCCCGGCCGCCCCGGGCCAGGAGGAAACGTGGTTCGGCTGGTGGAGGTCAGCCCCGGAGGGCCAGGGTCCGGTCAGCGCCGTGTTCATGCACACGCCGGAGTTCCCCGTCATGCTCTCCCACATGGGCGGCCAGGCCGCCGCCGCGCTCGCCTGCGACCTCGCCGCTGCCGGGCGCCAGGTCCCCGGCGTCAACGCCGGCCAGGAGGCAGCCGGCGCGTTCGCGGCGGCCTGGCGGGACCGCACCGGGGACGCGGTCACGATACGCCTGCGGATGCGCCTGTTCCGGCTCGGCGGGCTCGTCCCGCCCCGGCCGGCCCCCGGCGGGGCCGCCAGGCTGGCCGCCCGGCCGGACCGGGACCTGCTGGCCGGGTGGTTCGACGCCTTCGCCCGCGAGATCGGCGACCCGCCCAGGCGCGACTATCACGCCGTCGTCGACGAGCGCCTCGGCTACGGCGGGATCATGGTCTGGGAGGCCGGCGGTGCCCCGGTCTCGGTCGCCGTCCTGACCCGCGCCGTGGCCGGGATGGTGCGGGTGGGGTCCGTCTACACCCCCCCCGGCACTGCGCGGGCGCGGCTACGCCGGAGCGGTCACCGCGGCCGCCAGCCAGGCGGCGCTGGACGCCGGCGTCCGGGAGGTGGTGCTCTACACCGACCTGGCCAACCCCGCCAGCAACGCCTTGTACCAGCGTCTGGGCTACCGTCCCGTCGAGGACCGCGTGGTCCTCTCCTTCGAGCGCGCACCGCACGGGTTAGGCTTCACTGGTGAGCGGACTTGAGGACTTCGCCCGGCTGGTCGACGGTGATCACGGTCTGTGCGTGGTGTCCACGCTGCGGCCGGACGGGACGATCCAGTCGTCGGTGGTGAACGCGGGCGTGCTCCCGCATCCCGTCACCGGAGCCCAGGTCGTCGGCCTGGTCAGCCGGGGTGACGCGCACCGGCTGGCCCACCTGCGGGCCCGGCCGCGGGCCACGGTGGTCATCCGCGCGGGCTGGCAGTGGGCGGCCGCCGAAGGGCCGGCGGAGCTGGCCGGCCCCGACGACCCGCTGGCCGGGGTCGACGCCGAGCGGCTGCGCCTGCTGCTGCGCGAGATCTTCACCGCCGCGGGCGGCACGCACGACGACTTCGGCACCTACGACCGCGTGATGGCCGAGGAGCGCCGGGTCGCCGTCCTGGTGACCCCGGCCCGGATCTCCGCCAACCGCGGCTGAGGGCCGCCGTGCCGACCGAACGCCGCCGCCTCACCCGTCCCGACGGCCGGGTCATCGACTTCCTCGTGGCCGGCCAGGCGGATGGCCTGCCGCTGGTGCTGCACGAGGGCACTCCCGTCGGGCTTGTCCTGTACCCGCCGACGGTGGAGGCGGCCCGGGTCCGCGGCCTGCGGGTCGTCCTGGCCGCCCGGCCGGGCTACGAGGGATCCACGCCGAGGCCGGGGCGGCGGGTGGCGGACGTGGCCGAGGACACCGCGGCGGTCCTGGACGAGCTCGGCGCGGACACCTTCGTCACGGCGGGCTGGTCCGGCGGCGGGCCGCACGCGCTGGCCTGCGCCGCGCTCCTGCCCGGGCGCTGCCTGGCGGCGGCCTCCATCGCCGGGGTGGCGCCGTACCAGGCCAAGAGCCTGGACTGGCTGGCCGGCATGGGCCCCGAGAACGTCGCCGAGTTCGGCGCGGCGCTGCGCGGCGAAGCCGCGCTGACCGAGTTCCTCGAGCTTGAGGCGGCCATGATGAGCACGCTCACCGGGGAGAGCGTGGCCGAGTCGCTGGGCGGCCTGGTGATCGAGGCCGACAAGGCCGTGCTCACCGGGGAGTTCGCCGGCTACCTCGCCGCCGCCCTGCGGGCCGCGACGAACTCCGGCATCGCGGGCTGGCGGGACGACGACCTCGCGTTCACCAGGGACTGGGGCTTCTCGCTGGGCTGGGAGTCCTCGTCGCCGGTGCCCGCCAGCCCGGCGCCGGTGGCGGTCTGGCAGGGCGACCAGGACCGGATGGTCCCGTTCGCGCACGGCCAGTGGCAGGCCGCGAACATCCGCGGCGCCCGTGCTCACCTGATGCCAGGCGACGGTCACCTGTCGATGACCGTGAGCGCCATCGACCGCATCCTCGACGAGCTCCTCGGCCTGGCCGGCCGCGGGACGTAAGCCCGCCCCGGCCGGCTCGCCGGCCGCTGCTCCGCCGGCGTGCTTGCGGTACCGGATCCGGAACAGGCCGTAGGCGACCGGCCCGGCGAGCAGCGGCAGCCAGTAGGAGGCGATCCGGTAGGTGAGCGTGGCCAGCACGGCCTGGCTGGAGTCCACCTCGGCCAGTACCAGCAGACCGGTCAGGCTCGCTTCCACGAGCCCCAGGCCGCCGGGGGTGGCCGGGATCATCCCGACGATGCCGGCCACGGCGTAGGCCACCAGGATCAGCGAGGGGCGCGGGTGGCTGCCGGTGGCCCGCAGCGCGAACAGCAGGCAGAGGTAGTCGAACGCCAGCCGGCCGGAGGACAGCAGCAGCGCCTGCCACCACTGCTTCCCGAGCACCGCCCGGATGTCGTCCCGCTGCGCGAGCAGCGTCCCGTCCAGTCCCTCGAGCGGAGGACGCTTCCGCAGGACCAGGTTCCTGAGCCGCTGCACCGCCCGGCCCGTCCAGCGCAGCGGCGTGTCGTAGGCCAGGACGACCGCCCCCAGCGCGGCGAAGGCCACGAAACCCGCCGCCCCGAGAAGCGCCGCGTTCTCCAGCCCCCGGTTGGTGGGCGCGCCGATCAGGATGATCGGGAGGGCGAAGACCGGGAGCGCGAGCAGGCCCCCCACGCCCAGCAGGGAGAACGCCGCCAGGCCGCCCACGGCCGAGCTGGTGTCCATCCCGCTGGTCGCCAGCATCCGGAACTGCACCGCGGCGCCTACCGCCGCGCCTCCCGGCATGATGAGGGTGATCGCGTTGCCCGCCAGCTGCGACGTGATCACGCCGAACCACGCCCTGGTCCGCAGGGCCAGGCGCTGCAGCGCGAACGTGCAGGCGAAGTGGGCGACCTCGGCCGCGATCGCCGCGAAGAGCCACCAGGGGTTCAGCGTCGACAGGCGCGGCCAGGACGCGAGCACCTCGGTGATCGCCGGGAACACGAGGTAGATGGCCAGGCCCGCGATGGCGGCCACCGCGGCGCGCTTGACCACCGCCTTCCAGGCCAGCGGACGCGACTTCTCCTGGTCGATCCGGGCGGCCAGGGATGGCTTGCTCGCCGGCTGATCACCCATAACCATGAGACCGGGCCTGGCCGGCCATCGTCACCGCCAGGCCCCGGCCCCGCCGATGCTCAGGCCAGGACCTTGGCCTTCTCGCGCTCGAACTCCTCGGGCGTGATGACCCCGCGGTCGCGCAGGTCGGCCAGCTTGGCCAGCTGGTCGGCCGTGTTCTGCCCGCCCGCGGCGTCCTGGACATAGGCACGGAACGCCTGGTCCTGCTGCTGCGCCTCCTGCACGGCCCGCTCGTGCATCTTGCCGCCGCGGGCGATCAGGTAGACCAGGACACCGATCAGAGGGATGAACAGCACGAATATGAACCACAGCGCCTTCGCCCAGCCCGAGAGGTCGCGGCTGCGGAAGATGTCGATGAAGACATAGATCAGGACCCAGATCCACAGAATCCAGAGGAAGATCTCGAGGATCGTCCAGAACGCGCCTAGCAGCGGATAGGAGTAAGAACTGGCAAGCAGCGACATGGCTTCTCCATGAGTGGGAACGGCGCTTATCGGGCGCCACGGCATATAGCTGAGCGGACCGGGCGCCCGGGCCGGCTGGTCCGGCCGCCGGGCCGGGACGACGGTCTGTCCATAGCCGAGATCGTCACACGCGGGCGGCTCCGGCGCCTCCTCCTGTCAGGGTGATCAGCTAACAGGAGAGCCCGCCGGGAAAGCTGCCTGCTCACGGCACCGATGAGTTTCCTGGCCGGTTGTGGCCTAGCCTGTGCAAGCTGCGAAAAGACAGCAGATACCCGCCCGGCCCTGACGGGGCCCGCGCCCGCGGGCCCCGTCAGGCTGGCGGGCTAGCCCGAGACGGTGACGTTCACCCCCGCCTCTCGCAGCCAGTCTCCGGTGGTGGCCGTCGCGTGCACCACGGCGGTGGCGTTGGGCGCATAGCGCGGCGGCGTAACCAGGAACGTGACGGCCGGGACCTGGCGGGGCCCCACGGAGACGAATACCGTCGGCCCGGTCGGCCGCGCCGTCCAGCCCTGGGGGAGCTGCAGGGCCAGCCGGACGTTGAACAGCGTCGCGGTACCCGCCGCCGTCAGCGCCACCCGCACCGGGCTGGCCTGGCCCGGCTGCATGGCCGACGGCGCGCTGACCGTCACCTGCCGGGACCCCGCCGTGGTGACCATGGCGAACGAGCCCCGCAGCGGCAGCCCGGCCAGCGCCGAGGAGTCGCCGACGTAGACCTGGTACCGGCCGGCGGTCTGCGTCCAGCCGTTCGCCGTGTCGTCCCACCAGGACATCGCCTGCGGCGTCACCGCGAACGAGACCCGCGCCGAAGCCCCGGGGGCCAGGTTCACCCGCTGGAACCCGGCCAGCTGCCGCGGCGGCTCGCCCGAGGCGGACGGGTCGGCCAGGTACAGCTGGGCGACCTCGGACCCGGCCCGCTTCCCGGTGTTGGTCACCACGGCGGACACCTGGATGTCCTTGGTGCCGTCCGTAAGGCCGGGGCTCACCGACAGATGACTGAACGCGAACCGCGTGTAGGACAGCCCGTACCCGAACGGGAACATCGGCGTGATGTCCTTGGCGTCATACCAGCGGTAGCCCACGTCGATGCCCTCGGAATACTGCACCGTAGTGCCGTTGCCGGGGAACTGGGCCGTGGTCGAGGCCGGCACCTGGCTCAGCGAGGCCGGGAACGTCACCGGCAGGTGCCCGCCGGGATCGGTCTGGCCGAACAGCACGCTGGCCAGCGAGGTCCCGTTGGTCTGGCCCGGGTACCAGGCGTCCAGCACGCCCGCCACGGCCGGCAGCCACGGCATCGCGACCGGCGCGCCCG
>Ga0335069_10005486_pt1 | contig 18646 bp, 15 predicted proteins | sample Lox_Sample_11_FD_206714 | JGI IMG/M metagenome (GOLD analysis project Ga0335069, IMG submission 206714) | Soil microbial communities from Loxahatchee National Wildlife Refuge, Florida, United States - Lox_Sample_1.1 | ecosystem: Environmental > Terrestrial > Soil > Wetlands | place: USA... | reverse complement strand
GCTGATCGCCCTCGCGCTTCAGCGGGCGCGCAGCATGGGGCGGCGTAAGCTCCTATTCACGCTCGGCATGATCGGCGCGGCACTCTTCATCGGCGACGGCATGATCACGCCGGCGATCTCGGTCCTCTCCGCGGTCGAAGGACTCTCTGTTGCCGAACCGGCGCTGCAGCATTATGTCGTGCCGGTCACGCTGGTGATCGTGGTCATGCTGTTCCTGCTGCAGAGCCGCGGCACGGGATCGGTCGGCGTGCTGTTCGGCCCGGTGATGTGCGTGTGGTTCGCCTGCCTTGCCGTGCTCGGCATCGCGGCCATCATCGGCAACCCTTCGGTGCTGCTGGCGATCCTGCCGTTCTACGGCCTGCGCTTCCTGTTCGAGCATGCTCCTGTCGCCTTCCCGGTGCTCGGCTCGGTGCTGCTGGCGATCACCGGCGCCGAGGCGCTCTATGCCGATCTCGGCCATTTCGGCCGCAAGCCGATCCAGGCCTCCTGGTTCTCCATGGTGCTGCCGGCGCTGGTGCTGAACTATTTCGGCCAGGGCGCGCTGGTCCTGGCCGATCCGACTGCGATCAAGAACCCGTTCTATCTGCTGGCGCCGCAATGGGCGATCTATCCGCTGATCGTGCTGGCGACCCTTGCCACGATCATCGCCTCGCAGGCAGTCATCTCCGGCGCCTTCTCGCTCAGCTGGCAGGCGATGCGGCTCGGCGTCTCGCCGCGGCTTTGGGTGGAGCACACGTCCGAGCACCAGGTCGGCCAGATCTACGTGCCGCAGATGAACTGGATCTTGATGGTCTGCGTTTCGATGCTGATTCTGGGCTTCCGCTCCTCGACCGGTCTCGCCTCGGCCTATGGCATCGCGGTCACCGGCACGATGATGATCGACACCGTGGTGGGCTATATGGTGGTGCAGAGTCACTGGAACTGGCCGCGCTGGAAGGCGAGCCTGATCTTCGGCGGCATCCTCGTCGTCGAGCTCTCCTTCTTCTCGGCGAGCCTCTTGAAGGTCGAGTCCGGCGGCTGGTTCCCGCTGGTGATGGGCGGGGCCATCTTCTTCGTGCTGTCCACCTGGATGTCCGGCCGCGCGCTGTTGGTGCGGCGTCAGGGGCAATCGGCGCTGACCGAGGACGAGTTCCTGGCGGCGCTGTCCGAGCGGCACCTCTCGCGCGTGCCGGGGACGGCTCTGTTCCTGACCGGCGATCCGCAGCGCGTGCCGTTCTCGCTGCTGCACAACATGCGGCACAATCAGGTGCTGCATCAGCGGGTGATCCTGACCAGCATCCTGACCGAGGAGGTGCCGGTGGTGCCCGAGGTCGAGCGGGTGACGGTCAAGGACCTCGGGCGCGGCTTCTATCGGCTGATCTGCCGCTTCGGCTTCTACGAGACGCCGGACATCTCGGTGGCCCTCCGCGGCGCCAAACGCTTCGGCCTCGATCTCGACCCGCAACGGATCTCGTTCTTCCTCGGGCGCGAGCGCATCGTCGCCCATGCGCGCTCGCAGATGTCGGCGTGGCGACGCTGGCTGTTCATCCTGCTGTCACATAACGAGACCAGCGCCTCCGACTACTTCCGCCTGCCCGCCGGCCGGATCATCGAGCTCGGCGCGCGGGTCGAGATCTGACCGGCCGAGACGAGAGCCTCATGGAAACAGCTACCACCGTCGCCGGATCGGCGATGACCGACCGGCACAAGCTGGCCGGCCTCGCGCTGGCGGCGCTCGGCGTGGTCTATGGCGATATCGGCACCAGCCCGATCTACGCCTTCCGCGAGAGCGTCATCGCCTCGGGCGACCAGCCGCAATGGCATTCGGTGGCGGGGCTGCTGTCGCTGATCTTCTGGGTCGTGACCATCGTTGTCAGCTTCAAATATGCGAGCCTCATCCTCAGGGCCGACAACCAGGGGCAGGGCGGCATGCTGGCGCTGGTCGCGCTGGCGCTGCAGAAGGCGAAGCAACCGCGAGTGCGCTATATCCTGCTGATGCTGGGCATGGGCGGGGCGGCGCTCTTCCTCGGCGATGCGGTGATCACGCCGGCGATCTCGGTCCTCTCCGCGATCGAAGGCCTCGAGCTGAAGGCGCCCGGCCTCGCGCCCTATGTCGTGCCGGTGACCATCGCCATCGTGATCGGTCTCTTCGGCGTGCAGTCCCGCGGCAGCGGCACCGTCGGCAAGTTCTTCGGGCCGATCATGTGCGTTTGGTTCTTTTCCCTTGCCGTGCTGGGCGTCGCCGAGATCGTGCAGAACCCGATGGTGCTCGCCGCCATCAGCCCGACCTACGCGTTCGGCTTCGTGTTCGCGCATTTCGGGATCACGCTCGTGGTGCTGGGCTCGGTGCTGCTCGCGGTCACCGGCGGCGAGGCGCTCTATGCCGACCTCGGCCATTTCGGCCGCAAGCCGATCCAGCTCTCATGGTTCAGCATGGTGCTGCCCGCCTCGATGCTGAACTATTTCGGCCAGGGCGCGCTGGTCCTGAAGGATCCCACGGCGATCAACGGGCCGTTCTTCCTGCTGGCGCCCGGCTGGCTGCTGCTGCCGCTGGTCTTCCTCGCCACACTCGCCACCATCATCGCCTCCCAGGCGGTGATCTCCGGTGCCTTCTCGCTCGGCTGGCAGGCGATGCGGCTCGGCATCCTGCCGCGCCTCCTGATCCGCCACACTTCGGCGGCGCATCACGGCCAGATCTATGCCCCGCACTTGAACTGGCTGCTGATGATCTGCGTCATCCTGCTGGTGGCCGGCTTCAGGTCCTCGGGTGCGCTGGCCAATGCCTATGGCATCGCCGTCACCGGCACGATGATCATCAACACCGCGGTCGCCTTCCTGGTCTCGCGCTGGCACTGGCACTGGCCGCTCTGGAAGTCGGCCGCCGCCTTCGGCCTGATCATCCTGACCGAATGCACGCTGCTGACCTCGAGCCTCCTCAAGATCCCCCAGGGCGGCTGGTTCCCGTTGGCGCTGGGCGGCTTCGTCTTTCTCATCATGGCGACCTGGATGCGCGGCCGAACCTTGGTCTCGCGCACCGTCGGCCAGTCGGCGCTGACCGAGGACGAGTTCCTGGCGGCGCTCTCCGAGCGCCACCTGACCCGCGTGCCGGGCACTGCGCTCTTCCTCACCGGCGATGCGCAGAAGGTGCCGTTCTCGCTGCTGCACAACATGCGGCACAACCGCATCCTCCACGAGCGCATCGTGCTGACCAGCCTGATGACCGTCGAGGTGCCCTTCGTGCCGGAGGCGGAGCGGGTCGAGGTGCGTGACCTCGGGCGCGGCTTCTGGCGGCTGATCGCGCGCTACGGCTTCGTCGATGAGCCCGACGTCGGCTCCACCTTGCGCGCTGCGGCCAAGGCCGGGCTCGAACTCGACCCGCAGCAGATCTCGTTCTTCGTCGGACGCGAGCGGATCATCGCCAGGGCATCGCAGTCGCGCATGGCAGCCTGGCGCCTCTGGCTCTTCACCATCATGTCCTATACCGAGACCAGCGCCGCCGATTACTTCCGGCTGCCCGCCGGCCGCGTCATCGAGCTCGGCGCCAGGATCGAGGTCTGAGTCGAGGGCGTCAGACGTTCTCGTCGCTGCCGCGGGTGAGGTAGCAGCCGTTGATCATCCAGGTGCCGTCCGGCTGCTTCTGCATGATGTAGTGCGCCACATAGGCGAGCCCGTCGGGGCCGATCACGCGCAGGATCTGGTCAGGGCCGAACTCGGTATCGACCAGCCGGTCGAAGGCGACCGAGCGCGGCCGATAGACCGCGGAATAGCCGGATTTCACCATGGCCATGAAGGTGGCGGCGTCGCCGAACTTCTGCTGGATCGCCGGCGTCGCGTAGCCGAAGGCCTTGGTCCCGTCATCGTGCTGGAAGGCGGCGAGCTGCTCCTGGATCACCTGGCGGATCGCCTGCTGGTCGGGACCGGCCAGGGTCGAGGGAGGATCGGCATTGGGTGCCGACTGGGCCAGGGCCGATTGGGTAAGGACGGGCGCCGCATGCGCAACCAGCGCGCCGAGAACGAGGGCCAGGGCAATGCGCCGGAACATGACCGATCTCCGTTTCCGTCCGCTATCGAGATACGCGCCCGACCGTCATCCGGATGAGGCCGGCGCATCAGACGCCGCAACCTGAACCCGCATCGACGCGGCCGGTTCCGCGACGGGACGGATCGCCAGGATTATCGACCCAGAACGGGTCGCCGGCCACGCATGATTTGGTGACAGCCGATCCTCGGCCGCCCGATCAGCGAACGTAAATCCGGACCTCGTTGGCCTGGATGCCGGCGTCGGTCGACTGGCCCGAGCTCACCCGGTCGGCGGGAAGGCCCATGCTCAAGAGCGAGCGCACCACGCGGTCGGCGTTGGTGCGGGCGATGTCGCTGTTCAAGGCGACTTGGGCGGGCGAGCCGCTGGCGGGCGCCACCCCGACCACGTCGAACGCGGCGTTGGGGCGGACTTCCAGCGCCTTGCTGGCGGCCTGATAGAGCGCCTGCTCGTAATTGACGTTGGGCCGGTCGAAACGGATCACCACCAGCGGCCGGCCGGTGGCAGCGCCGGCGCCCGGCGGCAGCGTCGGCTGGGCCGGCGTCGGGATGGTGCGGCTGGCCAGGGTCGTCCCCACGAACTCGCCGCGGGCGACGCCCGATGAGAGCGAGGCCAGGTTGCTGCGCTCGGTGCCGAGGAACTCGTTCTGCCGGGCGATGTCCTGCGACAGCTGGGAGAGCAGCCGGTCCACGTTGACATTGGTCTGCGCGGTCTGGTCCTGCAGCATGCGGAGCTGGCGATGATCCTCATCGACCGCGCCGGAGACGCCGAAGGCCGCGCGGATCGAATCCTGCAGGAAGGCCACATAGGCGGCGTTGCCGGCGACCTCGTTGGAAAGCTCGTTCATCTGGCCGATATCGTTCTCGACCGCGTCGAGATGGCCCTGCGCCTCCTGCCAGGCCTGGACGACGCCCGGGTTGCCCGGCGTGGTGCCGACCTGGAGCTTGCCGGCGATCGCGCCCGTGATAGCCTGGTAGGTGGCGGCGTTCTGCGCGATGTCGGCGTGCAGCCCCTGCTGGCGGGCGGTCTGCTGGGCGAGCGTGTCTTGCAGCTTGGCAAGGTCGGATTTGAGCTCGGTCACCTTCTGGCCGACCGCTGTGCCGGTCGGCTGGTCCGGCTTGGACGTGTCGAGCGGCGGTACCGTGATCGAGCCGTCGGCGTTCTGGATGACACCCGGCGAGGCGGCCGGGGTAACGCTCGATGCGGTCGTACCGGTTGTCGGCTTTGCGGTCGCCGCAGGGCTCGCGGCATTGTCGGCGCAGCCACTCAATAGCCCAAGCGCGGCGGCAACCACCGCAAGCTTCCCGAATCCCATCATGACTGACCAGAACCCCACAATACGGCCGGGACCAGCCGCCCACCCAAGCTGATCGTCAGTTCTTGGCAGTTTTTCTCATAAGAATCAACTGCTTTACCGGCGTTCTTCCGGTCGCTCGAACCCCAGACCATCCCGAACCGGTGCTCCCCTCGTGCCACGGCGGCTGGCAATCATCTTACCCGCGCCTGTGTGCGCCCCTCAAGCCGGATTCCCCACCACTGTGTCCATTCTGCAAAGACCCGTGGCCCAGGGAACACGGGGGGTGAACGCGAAACGCGCTTTCCCGGTCGAGGCAAAGCGGCGTTTTGACCTGCCCCGCGGCGCGATTCAGCGCCGGCTTGGGACTTGCGCTGCTGGGGGCGATTCGATAGGTTCCGGCCCCGCGCGAACGGCCCAGCCGTCACGCCAGGCGGCGGTTTCAAGCACGTCCTTCCCCGAACCGCCCGACAATGCGCCCGTAGCTCAATTGGATAGAGCATCTGACTACGGATCAGAAGGTTAGGAGTTCGAATCTCTTCGGGCGCGCCATTTTCCAATGACTTAGCGGCACGTGTTTGGACTCTTTGCTACGGCGTTTGGACTCTCGTTCCTGACCCGTCTGCGATTTGATCTTCCGAACGCGTCAAATCCATCGCGCATCCGATGGCCACGCTCGATCAGAACGACGGCTTCGACGCCGCGAGCTCAGCGGCCTCGTTGATGACGTGGCTCCAGCCGGACATCGCTCTCGCGGCCACGGCGCCGCTCACAACACCCAAATTATCGACGCTTGAAATCCTCAGCTACCATCCATGTGACAGCCGTGAGTGCAACCCGCTGTCGCTTATCGCTCGCTCGCGATCTTGCTTTCGTACTCCTCGAGCTTCTTGATTCCCTCCGCGGCGACGGTCGCATCCCGGGGCAAGTACGTCTCGACGATGGTCGTTGCCGACTTGAGGGTGTGGCCGGTGATCGCACAGATCTGAGGGATGGTCAGACCCGCGCGAGCGAGTCGCACGACGCAGGTTCGCCGAAGGTCATGGAACCACAGGTCCGTCAATCCCGCCTTGTCCACTGTGTCCTTGAAGGCATCGTAAAAAGTGTCGCCGGTATAGGGCTTGCCGTTCTCGTCGACCAAGACGTGATCGTCCGGGCCAGGGTTTCGGCCCTGGATCAACTCCTCCATCTGAAGCCGCAGGGATTCGATCGCCGGTACCTCGATCAGCTCACCCGTCTTCTTCTGGCGAAGTTCGAAGCTCCGGCCATTCCACTGGCGAATCCTCAAGTCAACGAGATCCGCGCGTCGCTGTCCGATGTCGTGACCGAGGTCCACGGCCAGCGCAATCGAAATCCGGCCAAGCTCGCGTGCCTTGCGCTTTACAAGCGCCATCTGATCAACGGTCCAAACAGTGGAGCGCTTCGTCTTCCGGGCCAGTATCAGCCCCTCTGCCGCATTTGTGTCAGGCATGCCTGTCAACTTCGCCTTCCCATACCTCAGGAGCATCTTGAGGGTGGCGATGACATTCCGGCCCTTTGCAAGCGTGCGGTGTCCAGTGTCAGGGTCAGGCGCGACGATCTCCTCATAGAAATTCTGTATGACTGGAGTGGTCAGGGATCGCACGTCGGGATGACCGTTGATTGCTGACCATTCCTTCAGCAGCGGAAACCAAGCCTCGTAGGTCCGCTTGTTCGTCGAAACCGCATTCTGCAAGTAGTTCGGATGCTTCTGCGTTTCCGCTATAAGCCAAGGGAGCGTCCCTTCGATTTTATACGTGGGAACGATGGGCGCTGCGGCGGGGCGCCGCCTACGCGCAAGTTCGGCGTTGAGCGCCTTGGCCTCTACGACGGCCATTTCGAGACGTTCGCGAAACGTCGCGGTCTCCGGCGCCTTGGTTGCCAAGGTCGCCTTCGTCATTCCGAAAACAGTGACGGCGCTTCCCTTGGGCAGATAGTAGAAATAGGCCTTCCGTCCGCGGCGGCGCACTTCGAGATAGGGAACTCGTTCTTCAATCGAGATGCGCACCGGAATATCCCTGTCCTCGGAGCCCGCGGCTCCACGTCGGCAATGGCGATCGCTTCATCGGGCGTTCGCGGTTTCGAAGGTCGAACCAGTTGAAAACGGCAGATGCCGACCAGCCGCGGAGAAGCGGATCTCGCGTCGGAAATCCAGCTTCTTCCAGCTCTTGACGATGCAAGTAGAACCAGCTCTTCGACTTGCCGAAGAGGCTCGCGATGCCATTTGGGCTGAGTACGAGCGTATTCAGGCCGGGGCGATCGGCTATGGATGAAATCTCGGCGCTATGGCTTGTTTCCGATGTCATGGGGAGGATATTGGCTCTCCAAAATCGGTTCGGCCTCATGCGCGGAAATTTTCCAGCCTGCCCCCGAAAACTGTCGTTCGTATCAGGCGTGTCTCAGCCGGCTGGAGATCGAGAGCGAACCATGGGAGGTCGTTGCATATGACTTGCGGCAGCCATCGGAATGGCGCAGTGCCGCCATTGGCCCTGCGCCATTCCATTCAGTCGCTCAGACGACTCTGCAACGCCGAATCGGCATAGCTATTCGAACAGCGCCGTCAGAGGTTGGCGCACCGCCGGAACGCTGAAGACGGTTCCGATCGGGCTTGAGACACGCTCAAGCACACCGAGATGCGTCAGATCGCTCAGGAGGAACCGTCCGTGCTCGAGATCCGGAATGCCTTCGATCAAAAGGCACTTCAACAGCTCTTCGGCCCGGTCTCTCGCCGCCTCAGGCTCCAGAGCTGGTCCGAGACAGTCCGGATGGCGGAGCGCGACCGCCAACCTCGTGCGCTCGGCGACGATTACTTCGATCAACCGATCCGCGATGGCTATTGCGTCTTCGATCATCGTCATCATGCTGCGAAGCAGGCATTCATGATTTCTGGTCTGGATAGCTGCGCGCAAGGCGCTGACGTATCCGTCATAGTTCCGCTCCGCTGCCAGTTCCCAAGGCAGCACCGGCCATCCCGCGGCATGGAGATCGGCGGCAAGCAGCAAGCGTGCGATGCGGCCGTTCTCTGACCGGAACGGACGAATCCACAGGAAACGCGCGTGGACCAGAAGCGAGCGGACGAGGGGATGGACATTAGGCCAGCGTCCCCGATCGCGATCAGCGAGCCAGATCTCGGTTGCGTCCGGTACCGCCTCGATCGTCGTTAGGCCGGGGATGGGAAGCTTCCCGGCGATGCCGCTGTCGGTATCGCTCCAACAATCCTGACGCCATCGCGCTTTGCCGCGCTGACTGCGGGCCGTCGGCTGGATTTCGTCGTGAATGGTGACAAGATCGGCAATCGTTTCGAGCGGCCGATAAGCAGTGCAGAAAGGATCGAGGCGTCGGAGCGTTGATTGTGTCGCATCTGAGAGCTGCGTCGCGCAATCGATACTCCGCTGCAGCGACCCGCGTCGGCCGATGCGCCCTTCCTTTGCAATCAGACCTCTGCCGTCATCTTGACGTGGCTCGAAGCGCGCAGAAGACGCAAGTTCGGCATACGCGGAAAGTCCGAACAGAACCGCTTCGCAGTCCGACTCGGCTAGGCGAGATCTGTATGACTCCAACTTTCGCTCAAGTTCCGAGAGCGCTGGCGCGAAGGCAATGCTCAGAGCCTGCCCTTCGGCAAGGAGCGCGGCATGCCATGGCGAGCACGACGATGATGGTTCGATCGGTCGCGGGCCGGTGGCTGGGGCGGTCTTCGCCTCTTCGAGATGTCGGATGAGTTCTATGCGGTCGTGTGCAGTCAGATCATCCGAAGCATCGATCACGGCCTGGATCTTTTCGATGACCGCGACGACATGCTGAGACGCAAGGGGCCTCGGCCAGCACCAGCGCTCGACATCGACGTCCGGCGGGGCGATCACGAACGCGAGCACATCCTCCTGGCCGAGTGGTCGCGATCGTAGTCCGACCTCGTTGTACGCGGCACTGAATGCCAGGCACTCGTCGCCATCGGTTCCGACGACGGTCAGGTCAATCCCGCAGTTCTGCAGCGGATGATACATATTCCAGTGTGTGACGTAGAGGTCTATGAAAGCCTGGTTGGGCAGCTTGACTATCTGACTTGTCACGGTAATTCCTTCTCGGATTCTGATGTCGATGTTGATCGCGGAGGCGCGGACCGCGGTGCAGCTCTCCCGCCTGGAGTTCCCGACCGAAACCGCCGTCCTGCTTCATGAGGCGGACGGTGGCTTCGGCTCGCGATAGGCTAGGAAGCTCTCTGCCAGTCGCAGCTGGTGATGTCGGTGCGCGTCAGCACGAGCAGCAGAACGCCCTGCTCATTTCCGTTCTGGCTGCGGATAATCTCTCCGGCCAGAAAATGTCGCCCAGTCTTGATACGGATCCGGGCCAGCCGATCAGAGATCGTTTGCGTCAGAGCCTTTCGCAAACTGATCGGATCGGTAACGAGATCCGGCCTTGCCCAGCAGAGCGCCGAGAGCGGATCGGTGAGCTGCCTAACTTCCGTCGATGGAAGCCAATTGGGGCCTGTCTGATGGGCCTCGATCGTGTCCGCGGCTTCGGCCATCCCGATCAATTTGTCGACGCCGATGGCGTCACACCGGATCAGCTCGCCGCCACCGGGATTGAGATAGACGCGATGCGAAGAAGTGGATGATCTACCCGATCGCGCGCTGTTCATCGTTCTCATGGAGTGCCTTTGTGACTGCGCTCCGGCGGGCTTCACGCCCGTCTTTCCAGCCCTTGCCTTTTGGCCGTGGCCGCCGTCGCACATGGTGCGGCGACGGCGGTCACCGGCCCCGACTGCTGCGTCGAAATTGCGATACCGGGCTATCCTGCTTCGCCCTTGGCCGGCCGGGGACGAGCGGAAGCTCGGGGGATGGCGAAATCCCTCGCCCAGCGCAGGTTTTCCGACCTGCCGATCACATCATCGAGTGCCTCCAATAGCCGCTTCAGATTGTCGGCCAACACAGGATTGTGCGGACCGGAGAAAATTTTCCGGCGGGGCACGACGAGACGATTTCGCTGCAGAACGGGATTCTTTGGCCTCCGCGACGACTCTGAGCCGAGCGTGACCGTCGCCGTCCGCTCTGGCGGGCGGCGACCGCTTCGGCAGTGTTCAGGCTGCGCGCCGCTTCCTGCGGCGGGAGGCCGGATGAAGCGCCACCGTCGCGCGTGACATCTGGCGCACGCGGCGACGAAGATCCGCCTCGGTAGCGGAAAGGGCCTCGTCCAAAACCCTGCCGGCCATCACTTGGTTAGCTGTCTCAACATACTCCGCCAACATAGATTGAGAGCGCTGACCGAGAACTGCGCGGGCAACGACGGTATTGCCCGGATCCTTCTCCACACACAAGGTGGCCGCCGCGTCGCGGAACCGATGAGATGTGACAGGAAACCCGAAGTACTCTTTCGCGATCTGACGAAGAGATGCCGTCAGCGCGGCGTCGCCGACGGGCCCGCCGTCGTTGCCAATCCAGAAGTGATCGTGGATCAGTTTGGGGGAGCCGCCGGCTTTCGGCCGACTCGCGATCCAGGGAGTGCGCCACTCGGTCAGCCACTCCCTGATGATCTCAATGACTTCCTGCGGAAGTACCCAAGGTCGATCGCGGTGCATCTTGATCGCTTCCGCGTCAAAGGCGATGCCGCAATTGTCGAGATCGAGTTGATCGAGCTCAAGTGAGGCAAGCGCCCGGAGGCGCTCCGGCATGTAGATCCCAATCAGAATGTAGAGGCCGGTACGAAAGAGATTGGTGGCGTGCCAGTTGCGGTGGGGCATTGCGCGGGCCCGCTGTAGGGTGGTGTGCGTCAGCCAAAGCAGCTCGCCGGCATCGACGATGCGGTGGAGCTTCTGCTTCGAGGTTTGCTTCGCTTCGGCATCCAAGGCGATACAGGTTTTTCCGAGCCATGCCCGGCCGCGCGACGGCCACAGGAGGCCAGCAACCTTAAACAGCGCCCAGGCATAGCCGGCGATCGTCCGGTAACAGCAGTCCTTCTCGTTGGTGCGAATGAAGAATTGGAGCCCCCTCGGTGTCACGTAACGGGGCGTCTGGGCGCCAGCGCCCTTCAAGGCGGCCAGGTACCGGGTGTAAACGCCGGCGTTCTGGTACTGAGTTTGGCGGACCCAGCAAGGATCGCCCCAAACCCGCGTCGGATCGAATAGATCCTTCCAGCACTCCTGATCGTCGGGATGCCACGTCCTGCAGTCATGAGCGACCAGCCCGGCGCTGGTGTTGGTATTGCATGCGCTCATGATCGACTCCTTAGCCCTCGGACTTTGTTGCGCTTGGCGACGAGCTCTGCGTAATGCTGCTCGAGGTGAGCGTGATATTCCTTCTGCGCGAAGAGTTCGTTGATCTCGGTATAATAGCGCTCCGTGGTCTTGATGCTTTTGTGCCCCAGCAGCTGCCGCACGGTCTCCATCGCTTTGTGATCGCGGTCGAGGATGATCTTGCCGGCCAGGTGACGTTGGCAATGCAAGTTGAGAGTGAAGCCGCCGATCTTCCAGTTGCGATCGACGAACTGCTTGTTGAGACTTTCCGGGGCCCGATGATTCATCCCACACGCCGGAAAGAGATATGGATTGCTGGGATCGGCACCGACCCTGGCCGCGATGACCGGCCGCACATGCTTCAAGTAGAACTCCACCATCGCGGTCGCCTCTGGCGTAAGCTCGACGGTCAGATCCCGTCCGTTCTTGACGTATTCCCGCGGTATGGTGATGCGCGCGCAGCCACCCTGCCGGAGTGGCATGCGGAGCCATGCTCCGGGACCATAGACAGGTATCTTTGCCAGGTTCAACCGGCGCAGGGGGCAACAGCGGGTAATGGAGTGCAACACCAGGACGACTCCGTCATTGGCTTGTGGCGGAGTTGGCGTCTTGCCCTTCTCAATGATCTTGTTCAGTCGGTCGAACAGAGTCGTCGTGATCTCAAACCAATTGAGCAATGCATGGTCGTCCGCCATCGCGGCAATGCGCTCCTTGTGCCTTGGTCCCATGCGGTGATCGGCGTAAAGGCGCTTCACGACACCATCCGGCTGTTTCACTTTTTTGATGAAGAATGGATCGACCGTATCTCGCAGATTCATCAACGCTTCGATCTGCTCCGGGCTCACTTCGAGCGCGCGGGCGACCGCAATCATGCAGGTCGCAACATTCCGGAGGCTGTTGTTCCTCGTCGGCGTTGAAAGATCGGCCTGCTGCTGGAGTCGGTGCTTGTCGCGCAGCAAGCGCTCCACCACCTTGTACCTGACGACGTCTAGGAGGGTATTGGGCGGTCGCTCGGCATCCTGCAAAAGCATACCGGCATGCAGCACAGCACTCCTGATATTCGTCAGATAGCTAGGGCTGAATCGCGCGACGTGTTCCGACCCATCGGCGAGATCGGGCAGTTCGGCATCTTCGGCCCAACTGTCATCCTCCTCTTCGTCGAGGGCGAAGGGATCCTCGTCGAAGTGGTCAGCGCCTAATGGCCCGTCATCTTCCGGATTGGGCTTCCTGACAAAGCTTGCGAGCGAGCGCAAAGGCGCGTCGTCGGAGACTCCGAAGCGCACCTCGAAGTCCAGCCACGCTGACTGGAATGCCACCGGCAACGACTCGAGGGCGCGCCGCCCGGCCCGGCCGTCGCGGGCACGGTAGCGGCGAGACAACCTCTGCTGCGGGAATTCGGAGAGCTCTCTCTGGAGCCGCTCCCAGGCATAGACTGTGTCGCGCGCGATTGCAAAGGCGTCGGAATGTCTGTCGGCTTCAAGAGCGGCAAGTAACTCAGAGACGGTCGCATCGGTCACCGAGTCTGGATCGATACGGCGCTCATGACAGAACGCGATGAGCTGTCCAAGCTTGGCTCGGTCGCCCATAAGGCCACTGCGCTTCTGCTCTTCACGTCTATCGGACTCCTCCTCGATCTTTGTGATGACCTCCTGCCAGCGCGGCAGCAGTTGGGTCTTCGGCAGCCGGCGGCCTGCTGACATGTCGACAAGAGCGACGGCCTTGCGGATGCGGGATTTCATCGACTCGAAGGTACCGAGGCCGACGCCGAAGTCGGCATGAGTCAGGGCGGAAAGGTGGTTCTCCACCTGCTTGAGCCTGGCCGGAATTCCTGAAATCGGCATACCGTGGCGCTTCTGGATGATCTCCGCGAACGCTTCGACGGCGCCGGCGATCCGGGCAGGGTCCTTGAAGTCGGGACGGCTCTTGATGGCGAGGAGGGCGTCTGAAAGCGATGCCGTCCCCCCACGGATCTGTACCGCCAATGCTGGCGGGAGTGCCGGGAACTCGAACAGCTGGTCAAGCGACGAGCATTCGTCAGTGGGAACGGGCGAAAGTAAGATAACGATCTGGCGGTGGGCTTCCCGAAGCTCGTCGTGATCGAAGAGGTGATGAAGGTCGACTCCCCGTTCCCGAAGGCGGGCCAAAGCCCGGCCAGAGGCATGGTATCGCCATGAGGGCATGTCGGGGTTTTTCCCCGAGTAATGCACATGAAGGCGGGCCTCGAGCTCGGTGAGGCTTGTCGCGGCAATGACTGGACCGCCAGCGGTCGATTCATCTGCGAGGACGTTGATATCTTGAAGCTGGTCCAGGGTGCTCATTGACTCTACATCTCCTGCTCTTGTTTGCACGGCTCAGCGCCGCGCTTCGCCCCGACGAGCGCGGTGAGAGCCGGAGCCGACCGGCGATCGTGGAGGAGGCTCGGTGCAAACTCGGTCAGGAGTCCCGCGTGGACCGGCATGGACACGAAGTGACCTGAGGTCCGGGTGCAAGAACGGATGCTCTGAAAAAGATCCGGATGCAGAGCACCCGTTCTTGCACTGTCCACCAAGTCATTGGGCAGAAAGAGACTGATTGGGCCCCGCGTGGACATGACGATCACCGCTTCGGCGGCGAGGCCGGCGGCAGTTGCCCCGCCATGATCAAGGTCGTCGCAAACTGCTGGAAGGCGGCTTGCGAGATCAGCACGCGGCGGCCGAGGCGGGCAGGGACAAGGCGTCGATCGTCGATGGCGCGCCGGATCGTCTTGGACGAAACGGCCAAGCGGCGCGCCGTCTCGTCCACCGACATGAAGTCCGGAATAGCGTGGACCGGAGTCAGGCCGGTCGGCGCTGCCGCCGCAGTTGTCGATGCGCCGGTCTTCTGGGGGTTCTTTCTGGGCATTTCTGTCTCCACGGTTTGGCCTAAGGAGACAGATAGAAGCGTCCTCCAGATTTTGCCGAAGGACAGATACCTCGCTCGCTACTCGGAGAAGGCGGAGTCGTCTTCTTCAGCCGAGAGCGCATGAGACAGCGGATAGTGCGTTGAGGGCAGCGGCATCGCGGCCGGACGACGACTGAAGTTCGCGAATACATCAGAAGACGGCAACGGAACGTAACTCAGATCCTCTCTGCGAATCTGTTTGAGCGCACTAGGCACCGCCGTTATCTCAGGCTGTTGCGCGTCGCGACTGCGCGGCGTCACCGAGAGCACATGGGCGTCGGCGAAGCGATGACGATAGGGCGTGCGCGGGGCATGATCCAACGTGAATGGGGCATGTGCATTGATGCTCTTGATAGCTCGTCTAAGAAGCTTGCCAGTGAAGTCGGACATCGAAAGGTATTCGTCGTCCGCGACTTCGAGAAGACCCCTGAGCGCCTCCGTGCGAACCGTGTGATTCGGACGGTCACGCTTCTGAAGCGCAGCGGCGATCTCGTAGAGCCGAAGGCCGGCAACATTGCTCAGAGCGGCGGCTACGCGGAGGTCAAGCTCAGCGTAGACCGACCCCGGCCTGCCGCACCACGTTCGCACCGGGTCGGAAAAAGCCCAGAAAACGCGATCATCCTCGACATGGTGCCAATCGAGCAAGGGGGCCTCTGTCGTCTCATGCGGCTCATCGGGATCAGGAAGGGCGAACAGGCATTCAGTCAAACACCGCAATGCCTTGCTCAGTTCTTTATTGGTCATTCGATTACGTCCAACGGCGCCCTTGAGAGTCGCGGAATCATAGGCGAGGGGACGATAGACTCCGATGTTGGCGATTTCATTCCAGGAAATGAAGACCAGGAGATAGAAAAGCTTTAAGGCGGATGCGGTGCAGCGTGAGCCTTCGCAGAGTCGACGAATAATGAGAGCGAGCGGCATTGGAAATAGAGTGGCGCGCGCGATGTTATCGGCATCGACGAAGGGACGCTTCATCTCGCCGGAATACGAACCGAGTAGCATATGGAATCCTTTTTAGCGGACATTGGATTCTCATATAGGTTCGCGATCGCGCGTCGCGCGCTTACCCGTATGGCATCTTCTAAGCTATCCGGGACTCTTCCTGACTATTCCTGGCTATTCTAGAATCTTCCCGGTCGCAGATCCTATTGAACCGACGGCTGATTCGTTGGATGGCGCGGACAAATCCCGTGCGCCGATGGACGGATTGTTGAGGCACCCGACAAGATCGTCATCATCTCAGACGAATCCTATGAAACCGGGACGAGTTCGGAGAGCCGCCAGACAGGGGGCTGTAAAGCGATGAGAGCTGCAGCGAATTTTAGCGCGGACCCCGCTCGTGCATCCAGCGAGCTGGTTCCGGCCTTTTCGTTCATCCAAGGGCGTGTCCGCTCCGCAACAGCGCGGTCAGCGTGTGGCGCCGCACGGCGGGCGGCGCATCCGAAGCTGGGTGCCATGCAGGGGTCGAAAAACTGACCAGGTGCGAGGAAGCGAGGGGCTCATGGCTGGATCTCGCCAATTTCTCCGAAACCGTTTACCCGGCCGAAGCTTCGGGCGCTCGACCGGGAATTCAAGGCGGGACATGAAGCGTCGCATACCGGATAGAAGCGCCGACGCCCCAAATTCTGGATGCTGGTTACGAATTGAGATGCCGAGCTCAGAGACGATGCCGCGGCCGATCGCAAGGTCGACGCGGGTCCCAGCCAGGTGCACCTTCAAGGCATGGAGACGTCGATCCCGGAATGCGCCGCCACCTGGCGGAGCGCCTTCGAAGTCGGCGACTTCGTCATCGAGATCGACGCGAGGGTGCACCCGGCCGCGGTCAAGGCCGCGTAACATGGCCTCACTCTCCGGCTCGTTGCAACTATGCCGCATTTAAGAGGACGATCGAGACGTCACCGAGATACGGAAAGTCGACTAGCGAATCTCGCAATCTCCGTCCGTGGAGCAACGACCCCACATGGTCCATCCTGAATCCGGATGGAGTGGATCCGCTGTGCGGCGGTAGCAGAGATCGTCGCCATTGGCTCCGGTTCCGGGAAACGTCTTCCTGAAACCTTTGGACATTAGGGCTGGACCGAACACAACCTGGTTGGCCGCGCAGTCCTCGTGCTTGCCCTGCGTGATCTCGGCTTGAGGCAGCGACTCCCAAGCCTCCATGAAGAGGGTGATATCAGCCTTCGCACTCTGGCTGGACGCCGCAATCGCAGTCGCGGTCAACATCGCTTTCATCAGCTTCATTTGACGCTCCATCCTTTTCGATCAAACCAGCTCTCGACGCCGTCAGATGTATTTGGACGAGGTGATTAGACTGAAGGACCGCACACAATTCCCATCCAGACTCCTGAGGGTCACGGACTGCTGCGGCTGAATGACCACGGAGTAGACACCGTAGGTGAATTTAATCGCGCGCGTCTTGCTATTGTTCGTCGCGACGTCACACCCGGAGCTGTCCGTCGAGAGCACGATATAGCTGCCCGCCGCGGCATCCGCCATGCTGCCGGCCGACCCCATATTGGACGCATTGCCCATTGAGCCCCCTCCGGACGCGCCATCGGGCTGCTTCGGATTGACCTTCATGCAGAGGTTGTTAACGAGGCAGGAGAGGCCGTGGCCGACGCCCTGCGCGGCATTTCCAAGATCGATGCCGGCCTGCTGCCAGAAGCTCCTGGCGTCGGCATCGGACGCCAAGGCGGCGAGACTGGCGATTACGGCGACGCCGGCCGCCATCTTTCGGAGACTTTTCGCGGTTGTGGTCGATGAGAACACGGCTTTAAGCGTGAACATTTCGTTGCCCCTTTTTCCCTCGGCCACCAGGCAATCATCGCCGGCCCGCCGAACTTCCTTCCGCATGATCGTACGAACAACTGGTCACGGCCCGGCGCGAGTGCAATCCGCCTAACCCATTGTTTGTCCGATACGTTTCCGAAGACACTTGGGTATCGCCCCGCGTTCCCGCCGGAAAATTTGGCACCGCCGGGAAAATCCAGATAACATCCGGGAACCCGAAAGGCGGGTCCCTCACATGTCCGAACGATCACACCGAATTGGAATTTCGGGTAGCCAGGCAGACCTGGCGCGCCGGGCGATCGGCGCGGTCCTGCGCCCGCGCAAGTCCGTGCGAGAGCTCGCAGAGCAATGCGGCGCCGACTATGACGAGCTACGCGATTTTCTACGCAAGCGACGCTCCAGTTTCAAGACCGAGCAGGAGCGAGACTGCATCATGCGCTGCGCATCGCAATGTTGCGAGCTGCTGGGCCTCAGCGATTTGGCGGCGGCCAAAAACCTGCCCCCTTATTCTCCGAGACGCTCTCGCCAGAATTCCGAAGGTTCGGAGGTGCCACTGCGTCTCACGCTTCAGCTGCAGAAGCTCCTGAAGAGCATTCCGGAAAAGTCGCTCAGCCACGCCAGCTCAATTCTTGGGACATACACGTGCTACCGCATCCTCGCGGACCGCGTGGTCCGTTCAAAACTCTTCATGTTTCGGCGACAGGATGCCAATTGGCTCGAATTCGCTGAACGTTGGCAGCGTGTAGGCAAGGTAATTGAATACGACGGCTACATCCTTCCCACTGAATCGTTTCTTTACTTCTTTGGCCTCCACCACAGAAACGGCGTGCCGCGCACGATGGTCGCTCACGTGCTGACGAGTGGAACGCGGGTCGAGATCATCGGCCTCGTCACCGGACATTCACCCGCTGCGGGCGGTGGCGTGACCAGCGGCCATATCGTCATGCAAAAGGAATCCGGAAACTTTCGCACGAGCATTGACTTCCGCAACCGCGCCAATCTTGAGGACACCGGCGACATCAGCCTTGGTGATGTGCCCCCGTCCCTCTTAAAGTCCCTGAAGGACTTATCTGACAAACCAGCTCTTGTCAGCATCCAGGTCATCGACGTCAGTGGCTGACGTTGTCCTTGAAGCGGCGCTCATGCGGTCTGATGAGCGACACTCGATCAGATCACCATACCGTCACAGATAATGGCCTGATTGACTACGCCGTGGCGCCGCAACTTCAATGGAGTCATCTGGACGTGTTAAGCCAGGCGCGTAGGAGAACTTCGCAAGGCTGACGTTGCCGCCTTCTTGGATATGCACCTCACGACCGGTAGCATTGAAATACGCAGCCTAACCGAGACGTTCATTCTCCGTTACGGCGCGGTCGGGTCC
>Ga0335069_10005485_pt1 | contig 18648 bp, 17 predicted proteins | sample Lox_Sample_11_FD_206714 | JGI IMG/M metagenome (GOLD analysis project Ga0335069, IMG submission 206714) | Soil microbial communities from Loxahatchee National Wildlife Refuge, Florida, United States - Lox_Sample_1.1 | ecosystem: Environmental > Terrestrial > Soil > Wetlands | place: USA... | reverse complement strand
CCGCCCTGGTCGGGGCGGCCGGGGTGGTCGTCCTGGCCGGCTGCGGGAGCAGCGGAACCAGCGCGGCCGGCGGCGGGAGCACCAGCACCAGCACGGCCGTGCCGACGACCAACGGCGCGTCGACCGCCCCCGGCAACGCCACGTCGGGTTCGATCTCGTGGTCGGCGAGCCCGCTCAGCGGCACCGGGGCCAACGACGCCCGGACCGTGCTGATCAAGGCGTTCGAGCAGCAGTACCCCAACATCCATGTCAGCCTGATCTCGGCGTCAACCGACACCGACACCAACCGGGCCACGCTGGCTACCCAGATTTCCGGCGGCTCGTCCACCCCCGACGTGTTCATGGGCGACGTGATCTGGCCGGCCCAGTTCGGCGCGCACCAGCTGGCCGTGCCGCTGTCGGACTACCTGCCGGCCAGCTACTGGACCAGGTTCGCCCCGGGGCTGGTCGGCGGCGCCAGCTATAAGGGCAAGGTCTACGGCTCGCCGCTGTTCGAGGACCAGGGCTTCATGTACTACCGCAAGGACCTGCTGGCCGCAGCGCACATGACGCCGCCCACGACCTGGGAGCAGCTCGAGACCGACGCCAAGTCCCTGGTCTCGTCCGGCAAGGTCAAGTACGGGTTCGTCTGGCAAGGCGACTCGTACGAGGGCTTGACCTGCAACTTCATGGAGTACCTGGCCTCCGCGGGCGGCACCGCCACCGACAGCTCCTACACGCAGGCCACGCTGAACTCGGCGGCCTCGACCAAGGCGGTCACGTTCATGCGCAGCCTGATCACCTCGGGCGCCAGCCCGGCCGCGGTGACGACGTTCCAGGAGCCGCAGGCAATGAACACCTTCGGCGCGGGCAACGCCGCGTTCCTGCGCAACTGGGACTACGCCTACACGGCCGCCATCACCCCGTCCAGCGGCGGCAAGCTCAAGGCGAGCCAGGTCGGCGTGGAGCCGATGCCGACCTTCCAGGGCCAGCCGGCCCCCGGCTACTCCAACATCGGCGGCTGGAACATGTACATCAACCCGCACAGCAAGAACATCGCCGCGGACCTGACGTTCATCAAGTGGCTGTCCACCCCCGCAGCGCAGGACATCCTGTCCAAGAAGTACGGGTTCATCTCCACCGTCACGGCCGTGCGGACGGATCCCTCGGTCATCGCCTCGAACCCGGTGTTCGCCGTCGTGCCGAAGACCAAGCTGGTCCCGCGGCCCGCGGGCACGCCCGAGTACCCGCAGCTATCCACCGCGATTTACCAGAACGTGAACGCGGCCCTGGCCGGGTCGGCCTCGCCGTCCGCGGCGGTGTCGTCCATGCAATCGGCGGCCACGAGCGCGCTAGCCAGTACATCCACCGGCGGCTTGTGACCCATCCGCAATACTGCCTCGGGCCGGGAAGCGAATCGCTTCCCGGCCCCGGGCGATTGTCCTGACCGTCAGCTGGCAATACCTAATCTAGCCACCCTCGGCTCCACTTATCCCGGCCCCGGCCGCGAGGAGTTACCCATGACAGCCATCTCAAGTACCGCCGAACCGGACCTGGTGTCCACGCCGCTGGTTGGCCGTCCCGACGTCAACAAGAAACGGCTGGCCCGGATGGGCTGGGCCTTCTCGGCGCCCGCGCTGCTCGTCATCGCCGCGGTCACGATCTTCCCGATCGTGTACTCGGTGATCATGAGCCTGAACCACGTGACGGTGACGGGCAGCGGCTTCAGCCTGGACGGTTGGACCCTCAGCAACTACGACCTTCTGATCCACTCGTCAGTGTGGCGCGACGCGCTGTTCTTCACCCTCTACTACACCCTGGTCACCGTCGTCGTCGAGCTGATCCTGGGCACCTGCATCGCGCTCGTGCTCGAGCGGCTGACCGCCGGGCGCGGCTGGATGATGGCGCTGCTGCTCATCCCCTGGTCGATGATTACCGTCATCAACGCCGAACTGTGGGCCTACATCTACAACGGGACCTACGGCGTGGCCGATTACATCCTCGGTGCCCTCGGCTTCGGTCACCCGGTCATCCTCGGCACGCCTACCTCCGCCGTCATCGGGCTGATGATCGCCGACATCTGGAAGACGACGCCGTTCGTGGCGATCATCGTGCTGGCCGGCCTGGTCATGCTGCCCGGCGACGTGTTCGAGGCCGCGGAAGTGGACGGCGCGTCGAGCTGGTACACGTTCTGGCGCATCACCTTGCCGCTGCTGCGGCCGACGATCGCGCTCGCGGTCATGTTCCGCGTGCTGCAGGCGTTCGGGCTGTTCGACCTGCCCTACGTGATGACCGGCGGCGGTCCGGGCACCGCGACCCAGTCGCTGGCGATCCTGGCCTACAACGCGCTGTTCAAGAACCTCGCCTTCGGGCCCGGCGCCGCCGTGGCGACCAGCACCGCGCTGCTGGTGCTGCTGGGCTGCCTGGCGTCGCTGCGGGTTTTCCGGGTGCAGGTCGGGCAGGAAGGCAACTGACATGCGTAACCGCAAGCGGACCGGCTGGCACAAGTACATCAACGGCCTGACCATCGCCACGCTCGTCACCGTGCTGTTCATCATCATCCCGCTGTACTGGCTGGTCGCGACCAGCTTCAAGAACCCGAACTCGATCGGGACCAGCCCGCCCAATCTGGGCCCGACCCCCTTCAGCACCGAGAACTACTACAACGCCTTCGTCGGCTACGACTTCGGGGTCTACTTCAAGACCTCGGTCATCGTCACCCTCTCGACCACGGCGCTGGTGCTGATCCTGGGCACCCTGGCCGGCTACGCCCTCGGCCGGCTGCCGATGCGGGGCAAGTTCACCACGATGGTGACCCTGCTGATCATCTCGGTCTTCCCGGCCGTCGCGGTGCTCGCGCCGCTGTACCTGCTCATGCGGAACCTCGGCTGGCTGAACAGCTACCAGGCGCTGATCCTGCCCTACACGGCCTTCAACCTCCCGTTCGCCATCTGGATCCTGCGGAACTACATGCTCGGCATCCCGAAGGAGATGGAGGAGACCGCCCGGATCGACGGCTCCGGGCCGCTGCGCACGGTCTGGACGATCATCCTGCCGATGGCCCTGCCCGGCCTGTTCACAGCCGGCATCTTCTGCTTCACCGCCTGCTGGACCGAGTTCCTGATGGCGCTGACGTTCAACAGCGCGAACAACTACCGGACCATCCCGGTGGGCATCGCCGAATTCGGCGGGAACTTCCAGGTCCCGTACGGGACCATCTTCGCGGCCAGCGTCGTGGCGGTGGTGCCCATCGGCATCCTGGTCTTCATCTTCCGTAGGTTCGTCATCTCCGGCCTGACCTCGGGCGCGGTGAAGGGATGAGCAGATCCGTCAATCACGGGCTGGCGCCCGCTAACGGTAAGGAGTCATCATGGCCCCGGTGAGCATGGAGAAGCTCAACAAGGTCTACGAGAACGGCTTCCACGCCGTCAAGGACATGGATCTGAACATCGGTGACGGCGAGTTCATGGTGCTGGTGGGCCCGTCCGGCTGCGGCAAGACCACCGCGCTGCGGATGGTCGCCGGGCTGGAGGACATCACCAGCGGGATCTTGCGGATCGGCGGGAAGGAGGTCAACGACGAGTCGCCGAAGGAACGCGACATCGCGATGGTGTTCCAGAACTACGCGCTGTACCCGCACATGACGGTGCGGGACAACATCGGGTTCGCGCTCAAGCTCCGCAAGACGCCCAAGGCCGAGCTGAACGCCAAGGTCAACGAGGCGGCCGACATCCTCGGCCTGACCGACTGGCTGGACCGCAAGCCCGGCCAGCTGTCCGGCGGGCAGCGCCAGCGGGTCGCCATGGGCCGGGCCATCGTCCGGCAGCCCTCGGTGTTCCTGATGGACGAGCCGCTGTCCAACCTGGACGCCAAGCTGCGGGTGCAGATGCGGGCCGAGGTGCATCGGATCCAGCGGCATCTGGGGGTCTCCACCATCTACGTCACCCACGACCAGGTCGAGGCGATGACCATGGGCGACCGGGTCACCGTGATGCGGTCCGGGGTGCTGCAGCAGGTCGACACCCCGCAGCACCTGTACGACAACCCGGACAACATCTTCGTGGCCGCGTTCATCGGCTCCCCGGCCATGAACCTGTACGACGCTGTCGTCAGCGAGGGCGCCCGGTCGGTCAAGCTCGGCTCGCAGACCATCGACCTGCCCGACTCGGTCCGGGTCAAGCGCCCGGCGCTGGCCTCCTACGCGGGCAAGGACGTCGTGGTGGGGCTGCGGCCGGAGCACCTGCCCGCAGAGGCGCCCGACTCGTCTGGCCCCAAGCTCGTCGGCGAAGTAGACCTGGTCGAGGCGCTCGGCTCGGAGCTGGTGGTCCACTTCACCATCGACGCGCACCGGGTGCTGGCCGAGGGGGCGGTGGACAAGGACGAGGCCGCCGCGGTGAAGTCCGGCGAGGGCGTGGCCCGGATCGCGGCCAAGACCCCGGTCAAGCCGGGCGACAAGCTGACCTTCGCCGTCGACATCGACGAGATGAAGTTCTTCGACACCAAGACCGGACTGTCCATCCGGAGCTAGCAGCGCAGCGAGATCATGCCCGGCCCGGGGGGAACGGCGGCCCCCCGGCCGGGCACTCGCCTGCTGGGCCTTTCGTGGCTAGGCCACGCCCAGGTTCTCGCGGCTGCCGTAGGCGCACAGCCCCCACAGCGCCACGATGTCCAGCGCGATGATCATCAGGGACCAGAACGGGTAGGCGGGGATGAAGAACATCTGGCCGAGGGCGTTGAGCGCGACCACGGCCACCGCGAACCAGCGGGCCAGCTGGTTACCCGCCCACACCCCGAGCGCCGCCAGCAGCTGCACGGCGCCGAAGATGGTCATGACCCAGCCCCAGGCGCGCAGGTCGCCGACCACGTAGTGCGCGCCGCCAATGAAGAAGGACGAGTTAGCGATCGCGGCGATGCCGTCGAGCAGGTTGAAGAAACCGACGGTCAGCAGCAGGACCGACGCGAAGATGACCAGCCCGAACCCCCTGCGTTCCGTACGGTGCCCGCCAGCACTGCCGGCTGGCTTGAGCGTTGCCGATGTCATGATGACCTCCCAGTGCCACGCCGCCCGGCCTGCCACGCGCATGACCCTGGGCAGGTGGCCTGTTTTCAGCGATACCGGACGATGACCTGCATATTCAGGGCTGGAGGTCCCGATGTTCCGGGCCGATCGCCAGGGGCGCCGGGCCCGGCGGCTGAAGGGGCCTTCGCCAGGACCAACGGCCCTGGCTGGCGCCCCGGACGCGGCGCACGTTCACGGGCAGGCGAGAATGGGCCATGGGGAGGAGAAAGCATGACAGCTGGTGACCAGCCTGGGCAGGACTGGACGACGGCGCTGCGGCGGCAGCCGGCCCGCGCGGCGGCCGGCCGGCCGGCGGGCGGCTACACCGGGAAGTTCGAGATCGTCTGCCGGGACTGCGGGGATGATCCGGCCCTGGATTACCGCGAGGTCTCACCGGAGCTTCAGCGGATCCGCGGGCCCTACCCGATCGCCGCGGGCATCACGGCCTACGTGACGCACGTCGTGCGGCACCCCTGACCGGCCACGGCGCGGTCCGGTCATGACATGACGGCCGGCCAGCCGCGATGCCTCAGGAGAAGCGGAACACCGGTCCCCGCGCCGGGAACGGGAGGACGGCCCCGGCCGGGATCAGGAACGCGTGATCCCGCTTGATCCGGACCCGGTCGATCCAGGCATCGGTGATGACGAGGACGGGGCCGTCCTTCGGGAAGTCCGGCGCATCCTGCAGCAGGTCGATGCCGGGTTGCAGCACGGTGCCGCCGCGCCCGCGGACCCGCACCCGGCCGGCGATGTCGAGCGGGTGCATCCAGCCGTTGTCGTGCGCCTCGGCATCGCAGAAGACCACCCGCACGGCCTGCACGTCCCGGGTTACCGCGTAGGAGGCGATAGCACCCAGGGCTTTCCCGAGGAGCCGCCGGTCCATCGAGCCGCTGGTGTCGAGGACGACGCCGAAGGTCCGGCTCTGCATGAGTTCCTCCGGCAGGTGCCAGCCGGGGCGGGGGATGTCCGGGGTCGCGGACTGACGGCGGCTCGCCCGGGCATAGGAGCGGCGGCGCTCCACCGGCACGAAGTGATCATCGAACCAGCGGGCCAGTTCGACGTCCCACGGTACCGGGGGCTCCGTCAGGGCGCGGATCTCCTCCGCGAGCCCGGCGGGGATCAGGCCGCGGCCCCGCCCGCGGTGGTAGCCGATGCCGTCGGCCAGGCAGCGCCGGTAGAACTCGTCGAGGTCCACCCCGCACGCCGGGTCACCGGGCCCGGCCAGCCGCCGGGGCAGGATGTCGCAGGCCCCGGGACCGCGCAAGCTCGCGAGCTTCCACGTACGGCGCCGGCCAGCGGCGATCTCGTCGTAGATCTCCTCGGCGGACTTGCCGCGCAGCGACGGGTCGTAGAGCGCGCTGTCCGGGAGATCGCCCACGGCCATCTCGGCCAGCCAGCCGTTGATCACGTAGTCGCAGGCCACGTTCCACAGCCAGGGATCCCGGCCGCCGCCCCTGGTGTCATGCCGCAGCCCGGCGTGCAGCAGTTCGTGTGCGATGACGAACCGCTGCTCGCTATCTTCGAGCCCGCACTGCGGGTTGACGTACAGTTCGGCGGCGGCCGGGCTGATCGCCGCGACCCGGATGCCGTGCAGGCGGCACACCTCGGCGTCTTCGACCAGCTTGAACGCGGCGGCGAGCGCGCCGAGCAGCGGGTAGGAGGAGATGAACCAGCTGAGCGCCTGCCGCCACTGCGTCTTGCGCCCGCTATCGCCCGCCAGGCTCCCGGCCACGCCGCCCGCGATATCCACGGCGGCGCCGACCGCGCTCGCCAGCCCGGCCGCGAGCAGGTCGGGCCAGCTCACCAGCCCCGATGGCCGAGTCCTGGCTCCGGTTCCCCGCCCCGATCACCACGGACTCCGGGTGCAGCGCGTAGTTACCGAGCCGCCGGTCCAGGATCAGGCTGTAGAACGCCTTCTGCACCTCGTGGCTCGACCCGTTCAGTTCGTCAAGGAAAAGCACGTAAGGCTCGTCCCGCGCGATGGCCTCCGGCGGGCAGAACCGGCTGCGCGCCTGGTCTCCTTCCCCGACGATCCGTGGCACGCCGATGAGATCCTCGGCCGCGAGCTGAGTGCCCAGCAATGTGTGGCACTCCAGTCCGACCTGCGCGGCGAACTCCTCGACCAGGCTGGACTTGCCGATGCCTGGCTGCCCCCAGATGAAAACCGGCCGGACCACCGCGACATGCAGGAGCAGTTCGGGCAACTGCGCGGGGGTGACCGTAACAGAAGCGTGCATATCCGGCCAGGGTACGTTCCGCCCCGCCTGGCCGTCACTTGAATATCCGGGCGGCAGTCAAAGGCGGCAGGCGCTACAGGTGGCGCTCTTGCCTGGTGCTGTCGCCGGCGACCAGTTCCAGCGCGGAATGGTCGGTGTCCCGGGACGGCCGGAGCATCGAGGGGTGCAGGATGGCTTCCGTGCCACGCCGGTACAGCATGGCGGGGCGGCCTCCGTCCAGCCGTTTCACGCCAGTTTCAATGATGAATCCTTCTGTCCGGCGCACTTTACGCTGGAAGTTGCGAGGGTCAAGCGGATGACCCCAGACCACTTCGTACACTCGGCGCAAGTCACTCATCGTGAATGTCTCGGCGCAGAAAGCCGTCGCGACGGTGGTCTCCTCCAGGCGACTGCGGGCGCGTTCGAGCCCGTCGCGGAGGATCTGCGCGTGATCGAACGACAGCTTGCCGAGCAGATCCTCGGTTACCTCGTACCAGTCAGCGCTCTGCGCGTCGGTGCGGGCTCGCGGGTGCGGCAGGTTGGGCGCGATGGCGAGGAACGCCGTGCTGATCACCCGCTCGCGAGGGTCGCGGTCCGGCTCGGAGTAGACGCCTAGCTGCTCCAGGTGCAAGATGGCCGGGTTGAGGCTGGTCTCTTCCTCCAGTTCCCGCTCGGCGGTCTTCTGCAGATTCTCGCCTTGCCGCATGAAGCCGCCCGGCAACGCCAGCATGCCGCGATAGGGCTCGTTGGCGCGCCTGATCAGCAGGACGCGCAGCGAGTCCTGCCGGATGGTGAAAACGACGAGGTCCGCGGTGATCAGCACCGGGATCCTGGCCCGCGGGCCCGGGACCTGCCCGACGTCATCGTCCATGTCAGCCAGCCTCTCGTTCAGGGTGCCTGCGCGTTACCAGCACAAGCAGCCCTGCGGGCGACAGCACTGCCCCGAGGCCGATCGCCATGGTGACGTTCCTAAGCGGCTCAGAAAAGAATAGCGGAACACCCGCTTGGAGGAGGTGACCGATCTCCATGCTGGTATCCAGGCCGATGTAGCCGTCCGGCGCGATCACGTACACGAAGTCGGAAGCGAGGAGCCGGGCCAGGGTGGCGGCCTGGATGTCGTGGTCTGACAGGTCCGGCGGGTCGCATTCGAACCGCACATAGCCGGCTTCGTGGTCCAGGATCCTGGAGATGCTGGGCGACGGCACGGCGATGCCGTTGGTGGCGAAGAACTCAGCCACCGCCCGGATCTGGTCGTAGTGCCGGCGGAAGCTGCCGATCAGGGAGATTGACGGGCTGGGCCAGGGCCGCGCGTGATCGGCACCGCTGGCCGGGGGTTCGGTCACCGGCTCATCGGTCATGCGGACAGCTCCTCGTGGTGGCGGCGGCAGCTTTGCCAGCGGCCGGGTGGGCGGGGCTCGCCGCGCGCCTGACCAGGTGCTGCCATCGCTGGATCTCGCTGCCGGTGACAGGTATTCCGCACAGGTCATGACAGGCTTCCACGATCGCCAGGACCAGGATCTCGTCCAAGGCGTGTGCCGGGTGGCCGCGCAGGGCCCCGGCGATCCGGACATGGCGGACCACCCCGGCGGGCCCGCGGCGAGCCGTGATCACGTCCGCCAGATGCCGGGACGAGCCCGGGACCCGCAACCGGGTCCGCTGGCGCCCCGTCGCGATCTGCGGCGTGCTCAGGGCCGCAATGGTGGCCTGAGCACGAACCCGGGCCACGAGGGCGCGGAGTTGCTCGCCGACCGTCTGAGCGGTGGGCTGCGTGGTCACGCCGGGGCGTGGGCGAAGGCGGTGAGGGACAGCAGCGTCCCGCTGCCGGCCAGCAGAGCACTGAAGTACATCGGGTCAGGCCTGTCGGTACGACGGTGCCGTCGTCTGTCGTGTGCCACCGGGCTTCTCCTATTCCGTGTTCGGTGCGGACGGTGAGCGCGTCGGCCGTCGATCGTGGTCGTCATGATTGCCGTCACGGCGACCCCGCCATCGCGTCGTACTGATCGTGGCATAGGACATGCTGGAGAAACCACAGGAGAATGGCTGCACGACACAGATAACATAGGCCATCCGCCGGTGCGTTGTACCTGCTCAGCGACCCGCGCCTGACGTGCGGAATCATTGGCGCAGGTAGTGAAATTGGGTCAGGATGACATAATCGGGCCCGGGGGAATATACCGGAAACGCGAAGAAGATACAGATAAGACGAGCGCCGGCCGGCGGGATGAGCCCATTATAGAGAGGCAGAGAATTCTGTCAGGCTGACAGAAGGTCTCCCGGTTCTCGGCCGGTTCGGTGCGGACGGGAACGGCGGGGGTTCCCGTTGCCGCGGGAACCCGCGCCACACGCCGGGCAGCACCAGCGGCGGCCGATGACCGCCGCTTCCACGCCGTGGATGTCGTGACCGGATCCGGGGAACGCGCGGTCGAGGTTCTGCAGGGCCCGCAACTCGGCGTGCATCTGGTCACACAGATCCCTGAGGCTGAGGCCGGCGTAGCGCCGGGGGTGCTCCGCCACGAGCTGCGGGACGGCCTCCTCGAGAGGGCCCCGCGGTCGTCATGGCCCTTGAACTCCAGGAGCGCGTCCAGCAATGTGCCCCACTCCAGCCCCCCGAAGCCGTGCCAGTCCTCGCCGGGGATGCAGCACCCAGCCTTTCGTGAGCAGGGGCGGGTGACATGGGTCCGCGCCGGTTCTAGCTCTTGAGCGCTTCCTGCAGCTCGCTGGCGATTTCGCCGGTGGTGGCATCGATAGTGTGCTTCACCACTTTGGCGGCACCGGTAAGCGCGTTGTCGACCGCTTTTTCGATCGTCGGCTCGCCCACCGCGACCAGCCCCGCCTGATCGGCGGTGAGTTCGGCCGCCGCTTCCTTGAGTTCTTTGCGGGGCAATGTCCCGCCGCCCAGCAGCTCAGGGATGACGCGGATGCGCGGGCGATCCATCCGCTTGACGATATGGGGCTTGTCATTCTCCTTATCGATCACCGCCGCGTCGTACGAGCCGATCATCTCGTCCTTGTGCAGCTGCTCGATGGCGTCCAGGTCCGCCAGCGCAGCTGAGACGCTCTCGTAGGATGCGGCGTAAAGAACCACTGGTTTCTTCTCGGCCATGGTATCTCCTCAGTAACGGGTTACCCATACGTGCGGCTCCACGCTCACCCGCCCAAGCGGACCGGGCGGTGGACGTGCCACTCATAGAGCAGTTCACACCGCAATCTCGCGGCGGTAAAAGCGACCGCGCCTCTCGTGATATTGGCCGGCGCTATGGGACCAGACGGTCCCTGCTGATGCGCCGTCCGCAGCATGGGCTGCTGGTGCGTCCGGACTGGCGTGCGGCGGCTCGTTCGGGAAAAAAGAATTTCAATTGTCCCGGACGGGCACGGGCATGGTCGCGCCACTAGCCTGGACAGGTGACCTCGCCCGCGCTTCAGCAGCCGCAGTGGCCTGACCGTGCTCGCCTCGAGACGGCGGTACGCAGCCTGGAAGGGCTGCCGCCCCTGGTGCTCGCCGCGGAGTGCGACCAGCTGAAGGACCGGCTGGCCGCGGTGGCGCGCGGTGCGGCGTTCCTGCTGCACGGCGGCGACTGCGCGGAGATGTTCGCCGGCACGACCGCCGCCAGCATCCGGGGCAAGTTCAGGACGCTGCTGCAGATGGCCGTCGTGCTCACCTACGCGGCCAGCGTGCCGGTGGTGAAGGTAGGCCGGATGGCGGGGCAGTTCGGCAAGCCTCGGTCGGCGGCGACCGAGGTCAGGGACGGCGTGGAACTCCCCGTCTACCGGGGCGATGCGGTCAACGGGATCGAGTTCACCGCCGCGGCCAGGACGCCCGACCCGGGCCGGCTTCTTGACGCGTACTACCGCTCGTCGGCCACGCTGAACCTGTGCCGGTCCCTGGCCAGCGGCGGGTACGCCGACCTCCGCCAGGTGCACGCCTGGAACCAGGACTTCGTGGCCGGCAGCCCGGCCGGCCAGCGCTATGAGCAGCTGGCGGACGAGATCGACCGGGCGATCGCGTTCATGCACGCGTGCGGGGCTGATCCGGGTGAGTTCCGCGCGGTGGAGTTCTACTCCAGCCACGAGGCCCTGCTCCTGGACTATGAGCGGGCGCTGACCCGGACCGACGTGCGGAGCGGGCGTGCCTATGACCTGTCGGCTCACCTGCTGTGGATCGGGGAGCGCACCCGGGCCGCCGGCGGCGCCCACGTCGAGTTCGCGCGTCAGATCCGCAACCCGGTAGCGGTCAAGATCGGCCCGGCGGCCGCCGCGCAGGACGTACTCGCGCTGATCGAGGCCCTCGACCCGGACCACGAGCCCGGCCGGCTGACCCTGATCACCCGGATGGGCGCGGGCCGGGTCCGCCGGGCGCTGCCCCCGCTGGTCGAGACGGTGACGGCCAGCGGGGCCGCCGTGGTCTGGGTCTGCGACCCGATGCACGGCAACACGGTCGAAGCGGCAAGCGGCCATAAGACCAGGTACTTCGACGACGTGCTGGACGAGGTCGCCGGCTTCTTCGAGGTCCACCGGGCCCTCGGCACTCACCCCGGCGGCATCCATATCGAGTTCACCGGCGACGACGTCACCGAATGCATCGGCGGCGGCCGGCACATCGCCGAGAGCGACCTGAGCCACCGCTACGAGACGGCGTGCGATCCCCGGCTCAACCGCAGCCAGTCCCTGGACCTGGCCTTCCGCGTCGCCGGGCTGTACCGCCACCGCCTCAGCGCCCAGGACGGCGAATGAGCCGCAGGCGTGCTCACTCGCCCTTGACGTTGACGATCTGCCGCAGCGCGTGCCGGACGGCGATCATGCCGCAGCCGATGTCCACGCCCACCGCGGCGGGCATGATCGCGCCCACCGTCGGGATCACCGACCCGATCGTGGCGCCCTTGCCCGGGTGAGCGTCCGGCATCAGCGCGAGGTGCGGCCAGATGAAGGGCATGGAGGCGGTCCGCTGGGCCTGCTCCCGGGTGTTCGGTTCCAGGATCGATGCCCAGCTGATCAGCTTCTTGGCCAGGTGCTCCATGACAGGCAGGATCCCACCGGCCGAGGCTCTGGCGCGAATCAATATAAGCGGCGCACCGGGCCCGCAATGCCGCAGAGCAGCCGTTTCAGCGCCGTTTCAGCGCCGTTTCAGCGCTGGCTGTCACATTCGGTACGTCACTGGGACCGCGTGGAGAGGTGGTGATCGTAGTGCTTGGTGACAGGTCGGAGGAAATGGAGTTCACGCTTATCGACTGCCAGGCGGAGCAGCCTGACGAGGCAGCGTGTCATCACGTTCCTTAACTGAACGACCGAGGGCGCCCGGCCTCAGCGGGACGGGCGCCCCGGTCCCTTCCGGCAACCGATCTGAGGTTACGATGGGCGAACGCGCAATTAGTTTTACCGATATCGTCGGCGACGAAGAAGAATTCTTCCGCACGTACTTCAGCAAGAGAGTTCTCTACCGGCCGCGCGGCATCACCGGAGATCCACGGCAGATCCTGTCGATCGCCGACATGGACGACATCGTTCATCAAGAAGGCGTGCGGTCAAGCCTGTCCCGGATGCTCGGAAATGGCGTGCCGGCGATCGGGGACCAGATCACTACCCGGCTGCAGATGAGGCGGGAAGGGACGACCATCGATGACGCGGTCGATCCCGGGAAGATCTACGCTCACTTCCGCGCGGGGAAGACCCTGATTCACGGCGGGCTGAACCTCACGCGTCCCAACCTGCGCGCGCTGGCCCGCAGCATGACCGACCGGTTCGCCGCCAAGAGCGAGGTCGTCGCCTTCCTGACCCCGGCGGGCCAGCGGGGGGCCGCCCACAGCGATCCGACCGATGTCTATGTCGTCCAGCTGGAAGGAACCAAGCGGTGGCAGATCTGGCCGACACCGCAGGTGCGGCGGGCGGGAGAGGACAAGGTCTTTCCGTCCCTGCCCGATCCCGTTCTCGACCTGTCCCTCCAGCCGGGCGACGTACTCTATATCCCGCACAGCACCCCGCACCGCGCCGCAGCCGAGGACCGCGTGTCCCTTCACGTGACCGTGGTGGCGGGCCCGCGCTCGTGGGCGCGCCATCTCCTGTCGGCGGTCCAGGACATCCTTCACAACGGCCCCGAATTCTGGGACACCCCGTACCTGGATGACGCCTCGCCTGAGGAGATGGCCTCGAGAATCGAGCAGCTGATCGGCAGGCTCCGCATGGTCGACACCGCCGCCGAGCTCGAGCGCGCCCGGCGAGACGGGCGCTCCTTCCGCGCCGTGCGGCAGGACGCGCTCTTCCAGGAAATGGCGGCGGCAGACGCCGTTGACGCCGACACCAAACTGCTGGCCGTCGACGGCGCCGCGACGTTCCATGAGGTAGCCGACGGCACGGCCAAGGTGACGATCCTCGGCAACACGGTCGCCATGCCGGAAGCCGCCGCCGCGGCGCTGCGGTCGGCGAGCGCCGTGGTCCCGTTCCCGGCCGGCGAGTTCCTGCCCGGCGCGGACTCCCGCCGGGCGCTGCCGGCCGCCAGGCAGCTCCTGCGCCTCGGGGCACTGAGAATCGCTAGCTGACGAAATCGCGCATACCGGGCCGCGGCCCGGGAGGGCTTCGGGCTTGGTATCTGCGGGCTTTGGCCTCTGCCCCCGGGCGTGCCTGACGGACACGCTTGGTGGTGCTGCCGGAGTTGTTCAGCCGAGGGGTATATGCCGAACCGGCGGTCTCGGACTGTGCGGAACCCGCGTCGGCCTCGGCTAGGTGCCCCGGAAGATGGGCTGGCGTTTCTGGGCGAAGGCATTCAGGCCCTCGAGGTAGTCGCTGCTGTCGTACGCTTCCCGCCGCAGGGCCTGGACACGTTCGTACACCTGCGCCGCGATCGGCTGGTAGTCCGACAGGACGCGAAGCTGTTCCTTGATGACCGCAATGGCCAGCGGTGACTTGGCCGCCATCGTCGCGGCCAGTTCCACGGTGAACGATTCGAGCCGGTCCCAGGGGACCAGGTGGTTGACGAGCAGCCATTCCTTGGCCTTGCGGGCGTCGATGGGCGCGGCGGTGAAGAACATCTCCTTGATGACGTTGATGGGCAGCCGCCCCTGGAAATGCAGCAGCCCGGTCATGTTGTAGGGCAGTCCCAGGTTCGCCGGCGTGATGGCAAATGACGCGGTCTCGTCGGCGACGGCCAGGTCACAGCTGAGCACCAGGTCCAGCGCTCCGCCCCAGACCGTGCCGTGCACCATGGCGACGACCGGCGCGGGGAAGGTGCGGACGGCGCGGATCAGCCCTTCCAGCGAGTCGTTGTAGCCCAGCGGGTCGCGGCTGCCCGGGGGAAGCTCACCGATGTCATGGCCGGCGGACCAGACGTCCATCCCCTCCGCGGCGCGGAGCACGATCGCGCGCGCCTGCCGGGCTCGCAGGCTCTCAAGCGCGGCGATGACCCCGCTGGCCATCTGGGCGCCTATGGCGTTGCGCTTGCGGCGGTCGGCAAGGGTGATGATGCCGACCTGGCCGACCACGCCGGTCGTCACGATCGCGTCCGCGGGGCACTCAGACCCGTCGCCTTCGGTGGCCGGCTCCTCCGCTGACTGCTCACCCTGCCCGTCACGGCCGCGGCTGGCCAGGGCCACGTAGATGCGAGCCGTCGCATCCTTGCCCGCCCTGACGATGGCGTTCAGCAGCCCGAGCGCCTGAACCGCCTGCTCGCCGGCCAGGGCGCCGGCCAGGTGGCGCCACAGCACCTCCGTCAGGACGTTGAACGTCCCCTGCACCTCGCCGAGGTCAATGCCTGCGGCGTAACAGTGCGCCGCGATCTGCTCGAATGGCCTGACGATCGGCTCCGGGCGGCCCTCGTGCACGCAGCGCAGGACGAGCCGGAACAGCTGCCGCACGTCGCGGCGGCGCTCGTCCAGGCGGTATGACTGGCGTGCCTGATCGCGCGGCGCGAGCGCGGCCACCGCTTCGTCGACAACCCGGTCCTCCGCACTGGCGAGAACAGCTGATGCGTCCACGAACCGCCACCTCCGTTCCTGGGCCTGGCGCGCCCTGACCTAAGCCTGCGCCGCCCAGCCGCTTGAGGAAAGACCATTACCCCGAACACCGGGGCAGGCGATCCGGCGCAGCGGGATCCGGCCCGCCAGCCGTTCGTGGAACTCCTCATCGGCGAGCAGTTACAGGCCGAGGCTGCGGCCGATGATCTCCTTCATGATCTCGGTGGTGCCGCCGAAGATCGACTGGAGACGGCTGAGCTACCAGAGCCCACGATTGCGGATCTCTACGTCCTTGGCGGCGTCACCCCGGCAAGTTCCTGAGGTAGCCGCTCAGCGCCTGCCCCGGGCCAAGGATCCCGGTCCGGACGTCAGCTCAGGCATTAGACCCATCCGGGTCGGACGGTGTTGACTGCGCACCCGGAGAAGGAGCGGGCGGATTGGCTGGATCGCTAGCGGCACTGGGCGGGTGCGCGTTGCGCAGGATGTTGGTTATAGTGCGGCCGGCCGCTGGGGTCAGGGGCATGCTAGTGGGGATGCCGAGCTTTGCCGCCAGGTCACTGGTATACAGATCGGCGGCAGTGGCCATCAGGTCGGCCAAGACGCGGGCGGTTGCGCGGGCACGCAGCCATCCGGCGACTAGGACAATGATGCCGAGAGGGGCGGCGGGCCACCAGGCGATGGCGAGCAGCGCATAGAGCAGGCCCCAGGCGGTGAGGCGGCTTGCGGCGGTGTAGGCATCCTGGGCTGTGGCCAGGTCGGTGCGCAGGGCCTCGGGAAGAAGGGTCCAAAGGCGTGGCCAGGCGATATCCAGGTCTAGGCCATACAAGGCCCTGACGCGGGCCGCGGCGGAGTAGAAGCAGTCAGCGATCCGGGTTGGCCGTTCGGGACGCGACACGCCGAGGGCCTTGCGCCGCCGTTCGGCCGCATATACCCGCCTGTTGGCACGGGCCGGATCCTCGTCGTGGACGGCCGGGTTCGCCGCCACGGCCATCGCTTTCTTCAAGGTCCTCGTCGCCTCGTCCCAGCGGCGCTGGCGGGCACGCACCACCCAGATAAGCGGTCGGCCCCGACCGGGAAGGGCCCACATCCGCTGGAGGATGCCGCCGAGCGCCGCGGCGCAAAAGCCGGCCGCGGCGGCTGCGGCCAGCAACCAGGCGGCGGCGAGCAGGACTGTGGCGAGGCTGTGACTGCCGCGTTGTCCGGCTTCTGCGTCGAGCCATGCACGCAGGCGGCCGAGGTCGAACGGACGTTCCTGTCCGAGACGGGTTGCGGCGATCAGCGTGCTGACCCATAGCGCGCCGGGCAGGACCAGGCGATCGAGCCATTGATCCGCGAGCTTCTTGCCCAGCTCGGCGAGAAACCCGTTCACGGCGAGTTCGGATAGCGCTTCATCGGTGTCCCGCCAAGGGCCACGCACAGCGGCGGCTCATCGCTCTCCTCGGCCAGCACCACCCGGTCGCAGAACCCGCGCGGGCAGACCCATCCCTCGGCCACCGACGATACCGACATGCCCCTGGGCAGTGGCTGGAACCCGGCGCGGGTGATCCCCTCAAGCCCGCGGTGCCTGCACGCCTCGTCAATCGCGTCCAGCAGCGTCCCCGCGCGTTCCGGCTCCGGGCCTGCGCCGCTGATCGCGGCCAGCAGCTCGTCGAGCTCACGGCCGGCCCCGGCATCGCGGACGATCCCATCCAACGAAGGCCACCGGGCCAACTGGGCGCAAAACAGGCCCAACCGGTCTCGCAGGTCTTTCACCATCTGCCACTCCTAATGCCATGCGTCCAGAACCCTTTGCCGTCGGGATAACTCATGGCGGCCAAGCCGAAACCGCTGCCGGGCTATGCGATTGCGAATACTACGCTGCGGGCGTAACTGCACGGCTCGCCTGTCATCCCACGCGCAGCATTAAGGTGCGGCCGGCACCCGCACCGCGGGCGATACTATAGACGCCGATCTCGGTCCTGGTTCCCATGTGCCGCTGCGGCAAGGCGTAGCCGCCGCGGCATCGTCGGGGATACGATCCGGAAAGGGCGTGCGGTGACAGCCGACCGCGATCGCGTCGCGCCGTCCACCGCGAAGCGGACAGATAAGTGAGGGCATCGGCCGCCGCAGCGTCCATCGGCAAAAGGGGTGGGCCATGCACAGCCGCGACGCGGCGCTTGCCGCCGTGACCGACCGCGTTACCTGCGCGGCCACCAGTCAGGACCCAACCTCGGTGCTGACCGCTGAGGCCGTGGAGGATGCCGAAGCACTTGCCGCGCTTACCGATCCCGTCGGCGAACTCGACGCCGCGTTTACGCTCGGGATGTTCTACTGGTTCAGGTATCTGGCCCTGCCAGATGGCGCTGACGAGGATGACTTCACCGCCGCGGCCGAGTTTTTTGCCCACGTCTTCCGCGCCAACCCTGAAGCCGTACCCGGGCCACTGCGGTGCCTGTATGAGCAAACCCAGGGCCACGTGGGAGCATCCAGCGCAAATGCGGCCGCGGAAACCCGCGCGCTCGAGCTGTTGGCGGTCTACGAGCAAACGCGAGAACTCACCCCGCTCACCGAGGCGGTCGCGCTTTTCCGGGCCGCCGTGGCCGCCGTCCCCACCGGCGATCCCGGCCGGCCCGCCTGCCTGAACAACCTCGGTAACGCTCTGCGGGCGCTGGCCGAGCGGACGGGGGACCTCGGGACGCTGGCCGAGGCGGTGCAGGCCGGCCGGGATGCCGTGGCTGCCACCCCCGATGGCGATCCCGGCCGTGCCCTCCGCCTGGCCAATCTCGGCGCCGTACTCGTGCTGGCCGGGCTCGCCGGGGACACCGCGGCGCTGGCCGAGGCGGTGCAGGCCGGCCGGGACTCCGTCGCCGCCACCCCCGCGCCCCACCCGGACCGCGCGAGATACCTGGCTAACCTTAGCCTCGCCCTCCGGGCACTGGCCGGGCTCACCGGGAACAGCGCAGCGCTGGCCGAGGCGGTGCAGGCCGGCCGGGACGCGGTCGCCGCCACCCCCGTCGGCCATGCCGACCGTCCAAAGCAACTGGTCAACTTCGCGGCCGTCCTCCAGGGCCAGTTCGAACTGACCGGCGATATGGCGGTGCTGGCGGAGGCGGTGCGGGCCGCCCGGGACGCGGTCGCGGCCATCCCCGAGGGCCATCCGGATCGCGCCGCGGCGCTGAACAATCTCGGGATCGTCCTGCGAGTGCTGTTCGATCAGACGGGGAACCTCGGGACGCTGGCCGAGGCGGTGCAGGCCGGCCGGGACGCGGTCGCGGCCAGCCCCGATGGCGATCCCGGCCGCGCCGCCCGCCTGGCCAACCTCGGGGGCGCGCTGAAGATGCTGTTCGAGAGCACCGGGGACCTCGGGGCACTGGCGGAGGCGGTGCGGGCCGCCCGGGACGCGGTCGCGGCCATCCCCGAGGGCCATCCGGATCGCGCCGCGGCGCTGAACAATCTCGGGATCGTCCTGCGGGTG
>Ga0335069_10005484_pt1 | contig 18650 bp, 16 predicted proteins | sample Lox_Sample_11_FD_206714 | JGI IMG/M metagenome (GOLD analysis project Ga0335069, IMG submission 206714) | Soil microbial communities from Loxahatchee National Wildlife Refuge, Florida, United States - Lox_Sample_1.1 | ecosystem: Environmental > Terrestrial > Soil > Wetlands | place: USA... | reverse complement strand
TCAGCCGGTACAGTGAGTCAAGGCTGTACATTTCCCCGTTGAGGTGATTGGCGGGTGCCGGGATATCCGCTTGAACGCGGCGATTATCAGACCCGTCGAACAGCTGCTGTATCTCCAGGAACGGCACGCCGGCCGTCGCGTGCTGAATTCCGATTACCCGTGCCGCGCCATCATAGGTGAACTCGCAGCTCGTTTGATTCCCGTAGGTTGCCTTACCTATCCGCAGCCCCCGAAAGTCGTAGGACGCGATGTCGTACTGTGCGGGCATGGCGGCTGAGCCGGGATAGCCCGGCCCGGGCGTGACATTGGTGATCCGCTCGACTCGATTCAGCCCGTCATAGTCGTAATGTATCGCGCGACCGCTTGGGTACGTGATGTCCGTCGGGTTGGATAGGCCATCATGCGCTCGTCGTAGTTCCAGGACTCCGGTTGGTGCCGGGTAGGGCGACGTGAACCGGATGCGCTCCGCATAAGCCCGGCCAAGCGAATCAAAATCGGTGGCCAGGTCGCAGAAGTCATTCGTCCGCTGTATTGCCCGGCCTAGGCCGTCGTAGGAGCACTGCTCATGCGTCTCGCTGCCCGGGGGATACGGAAACTGCGCATTGAGGGCGGTGGTATCCAGATCCACACGCGTGCGCCGACCCAGAGGATCGACTTGATAGATGGCCCGCAATCCGTTGTTGTCCCGTCGGGCCGTTATGTTGTCGGCCGGGTCATAGGCCACTTCGGCGCTCGAGCCGTCGGCATAGATCGTTTGAAATTGCCGGTTGAGCTCGTCGAAGTTAAACGTTGTGACACTGCCATTGGCGTCCGTGAATGATGCCAGCCGGTCGTTATCATCGTACCCGTACTGCGTCGCGATATCGGGCAAGGGCGGCCCGCCACCGCGGCCGGTGCTCGTCATCTCCGCGATGTCCGCAGTCTTCCGGTTATAGACATCGTACTGGTAGCGGCGCACGTTTCCGAGGGGATCGGTAACTGATGCCAGGTTGTCCCGGCTGTCGTAGGTGCGAACTGTCTGATTACCCAGGCCGTCCGTGCTCGTCGTGCGGCGATCCAGCAGGTCGTAGCCGTGTATGGCAGTGAACACTTCCTCGCCCAGTACCGCACCGGTTACCGGTTGCAGCCGTACTTCGTGGCGGTCGACCCGGGTGATGTTGGAATTCTCATCGTAAAAGGTCTCAGTGTGGTTGCCGAGATGGTCTAGCTCGCGGACGCGGCGGCCGGCCCCGTCGTATTCCCACTTCGCTTCCTGGCCGCGGCAATTCACCTGGCGGAAAAGGCGCCCGTTCCGGTCGTAGAAGAACTGCGTGACCAATGCGGTGACCGCTCCCTGAGCCTGGGCTGCCACGAACTCGAGGTCTGGGTCCTGACCGATGTCAGCGGTCAGGATCGGCGTCTCGAACAGGAACGCCGTCTGCGTCGTCCTGGACCCGCGCTCGTCGTAGCCGAACTCGGAGCGTTCTAGCAGGTAATACTCCCCGCCGGCCCGCCTCTCGAAGAACCGCGAAACGGTCACGTTGCCGGACTTGTCGTACTGGCGTTGCCGCACGTTGCCGAGGGCATCGGTAGTCGCCGTGACGCGGCCAAAAGCGTCGTAACGGTACAGCGCGGGGAAGCCGCGGCCGTCAATCTGCCCGGTGACCCTGCCATCAAGGTCATAGGTCGTTCTCGCGGTCGATGCCAGGCCACTTCCCGCACCCCGGGTTAGCGCCTTCACCAGCATGCGCTCGTCGTAGTCGATCCGGATCCTGTTCCCCGCTGGCCATATCGTCGCGACTCGGCAGTCGGCGCAGTCGTAGCGGTGCCGCACGACGTGATGCCGGGTTAGGTCGGCTCCGCCGTGCGTCTCGCGAACGAGATTGTCCTGGTCATCGTACTTGTAGGTCCTGACCTCATTTCCGGCGGCCGAGGGCTGTCCGGCATCATTCAGGTTGTCGCGCTCCCAGCGTTGCAGCAGCCCATTCTCGTCATAGGCGGACCGGGTGTGAAATCCTGGTCCGCCGGAAATCCGTTCCACGGTTTGACCAAGCTCGTTGACGACGAACGTCGTTGTGACGCCGCGAGGGTTCGTCACATGCGTGGCTGCGCCGGCATCGTTGTACTCAAAGGTCGTCGTAAGGCTGAGGCCGCCCGCGTCCCGGATGGCAGCAAGGAGGTAACCCTCTTTCACCGACCCGGGTGCCGCCGGAAAGTACTGGTACTCGGAAATGCTTCCTTCCGGGTCTCGAACTTGGCGTAGGCGGCCGTGCGCGTCGTAGCTGAGGTACTCGGTGCTATTACCGGCGAGCCCGGTGGTGCCGTCGGGCAGTGGTGCCGGGAACGTGGTATCCGGATAGCGTATGCGTGTGAGGGTCCGCAATGGAGGGGACGAGTACTCATACCGCGTCAGGTGCTGATCGTAGCCAGGCCCTTCTGCGTAACGCGGATCAGGGCTTGCGGTGAAGCGCGGGTCCGATGTGGTCAGGACCTGCTGGTAGTCTGCTTCGTAAGTATTCTTCACGATGATATCGTGAACGTCGATTGCGGCTACGATATCGGGGAAGAAGTCGCCCCATACGCCGACGGATAGATCCATTGCAGCGAGATCGTATCGCTTGCCGCGCCGCACGACTGCCAGCAGGTTCCCAAAACCCATGCGGAGCGCGGAGGAGAGATTACTGTCAGTCGCGACGTCCTCGTCGGTGATCCCGTAAACGGACAGGTAGTCGTCCCGACCATAGTAGTATTGCGTCACGCAGCCTTCCGGCGTGATCATCCCTGTCAGGCTGCCGTCCCGGTTGAAGCGGTATCGCCACTGCGCTAGGCTCAGTCGGCCCTCCTGCATGACGCACTCTTCGCGCAGCAGCATGTTGCCCGACTTGTTGTAGATTGAGTGGACCAACTGGCCGTTCCGCAGCACCTGGTTCACCTGGATCGCCGGCTTCTCCGACTCCTGGTAAGTAAAGTCGAAGTCATCGACGACCTGCTCATACTCGAAGAAGGACTCCCCGTCGCCCTGCCGTTGCCTGACCACGCGGTTGAAGTTTAGATAGCCTGGGTCCAGCCCGTACTCGTTCTCTAGGTACAGTTGCCCGGCTGGGTCGATGATCTGCAGGAGATTGTGCTGCAGCGGCGGCCCGGAATCGCTCGAGCTGTAGTAGTACTGGGCTGACAGCCCTGCGGGGTAGCGATCCGTGGCAGGTGAGGTGACACTGACCAGATCGCCATAGTCGTCATACTCGTAAGTCCAGCGCCGTCCGCTATGGTCGCGCATGATGCTGATTCGACTGCAGGTGTCGTACTCGAACGTGACGTAGCGGGCTGGATTATTGATTTCCACTCGCCCCAGCTGGCCGTCTGTGTAGCTGAACGCCAGGTAGTTTCCGAACCGATCGCGAATTGATGCGAGCCGATGAAAGGCCTGGTCCGACGGATCTGCCTCGTAGACGTGCCGGACACCGGTTGGCGAGCGCCACGAGAATGACTGCCCGTTCTCTTCTATGATTCCATGCTGACCGTCTGGCGGAACCCAGTAGCTGAACCCGGCTTGCCCGAACAGTGGGTGCCGCGTATAGAGATCATCGCGCAACTCCCCGGTCGAACGGATCAGGTTCGCGCCTGACTGGCGAATCCGCAGGTTGTAGCAGTGGTCCCAGTTCGCGCCGAGCGGGCCGAAGTAGATGGCCTGGTTTTTATAGACACGCCAGAATGCGAAGTCCATCCCAGCGCCCGGGATGACCAGGTCGGTTACCTGCTGCGTGAACTGGCCGCTGAACATCTCGATCGGATCGGCACCAATTGTTACATTACTCACGGCAGGACTGATGCTGGCAACTTGCTTGCCGACCGCGAAGGCCTCGATCTGAGACGCAATCAAGGGACCCAGCACGGCGTCCGAACTCGCTAGGCCCAGCTCCGACTCTATCGCACTGACTAGATAGGCGTTGTCGGTGCTGGCTGGCGGGAAGTCGACGCCGTTCTGCTGCAAATAGGTGTCAACATATTGCTTGAGCAGCCCGATCGTTGTACCGGAAGCCCCGCTCTGAGTGAGGCTGTCCTGGGCATAGCTAGTGGCGACCTCGGTGGCGAGCGCGCTCCTGTCGACCGCCGAGCCGTCGGTCGAAACCTCACTGCCTTGATCGTCGGCCATGGTGGTCAGCGCATCTAGGCTTGCCCGCCCGGTTCCCTCCATGTCAGCTCTGGCTGCTCTGCGTCCTCTGGCCGTCCGGGCCACTCAACATTCTGCAGGACGTCGGGTCGTTCGAACGGTTTCGCGAGCATCGCCGTTCTCAGTTCGTGTACCGCATCCTCGTTGAGCTCGCTCGCGGCCGCCAGGGAGCTGACGTTCATCTTCAGCAAGTCGAGCCGCGTCAGGTACTTTAGCGACTCGCGGAACTGCCCGGTCAGCTGGGCAGCGACCCTATCGGGGACGAAGTCGGCGGAACGCTGGCGTAGTGTCGCGCGCGCGACGGGGTCCTTGAGGAGGATGGGCAATATGGCCTCTACCGCCAGCTGTGTCTGCGCGAATGAGCGTGGAGCCGTACGCCGGCCAGAAACCAGGCTGCGTATCATCTCGTGGCGCAAGGCGACCCGGAGCTTATCGGACTCCGGGATCGAGGCGGCATCGCTCGGTGGCCCGAAGGCCTTGGTGCCCTCGTAGACCACGCCTTCCTGGTACTTATCCCCGTGCCGATCCTTGCAGCAGCACAGCCCGCGGGTAGTCATGAAGAACGTCTTGTCTACCTTGCCAGTCTCCACTACCGGCTCTTTCGAGCGCAGGAACACCTGAAGGGAGGTGCTCAGCGAGGCCGGGCTCGTGTTGATTGCCTTCGGCAGAGCCGCGTATGCGATCGCATCCTGACCCTTCTCGGCGCCTACCAGCACGGCGTCACCCGTCACCGCAAGGGACCCGAGAAAGGTGAGCGTTCCAGGGTCAATGCCCAGGAGGAGCCCTCCGGCGATAGCGCCCGCGAGCGCGCCGCCGTCGATAAAGATGTTTGGCGCGATGACCGCGCCCTTGAAGCACGCCCGCGAGGTCGCCGCCATCGTGAGCGTGAGCGCCGACCCGTCAGCTGTGACCGCGGCCGAGCGCGACGCGTCCCCGACTACCTGCTCCCCCGGCAGGAAGGCGAAGCCATCCGCGTTGAACGCTGGCGTCTTGCTGACGTTGCCGACATCGATGACATACTCAATGCCGTCATCCCCGGGCGGCGGGGGGGTGTACGTGGGGGCGACCGAGGCTGCTCGCTTCACGCAGTCGTACTCGACCGATGAACTGTAGGTCCATACCGTTATCCCAGTGAGCGGGATGGAGAACATGTCGCTCCTGAGCGGCACGGACTCGGTCCCATCAGGGACGACGTCGGTGGATTCCGGCAACGGTGAAGGATTCGCCAGCATGTCGGGCGTGAAGACGTCCGTCTTGGTGGCGTAAGCTTTCTCAGGTGTCTCCTGCAGGTGCCCGGTATCCAGCCTTACGTCCAGGCAGAACTCTTCCTGGCCGACCGGTGCGTTGACAATAAGGAAGAACTCCTGAATTCCCTCAATCGGCCTGGGGAGGTCTCCGACGATGCCGCTGGGCTGCTGCAAGACATGCGGCCGGGGCTGGATAAAGAACACTACGCGATTGGTGCCGAGATGATAGCTGTCAAGCAGGTGGCGAAGTTGGCTGATCTGTGTGCTGTGGGAAAGCGTCTCGCGTCGTTCATGGGATTCATCCGTCGTGCGGGCCAGCCCAGATTGATTTCCGCCGATCTGCTTGGTCCCCCACTGGCCCTGTCGGCTATAGTTAAAGCTAGCTCCGCCGCCAGTCCCAGCGTAGGATCCCTGCATGCTGCCGCCGACGCTGAAACCCTGGTCGATGTCCAGCACCTCCTGCGATTGCGACGTCCCGCCGGATTTGTTAATATTCAGCGCTTCCAGTGAACGCGACATGAATTCGCTCGTGTCCGTTGCGGTCTCGATCATCTCGCGCTTCTTCGGCTGAAGATCCATGAAGTACGGGTAGTCTTCCAGCTTGGCTTTGGCTTTCCTCGGCGGGGCCACCGAGACCTGCACGAGTGCCTCGTTGCACGGGAAGTAGGTCGAGAGCTTGGCGTCGAGCTCGGCTTGCGTGAACGGCGTGACCGTTATCCCGCCGAGGTTGGAGAGTATTCCCTGGATCTCGTCCGCTTTTGGCTGGTATCCCGACACTGTGCAGACCACCTTGACGTAGGTAATCTTCCGGTGCGGATAGACCTGATAATCATCGTCCGGCGTATACCTGAAGACGGCGATGGATGACTGCCATTTCGCCGGCCGGTCGGTGTCGCAAACGCCCGTGTCGATCATGTCCTCCGACACGCACCAGCGTTCCCACGGAATGTCAAGCGGAAGAGACATGCTAGTACCGCTCATTTGCGCGGCTCCTTCCAAGTCACCAGAACCATGGTTACCAGGTGATCCCGTAGTCGCCGCCGCGCCCCAGGCCTGAAGATCAGGTAAACTGATAGTAATCCACTTATAAATCAGCAGTCAAGGCCGATCGCCGGCCCGGCTTGTCCCTGATGTCGGCAGCTGCGCGCAGGGCAGCTCTAGGCTTACCGGATGCAGGCGGGGCCGTCGACACTCGAGCCGCCAACTCTGCCGCCCGTGCTTACGCGCCTGGTAACAGCGGCGTTGCATGATCTTAGCGTGAACGGAATAAGAAGCCTCGGGGAGACTTGGAGCGCACCTTCGCGGTGGGTGGTAGCAGAGGTGGAGGTTGATCGAAGACGGTGATTTGGCAGACTCGTAATTGGTTTGTGCGTCGGACCTACAGCGCGTTACCGACAGGGTGAACAGAATGGATGTGAACTTCGTTCACGGACCGGATCGTCAGCCGGTGCTTATGGGAGCGGGGGTCAGCTCGCCGAGTGTCGTCCCGTTTCACCAGGTCGTGAGCAAAGGACTGCTCCGTGCAGCCGACGAGCGGGGCCTCGACCCTCGTGAATGGCAGGAGCTCTTGCTGCCGATCGATCGGGCGCTCGAGGAGGCACCGGTGAATCGTACGAGCCGTCTGGATGTGTGGACCGAACTAGGCAGAGCGGCGGGCGTGCTCTCGTTCGCCGACAGCGCCCGCTGCGCGCTGGAGTTCGTTACGGCTTATGGCGTGAGCATCTGCAAGGCCCTGGCGCCAAGCGATCCAGAGGGCCTCCCCGCCGATGCATGCGAACTATGGAGTATCAAGGAAGGTCACACCGCCAGCATTTGGATCGTGACGATGACGTGCGACCGATGGTTGTCGCCGATCCGGTATGTCCTGAACGTTGCACGTGACAGAGAGGCGGGGATCGAACTCGCCGCGATGGGGTCCGAGTTGGCGTCGCTCGGCATGCGCGATTCCCTGGTGGTCGGGGTCCTCGGAAGCGGAACAGCGGGCGGCGATCAAGAGGTAGTAGTGATCGCGACGACGTGGATCGCCGACGGCTGCGAACTGCACGTCCTCTCGGATGGCCGCGCCGTGGCGATCGAACGGTTCAACGCCGATCCTGTCGATCCGGGCCGCATAGCGTCGGTCGTGGTTCGCAGCGACGTAACAAGCGATGACCTGTGGTCCTCCATCCTTCGCAGTTGGATAATGCTCGGCGATTGGCATCGGCCGGATGGGCCTGTGGTGCTCCCTCGAACCGAAATCAACGAGGGGGACTGGGTGTTCGCCAGCTACCGCGCGGTCCTTTGCGGTTTGACGCCCGGCCCCTTGGAGCTCAGCCCTTCGGAGGCTGTTGAGGCCTGCCTGTCTTTGTCCGCGTCAATGGGGCATCGCGGTGCGCGTGTCGGGTGGAAAAACCGTGAGCATGCGCTGGCGATCATGCACCAAGCCGCCGCATCAGGTTCGTATCCAGCATTGACCGCCACGCTGCCGCGCAACTGACATATGGGCAAGGCCTCGACCGACGATGCACCCAATCCAACGACGGCCGGCAGTGGTGTCGGTGCCCAGAAACTCGGCGGTCTTCTCCTGTATTTCTGAATCTCAGCCGGGAACGTCCGCTCACCGGCGTGCAGAGTCGGATGCCAGTCGGCTGTGCAGGCCGCGCAGATTGCCTCGTTCGGTCGCCGTGGATGAGATCCAGCAGAAGGTCGGCTTGCCGCCCGTAACGGCGGGACTGTGCGCCTCTCCTCGGCCGAATTTGATGACGGCACGTGAGCCTGCGAGCCGCTTTGCTGCGGCTCATCGTCGGGCCGTAGCCGCCGTGCCCGGGCATGGGTAATAGCGGCGCCGCCGTGCCCGGGCTGGCCGGCCGGGTTGTCCCGCCGCTAGGCAAGGGCGACGGGGTCCTGGTCGAGGACCGCAGGGACTGCCAGGTGGAGCCGCTGGACAGGAACGGCGATGAGTGATTCCCGCGCGACGACGAGAGATGCGGGACTGTGCGGCACGAGCCAGCGGCCGCGGCCCCGGCCGCCAGCGTGGACAGCGCCGGGCGGCGGCCCTGCAGTGCACGAGCGGATCATTCCGCGGCCGGTCCCGGCTAGGACGTGCCTGCCGGGCCTGGCGGGCCGGCGATCATCACGTGCCTGGCGCCGGCCAGGCTGAGCGCCTGTGACCGGGCGCGGTCCCGGCCGGGCACGCCAGGGGTCCCCGGGCGCGTACTGGGTACATGGGCTGGATCATCGGGACAGTCCTCGGCGCGATCCTCGTCATCTGGCTTGCCTTTACGGCCGCGGGCGGGATCGTTGCCGCGCTCAAGACGTTCCTCATCATCGGGCTGATCGCGATGGCCGTCTTCATCGTCGTGTGGCTCGTGGCCAGACGCCCTGGTCGCGGCTAGCGCGCCGCGGCCACCCGGTGCCGGCCGCTGCGCGGCGGTACCCGGCCAGGCCGCAGGCTCCGGTAGCCTGCCGGGTAGCCGGTTATCCGGGGGATCACCGGGCCGGGGATTGAGCATGGCCACGACGGGCATGCACCTGGCGGTGCTGGCTGACAGCGGTTCCCCTCCCTGCCCGGCCCTGGCGCCGGCCTGCTCGCTCACCCGCCTACCTGAGCAAACGCCTGGTTCACCACCTCACAGGCGGGGTGTTTGACCACGCAGCCGGATCCTGTTCACGCGCTTTGGCCGCACCACCGGTGATGCGGCGGGCTCGGGCCACGGATCGTCCGGCATGGAGATCTTGATTTCTTACCGAGCGGACCGTGGCTTTGCCGGCCCGGAGAGGTGATCATGGGCGTGGGGGGTTGCCATGACCGATGTCGGAAACGTGCGGGCAGGGACCGTCGAGGGGACACCGGGCCCGCGCCGGCCCCAGGTGGTCCCGCTGCGCGGGCTGCCGATCGTGGCCGCGGTCGTGGTGTTTGTCATCGCGGCGATCGCCGGGAACTGGCTGTGGGCCCTGACCTTCTGCCACGTGGCGGGCGGCGCGCTGTGGACGGCGATCGACCTGTTCGTCGGGCTGATCGTCGGGCCGATCCTGGCACGGCTGTCGGTCCCGGCCCGGGCCGAGTTCTCGGCCCGGTTCATGCCCACGATGGTCCTGCTCATGCCCACTCTGGTGCTGATGACGCTGGCGGCCGGGTTCCAGCTGGCGCTGAGGGAGGGGAACCTGGCGCCGGGCAATCCGAACCACGCCTGGCTGATCGCCTCCTACTGCGTGGTCGGGGTGATGGCCGTGATCGCTCTCGGCGTGCTCGAGCCGGCCAACATCACCGTGCTGGTCGAGATGCGCAAGCAGCGGCCGGACGGGGAGGTGATCGCCCTGCTGATGCGGCGGTTCGTCTATACCGCGGGGATCACCGGGCTGATGCAGGTCGCGACCCTGATCATCATGACCAGGGTGGCGACGCAATGAGGCGTTTCCCTCCGGTCGCCCAGCTGACGGTCTGCTCGCTGGCCCTGGTCGTCACCGGGGGCATCCTGATGGCGTCCTACGTCCCGCGCCAGCCGCCGTTGGCCGCACCCGCGGCGCTCACCGCGGTGAGCGCGGCGCTGGCCCTGACCAGCGGGTTCCTGCTGTCCAGGCTGGAGCAGTTCGCGTGGCCGCGGTTCTTCCTGGCCTTCCGGTGGGCGCTGCTGGCCTACGTCATCTCAGCCGGGATGATCGGCTTCGCCTTCGTCCGTGATCACACCCGGGGCGCTCCGCTGGCCCTCGTGATCGTGATGCTGGTGATCTTCGCGCTCGACGTGCCGGTGGTCATCGCCTTCACGGTGGCACGCTACTCCTCACCGCCATACGCGTCGTCCTAAAGCGCTTCCGGGCATCGTCGCAGGCCGGTTCCCTGCCGCCAGCCCACAGGCGGCGACGCCGGAAGACCAGAGCGATGAACACCACGCCCGCCGGCACGGCAATCGCCGCCAGCCGTCAGCGCCCGGCTGCGGTCGCCCGCCAAGCATGCGCCGGCCCGGCAGTAACGCCAGGCCAGCCTGGTGCCTGATACTGATGCCCAGGGCAGACGCGGCTTCAAGCAGCAGGGAAAGAGCAGATCATGATGTATCTCGTCACCGTCTCGCGCAGCATGGCCAAGCTGCAGTACATGGCCGTACGCCTGCCCTTCACCCTCCTGGATGAACGCGTCGTTGCCCGCTATTGGCACGATCAGGGGCTCTTCCGTCTCGGCTTCCAGCGCCTCCTCGGCTCGGCCGACGAACTCGCCGGATGGCTCCTTGCCGATGATGACATCGCCGGGCGGGGCCAGGCACTGACACGGCGGACCTGGCACCTGGCGGTGGCCGATGAGCCCGCAACCGGTGCGTAGGCACGACCGGCTCAGGCCCGACAGGGGGGCGCTTCTACGGCACCGCCAGTGCCGGGCCGGCGGATGAGCGGCGCCGGCAGGTCCGCGAGGCACTGTTGCCCCCCAACCAGGCACTGCTCAGCGGCATCGGCCTCATCCAGCCGCGCAGATCGACCTGTTCGGTACGTCTTCACCGACTTGCCTGTCGATCACCGTCAGCGTGCATATCGGCGGCGATGCGCGCCTTATCTGAGTCCAGGGTAGGTTACGCGGCGTGAGCAGAAACGCCTGGTGATCCGCAGGTATGATGCTCAGCGGCCAGGCGCCGGCGATGACTTCGGGCCAGTGGATCGTCCTCACTGGCGGCGGGCCGCGGCAACCGGGCCCCGGTCGCTGGGAGGCAACCTGTCAGGAGGTCATCGTGTCGCAGGTCCGGGTGCACAACTTCTCGGTGTCGCTGGATGGGTTCGGCACCGGTGAGGGGCACAGCCTGGAGGCCCCGTTCGGGCATGCGGGAACCCGGCTGCACGAGTGGTTGTTCCCGACCCGCACGTTCCGCGCCATGCAGGGCCAGCCCGGCGGCAGCACCGGCATCGACGACGCTTTCGCCAGCGCCTGGGAACCGGGCATCGGCGCCGAGATCATGGGCCGGGGCAAGTTCGGCCCGCACCACGGCCCCTGGCCGGACCAGGAGTGGACCGGCTGGTGGGGAGAGGACCCGCCGTTCCGCACCCCGGTCTTTGTCCTGACCCACCATCTGCGGCCCCCGGTCCGGATGAACGGCGGGACCACGTTTGACTTCCTCGACGCCAGCCCCGCCCAGGCGCTGGCGCAGGCGCGCCAGGCCGCCGCGGGCGCCGATGTCCGCATCGGCGGCGGCCCGTCCACCATCCGCGAATTCCTGGCCGCCGGCCTGATCGACTACGCGCACATTGTCGTGGTGCCGATCGTGCTGGGCCGCGGGGAGCGGCTCTGGGACGGGCTGGAGGGGCTCGAAGACCGTTTCCGGATTGAGGCCGTGACCAGTCCCAGCGGCGTTACCCACGTCACCCTCAGCCGGCGGTAACGGCCGGCAGCATGGCGGGGCAGGAGGCGGGGGCCGGCCAAAGCCGTTCAGCACCTCATGGCGTTTGCAGTAGGCGATCTGGGCGGCGGCGTGAAAGCGCAGGGCAGCGGCGATGCTGGCCTGGCCGGCCAAGCGCAAGCTGGTCAAAACTAGCCAAGGCTTGCCTGCCCCCGGCCGCGAGCCGAACGGCCGTTCGGGCGCGGTAACGACAGTCACTCTGGCGATCCAGGTTGCCGCCCAGATAACCAGGCGGGTACGCGCGCGCAGGCTCGACCCGCGGCGGTAGCGGAGCGTCACGGGCGCAGCGGATCACAGACGGCGTGACCGCCGGCTCTGGCGTTGCCAGCTGGCGTGCCGATGGGCTCTGGCGCGTGCGCGGAAGGCACCGTTTTGATCTGCCCTGGCGCCGCTAGCCGCCGGGGACTGCCTTATGGGGGTTCAACTCGGTTTCATGGGGGTTCAACTCGGTGGCAAGGTCATCTGGGCCGGTTTACGGGGCTACGGCTGCGGTGCGGGGACTGCCGGGCAGCAGCGGGAGGCTGTCACTGTGCTTCCCTGATGATGAAGCGTCGTGCTGCGGCTGCCGCAGTCCGGCCTTGCGTACGGCCCGGTCCCGGCTCACCACCCTCGTCGTTTCCTGGCTACCTGTGCCCGGCCAGCCGCTGCGCGAACATCCATCGCACCACCGGCGCCGTCACCGGGTCGGGCTCGAGCCGGTGCGCCCGGCGACCCCACGCCGCGTGCGCCTTGTTCGGGTGCGGGCCCGCATCGGCCAGCCGGTATCCGTATGGCGGCCAGCCGCCTAGGTACCGGCCTGGCCACCACGCCGGGCCGGGACCGGGTCGCCGGCGCCCGGGTGCGGCCCGGCAGCGGCAGCGCGGAAGAGGTCCTGGCCGCCGACCTGCTCGCCGACGCGACCGGCCGCGGCGGGCGGACCCCGGCCTGGGTGACCGAGATGGGGTACGACCCGCCGGCCGAGGAACAGGTCCGGGTCGACGTCATGTACGCCAGCCGGCACCTGCGGCTGCGCCCCGGGGCGCTCGGCGAGAAGCTGGTCCTGATCGGCGCCGAGCCCGCCCGGCCGGCCGGTCTGGCGCTGTTCGCGCAAGAAGACGACCGCTGGATCTTGAGCCTGGCCGGGTACGCCGGCCAGCACCCCCCGGCCGACCCGGACGGGTTCCTGGCCGCCGCCCGCGGCATCGCCCCGCCGCACGTGTACGCCGCGATCGCCGCCGCCGACCCGCTCGATGACATCCGCACGCACCGGTTCCCGTCCAACACGCGACGGCGGTATGAGCGGCTGCGCCGGTTCCCGACCGGGCTGATCGTCACCGGCGATGCGATCTGCGCCTTCAACCCGCTCTACGGCCAGGGCATGACGGTGGCCGCACTGGAGGCGATCGCGCTGCGGGACTGCCTGGCCGACGGCCACACGGAGCTGGCGCGACGCTTCTTCCGCGCCGCCGCCGGCCCGGTGAACCTGGCCTGGCAGCTGACCGCCGCCGAGCACGACCCGGTGCTCACCCGGCAGTTCCTGCGCGTGACCGGGCTGCTCGACCCCCCCGCCCGGCTGCTGCACCCCGACACGCTGCTCCGAGTGCTCGCCGGCAACCTGCGCCGTGCTGCCCCGCCCGCCGAGACCGTCATCCCGGTCCGGCCCCCCATCACCGAGGCGAGCCGATGAAACCTCCAGCCGCTACGTCCAGTACCACCGGGCCCCTGACAGCCGCTGCAGGCCACCCGGCACCGGCGCACTGCCACAACGATCCCATGAACCACACGGCGGCCGCCTCGAGCCGTCCAGGTAACGGGAATCCGCCATGACCACCCTGATCGCATCCGCTGCCCTCTGCCTGTTCGCCGCCGGCGCATGTACCGGGATCATCGGCGTGGTATGCGTGGCCATCCGCCGGGAGGACAAGCACCTCACCCTGACCAGTGAGGCGACCAGCCACGTGACCCGGGCAGGACGCTTGCTGAACGGCGTGGGCGTCCGCGGCCTGCACCGCTAGAGGAGTCAACGTCGTCACACAGAACGATCCTTCGGCACGTGTTCACCGACCCTGCATGTCGATCACAACCTACGGACATATCGGATCTCGCGTGGTGACTGTTACCAGTGATGGCGACGCTGACAACCTGCACCAGATCGGCGGCTACGGTGCGGACGAACTCCGCTCACTACAAGCTGGAAGTCCGGCGTGCGGACTCTGGTCGTTGAGGCGGGCGACCAGGGCGTACGCTACTCGGGCGCGTGGCACACGGCCTCGACGTTGTTACCGTCGGGGTCTCGCACGAACGCGCCGTAGTAGCTGGCGTGGTATTCGGGCCACAGGCGGGGTTCATGCAGCACCTCGGCTCCGGTGCCGACCGCTGCCGCGAAGAACGCCCGCACCGCGGCCCGGTCGGAGGCCGCGAATGCGATATGGGACTCGCGGAATCCCTCGCCAGTGGTCTGCGGGCCGATCCAGAATTCCGGCTTGCCTGCGGTGCCGAAGCCGATGACCGCGCCGAAGTCCATCACCCTGGTTCCGCCGAGCGCACCGAGCGCGGCGTCGTAGAACGCGGCGCTGGCATGCACGTCAGCGCACTGAATGGACAGGTGATCAAGCATGCAGCCATCTTTACCACAGACCCCGCCACCAGGTCTGGCAGCCAGCAGGACCCTCCGCTCGCCCGCATGGCCGATCGGCGATCCGGGCACGGGCTGGCCGGGCGGACCGGCGCGATGTCGATCTGCGCCGCCAGGCAGATAGCGCGCAACGACGCTCCAAGCCAGCCGTAGACCTCAGATACCGGCAATGGAGCGCACCAGAGGTCTTCCTGCGCCGGCCGGGGATGAGCGGCTGAGGGTTGCTAGGAACAGGCATCGAGCCCGGGTGACAGCGGCACCCTGCATTTCACCAGGCTCGAGATGATTACGGAGCGCCACGCCTTTAGACCTGCCGAATCGGGGGCGGCGGGGCACCATGACAACGTCATCGCCGATGGCGCGCATATTCTCGGTTCTGGCCACGTGCGTGGTGTCGCTGAGGATGCCCTTGCGATGGGGCGGCCGTGGCGGCATGCCGTGGACGGCCTGCTACGGACCGCCCCGGCTGTCATCGAGTACCTGGCGGACGGATGGGCTGTCTTGCGGGCCGGCGGGGCGCACATCGGTCACGGCCTCCCCATATTGGTCGTTGCGGTACCGCGACCGCGATGCTGCGTGCCCAGTCTGCACTCACCGTCATGCTGCAGGCGTGTGAGGGTACGCCGCGCGTCGCGGTTCGCGGCAACGCCGCTCCGGCCGGCCGGATGCGCGGCCTTGGCGTGGTCGCCCGGCTAGCTGCCCACTGGGGCGTCCTGCCGCTGGGTACCGCCGCGAACGCGGTCTGGGCGGGGCTGCCGCTGACGTGACCGGACCCGTGCGTAACGGTGCCATGAGTCCCGCATCGCCAGGCAGGTGACGGTGAGCGCCGCGGCCGCGATGGCGGACCAGCCGGTGACGATGCTGTGCAGCATAGCGTCGGGCCTGACCAGGAATTTGCCGATGCCGGGGGTGTACGAGGCGACTGCGATGAGCACGAACGTGATCGGTGCGGCGATGGCGCCGCCGAGATCGGCGTAGCGGGACCGGGCGACGCAGGCGGCGGCGGCGACCGGGAGCGTCGCCCAGCCGAGGAGTTGGACGGCAAGCGCATATGTGGGATCGGCGGGCGGGGGGTGCGACCCGGTGGCCAGGGCCAGGATGCGCAGCTGGACCCAGCAGGTCAGCACCAACACCGGGACGGTGAGCAGGAGCTGGCCCGCCGAGGTCACCCAGGCCGGCACCGGGGTGACCAGGGTCAGCGGGCGGAACTGGGCGCGGACCACGAAGGCCAGCGCCGCGACGGCGGGCAGCAGGCACAGCCGGACCGTGCCCTGGTCGAGCACGGTCGTGTCATGCTCGACCACGGCGACGCGGGCCAGGACGGTGAAGAGGGCGATGCTGGTGAGACAGCCGGCCAGCAGCGTCGCCCAGGGCAGCATCCTGGCGATGTGCCGGACCAGGTGTGGCAGCGCGGTCATGATGTGCACACCGAGAATGGGAGTTGCACCGGGCCAGAGGCCCGTACGGGTGCAGGGGTCTTCGGCAGTGCGATGCCGAGCGCCGCGGCGAGTTGTGCGTCGATGGTGCGCGGGTTCAGCCAGGTGGCCCATCGGTCCGTCAGCACCTGACGGACCTTAGCCTCCGGCAGTCTGGTCATGGCCTTGGCCAGCAGATAGCCCGCCTCGGTGAACTGCGTACCTGGGAACGTGACCTGGTAAGCGTAGGGGTACCCCCAGGCGCTGACGACTGTGTTGCCGACCTGGATAGGCGAGCCGCTGCCGCCAGGCCAGCCCAGGCTGCGCTGGAGTTTGGCCGCCGGGGGGTGAGCCGCGAGGATGGCCAGCCAGATCGAGATCGCCTCGCGTGCCTGGTTCAGTGCCACGCACTGCCCGGTGCCGGTGACGGGCGAGATGCGTACGGCCCATACGGCCGTGGCGAGTGCCACCTGGAAATCCGCGTCGGCCAGGTTTCCGCTGGCCGGCCATTGCCCGACGAGCAGGCCGATCACCGAGGAGGAGATGGACGCGGACGAGTCCGCGTCCCACCGTTGTACTTGCTGCTGCGAATACCCGTAGGTGAGATGTGAGTCGTTGAAGTCGACCAACAGGACCTGTTCGACGGTCAGCGGGCCGGGCCGGGCGGGCAGCAGCGCGAGCAGGTCGCTGACCGGCGCCTCGAACTGGGACAGGTCCTGGCCGAACTCGGGGAACACGCAGTACCGAACGTGACTGGCGGTGGTGCATCGCTCTGCGGAGATCGGGTTGGCCGTCTCAGCGGTGAGGCGGTTCAGCCCGGCGACGGGAACGGGCCGCGCCTGGAGCACACCGGTGAGGCAGAGTACCGCCGCGCCCACGGCACCAGCCGCCGTCAGCAGGGCGCGGAAGCGGGCTCGGACGCCGCGGGTGGTCAGCGCTAGCGCCACGGTCCCGGCTAGGACGGCGCCGCCAGCGAGGTAAGCCGCATGCAGGCCGGCGGGCGGGTACCCGGCAAGCCGGCCGGGTATCCAGCCGAGCTCGTCGGGGTGGAGGTGCCACGGCACCAGCCACATGGCCGAGCCGGGTAGCGCGGTCTCCAGGACGACCGGCAGAAACAGCCCGAGCGCGCCGAGCAACCCGGCCAGCGGGTGCGGGAACCGGGTGCCGATTGCGGTGCCGGCCGCGCCGGCGGCGAGCACCAGCACCACCCCGGCGAACAAGACCATGAGGTTGGGCGTGCCGATCGGGTGGCGAAGCTGCACCAAGGCCACGCCACCTCCGGCCAGCACCAGACTGGCGGGCAGCACGCCGGCCAGGCCCGCCAGGTGCGCGGCGGTCCGGGTGCTGGCCGTCGCCGGGAAGCTGGCGTACAGGTCCGCCATGCCATCGCGGCGTGGCCGCCCGGCCGCGAGCTGCGCGGCGAACAAGACGGTCATGGCCAGGATGAGCTGCGCCGCGCCGATCCGCCAGTCGGCCACCCACCACATCGGCTGCGCGGGGTTGAGCCAGAACCAGGCCCAGATCGTCACCAGGCCCGACACCAGGCCGGCCAGGACGAGCGGGCTGCGGACGAGGAACCAGGCCTCCACCTTGGCCAGGTTCAGCACGGCCCGCCATGGCGCGCCGCCAGGGACGGTCCCCGCCCGGGTCCGCGTGCTCATCGTCGCGCTGCCGGTGGTGGTCATCGCGCACCTGCCGTGTGTGACAGCATCAGGTAGCCGTCCTCGACCATTGGCGTGACCAGCTCGGCGCCGACTGGCGGCTGCTCGCCGATATGCCGCCACCGGCCGTCGCCGCCGCGCCAGGACAGGTGGGCGCGGCCGTCCCGCTCGTCCGCCGCCCACACCCGCCCGGCCGCGGTGGCGGCCAGTTCGGCCGGCGTGCCGGTGAACCGCACCTGTCCGTGCAGCAGCACGACGACGTGCGGGCAGATCGCCGCGATGTCGTCGGCCTGATGGGTGGACAGCACGATCACCGAGTCGCCAGGCAGGTCCGACAGCAGCTCACGGAACCGGAGCCGCTGCTCGGGGTCCAGCCCGGCCGTCGGCTCGTCCAGGATCAGCAGCTCGGGCCGGCCCAGCAGCGCCTGGGCGATGCCCAGCCGCTGTCGCATCCCTCCGGACAGGGAGCGGATGCGATGAGCGGCGCGGTCTTCCAGCCCGGTGAGCGCCAGCACCCTGGCCACTTCCTCCGCGCGCTGCCGCCGGTCGAAGATGTCCTTAAGGATCGCGATGTAGTCCAGGAACGCGGCGACGGTGAAGTGCCGGTGGTACCGCAGCTCCTGCGGCAGGTAGCCCAGGCGGCGGCGGATCTCGGTCCGCTCCGGGCCATCGCGGGCGTCCAGGCCGAACACGCACAGCCGTCCTGCGTCCGGCTCGTTGACCGTGGCCAGGATCGACAGCAGCGTGGTTTTCCCCGCGCCGTTCGGCCCGAGCAGGCCGGTGATTCCCGGCTGCAGCGTCAGGCCGACCTGGTCCAGCGCCCGGACGGCACCGTATCTGCGGGACAGGCCGTCGACCTGGACGGTGCGGGTGCTCACGGTCATGGTCATCTCGTCCATCCCCTCTCGAACCGGTCACGCCGCGCGACCAGCACCGCGGTGCAGGCGGCCAGCACGGCGGCACAGGCAATCTGGGCGCCCGGCGCCACGATCAGCAGCGGGCTGTACCCCGACGCCAGCAGCAGCACCGCGGGCACGACCCACAGCGCCGCCGTGACGGCGGCAGCGGTGCGCGGATCCAGAACGGTCGCGGCGGCGAGCGCGACCGCGGACAGCGCCAGCGACGGCAGCAGCAGCGCGGCGGGCAGCCAGGCCGGCCCGGGCAGGCCGAACGCGACGGCGGTCACCGGTATCAGCGTGGCGGCCAG
>Ga0335069_10005483_pt1 | contig 18650 bp, 18 predicted proteins | sample Lox_Sample_11_FD_206714 | JGI IMG/M metagenome (GOLD analysis project Ga0335069, IMG submission 206714) | Soil microbial communities from Loxahatchee National Wildlife Refuge, Florida, United States - Lox_Sample_1.1 | ecosystem: Environmental > Terrestrial > Soil > Wetlands | place: USA... | reverse complement strand
TGACGTCATGGGATAATTACCCGGTTTACATTCGAGGCCAGGCATATCTCATGAGCAACTCCGGTGCGGATGCCGCAAGAGAGTTTCAGAAACTACTGGATCACCGCGGAGTGGATCCGCTCTCGCCCTATGTGTCGCTTGCCTATCTTGGTCTCGCGCGAGCAGAAGATCTCATGGGGAAGAAAATAGATAGTCTCAAAGCATACGAACACTTTCTTGAACTCTGGAAGAATGCCGACAGCGACATCCCTATCCTTCAAGTGGCTCGGCGCGAGTATTTGGCTTTGTCTCATTCAGCACGCCTGGCTATAAACGAAGCGGGAAGGGCCAATTGACTGCAATCGTCTCGATGTAAAATAGAATCCAGCAGCCGAATCACTTCTTCAGCTACATTTCTCCGGACGAGAGGGTGTGGTCGACCGGTAACCCTGGATCTGTGGGAGATTGGTACACTGGAGTCAACCTTACCCCGACGAGCCGATGAGTTGGCACGACAAAGGCAGTCCCTCGGCTCTGGCAGCCGAATAGGGTTACTTCCCGCGCGACGACTTTTGGTGCCCGGAGGGGGACTTGAACCCCCACAGACCTTTCGGTCCTGCGGATTTTAAGTCCGCTGCGTCTGCCAGTTTCGCCATCCGGGCCGGTTGTCGCAGCCGCATCGTTGCGACCTCAAGTATCGCACAGACCAGTGTGGCGCTCGATGTGCGTACGACGCAGACTGGGGCTTTCCAGCCCCACCTCAAATTGGCAAATGCCGGACCGCCGTTGTCGGCATCCAACCCTGGGGGAAGTGCCATTTCATCTAAACCATGCCCGGTGCCGAGTTCACAATGCAGTAGGAAAACCCCATTTGAATCATCCTGTTGGTGAAAATCATTGAAGGGTTGGTGGAGTATGGCAAAAACTGCACGACAAGCCAAGATTTCCTTATCGATACTTTGTGGCCTCATGGTCACACTGATTGCCTTGGGCATTCATCTCGCCACCGTCGGCCGCGATATTAATTTTCGCCTCATCGCCATCGGCGATCTGATCGCGGGAATGACCGCAATAATCGTTTGCCTTGCCATTCAACTACGCCAGGAAGAAATTCACTATCAAACCGCCATGGATCGCGCAGCCATCGTTGCGGAACTCAACCATCACGTCCGCAACGCGATCTTCCCCCTTTGCCTGGCGGTGCAGAATACGGGAAATGAGGACGCGATCAAGACTTCCAACGATGCTGTGGAGCGCATCAATATCGCGCTAAAGGACGCGACCGCCGATGCCATGTCCGGCCGCGTCGACTATCAAACCTATCGTACTAACGGCTCATCGGGATAATGCGACGCGGCGTAACGCGGAACAAAAGTTAAAGACAGTTTTCATTTCAGGAAACAGGAAATTGCTCGAACCTATTTCAGACGGACCTGGCCCAAAAGATAGATTGACGCAGCCATCAGCCGCGCTCACAATCGGCTTGCACGCTGGTACGAAACCAATTCCGAAGTTGGCGGAGTGCTGTGCGACAAATTATCCGTTGGTCCCTCACCGTTGCACTTCGTGATGCCGATGTCTGGCACCTTTCTGACGCTTTGACTTTGCGTGACGCCCTCGCGGAAGCCCGGCGCGAACAGTTTCCGTTTCTCGTACAGCGGCGTCTTCTGTTTACCCACGAAGGGACGTTGCTGCACGATTCTGGGAATTCCCTCGTACGCGTTAGCGGCGTGCCTCTTCGACGCGCCATCAGCCATCCCTGGCACGTCCAATGCATGCGTTGCAACGCTGCGGCGCAATTCACCGCTCGCCGCGATGCCGAGTGGTGGCGTGACATCCATGAATTCGAGAATTACTGCGATGGGCACGTGGTTCGAATCCTGCTCGAGACGGACAAGTCGATGGTCGACATGGCCGAAGTGATCACACTCGATCTCGATCGCAACACATAGCGCTAGAGCTTTCTATCGGTGCAACACAAGATCCTTGTCCACGGCATCTCGTTTCGCCACGATTGCCTTCTTTATTTTGATCTGAGTCAGTTCCGCACTGTCGCGGAACAGGTCGCGAATCAGCGCCTGCTGCGAGGCAATGGTCCGCTGCTGCTCGATGACCAGGGACGTGGTGAAAAGGAACGCGATCAACAGGAGAAAAAAGACAGCTTGTTTACGAATCCAGGAGTACATATTGGTCATCGTGGGCCCATTTTATAGGACTGAAATTCATGTCTCGCCGTTGGCTTCTACGCCGAAGCACCAGCCACTTTCTTCCCACTATCCTGTGCCCGCGTCATCAGGATACGCAACAACTCAGCGGGCGATGTGCCTTCACTGGGGAAGAGTACCGAGGAGATCAACGCATCGAGAGCTCGATTTTCTTCTTCATGCCGGTAGGTGACCGATTCCATCGCGCTCTTCAATTTCCGTTCGATCGCCCCGAATTGAGGGGCGTCCGTTTCCGGGAAAATAAACGCAAATCGGTCGGGGGAAAAGCGGCAAACAATGTCGTTCGTTCGAATATGCGTTTGGATGTTGCCGGCAAGGCTGCGCAAGTACTCGTCCGCCGCGTCGAAACCCGCCACTTCGTTGATTTTCCCCAGATCGCGCAATTGCATCAACGCCAACACCAGCGGCTTACGATAACGCCGCGCACGATTGATCTCGAACTCCACTGCGGAATTGAAATAGCGTTGGTTGTGGAGCCCGGTCAGCGTGTCGGTGTTGGCCACGCGGTTCAGCTCTTCCGTGAGCTGCACGTTGCGGATGGCCGTCGCGCATACGTCCGAGCTCGCCTGCGCGATGTAGAGATCTTCGTCGGAAATGTCGACTTCGGGCAGGGGCGCGATCACGATGAGACCCAGCATTTGTCCGCAACTGATCAACGGAACGGTAATCTCACGGGTGTTGGTGCCGTAAACTCCCGGCCAGTAGTCGACGCCACCCGCTGCTGGGTTGTGTATCCGGGGCATCGTCTCCTGTTGCGAACTCCAATTTATTCCGGCAGGAAGAAACTGTTTCTCCGGCTTACGATTTCCGACCCGTCCCTGGATCGCAAGGCTTCCATCAGCCTGAACCAGCAGGATCGCCGTATCGGCATTTTCGAAAGTGTCGGAAAGCAATTCGCAGAGGGTGACCAGTAGTTCGCGTGTCCGCGATGTGGAAGATGCTGAACGTGCGATCAGGTTGATCAGCTCGATCTGGCGCATGCGGCGGCGTTCGTTCTCATAAAGCCGCGTGTTGTCGATAGCGATCGCAGCCTGTCCCGCGAAGATGGACAACAACTGCACCATGTCGGCTGTGAAATAGCTCAGCTTGTCGCTTTCGACGTCGAGCATGCCCACCAGTTCGCCGCGCACGAGCAAGGGAAGCGCTAGTTCGCTTTGCACCGCCGGATTTCCCGTCAGGTAACGCGCTTCTTCTCGAACATCCGGGACGGAAACCGGCTGTTTGGCCTTTGCCGACCACCCAATGATCCCGTCGATCCCAATCCGATACTTGCTCCGCGGCTCCTCATATCCGTTGCGTGCCTTGCAGTGCAGCTCCGTGCCGGACTCATCGACCAGGAATACGGCGCAACTTGTCGTAGCAAAATAATTGCGGACGATGAGCAGGATTTGGTGCAGGACCGAGTCCAGGTCGCCCCCAGACAGGATCATCTGCGACGATTCGTGGAGCAGTGCGATATCGCGAAGACTACGACTCAGATCCGCCAAGGGAGCCTCATGGGGAGGCATTATAACGAGCACACGTCAAAAGTCAGCCGATGATTCTATCGGCTCGCAATAGACACGGTATTTGCTTCACTCTCGTGGGAAAGCGAACTTCCAGAGGGAGGGCCGAATCGGCAGGCCAGTTTCGGCCTGCCGCGCAACATCATTAGGCTGCCCGCGTCTCGACTTCGGCGAGTGCGGCTGCCGGTTTGAACGATGGCGACACAATCTTCATCGTCGTCCAGTCATAGGGGAATTCTTTTCCGCAATCCAGACAGACAACGTAGGTTCCGGTCGGCAGCGCCGCTTCTGAGCGCCGTTGCCCGGCACGCGCCGTTATCGGGAAACTATAGCGTTTATGCCAACAACCGAAAAACATGTCTACCACTTTGGAGAACATGAGCTTTTACCCCTTTGCTTGAACCAGGAGACCGTGTACGGCCCAAGAAGCGCAGGTTTCGCTTCTACTAGTTAGATTCAGCAGCTTTCCTATAGGTTTCGTAACCCGAAAAAAGGCTGGAAGTTGTTGAATACACGTCTTCTGACGTGTATCAAAATGCGAAGATGATGAGGAGAAGGGAGTTAGAAATCCTTATGCCGTCGAGTCTTTCTTTCCACACTTCGACATGATGGCTGATCGCAGTCGGCCCCGCAGGTCATCAGGAAGTTCGTACAGGTTGGAATCGCGGTAGATCTCGATGGTCTTCTTGGTGGTGTTGCAGATGACGTAGCAGTTGTGGCACCACTGGAGGTGATCCTCCAACTCCGCCTTGGTCTGGGTATCGATGGCGTCGTCGAGATAATCTGTCAGTTCTTTCAGAAAATCACGGCAGGTCACTTAGTTCCGTCTCCGCTTCTTCGAGATTTAAAGTACTTGTTCAGCCGTTCGCGTAATTGTAACCGCGCGCGCAGCAAGCGGGACTTAACGGCGGGGATACTGAGGTCCAGCGCTTCGGCTGTTTCTTCCGTCGATAAACCTTCCACGTCGCGTAGCACAAACACCGTCCTAAAACTCGGGGGCAATCCGTTGATCGTCTTGCCCAGGATATCTTTCAACTCGGCCTGATCGTATTGCTGTTCCGGATTCGGGCTCCAGTCCGCGATCTCCCGCGGCATGGAATCTTCTTCCGTTTTTACATCTTCGTCCAGAGAAACAAAGCGTTCTGGGCGCCGCTTGCGCAGCTTCATCAACGCCTCGTTTACCGCGATCCGCACCAGCCAGGTGTAGAACTTCGACTGCATCTGGAAGTTCGGCAGGTTTTGGTACGCCTTTAAAAAAGCGTCCTGCACGACATCTTCCGCGTCTTCGCGGTTTTGCGTGATGTGCTGTGCGATCCGGAAAACGTTCCGGTCGTAGCGCTTCACCAACTCTTCGAACGCACCTATGTCACCGGCTTTCGCGGCTGTTACCAGCGAAAGCTCTTCCGTGGCTGGTTCAGGCTCGTTCACCTGTTTGATGGTAGGCATTACGCTCCCGATTCAGGAAGTTGCTGGAAACTTCCGTCTGTGACCATTGTAACCAACACCCCGGCCTCCGTGCCGGAATGCACCTTCGATAGGAGTACACAAATCGTACCCGAACGGTTTCAAACCTGCTAAGGATCATTACCTAAGTGGGAAACCCGGGGTGTAAGTGGCGATAAATCAACTATAATCACGCGCAAGAACCTCGAATGGCCGATCCGAAAAATCTAGAGAATCTCGTTGCGCAAGCCGTCGACGACGTCCTGAACAGCCTCCTCCCCAGCATTCGGGAGCAGCTCATCCAGAAGGTCATGCAGGCCTTGGCGCCGGAACTTGCCGCTGCGGCAGCAGCGCCGATACCCACTCCTGTGCCTCCGGACGACACCAATACGCTCAACGTGTCCCTGGCGGCAATCCAATCGGGCACTTCGCAGGTCGAGATTCTCGACGCCATGATCGAAGGAGCCGCCAAATTCGCCGCTCGGACCGCTCTTTTCGTTGTCCGCGGCGCCAATGCCGTCGGTTGGCGCGCCCGTGGTTTCAACGATAACGAAGCCGTTCGTAGCAGCCCCCTGGAGTTGGCCGAAGGGCTCGCCGGCAAAGCGATTCAGGCACGTGGCTTGGTTTCGGGCCCAGCTTCTGAGTTCACACCCGATTTCACCAGCAAATACGGCGCTGCCAGCCAGGACAGCCTCATGCTTCCGCTGATGGTCCGCGATAAAGCGGTCGCCCTTCTGTACGCCGACGATGGCGGAGTCGAAGGCCACCAGCTCGACGCTTCGGCTCTGCAATCGCTGGTTCGCACCACCGGACTCTGGCTGGAGGTCTTCGCGACCCGCAAAGCCGGAGGTGTGCCGCCGGTTGCAGCAACCGGGCCAGCTCACGTAGCGAAGGAATCACCCGTCTCGCAAGCTATGGCCGCTGCGGCCGCAGCCGCTCCGGTCGTCGAACCTGAACCGCCGAGACCGGAACCCGTTCCAGCCCCGGTCGAAGTCGCTCCACCTCCGCCACCTCCGGCACCGGCCGCACCACCTCTCTCGGGAGAAGACGCGGAAGTCCACAAAAAGGCGAAGCGTTTCGCCAAGTTGCTGGTGGACGAAATCAAGCTCTACAACCAGGGCAAGGTTAGTGAAGGCCGCCAGAATCGCGATCTCTATGATCGCCTGAAAGAAGACATCGAGAAGAGCCGCACTAGTTACGAAAAGCGCTACGGAAGCACCGCCGCTAAGGACGGCGATTATTTCAATCAGGAATTGGTACGCATCTTGGCTGACAACGATTCGGCTCTCTTGGGCAACAACTTCCGCAGGGAATAGGCGTTAAGATTAAGTCGTGAGTATCCGGTCCGTATTGCTGGTTTTGTCGTTGTTGTCGTTCTGCTTTCCTGCGTCTGCGCAATCCTCATCAAGCAGTTCTTCCACTCAACACCCCACCACCCACAAAAGCTCGACTTCGACAACGCACAAGAAGACGACCGCCAAATCGAAGAAGAAGACCGCGCTCAGTCCGGAAGCGGTTCGCCGCATGCAGCGCATGAATCGCGCGTTCGTCGCTTCCAGCACGCTCAAGCCCATGGCCAAGCAGTTGCTGGAGATGCGCACTCCGCCCGCGTATGCCGGGGTGCAGTCGTACGCCACGCGCCATGCTGGAACCGACGAAGGGGCGATGGCGAACCTCGTTCTCGCTTACGCGCACATTCTTGATCGCCAATATCCGCAGGCGATCACGCTCTTGAAGAAGGCCCAGCCGAAATCCGGGGAACTCGGCGACTACGTCGTTTATTTCACCGCGCTCGCCCAGAGCGGCGAAGCAGATAACGAAGGCGTCGCGGTTACCCTGCACGATTTCGAGCAGAAATATCCCGACTCGATCTTCGCTCGCGACGCGGCCTCGCTGTATGTCAGTGCTCTACTCATCGCCAACCAACCGCAATCGGCGATCCAGACCGCGCTCAAGTACCGCGCTCCCCAGCGCGCCGACATCGAACTTGTTCTCGGCCGTGCCTATCTCAAGATCGGAGAGACACAGAAAGGCTCTGACGTGCTGCGGCACCTTTATTACACGATGCCGCTCTCCGATCAGGCCGATCCCGCCGCTGCCGCGTTGAGCAGCATCGGCGAACTGAACGCATCGTTGGCCGAACGCAAAGCCCGTGCCGATCTTCTGGCTCAGGGAAAGCGCTACCGCGATGCGGCCCGCGAGTATTCCGATCTTTTCAGCATCGCCCCGCCGGAGTACCGCGATACCATTCAGGTCTCGATGGCGATTGCTCAGTATCACGCTGGCGACAATCGCGCCGCGCGAAAGACTCTTGAAACCCTGCAAGTCACCGGTGATGCCAATGCCCAGCGCCTCTATTTCCTCGCTGACATTGCGCGCGACGAGCACGACGAAGACCGCCTCAACGACCTCATGGCGCAGATGCGCCAGTCCGCTCCAACCAGTCCCTACTTCGAGCAGTCGTTGCTGTCCGCCGGCAACATGTACCTGCTGAAGAAAGACTACGACCACGCGATTGATAATTATCGCGAACTCGATCAACGTTTTCCGGAAGGGAAACTCGCCCATTACGCGCACTGGAAGGCCACCTGGCTTAGTCTCCGTCAGGGTCGCACCGACGACGCTCGTCAGGGCTTCGAAGACCAGATCGCCAAATATCCTGATTCCGCCGAGATTCCCGCCGCCCTCTACTGGCGCGCACGCATCGCCGAAGACGATCACAACATCGCTCTGGCCCGCGCTTACTATCGCAAGCTCATTGATCGGTTCCCGAACTACTACTACGCCGATCGCGCCCGAGAACGCATGACGACGCTCGGGCAGGGAAGCGTCGCCACCGTCGCCTTGCTCGATCACATTCCGCCGGTAACCATCCCGAAAACGCAATTCAGCGATGTTCCCGACGACGACCTGCGCGCGCAGAAAGCTCATCTTCTCGAGAACTGCGCGCTCTACGACTTCGCCATCAAGGAACTCCAGAAAGCCGCACCGAAAGACGGTCCCGACTGGACCGCCGCCGAAATCGCCCGCCTGTACCAGGAATCCGGCGGCTACAATCGCGCGCTCAACTACATGAAGCGCACTGTCCCCAGTTACTTCTCGCTCGACTACAGCGCCCTTCCACGCTTCTACTGGGAAACGCTCTTCCCGCGCCCCTACTGGACCGACCTTAAGCGTTACAGCGTCGCCAACAATCTCGATCCTTATCTCGTAGCGTCGCTCATCCGGCAGGAATCGGAATTCAATCCGACCGCCATCTCGCATGCCAACGCCCTCGGCCTGATGCAGGTGATGCCGGGAACCGGCAAAAAGCTCGCACGGGAGGAGAGGCTTCGCCGCTACCGCACCGAGCAGTTGCTGCTGCCCGCAACCAACATGCAACTCGGAACGAGGTATTTCAAGGAACTGCTTGATCAGTTCGACGGCCATCCGGAGTACGCACTGGCGGCCTATAATGCCGGTTCCGACCGCGTTCAGTCGTGGCTGACGGAAGGCAATTTCCGCGATCCGCAGGAGTTCGTCGAGTCCATCCCGTTCACCGAAACTCGCGAATACGTGCAGGCCATCATGCGTAACGCCAGCGTTTACAAGAAGCTCTACCCCACACCCTAGCCCTATGGGTGCCCCATTCAACCTTTTTTTGGTTGAGTGGGTAGTTAGGAATCCAACTCAGCCTTGTTACCTATCATTACCTTCTCGCATCTTAGTTTTCTGATCGTTGAGCAGGAGAGCTGCGATGAACGCCAATTCCGACGTATCAACCTGTGCGAATCCGACTTGCGGAGAAAAGTTCCAGCGACTGGGCGAGGGCGAGCTTTTCGTCTTCCCGATTAGCGATCCAAAGGTTTGGGGACTGCCACCGCAGGTGAAACAGAAAGTCATTTGGCTCTGTGACGGCTGCTGCTCGCAATATTACGTTCGCATCGACCGCCGCCATCACTCCGCGCAACTGGTGCGCAAACCGGCTACGCGCAGAGTCGCCTGAGCCGCCCCGCATCCTGGGATCCCGCGGCCGCGACCTCAATGAGGACTCCCTCTTCAGACGAAGAGAACAGCACGTTCTCACCAGAGCTCCGCTTCTGATTACCCCATTGCGCTCGGACCACGACCTGCGGAGCCTCCGCCGGGATCTGAACCTCGATCGCGTTCTCGCCCGCTACCGTCGCCTTCGCCGTTCTGCTTTGGTCGCCTGAATACAAATACCGCCGCAGGCATAGCATTCGCCGGTACCAGTGCAGCATGTCCTGCTGCTCCGGCGCGTGTTGCCAGTTCAGTTTCGACCGCTCGAATGCCGCCGGATCCTGCGGGTCAGGAAACTCCGCTCCAAAGCTCTTGAAGTCCTTGAACTCGTTTCGCCGGCCTTCACTGACCGCCTTCTGCAGCGTGGGATCACCGTAATCTGTGAAGAACTGGAACGGATGCTCCTCGTCGTACTCCTGGCCCATCCATAGCAGAGGCGTCTCCGGAGCCAACATCAAAAGCGCCGCCAGCAATTTCCGCACGCCGCGCGGCACCAGAACCGTAAGCCGCTCGCCCAGTGCGCGATTTCCCACCTGATCGTGATTCTGTATGCAGATCACATGTCCTTCGATCGGCATATCGCCCGGCTTCTCTCCACGCGGTCGCTTCCAGAAGTTGAACGTCTGTCCCTGGAAGACGAATCCTTCATTGATCGCCTTCACCAGTTGCTCGGGGTTGCCAAAATCCTGGTAGTAGCCTTCGCGTTCGCCCGTAAACAACGCGTGCGCCGCATGATGGAAGTCGTCGCTCCACACGCCGTTCAGCCCGTATCCTCCTTTGTCGCGCGAACGCACGTAGCGCGGCGAGTTCTCGTCCGACTCCGCCACCAGCGTGATTTCTCGCCTCACCTCCGCCGCGAACTGCTGCACCCGATCCCGCAGTTCGGCGATGACATGCGTCGGCGAATCATCCTTGATCGCATGCACCGCGTCCATTCGCAGCCCGTCAATGTGATATTCACGCACCCAGTACAGCGCGTTTTCGATCACGTATTCGCGGACGTGCCGGCACTCTGTATCGTCGAAGTTAATCGCATCCCCCCACGGCGTCGTGTGCTTGTGCGTAAAGTAAGGCCCGAACTTCCCCAGACAATTACCTTCGTTTCCGAGGTGGTTGTAAACCACGTCCAGCACCACCGCGAGCCCGCGCCCGTGCGCCGCATCAACCAATCGCTTCAGTCCGTCCGGCCCGCCATAGCTCTCCTGCACCGCGTACATCGAAACGCCGTCGTATCCCCAATTGTGCTTTCCCGGGAACGCCGCCACCGGCATGATCTCGACAGCCGTGATGCCAAGCTGCTTCAGGTAATCGAGCTTCTCGATCGCCGCATCGAACGTCCCCTCGGGCGTGAACGTCCCGACGTGCAGTTCGTAAATGACGTAGTCGCGATAGGGAACTCCCCGCCAACCTTCGTCCGTCCAGCGAAACGCATTCGAATCGACAATTTCCGTCGCGCCATGCACGCCATCTGGCAACAAACGTGACACCGGATCGGGAATCTGCAGCGCATCGTCATCCAGCAGATAGAAATACTTGTCTTTCGCACGGGCCTTCGCGGTCAGCCGAAACTCGCCGCCCTCGACACGCTCCATCGCCAACTCTTCTTTGCGGCCATCACGCCTCAGTAGTCGCAACCTCACGCGCTGCGCCTTCGGAGCCCAAACCCGAAACTCCGTCTCGTTCCCCCGAACCGTCGCTCCCAACATTCCCAATCGAATCCTCGCAAAATGGCCGCTGCTCGCCGGTAAGATGCAAGTCAACGCCGCATGTAGCTCGTTGGCAAGACTAGCAGCTCTGAACCAACACCTCTGCTCGATCCATCATCCAATCACAAGCGTGAAACTCGGAATTTATCCCTCAACGCTCTTTCTGTTACTGGGCATCACCACGGGCTGCCACAAATCCGCCGATTTTCGTCAGAGCCTGAGCGCGGCGCAGTTGCAGGCGCCCGAAGGCTCCCCCGAGATACTCGCGGCCTATCAGCCGTGGTTCGGACGCCCCAACCACATCAACGTGGGCTACTCCTCGCAAGACCCCAAGGTCCTTCAGGAGCAGGTCCAGAAGGCCAAGAATCTCGGCATCGAAGCCTTCGTCGTGAACTGGTACGGTCCTCGTCATCCGTACGAGGACCAAAGCTATGCACTGCTCCAGAAGACCGCCGCCGAGAACGACTTCCAGACCGCCATCATGTACGACGAGGACACCTCCGACCCGAGTTCCTCGACCGACGCCGTCGTCGTCGATCTCCAGTACGCCTACGACAAGTACATCGGACCGAACGCCGTTCCATCGCGCCATGCTTATCTGCGCTACAACGGGCGCCCGGTCATATTCATTTTCCCCAAGCAGGGAAACACCGACTGGAAGCACATTCGCCAGGTTACCCAATCGTGGGAAGATCCGCCGCTGCTGATCTTCAAGGACATTCGCCCAAGCATGGCCAACGACTTCGACGGTTTCTACGCGTGGGTGAATCCCGGCGCGGGCGGGTGGAAGCGCGATGGCAGCGACTGGGGTCAGGACTATCTCGAACACTTCTACAAGACGATGAGCACCGATTATCCCAATAAGATCGCGGTCGGCGCTGCGTGGCCGGGATTCGACGACACGCACGCCTCCTGGAGCCTCAACCGTCACATGAGCGATCGTTGCGGCAAGACCTTCGAGGACTCCCTCAAGCTCTTTCGCCGCTACTACACACCCGAGCACCCGTTGCCATTCCTCATGGTCGTCACCTGGAACGACTACGAAGAGGGAACTGCCATCGAACGCGGTTACGCTCGCTGCGGCGGACCGAATAACTCCAGCCTCGGCGGACAGTAATCTGGGAGACCAAAAAAGCTGGGTGGAACGGCCGCCCGCCACTTCGTTGGTGCCCCACATCCGCCGTCTTTTCGGCAGATGTGGGAACAAGTGAACTTGGACCGTCTACTTCGGCTGCACCGTTCCGTCCTGATTCGTCTGCGGCTGCTGATTATCCGGAGGCGGCAGCAGCAATCCTGGTTGCTGTTGTTGCTGACTCGGCGCAGCTTGCGTTTGTGGCTGCGTCGGCGCGGTCTGCCGCGATTGTGGTGGTGTTTGCGGTGCTGTCTGCGACTGTGGCTTCGCCGCTCCCGGCTGCTGATCATCCGGCAACGGCATAATCATTCCGCCATCATTCGGACCTTGTTTGACGGTCGGCTGTCCATTAACTCCGGGCTGCGCCGGCTGAGTATTCGACGGATTCGCGCCTGGCTGCGCGTCATCCGGCAAAGGCATGATCAGTCCGCCGTTGTGATCGCCTTCTTTCACCGTGGTCGGATGCTCATTATCCGGGAGTGGCGTCAGCAGACCGCCGTTGGCGCTCGGCGCTTTGTAAACCGGAACCGATGAATTGCTGACATTATTTCGCGGAGGCAGCATCAGGTCACCGTTTTCGTTGCTGACAATCTGGTGAGGAGGCGTGTACGCCGGTTTCGCCGGTTCGACCACTGCCTGATTGTCACGCAGCAACAGCTCTACCGGTCCGCCTTGGCGCTCGCGCGCTTCGCGCATCGCCTCGATCTGCGTCTGTACAAGTTGATCGGTGTTCTCGGCAACATCGCCGATTTTCTTTCCCTGCACATCGGTCCGCGTCGCGATGGCAATGCGCGCATTCTTCTGGTTCGCTTCGCGCGCCCGCTCGTAATAGAAGTCGGCAGTTTCGCGGTCGCCGTCCATCTCCGCGAGATAACCCATGTTATTCAGCGTGAACGCATCGTTCGGATTCAGCTTGAACGCCTTTTCGATGAAGTCGCGCCCTTGCTGCCGATCGTTGCGGTTCAGCGCCGAAACACCGCGCAGGTTCAGCAGTGCCACTTGGGCATCTTTGTTATCCACATTGCGCAGCTTCTTGTAGAGCGCGCGCGCATTGTCGTGAGCGACTTCGCTGATCGCTCGCCCGCGCCAATCCTTGTCGATCGCCACTTCCACCGTTTGCTTCGAATCACGGTTCGCCGACGCCGTGTAGAACTGGTACGCCGCTTGCAACTCACCCTCTTTTTCTTTCGTGTATCCCAGGTTGTTGAGCGTGAACGGGTTCTGCGGATCAATCGTCAGCGCCTTCTGCAGGAGCAAATCGGCTTCCGGCGCGCGGTCTTTTTCCAGCAGCGCAATCGCTTCGTTGTTCAGCCGGTTGATCTTGATGCCCTTGTCTTCCGCGCGGCCGGCGACCACTGAAACCGTCTTACCCTTAACGACTTCATCGCTCGATTTATCGATGATCGCATCGGAACCCATCTCTGCCGACAGAGCGTAGAATCGCCGCGCGCGGTCCGCCTCACCGTCCAATTCCGCCATGTAGCCAAGGTTGTTGAGCGTGAACGGATCATTCGGATCGATCAGGTACGCCTTGTAGAACAGCTTTTTCGCACGCTTGTAGTCGTGCTTCTCGACAGCCTTCACGCCGTCGCGATTGAGAGCTTGCACCGGGGTGTACTTGCTCTTCTTGGGCAGGGGAATACGCAGGTCGCCCGCGTTGAGCGCGAGTGACGAAATCAGGAACACCAGAGCCACGACCAGGGAACGAGGCCGAAACATTTTAGGAATGGTCCTCCAAAAGGATCAGGGAAGCTGCCGTCCAGCCACTCTGGACAGCCGTATTCCTTGTGTTTGGATGGGTCGAATCGAAACCTGTTTGTCTGCTCTCTTTGAAAATTGCTGCCCGAAATGCTGCTACGTCTCAGCGCTCATCCAACTTAGGAGAGCTGATCTGCTTCTCACTCGGACATGAGAAGTTTCTACCCGTCTGTCCTTTTACTGCTCCTGGTTTCAGGATTGTCGGTCAGTTCCCTCGCGCAAAGCTCAAACGCAAACAAAGCTCAGTCTTCCGCCGTCAGCACTCCGGCCAACTCGCCTTCCGGCGCCGACGACACTCCCACGACCGTGAAGACCACCTCCGACTTGACCTCTAAGAAGCCGGTCGATACCGACCCGGTCTTCGGCGTGCCTCCGCTGCCCAAGGGCGTGACCACACTGGTCGGCGGAACCGTGGCCGGCATTGACGGCGTTCACAATCGGCTCCATATCAAAGTCTTCGACGGCGGAAAGTGGACCGTTGCCTTCGATGAGCGCACCCACTTCTATCGCGACGGCGCCGAGACTACCTTCGAGAAGGTGAAGAAGGGCGATCGCGTCTATGTCGATACCATGCTCGACAATCACCAGATCTTTGCCCGCAACGTCCACGTCATCACCCACACCGGACCTTCCGACGCCAGCGGACAGGTGACTGCCTTCAACAATGGCCAGATGACGATCCACGACGACCTGTCGGCTCAGCCCGTACGGTTTCAGGTTGACGGCAACACTCAGGTGAAGAAGAACGGCGCCGCTTCTTCGATCAGCGATATCCAACCTGGTTCTCTGATTACCGTGCAGTTCTCGTCGAACGGAGTCAACCGCGGTACGGCCCGGGAAATCAACATCCTCGCGTCCCCAGGCCAGACCTTCACCTTTGCGGGCAAGGTGATGAACCTCGACCTGCGCAACAATCAGATCGCTGTCCAGAACGATGTCGACCAGAAGACCTACGACATCGAACTCGACCGTGGCCCCCTGCCGCAGAACCTCATGGTCGGATCGCAAGTGACCGTCGCGGCTGTTTTCGACGGACGCCAGTACAAAGCGAATTCGATCGAAGTGAAATGAACAGTCTCTGTTTGGCGAGTCCGTCCGCGCGGCGAGGGGTGGCCATCTACCCGGACTAGCAGAATCAACGACTTACGTACGGACTTTTGCGCATCATACTGCAAAGAAAGGGCTTATTTGCAAGTACAGCGCGCTCAACGACTTACGTGGTCAACTCATTTCAAATAGGCTGACGCATACAAATGTGCGCGCCCACGCAATGGTCAGATAAACCCTTCATCTCTCAATTTCTTTGCTACCTTCCATTATAAGGAGTTTGACCGAATCCAGTGCCAAACCGGGGTAGCCGCGATCTCGTTGATAACTTGAGAGTTAAGGCAGGTTTACACCGATGTAATGTATTGACAAACCAGGAGGAAAAACGCAGAGCGTGGCTTGGCCTAACCCGTCGAGGGCGCCCCGTCCCAGCTTCTTCAACCAGTCGACAACTACTCCGGTTTCCTTAGCAGTATCCCCGCGACGAACGCCATCACCGCTGCCAGCATCCACTCGATCCGCCAGGTCTGGACTGCCTGCCAGTCGGTCAGGGTGGTTGTGCTGTAGAAGAAGCCTGTGGCAAGGGCAGCGAGTGCGAACGCCGCGCCAAAGATGAATGCCACCAGGGACCCGACCGACAGTCCAAGTGCGTGACGGATGTTGTCGAAGTCGAGTCTCTCGAGCCAATGGAACGAAGACAGCGCTGAATGTGCGCCGCGCTCCTCGCCACAAACGTGGCAAAAGCGCGACCCGATCACAAACTCCGTGCCGCAACGCATACACACTACTTCTGGTGGGGAATTCCGAATTTCGGGCGTTGCTTCGGAGTGGGCCCTGTCTTGCGCCAACACCGGCCGCCAGTAGTCCTGCTGAAGCTGCTGAATCTTTTCAGTCTGCGCCATGATGTACCTATCGCCTTAACCTGATAAGGGCAATTGAGACGCCAAACCCTGATGCCGTGTAAATCCAAGCCCAGCAATGGCTTCCGTGGAATCGAGTCTCCGATCCAGAGGGACTCACAGGAAAGATTTACTCAGGAACTGCAAATTCGCGGGTAACTCACCGCCGCGGCATGCGCAGCACCTTAGGGTTCTCGATGGAACGGTTCCAGAACTCCAGCAGCAGCAGATCGGACGAGAGCAGCTTCAAATCCTGCGGCCGCTTCGATCCATCGTTGAAGACATTTTCGTCAAGGAGCATGTGCAGCTGGGAGACTGAGATTCCCAGCAAATGCGCGGCTTCCGCTTCCGAGTAGTAGTCGTTGTCGTGGCGCTTGTCGGCGTTGGTCATCGTGTCCGTCCCCAGTCGGACTAGAGGTTTGTAGCTGTTTTCGGGCACAAGGAGTATCGGGTAAAGTGCTCAGGTGCTCCCGGCAACGTTGCCTTAATGATGGGTAACTATAGTTACGGTTGCGGGATGACCACGCTGCGCAAACGCCTGAAACCCAAGATGTTGCTGGATGATGACTGATTGACCGGCAACTAATTTGTGTTTCCTTCGGCACACCGCCAGAGTCGAATGGAATGAGACTCCAATCGGCGGGAAAGACGAGGTCAGCCAAGGTGGCCGGTTCCGGTTCGGTGCATTACACTGGTGAAGTACTTACCATGAAACCTCATAGTAGTCGCGGCCTGTCGATACAGGCCGTCTGGGTGTTCTTGCTCTTATCTCTTTTCTGCACTCTTCCCGCGATTGCGGCCAAAAAAAAGACCACTACCAAGGTCGAAGTCGCTACACAGCAGATCCTTCATTACCATCTCGACGATCCGCACACCAAGGCTGGCTTCGATGAGTTCTACAACGCGGAATACGATGCGGCGATCAAGGATTTTGAGACAGCGCTACAGTCGCACCCGACCGATCCGTTTGCGGTGAATCATCTGCTGACCGGCGTGATGTTCCGCGAGATGTACCGGATCGGCGCGCTCGACAGCGAGCTTTACGCCAACGAAGGCTTCCTGCACAGTAAACAATGGCCCACCGATCCCAAGGTCAACGATGAGGTGAACTCGTTATCCCAGCGTGCTTTGCAACTGGAGAACGAGCGCCTGGAGAAGAACGCGAACGACATCGATGCGCTCTACTCACGCGGTGTGACGCGCGGGCTGAAGTCGACTTGGATGGCGCTGGTCCAGAAGGCCTGGTTTTCGGCGCTGCGTAACGTTGTTGGCGCACGCCACGATCACGAGCGGGTACTGGAACTCGACCCGAACTACACAGATTCGAAGATGATCGTCGGCATGCACCTCTACGTAATCGGCAGCCTGTCATGGGAAGCGAAAATCGGAGCGTCGCTGGTCGGCTTGAGCGGAAGCCGGGAGAAGGGAATTCAGTACCTCTACGAAGCCGCGAACGCCGGAGGCGAAGCCAGTGTCGATGCCAAGATCGCTCTGGCGTTGTTCCTGCGACGCGAGCAGCGCTATCCGGAAGCAATCACGATCGTAAAAGGGTTGTCGGAAAGCTATCCCAAAAACTTCCTTATGGCGCTGGAACTGGCGAACCTTTATAACGCTTCTGGTAAAGGTCCGGAGGCGATCGCTGCTTACCGCAATCTGGTGAAGGAAGCCGAAGAAGGAAAGTTTCTCGCCGATGCGCACGTCGAAAATGCGTGGTACGGACTCGGTGAGGCTTTACGCGGCCAGCATCAGTTTGGCGACTCCGCGGCGGCCTACGAAAAGGTGCTGACGTTTCCAAAGGCCGATCCCGACTTAAGACTGCGGGCACAACTCGGGGCAGGCGAGATGTTCGACGCGATGCAACAGCGTGATGACGCCGTGAAGTGCTACAAGGCCGTACTTGCGGCGGATGCCGCCGACTCGCCGCACGCCGAACTGGCAAAGAAGTACCTGAAGCAGCCGTTCCGGATGTGAACTTCCAACTCGCTTTCGACGTATCATTAGGTGCGGGTGGAGGTGTCTATGTTCTGCAATTACTGCGGAAAGTGCATACAAGATGACGCCCGGCTGTGTGCTTACTGCGGGCGAGTGGTGACGCATTCGATGGCTTACAAGCGACTGGAGCGTCCCAGAACATGCCGTTCGATTGGCGGGGTGTGCGCGGCCTTTGCGCGGTACTTAGACATGGACGTATCTGTGATCCGGATTCTCTGGGTGCTTGCAGTCATCGTGACAGTTCCGCTGGCGATCATCGCGTACTTTGTGGCGTGGATCATTATTCCGGAAGAGCCGGCCTACGCGCTTTTGCCGCAGGGAGCGGTGCAGAGTCCGCAGGTGTAGACGCAAACAGTCCTGTTTGCGGAACGCACACAAGACTGTCTGCGTCTACATCGAGCTGTTATAATGACGCTGCACCTTAAGTTCGGGTACGCGTAGGGTGAATCTCGCCCAGGCTCGTGCGGAAGTGGTGAAATTGGCAGACACACCATCTTGAGGGGGTGGCGCCGCAAGGCATGGGGGTTCAAGTCCCCCCTTCCGCACCATCTATCTTCCCGGATCAAAGGAATTTGAAAGCTGGCGCGCCGCGCCTGATTGGCTAATCATGCTTACAGTTCTCATCACCGTCATTCACATCGTTGTTTGTCTGTTCATCATCATCGTGGTGCTGCTGCAGAGCGGCCAGAGCGCCGACATCGCCGCTGCTTTCGGCGGAGCGGGTAGCCAGACGGCATTCGGTCCGCGGGGCGCGACCACGGTTCTAAGCAAAGCCACCACCTGGGCCGCTGTAATCTTTATGCTTACCTCGATTTCACTTTCGGTGTTCGCGAGCCGCGAAAGCCATCACAGCGGATCGGTTCTAGGTAACATGAAGAGCAAGACAACGCAGACCGCGCCGGCGCAGACGAACACTCCGGCGACGAATCCAACTACGCCGACGC